>JACZCW010220559.1_pt1 | contig 17990 bp, 12 predicted proteins | sample 8641861 | NCBI WGS metagenome assembly JACZCW01 (sample SAMN15324607, study PRJNA640507) | soil metagenome | isolation source: intercropping sugarcane | place: China: Luxin town, Laibin City, Guangxi Province | collected 2019-07-25 | depth 10cm m | reverse complement strand
GGGGGGGGGCAAGACGCCGCCACCATTAGACACCGGGGGGCCGGGGGGCGCGGCGATCGGCGCGGGGGGGGCCGCGCCCGCCCCGGGCACCGCCCCCGGGGCTGGCTGAGCAGCTTGGGTCGGCTGGGGGGTGGGAGCAGGCGCAGCGACGGCGGGCTCGGGGATCATGCGCCGCTTGTCCCGGAGTAGGCTGCGGATTGGGCCCATGCCCTGGTAGTTGCTGCCTAGTTTTTCGCTGAGCAGCTCGTCGACCTCGTTGAACAGCGTCTCCGCCGCATCGAAGCCGTCCTTGTCCTTCGCGCTAGGGATATATTCGCTGAATTGAGCCATCACCAAATCGCCTAACCAGCTGGCTAGATTGCCGCGGGCCTTCGCGCGCTTGATGGGCGGAAACATCTCTTCCCAGTGGGCTTTGCATACTGCATGGACCCCGGCCAACCCTTCGGCAAAGCCCGCCATGCCGTCTCGCTTGGTGCGCGCCGCCGCGATCCAAACCAACAGGCGCATGTCCTTGGACTTGTCGACGACCAGTTGCTCCCCTTGGCGGATCACCTCACCCCAGTTGGGCATCTCCCCCGACATGCTGATGAGCTTGTCCATCTCCACACGCACCACCTCGAAGTCAGCGTCATACGAGACATCGGTACCGGCAGGGTTCGGGCCTGGTACGGGGGCCGCGTACTTGGCCGCATTGGCCCGCATTTGCTCAACTAGGTCGGTCATAAGGCGTGAAGGTGTTGGAGACTCGGGTCAAATGGCCAGCGCAGCCAGAAGATCGGCCACGCTAGCTGATTCAGAGTAAACAATCTGTGACAAATCAGGGCGGATCTGCGCAAGATAGTCGGCCGCCGTGGTGGGCGCCGCTACCAAATCACTCAGCCAATCGTTGTTGGGCGCACGCTCCCAGAGATCTGCAAAACTGGCCCCCGTCGCTTGTCCAACAAAAATCGTGGTGGATGCCCCGTACGGATCGAAGGACCACACGCAGCTAGGTAACGCTTTGACCCAACCGCCGCATAGCCGCATCACGTGGATCCACAACGCCGCTGCCCCGGCGGCCCCTGACCCGACCGGCAAACGCACGGCCAGCGCCGTCTTGGCGTCAGCTTGGCCAAACGTGGCGCGCGTGGACTCAATGATGATGTAGAGGGCATGAGCCAACGCGTCGCGCCAGTTGGCCCCAAAAATCGCTTGGCCAGCCACGCGTAGTGGCGCTTCCCGCGTCCAACCCAGGTAGCCCTCGACGTGTGCGTCCACGGCCGATAGATCGGGCAGCGGCAGCGCGCGTAGGGCAGCAGGCACATCGACGCGAGCGGTGGCCAGTTGCTCGATTTGTCCGCCGCAAGATTGCAGGAAGCTCCCCAAGGAAAGCGGCAGGGTGTGCCCCGCAGACACCACTTGTTGAAGCGGCAAATTACAGAACACCGCAAACGGGAACCTGCGCCCCACGGCGTCGCAGCTGGGGGCGATGACACCCGCCAGCATTTCGTCCTCACTCACCCGAAACAGAAAGCCCTTTTGGGCCCCCGCATCAAAGCATTGCTTCCAGGTTTCGCCACGAGCCCCACCCTGACCTATGCCTTGCTCCAGCCAATGCAAGAAGGCCTCAGCTCGATCCGAGGTGCCCGTCGACAGAAAATCAGCCGCCCACGGCAACTTACCGAACGCAGCGATTTCAGTAGGAGCTAGTCGAATCATTTCCCCTCGCCTTCGGGCCCATCCATCGACGGCAGGCTAATTGGTCCTCGCCGTGATGATTCGAGGGCAGCTATAGCCAACAACCAGCTCGGGCATCAAGACTTCGAGCCCTTGTTTGGTGCGGATGTCCAGCTTAAGAAAGGTATTTTCCGAGGGAAATTCATAATGGGCCACCAGCGTGGGCACGCCTGCGCCGTTGCCACTGGCTCGCCCTTCTTCCAGTTTGGTGGCAGCCTCGATGAGCCGAAACAATCCGAACTCGCCTTCCCGGATGATTTCCTCATCCAAGCCGTCAGCGCCTTGAATGCGGACATGCGCACCAGGCGGGCCCTCCTCGGCGGGCCAGGTACCTGTCAACCATTGCTCAGGGTGGTTTTGGTAGACGTGAGACACGCCGTCGATGGTGAGTGACACCTGAGAGACGTTGGGGCTTACGCTGTGGAGATTGACTTGAAAATCGATCCGCGGTTTGTCGGCGCCCTCGGGAAAGAACGCGTCGGAGATCTTGCGGCCCCGTTCCAGGCACGTAGACAAGAACCCACCATCGTACGCCACCTTGGAGTCCATACGGCGCACCGGGACGAACGCGTCACCTTCACGTTTGATCGAGCCCTTGAGGTTTTGCTCGTAAAACGACCACAGTGCACCCGATTGCGGCGCAAAAAACGCCACGAAGTCGTCCAGTTTGGGGTCCGTATTGGACTGCGCAAACGGGAACTTGGGACCCAGGGTGGTCTGCCAAGCATCCCACACCGAGACCTCCCACAATCCCCCAGCCGCGCTGCCGATGTCATTGGACACTCCCGACCATGAGCCCATGATGGGCCGTTGCAAGAGCGGACTGAGCAGCGGTCGGGTGAAGCCATCCTGAGCGGCTAACAATGCACTGACGGTTCGAAATGCCGTCTGAAATTCCTTCTCCACTTCAGCCGTGCTGGTGGGCGTATCTGAGTCGCGTAGGTCCGTGAGGATGCCGACCAGCTTGGCTAGGATGGCCTGGTACTGCGCGAGCCCTGTGGCCGATGCCTCCTCCCCCTCTTTAGGCATGGCAAAACTGGTGAGCGGCTTGAACGCTTTCTCCGCAGGAGACATGGGCCGAGGTGGTTCCTTGCCAGGCGCTTGCCCGGTGATCTTCTGTTTGACCTTGTCCTCTGCTTTTTCTAACAGTGACTCTACCTTGGTCGGCTCGTCTTCCAGCGCCAGCTTGGTGTTTTCATCCAAGATGCGCAAAAGTCGCATGTACGGCCACTCGGGTTCGCTCAGAGCGTTCAGCTCATCCAACGAGGTCGTAGAGTCTTTCGGACGTTCCACCTCGAGATCGGCCAAAAAGTTGCGCCAAGTTGCTTGAAAACGCTCGAAGTACAAGCGGTGGAGGTTTTTGATCTGCTTTTCGATGTCCTGCTCGGCCAAGTCTTCCTTTTCGCCGAGTACCCACTTTTCACCCGTCAAGCGGGAACGTTCACTTCCAAGGAGTTTGCGGACACGTTCCCAGCCATCGCGCGTGTAGGCGCCGGGCACAGTCAGCTCTTTCTTGGACTTCACGTAGGGCGCGATGGACCCATAAAAAATGTTCTCACGACGGATGGGGGCCACGTGCTCATTCGCTTCGCGCACGAGCAGGTCGTAGATGCGGTCCAACTGGGGCGCACGCAAAAGCACCGAGCGCGCCTTGGCCACCGTCTTGCTATCCTCCGGCCACTTGGGGATGCGACCGCTCTTGATCAACTCCAAATAGTATTGGACGTGAGGCGCCATGGCCTGCAGCGTTTCAGGCGACTGGTTGCCCAACAGCTGTCCCCACAAGCTGGAAAGCCGCGGCGTCGCCCATTCGATGTCGAGGTGCTCGGGTTGGGTGAGCATCAGGTACAGTTTGAGCTGATCGTACATGCGCCCGTATTGATTCATGGCAACGGATTGAGTCATGCCGATGGCAGCCAAATCCAGCTCCAGTTTCTTGCGCGCGGGCGAAGCCATGCCTCGCTCCAGTTGCCCCGCGTAGGCGTCGATCAGCGCAGGATGCAGGGTTTCACCGGTGTACATGCCCCAACGCATGCTGATGGGCGGCCCATCCTGTGCATAACCATCCAACAGGGCCAATTGGGCGCGCGCCGGCTTGAGCATCTCGACTTTGCCGAGCGCAGCTGTTGGCGCGCCCCAGTTGACGGCCGCCGCGGTAATGGCAACCGCCTCAGTATCCTTGATGAGTGTGCGATTCTTCCCCAGCGACACCAGGGCCGGAATCAAGATCACTGAGCCGAACACCACGGCCGCCGCCGCGATGCCCGCGCGAATCAACTTCTGCCGACGCAACTCCGAAGCCGTGCGCCCCGCCAAATATTGGTCCGGAAAGACAACGCGCCGGAACACGTCCGTGACGAAGTACGAGCGCGCCTCGGTCCTGGGGGCTTGAGTGGGCACCTGACGGATCCCCAGGGCGCGCGCCATGTTGCCCATGATGCGCTGCAGCGGTGCACCTTCTTGGGTACCGCTGGTGACATAAAACCCGCGGAACATCGGGTTTTCCTGGAACGCGTTTTGTCGAAATAGCTCCTCGACAAACTGCTCGAGGTTGCCGCGCAATGCGCTGAACTCTAGGGGAAACTGGTAGATTTTGGCGCGCGCGTCTCCTTGAGTTTCTTTGCCGATGATGCGCAGCGCGCGCGAATGAATGACCTCGCAAATGCGGTCGAATTCAGCCGCAAAGCTGGCGCCGGGTCGCTGCCCGATGCTGGGATCGAGAGGAAACGTAGCACCCAAGATCTGGTCGCGATCACTCTTGCGCAGATCGCCCCAGAACTCCACGAACCCGCCGATCAAGTCGGCTTTGGTGAAGATAAGGTAGACCGGCAGCACCATGTCGAGTCGCGTCATGATCTCGTCGACGCGTGCGCGCAGCTTGTTGGCATAGCTAGCGATCTGCTCATCGGACGCGTCAAACAAGTCGGCGATTGAGACGGCGACGAGCAGGCCGTTGATGGGCTTTTGGGGACGGTACTTGCGTAACAATCCCAAGAACGCCATCCACTCTTCCCGATCGGAATCGTCGGTTGCGTAGCGACCCGCAGTGTCGAGCAGGATGCCTTCATTGGTGAACCACCAATCGCAATTGCGTGTACCGCCCACGCCGCGCACGCCACCAGCGCCATTGGGATCTTGGAAGGGAAACACCAACCCAGATTGACGCAATGCTGTCGTCTTACCCGCACCGGGCGGACCGATGATGGCGTACCACGGCAGCGCATAGAGCGCCGACTTGCCATGATGCTTACCGACCTTGGTGTCTTGCAGCGCTTTGATGCCTTGCTGAACGCGCTTCTGCAGCTCCAAGATCTCGGCCCGCCGATCCGGGCGCGCCGCGGCCGCGGCCTGCTCGCTCTGCCGCAAAATCTCGGCTTCGAGCGCCTTGGCACGGCGCTGTGCCATCACTTTGCGCGCGATGATCCAACCCACCGCCCCCAGCAAGACCAAGACGCTTGCGGTGATCTCTACCGCCAGGGGAACCGTGACGTCGAATACTGAAAGCACGTACCCGCCACCCCAAATAAGCAGGAGCAGGAAAACTACGATAACACTAGTCCAAATCATGGCGACTTACTTCCAGGCACACCTTGGGTTGCTGTAGCGACAATGCGCTCAGCTGCATTGTCAGCGCTCACGCTTGTCGTAAACACGAGCACGATAAAAAGCAGGACCGAAAACCCAAGGAACCCCAGCGCGACCGCAACCATGGGAAACTGCTTGGGCGAAAAATTGATCTTCTGCCGCGATGGGTAGCCGGCAGGGCTAAACGTCTCGGCGTTGGGTAGACGCCGTGTCAGTTGATTGACCGCGCGCTCCAAGACCACGGGCAGTTCGCCAGGATTGGCCACCGCGTAGCGACCCCGAAAGCCAAGCGCCAAACACAGCGCGTAGATTTGCACGACGTGCGCGCGCTCCGGATCAGCCTCGAGCGCAGCTAAACGATGAAAGAAGCCCTCGCCCGCGGTATTCTCTTGAAAGTACATCAACTGCAGCGGCTGAGCCATCCATTGTTGCCGCGCTGGCCAGGGTGAACGCAATATCTGTTCATCCATGAATGCGGCGATGGCGTAAATTGCCTCCATCGCGTCCGCGGATGGAATATCCAGCTGTCGCGCGCGGGTGCGTAGCGCTTCAAACGTAGCGTTGATGCGTTGCCTCAAGATCTCCGGATTGGGAAGATCGGGAGCTGAACCCAACTGTGTCGCCAGGATCAACGCGTCCGAACAAACGGAGTACATTCTAACTATAGCGTCGTTTTTCACAGTTTTTCCGGATCAACAGCGTAAAGAGCAAGCTCCATCGCTTCGATGGGTAGGGGGTGATAGATGGCAATGGTCGAAGTGGCCTGGATATCGGGCCAATATTCTGGAGTGCGTTGGATCTTGAAGAAGGAAACGCCAGGTTGCACCGGCAGCGCGGCCGAAGGGCGATACTCGAGTTCCACGCGTGCGCCGTTGACAGCCTGATTGAGCAAGTTGCCAATGGCACCCCACGAAGCGATCTTGGATAGCTTGGGGAGCTGATGATGGATCTCAGCGTCACTCAGCGTGCCGTGCACGCCCAAGAAGAAGTCGTGTTGCAAGAGCGCCTTGTCCTCGATTCTGCCGAGATACATCCCGTCGTCCCGACGCTTGAGCGGGATCTGTACGTAGCGTTCCTTGATGGTCGTATTGATGAGGTTGAGCGCGCGCGCAATGGCTGGCTCAAACGTATCGCCGAGCGCCAAGTAGTCGTACCTGGGCAATGTCGTCGGGTCGGAGTGCGACACGAAGGTGCTGAGCTCGCCAGCCAGCTGCACCACGGCCAAATATGCCGTCTCAGGGTGAGCCTCGGGTGATTCTACCAGGTGCGCAAACAACGGAATGTTGCGATTGAGCGCCGCGAGCAACAGCATCTTGGATACATCGCCGGCGTCAAACTCTACGTGGGCTTCAGTCCTGCGCCGGCGTGTCTGGGCCACATCGCGTGCGCGCGTGGTCATAGCACTTGAAACGCGACGCAAGCTCACTTGCAAAAACTCCGATGCGCCCAGACGCATCGCAGGTGGAATGAACGTGTCTCGCGGCAGGTATGCGCCCGCTTGCGATCGCAGCAAATCGGCGATCTGAATGGTGCACATCCCCTCACGTGATTCAGAGCCAAACAAAATGCGCAGATCAGGCCTGCCCCAACTGAAGTTCTGGTGACGCCCTCCGCCGTTGAAGTCCGCGACGCTCTCCGACTCAAGCTTCAAGCGCGCCGTGGACGTACCTTCACTGCCCAGATTGCCGCGCGCATTGCTGGCCAGTGGCAGAGCCAAATACACGGGAAGCGAGCCTAAATTGGCTGCAAAATGGCTACCCACCTCGCGCGTGGCGGGCAGCGCACCTTCCCCACCTCCGCAATTGAACGGCGTGCCGTCGGGCATGATGCCGCGCAAACGGCTGAGCACGAAATGCCCCTGGGCGAGTGCATCCGTATCCACCTTGAGCTCAAGGATGCCCCAATGCGGTTGCGCAAGAGCCGCGAAACGCTCATCTACAAAGTATTCATGGTAAGCGTCTTGCTGTTGAAGGTGGTGTTCGGTGATGAACAAACCTTCGCTCCATACCGGTTTACGCACCTTCATAGCGTCTCCCGGCTCTCCGTCTTGGCCACTGCCTTTTCTGGATAGTAGTCAGCCCAATCACTGCCATCGCTGACCCGGCCCCCGTCCAGTCGAATGTACAACTTGGGGTTGAGTTCAGGCGGCTCCTCACACTTGCCATCCGGGCACTTGGCGCCGCACGCCTCTTGGCCGGGCGGCGGTGGCAATTCAAAGGTGGAAAACCACTGCTTGCCTTTGGGGTCGCGGAACAAGGCGGCCGCAACCACGTATTGCGCTTCGGGGTTTCTTTCAAAATCAACCTGCTTGCGCGTGTTGGGATACACCGGAAACTCCTGGCGATCGAGCATGTCCGCGCCCAGCTTGTCTTGGTCTTCTTTCCAAATCTGCTCAAACGATGCGTTACGAAAGCCCACATCGTTCTTGAGCTGATAGATGCGAAGTTGCACGGGGCGAGGCTCACCTGTCTCCGTCAGGTTGATGAGCTGAGTGCTGATGACCGCGGCCGAAACCACCTGACGATCGCACGGCTCCGCCTCCTTGGGCGCGGGTGGCTTACTGCATGAGAGGAGAGCGCCGCACAACAAGAGCACAGGGGTTTTGAAATATCGCAGTTGATTCATGAGGCGGCCTCCGTGACAGTAACGAGGATCTCCTTCGTTTCATTGAGTCGCAAGTGGACGGTTTCTAGCTTTCTTCCCTCAGCGAGCGCCTCCAAAATGGCCACTGAAAGCTTGGGAAGCAGCGTTCGGCGCAAGATGTGGTCTACGTTGCGCGCACCACTCTCCACTTCGCGGCATCGATCGGCGATCGCTTCGACCACATCGTCGGCCAGATCGATGTCCAGATTGTGAGCCGTCGCGGCCCGCTCCAGCGCCGCATTGAGTTTCATGCGCGCAATCTCGGACAACGCTTCACGTCGGATGGGCACGTAGGGCACTACGGTCATGCGCGCCAAAAGGGCCGGTTTGAGATAACTGGACAACACAGGCTTGACGATCTCCACGAGCTCATCGTGCCCTGGCAAAGGACGATCGGGCGCTGCGGCCTCCGTGATCAAGTCCGTCGCTAGATTGCTCGTCATGATCACTACCGTGTTGGCAAAATCTACCGCGCGGCCCTCGCCGTCGCTCAGCGTGCCCTTGTCGAAGACCTGGTAAAAGAGGTTCATGACCTCGCGATCCGCCTTCTCGATCTCATCGAGCAGCACGACAGAGTAAGGTCGGTGACGCACAGCCTCGGTCAATAAACCGCCCTCACCGTAGCCCACGTACCCCGGTGGTGAACCAATCAAGCGAGAGATGGAATGGCGCTCCTGAAATTCGCTCATGTTGATGGTGGTCATGAACCGCTCCCCACCAAACATGAGATCAGCCAATGCCAACGCGGTCTCTGTCTTTCCAACACCACTGGGTCCCACCAAGAGGAATACGCCCATCGGCGCGCGGGGTGGCTTAAGACCAGACCGTGCTGCGCGCAGTTCGCGGCCGAGCACGGCCAAGGCCGGCGCTTGACCGCGCACGCGGCTCTCCAGGCGTTTCTCCAGTTCGAGCGTCACGCGCAGATCATCCTGCACCATCTTGCCCACGGGGACGCCGGTCCAATCAGCCACGATGCCCGCGACCACGGCTTCATCCACGTCCGCATGCACCAAGCGCTCTTGATGAGGGATTTTTTCCAGCTCAGCGAGGGCCTCTACGATGAGATCGCGATTCTTTGACTCGTCGGAGCGCGCGAGTTCAATCTTCTCGATCAACGCGCGCTGCTGCGCGGTGCGCGCTTCCAACTTGGCCAGCTCAGCTTCGAGCACTTCCTTCAACGCGCGCGCTTTCTCAATGCGTTCGGCCTCGGGTTGTGCGCCCACTTGTTCGTCTGCCCCCAGCGCTTCCAGCTCCCGCTCCACCCCGACCAACCTGGCGCGGGTATCCTCCAAGATGGCGGGAGGCGCATTGCGCACTAGCTTGACGTAAGCAGCGCTGGTGTCGATCAGATCGACGGCTTTGTCGGGCAGTTGCCGACCTGAAATGTAGCGGGCTGAGAGCGACACGGCCGCCCTCACTGCTTCATCACGAATGTGCACGCCGTGAGCAGAACGAAAGCGCTGCGCTACGCCTCGGATCATGAGCTCCGCCGTTTCCACGTCTGGTTCATCCACGCGAACGGGCTGGAAGCGTCGCTCCAAAGCCGCGTCCTTTTCGAAGTACTTCTTGAACTCTGCGTAGGTGGTCGCCGCCACTGTGCGCAGCTCGCCCCGGGCCAAGGCGGGCTTGAGTAAGTTGGCCGCGTCACCTCCACCCTGCGGGCCCCCCGCGCCGATCAGCGTGTGTGCCTCGTCGATGAAGAGGATGATGGGCTGCTCGGACGCTTTGACTGCCTCGATCACACCCTTGAGCCGATTTTCGAATTCGCCCTTCACACCGGCGCCCGCCTGAAGCGCGCCCAAGTCCAGGGCGAGCACCTTGGCATTGACCAGGCTGTCGGGAACGGTCTTCTCGACGATCCTCGCAGCCAAACCTTCCACGAGCGCCGTCTTGCCTACGCCGGGCTCACCCACGATGATGGGATTGTTTTTGCGGCGCCGCACCAAGATCTCGATGACTTGGCGGATTTCCTTTTCGCGACCGAGCACCGGATCGACGCCGCCCTGTCGAACGCGTTCGGTGAGGTCCAAGGTGAACTTGTCCAGCGGGCTCTCGCCAGAAAACGCCTGCGGAGAGCGCTTTTTTGCCTCTTGGTTACCAGAACCAGCGGCGCTCCCCGCAACGCCCGTGCCAGCTGCGCGCGACGCTTCATTGCTGGCTTCGCAAATCTGCTCCACGTCCCGCGCCAACTCGTCGCTGCGGATCCGTCGCAATTCGAGCATATCGAGCGCGCAGTAGCGATCCGGTTGCGCCACGAGACGAGACAGCAGCGCCCCGGAGCGCAGTTCTGTAGCCCGATTCTCCAAGCTGGCGAACACCCATGCATCCTGGATCCACTGCAAGAGTAAACGGCTGAACACCGGTCGACCCACCGAGCCGCGACGCAGACTGGCCAAGGATCGGCGCACCGCAGCCAAGAGCGCTTCACCGTCACAACCGTAATGATTGAGGACGATTTGAAAATCAGCGCCTTCGCTCGCGATGGCGGCCACGACGAAATGCTCGACAGTGACCTCATCATGCCCCTGACTGACGCAATCTGCTGCAGCGGCCTCCAGCATACGCGAACAAGTCGGGCTCAGCTTTTGAAGTAGGGAACGGGGTTGTGTGACTAACATGGCAGCTCGATGAAGGACGGGGCCTCGGCCCTACGCGTCCCAAAATTGTTCCTTAGGCCAAGAAGAATGAGCAACAAACCAACATTGATTGGGGGTGGACGTTTCCATGTGCACGTATAGAAACTCCCGATTCGGCCTGTGGGCCGTGTCGGCGTTTGACGAGAAGCTGAGCCTAGGGTGATATCGCTATTTAGGATCGGATGATCGGGAACAAACCATGACCAATCGACAAGAGTGGCGGGCGGCCGTTCAAGCGCTCGCGGATGATGGCACCGCAGAACAGGTAGAAGACCTTGCCGCGCGCATGTATGCCCAAGTGGCGGCTCCAGGGAGCGCTTTGGGCGACTGTCTCGATGCCCCAGGAGGTCTGGGCCAAGTCGCGCGTTTTGCACTGATTGAACTGGGACCGGCCTCGGTCGAAGGTCTGCTGGCTACCCCTGACTTTTCCGAGCCGGCTGACCGCTCCTGGTACCTGGAGCGGCTGCTGGAGGCCGAGCTGCAAGTGCGCGCGCGGGTGCGGGCGCGTCTGATGGCGGCGCTGGATGACCCGGCGTGGCTCCCGGATCCGCGGGATGGGCCGTACATGGAAAGCTACCCGCCGCGACGCCGCGTGTGCGACGAGGCGTATGTCGCCATGCGCGCCCTCACTCACCCGGAAGAGGATCAGGTGGGGTTCGACGTGGAGAGTGAGCAGTTTTTGCACATGCCGGTGCAGCTCAAAGATGAAGTCATTGCGCGTGCAAAGTCCACGCACGTTTGGAACCTCAGTCTCCCCGAGCCCAATGATGATTGACCGCGCCTCGCCCCGCAGGAGCCCCACCTAAACCCCATGGCCAATCCCATTCTGCATTTTGCCAGGACCAGCCCCGACAAAGACCACATCAACACGCTGGATCTGCGCCCTGAGGTACGCAAGATCCTCTTGTGTGAAGGGGTGGAGTTTCACAACCAGGACAAGCATCCGGCGTTCTTGATCCCGGAGTGTCTCATCGACACCAAACAAAGCGTCGCCCTCAATCGCCGTCCTTCGCTCCCCGTTCAAGTGATCGACGACGACCATTTTACCTTCACCAATCAAAAACAGGGCGTACGGTACGAAATCGAGCGCACCATCGATCGCGCACGTTTTGAAGAGGGTCTCATCGACCCGGAAATGTTCGTGCTGTACGGAGGGCACGCACGTTTTGGCAACGGACCTTGTTTTGCCAACGTACCCCGAGATACCAAAGGTGAGTTCTGGCGCACGGGCCTGTTTCGCATGGGGTTTCCCTTCATTGCCATGCCGCGCCACGAGTCGTTGAAGCACGGTTACACCGCGCCGGTCGTCCCTGCCACGGTGAGCCTGGCTGCGGCGGACTGCGAGCCCTTCTTGCGCTCGAAGCTCGGCAGCCTCAAGAAACAAAAGCTCGTCGATTTCGTTGGTGAGGAGGGTCTACCTTTCGTTTCTGGACCGGCTAGAAGCGACGAGATCTGGACGTTTCGTGGCTTTCAACACGGCCACACCGATGACTTCCTGGTCGTGTTTGCTCACTTCCAGGGCACGCCTGAAGCACCTCACGAGCTCGGCGCCGTCGACATGCAGTGCCGTGTTTTCTTCCACTGCGGTTGCTCAACTTTGCCTCTCAATCAACCCATCGTGGTCGATCGGAAGGGCTTCGCGCGAGACGCGGATCGAAAGATCTCCCTTTATACCGACGATCTCTCCAACATGGAGGATGCGCTCGCCTTCCTCTACCACCTACTCGCCTACGACAAGCCGAGCCGATTCCGCGATTGGGGTCCGGCCATCGAGCACGCCCGCACCACGGCCAACCGTGACCTGAAGGCCGGCGGTTTCAGTCGATCGCAGATCAAAGAATTCAAAGGGCAAGCGGGATGACCTGGCCCAGGCTTCTCCTGCTCGTGGGCACGTGCGTCTCGATCTTGCCCGGATGCCGGGAGAAACCACCAGCGCCAACCATCGAGCAGGATGTGATGCAGCCCCCACCGGCTGTGCCGCTCCCGCCGGCGCCGCACCCAGCCAGCACCGTTCCCGCACCAGCCGTCGTGCCTGCGCCCACCAGCGCGCCCACGCCTGCCGCGGCCCTGCCACCACCAGCGCCTAGCTCTGTTCCATCTACCCCGACGCCTAGCTCAGCAGCGCCGCTGCCCACGGGAGCTCCAAAGCAGCGTGCGCCACATCCCGATGAGTTTCCCTATTTCGAGGGCGAGCACAACGGACAGTATTGGGGACAATAGTCCTGATTCGCTCGCGCGGCGCGCGGTGTTTTGGCGCCATCACGAACACGAGGTCCAACACCGAGCAGCTGGCGTTCTCTTGCATGCAGAAAGCTTGTCTTTCAAGCGACCCATTGCAGTAGACGCGTTGCTTTTGATTAGGCGTTGCTTTTCATTGGAACGACGCGCTCCTTCGACCGAGGATGGCGAAGTTATTTGTGTGTTGTCGTGAAGGGAGACGTGTTATCGTGACATGAGTACCTTGTGAGGATGCGGCGCGGTCACACGGTTGCGTCGCACCCAGGTATTTGTTGTCGTGGAGCGTCAACTCGTAGGTCGGTCAGATGACTGACAAGGGATAGACATGTCAAACGTCGGGCAGTGGAAGTCATGGAGATTGGGGATGTTGGTGTGCGGCGCAGTGTGGGCCGTAGGCTGTGAGGGCGGAGAAGAGCCGCCCGATCCCGAGGGAGAAACGGGGGGCATGGGCGGGGAAAAGCCAGACACCCATTCGGGTTCCGGGGGCAGGGCAACCGGAAGCGGAGGCCAAGTCGGGCAGCCGCCCAAACCTGAGTGCTGTCGTCCCGGGGCCAAGTGCGCAGAAGAAATGCCGCTGTGCACGGTGCTGTGTCCCGAAGATGAGTGGGCCTGTCCCGCTGGTAAAAAGTGTAGCCAGGGCACCGATGGCGACTTCAACGCATGTGTCGAGCAGTGTGCTGGGAAAGTTTGTGGGGAGGTATGCTGTGCCGCAGGGGCCAGCTGTGAGGAGGGGGAGTGTGTATTGGGAGACCTCACGATCACGGCGGAAGACGTCCCGCTCACAGCGTTGTCCAGCCTGGATGTTCCTGAAGACAGTTGCTCCATCCAGCAAGGCTGTGCAAACGGCAGTGGTCAACGTCAAATTGCCCACCTCGCCCTGGAGGTGAGCAACGTGGGAGACATGCCGGTGGAGATTGGCGCGCCGTGGGAGAGTCCGGCGTTCTACTATTCGTCCTGTGCGCAGCAGTATCTGCTCGCCAACTTCATCCAGGCCGAGGTCGTCAACCAGGACGATGAGGTGGTGGCCAGCGGTCACCTACCGACCAGCTGCGTCGCAGACGATGATGCGGGGAAGTATCGGTGTTCGCTCCAGGGCCTCAGCCCCGCTGCAACGACCGAGCAGCCGCAGAACTCCTGCGATACGTTGGATCTTACCGGCTTGATACCCGGCGACTACGCGCTGAGGCTCACCGTGAATGCGGATCGTAAGCTGGCGGAGGAGGACTTCGAGAACAATTCGGTCGAGGTCGCTCTCGATTTCCCCGAGTGTGATGGTAACTACTGCGGTGGGGTGTGCTGTCCCAGTGATCTCAGCTGCGTGGATGATGTGTGCATGGCGCCCGATTTACGGCCTCACCAAGGGGCGGTGGAGGACTCAGTCGTGGTCACCCATCAAACTTTTGGAGAAAATTCGTGCGAGATCGCGGAAGCCTGCATCACTGGGCCCGGACGGCGACGGCTGCTCAATTTTGAAGGCCGCATCGAAAACCTAGGGCCAGGTGATCTCAATCCTGGACCGGAGCGCAATAACCCACTGTTTGAGTATTCTGCCTGCCACGACCACCACCATTTCTTGGACTTTACAGACTATCGTCTGCTCGACGCTGAGGGTGGCGTCATCGCGCAGGGCCACAAGCAGTCCTTTTGCCTAGTCGATATGGACCAAGTTGAGGACTACACCGGGCCCTCACCTGGTGAACATCCTGAGCCGGGTGAGACAGGTTGCAGCTATTTGAGCGCCGGTTGGGCTGATATCTACGGCGTGGGCACGCCCTGCCAATGGGTGGACATCACCGACGTGCCAGCGGGCGATTACGTCTTGCAAGTAGCGGTCAATCCTATCGGTCGTATCAGCGAGCTAAACATCGACAACAACATTGTCCAGGTACCCATCTACCTGCCGGAAGACGGGCCCTGCCAAGAGGAAATCTGCGGTGACATCGTCGACCAAGACTGCGATGACTATTCAGACAAGCAAGACAGCGATTGCTACGAGTACTACCAAGACGAGTGCTGCAACGCGGACAATAGCTGCAACTGGGACTACAATGGGACCTGCGACTGCAACGGCGAATACAGCTGGGACTACTATGCTTGCTATTATGGCGGGTGGGGCGGTGGGGGCGGCGAGGGCACCGGGGGTGCCCCCTGGGGTGGAGGCGGGGACAAGTGCTGCAACCCTCAGGACCCTTGCGATTGGTCGAACGACGGCATCTGTGATTGCGGGGCCGAGTTCATTTGGGACGTCATGGATTGTCAGAGCCCACCCATGGGCGACGGAGATCACATGCACCCCTGAGCGAAAAGTGGGAAACGCCAGCTCTGCATTGCGTTGTGGTGGAACCGCGGCCGATCGAACCATGCTTGCTGTTCGGTCGGTCGCGCTCTGTCATCATGAGCTCCATCGAGTTGAAATTGACCGCGTATCACCGGTGCCATGCCTGGCGCGTCGCGATCGCTCGCCGCGCTCAGAGACCTCATGCAGTCGCGAGCACATCGTGGCGCTTCTCTAGCTCACTGCGCGTCGCATCATCGCCTTCACCCGTCACTTCAATCTTTGCGAAATTTTGGAAGGCCGAAATGGCCTCTTTGGTATTCTTGCCCACTTGTCCGTCGACGCCTTGCGGGTCAAACCCCAAGTTCATGAGCCGCGCCTGCATCCCGCGGTCAGTGGCAACCGGCTCCAGCGCTGCCATCTTGATGTCCCACAAAAGCTCAGTAAACGGCGCAAATTCCCCCAGTTTGACCTTGAGTTTGCCGGTCTTGGCCTGCACCGACACTTCATGCTCGATGAGCGTGGTCCCCTCGCCACTCCCAAAAAAGTTGGACGACCCGACCGTCAGCTCATAACGAAACGCTCCGTCCACTTGCAGATTGATGCGCAGCTTTTGCACGGGGCGTGTCGCTAGGGTGAGCGGATGCAACTGTCCAGAATCGAGGCGCATGGGGAGCGCCTCTTTGGAGGGGATCTTCACAGCATCGTCTTTGGCCAGTTGATTGAGATTGGGACGGTCGGTCCGCAATTGATCGTTTTCTGGTGAATCGAAGACGAACAATGGGTTACGAAAGCCCTTCTTCGACGCGATCTCAGGCACGTCTTCGTCACCAGAAGCCGTGTGGCTCGTGGAGGGAGCACCTGGCTTAGGCTCAGCGCCCCAATCGCCTGGAGGCAAGTCCGGGATTTCCAGATCGCATGGTCCAGCTTTGATCTCGTCGACGAAGCCCTGCCCTTGGGCGTTGGTCTTGCCTTCAACGAGCAGTCCTTCAGCTGTGTTCACCTTGAACTTGAGCGGTACCTGTGGTGGTCGGCCACCGGCTTCCTTGAGTTCAAACCCAAAGCTGGTCTTGGGCACGATGGCGCCCACCGGACCAAAGAGCACGCCGTCCAGCTTGTCGCTCACATCCACCTCAGCTTCCACGGCGCCATTGACGACGATCTTCGTGTCCACCTCGACGAATAACGTACCTTTGGGCAACTCCGGCAGGAGTAGGAATGAATTGCTGAAGTTCACATCAGCCATGCCTTCGAAGGACGCAGCATCAAACTCGACGCTCACCGCGATGCGTTTGGGGCGCAAACGGTCGGCGGGGCGCACGTGGGGCTTAAGCGGTTTTTCATACTTGAAGGTGTTCGGCAGGCCCTCAGCATCGGGGCCATTCGCAAACACTGGTTGACGCAGTGGGCCACGCAGTTCGAGTGTCCCCTCGATGGAGGCGAACTTCTCTGGGCCCCCCTGCTTCACGTCGACGGCAGTGAGTGCTTGGCAAAAGAATTCGAGCGTCGCCGACACCTTTTCGTCGGGTTTGGCCCCGGTCGTGCCCTGTCCTTTGCGCAAGATGGAGACGCGCACGCCCTCCACCTGATGGGTCTTGCCCACATCGGGTTGAGGAACGGGAAACAATTTCATCCGGAGAGCAGCCGCCATACTGCAAGTTAATCATGGGGCCCGAGCGCAAACAATCTGACGCCGCCTCGCAAGCGAGGATGAGCGCGCCGACGGGTTGGAGGAGCGGGTCCCTTCCCCAAATGTGCAAGGGCGGACTGAGCTTGCATGAGTCCAGTCCGCCACAGATTGCTACGTTGAGAAAAATTGCACTACCGTCAATCGCTCGCAGCGTTGCCGTTAGTCAGAAGCGCGGCGGTCGGCCCAAGCTCCCGCCACCGCCACCGCCACCGCCACCGTAGCCGCCTCCACCGTAGCCGCCTCCGCCGTAGCCACCGCCACCACCGCCTCCGGGGCCGCGTGGAGCGCGCTCCTGCGCTTCATTCACGCGGATGGTGCGACCATCTAGTTCACGACCGTCCATGGCCTGGATGGCCGCGGCACCCTCAGGGCCATTGGTGAAGGTAACGAACCCAAATCCACGAGAACGCCCCGTTTCACGGTCCATGACCACAGCGACATCTACCACTTCGCCGTGGGCTTCGAACCCACGACGCAGGCTCTCGTTGTCAGTGTTGAAGCTCAAACCACCGACGAATAACTTCATTGACATCTTCTTCTCTTCTCTCTCTACGCCTTGCACGTTGCATCTCCCTCAAGAGGGAGAGACCTCAAACGCAAAGTTGGTCGAAAAAAGTGACGATCAGTCGACGCCCATAGTGGGGGCGCCGAGCAAACCATGGCGTTTCCGCACGGACCGAACCGGGTCCTCCGCTTCCACTGGATGCACTCTCCTGCGCCCAGATCCTCGGCCTTGGAGCCATACTCTACCTTTGTTATCGTGGCGAGTCTGCATGTTGCACAACGACTGGACGATTCGACTGTACGGAAGCGAGCTGAGCTTACGGCTGGCGCCGCGCGGAGAGCCCAGCCGACACGCCGTGCAAGAGACCACGGACCAACGCCGCGAGACCGACGAGCTCGTCTTCTTGCTCTCCACTCAACTCGATCGGCATGAAGTGCGCCAGGCGTTGGCTGAGATCCATCATCGCCTGACCGGGCGCAGGCTGGACGTGCACAGCCGCCATTCGCCATTTGAGCTCGCCGGTGAAGAAAACGAGCAAGAGCTGCGTGAAGCACTCTTTCAAGCAGCGGATGGCGGCAGCTTGACGGTGGAGCGTATCGAACCACCGCGCATCTTCATCACTTTGGACAATCCAGTCGTCCCCCCGGAGCTGCGGCCCCAGGAGACCGTGGAGGAGGGCCTCAGTGACTTCGCGGTGCGCTT
>JACZCW010016095.1_pt1 | contig 18117 bp, 19 predicted proteins | sample 8641861 | NCBI WGS metagenome assembly JACZCW01 (sample SAMN15324607, study PRJNA640507) | soil metagenome | isolation source: intercropping sugarcane | place: China: Luxin town, Laibin City, Guangxi Province | collected 2019-07-25 | depth 10cm m | reverse complement strand
CGATCATCCTGGGTATGCACTGAAATTTCATCAGCGCCTTCGATGACGTGATTGTTAGTGACCACGATGCCCTCGGCGCTCAAAATGACCCCGGAACCGAGACCTTGTTGGGGGCGCGATGCGGACGGGCCGCCAAAAAACAAATCCATCGGTGACTGGCTTTGCGCGCGCTTGGTGGACGTGACGCTGACCACCGAGGGCAACACGTTCTCGACGACGTCGGCAACGGAACCTTGACCCGCCGCATGGAGCGCCGGCGTGGCGGCGATGACCGGGCTCGAGCCCGAGGCGGCCTGGCGCGAGCCGTTCCCGTTGGACGAGGAACACCCGGGGAGCACGAGGGCGCCGGCAAGCAGTGCGGTGCTGGCGAGCAAGGCAGTGGACGAGGACAAGAGAACCCAACGATACGGGGACGACAAGCTGGCCATGGTTTTCAAAAAGCGCGAGATGATGTGCACTCGCGACCAGAAACTAACTAAGACCCTGGTCTATTCCTGGCAAGCCCCAGGGCCCGCGCCATCATGCAAACGCGCGGGTCCACGGCTCGTTTGTTGAATCATTCCTGAGGCTTGCTGCGCTCAACGCGGCACAGGCAAGCGCTTTTCAAACCCCGACTTTTCCAGGTTGAGCAGGGTGGTGGCGATGCTGTAGAGCGGCAACTGCTCATGGGTCCCGCCGCGCTCCGCCGCGGCCCGCGGCATGCCATAGACCACCGCGGTCTCCTCGCTCTCTGCGATGACGTACCCGCCCGCTTCCTTGAGCGCGAGTGCGCCCTGAGCGCCGTCGTCCGCCATCCCCGTGAGGATGACCCCAATGGCCTTGCTGGGACACGCTAGGGCCGCACTCTTGAGCAGCCGATCCGCGCTGGGATAGTAGCGATCTTTGAGAGCAGGGGGGACGACGCGCACGCGCAGGCGGTCCCCCGTCTTCTCCACTTCCATGCAGCGCATCCCCGGACACACCAGCACCTCCCCAGCGCGCACCAAGTCGTCGTGTTCAGCTTCACGCACAGGGATGGCGCTCCTTCGATCCAAGCGCTCGGCGAAGGTGCGGGTGAATTTTTCGGGCATGTGTTGCACGACGAGCACGGCCATTTCCGTGGTCGCGGGGAGCGCTCCGATGATTTCCATGAGCGCGCTGGGACCGCCCGTCGATGCTCCAATGCACACGACCTTGCTGGGCGCGCGCGTCATAGGCGCGGGACGAATTGTAGGCGGCACCGAGCCCAGACGCTGCGCATTGGGCGATCGCAGGTGGTGAATCCCGCGCACCATGGCCAATTTTGACAGCAGCTCGTCGCGAATGCTGTGGTCGCCTGGCATCAACAAATCGGGCTTGGCGACGAAATCCAGCGCGCCCAAATCAAGGGCCTTGAACACGTTTTCTTGTTGAGAATAACTGGAGATGACCAACACCGGCAGAGGCGTCTTGGCCATCAAAATGCGCAAGAATGTAAAGCCGTCCATCTTCGGCATTTCTAGATCCAGCGTGATGACGTCTGGCTCGGTGATGCGCACCAATCGCAGCGCCTCTTCACCATTGGCGGCTTTGCCCACGACTTGCAGATGGGGAATGCCGGACAACATTTGGCTGATGCTGCGGCGATTTACTGCCGAATCATCGACAACCAATACTTTAAGCGGGCCGATTTCCGTCATGAAGAAGCCTTGATACGCGAGGAACTATCGTCAATCGAGGGCCGTCGATACACCAAATCGGCCTCCAAGTGCACTGCTTGAAAATTTGTCCCTGCGTTGAGCAAAGACTCCGAATGACCCAGAAGTAAGTATCCGCCAGGCAACAGCCGCTCGTAAAACAGGGCTGTGACCGATTGCCGAGCCGCTTCACCAAAGTAGATGAGCACGTTGCGGCAAAAAATAACGTCCACACGCCCCACCGCGCGCACGTCGCGCGCGTTCATCAGGTTACCCTGAGAGAAATGCACCGTGCGACGAAGGGCGGGCTTGATTAGATAGCCGCCCTTCTCGGGCGTGAAGTGTTGAGCGATGAGATCGGCGCTCATGGCGCGGAAGCTTCCCGCCCGATAAAACCCACGTTCGGCTGCCTCGATGTTGGCGCGGCACAAGTCGGTCGCGATGATGCTGGTGCGAAACCCCTTGAGCGCCGGGCAGTCCATCAGCATGATGGCGAGCGTGTAGGCCTCTTCGCCAGTAGAACAACCAGCGCTCCAAATGGTGATGCGTTTGTTGACAGAGTTGACTTCCGCCAGGTGCGGAATGATCTCCTCGACAAACGCCCGCAGTTGATACTCCTGTCGAAAGAAGTAGGTCTCTTTGGTGGTGAGGATTTGATAGACCGCGTCCTGCTCAGTGGGGTTTTCCTGCAAGAAGCTGATGTACTCGTCAAACGAAGGCAGGTTGTTGGCACGCAACCGCGGGCCAAGCCTGCGCTCGAGCATGGCTCGTGATTTCTTCTCGAACAAAAGGCCCGACCGTCGCGCCAAGAGCGAGGCCAAGGAGGTGAAGGCTCCCGGGCTCAGCAGGGTCTCCGAGGCGCCCCAAGTCAACCTGCCCCGTTTTCTGCAACAAGTTGCCGTGGCTCTACCGCCTCTGCCCATTGGGCCACACCGGACAGATCGAGCACATAAGCCATCGTCCCCCGATAGCTGATCACGTGGGAAGCGGCGCGCGCCGCGACGTCCCCGATGTCAGGGGCCGGCCGCAACTGTGCTTCTGTCACTTGAATGACCTCATGCACTTGCTTGACGACCAAACCCATCGAACGTTGAGCTCCCCTCAGCAATACCCACTTGCGCCGTGGCTCGACGGTGGGGCCGTAACCCAAACGTTCACCCAGATCCAAAATGGGGACGACCATATCGCGGTGTTCCACCGCGCCCACGATGCCCGGCGGCGCATGAGGAAGTGCCGTGAGCGTCATGGGCTGAATGATCTCCTGCACTTGTTCAACTGGGAGAGCGTAAAAGACTTGACCCACTTCACAGGCGACCAACGCGCGTGCCGTACCAATTTTGGCTGCCCGCAAGCGCATTAGCGCGTGCTCCATGATTGTGAAGGATGACCCACTTCAAGCATCGTTGTTGCCTGTTGCCCCCGCCCTTTGCGCCTGTTCGGACCTAACGAGTATAGCCGCTGTTCTGCCGCTCGATCAACTCGCTCGGCGGGCACATACTCTTGCACACTTGAACATCGAAGCGCATACCAAGCGCCTCGTCGCGCCCTTCAAGACGGACAAAGCCCCGCGCGCAGTGTTTGCGCAACACCGGCCAGGGCCATCGGCCGATAGCGTTGCGTAAAGCCTTGCTCATGGGCGCTCGGCGCAAGCCTTATTCAGCACCGCGAACAGGTCCAACAAGACGATGACTTCACCACCTGCGGGGCGACCTATCCCGCGCACCCCTTCTGAACCGTCTCCCCCAAGCGACTGCCCAGTGAACTCGATCTGTGAAGAAGTCAGACGCACCACATGCTTGACCTCGTCCACACATAGGCCAACCAAGTCGGTCTCGGACACTTTGGCGAGTAGAATGCGCGCGCGGCGCTCGCCATCGGCCGGCGGCAGACCAAGCACGTGCCGTAGATCCACCACGGTAGCGAGCTGACCGCGCACGCTGCACACGCCCACCACTGCAGCGGGAGCGCGGGGCACGACGGTGATAGGAGGCGGGATGACAATTTCATGGACCGTGCGCAGGTCGACCGCGAAGAGTTCGTCATTGCAGATGAACACGAGAAACTCGAAGATCGTCTCGCGGTTCAGCTCGCTGCGTGCGGGCTTTCGGGTTGACACCAATTTCTCAGCCATGAGCCACCTTGCGCAGCGTATCTCCTGGACTGAGCATTTCTTCCAAGATACCAGCTACGTCCAGCACCAAGCCCACTCGTTGATTGCCCAGCTCCGTGGCGCCTGAAAACCCGCGCACGCGCGCAAGCGAGGCACCCAGCGTCTTGATCACGATGTCTTGTTGACCGGCAATGCTGTCCACCACCAAACCCAAGCGCCGCTCCCCTACTTGAGCCACAACGACAAACTCCTTCTGCGCGTTGCGCTCCTCGGTAAGGGAGAAAAATGTGCGTAAGCGACACAAGGGAAGCGTGGCCCCACGCAGAGAAGTCACCTCACGCCCGTCAATCTCGCGCGTGCCCTGATCGAGCAAATTGACCTCCGAGATGGCCGAGAGCGGCACGGCGAACTGTTGCCGGTCCACATTGACGAGCAGCGCCCGGAAGATAGCCAAAGTGACGGGTAGCGTGAGCGTCATCTTGGTGCCGATGCCGCGTTCACTCTGAATATCTATCACTCCACCCAGGCGTGCGATGCTGGTCTTGACTACGTCCATGCCCACGCCGCGACCTGAAACTTCGCTAACATTTTCGCGCGTGCTCAGCCCTGGCAAAAACATCAGACCCAACAGCTCTTCACGCGACAAGTTGCCCGCCATCGCCTCATCGATGGCGCCTGAGGAGACAGCGCGAGCAATCAACTTCTCCTCATTGACTCCGCGGCCATCGTCTTCCACCTCGATGAGGACATGACTGCCCTTCTGATAGGCATTGAGTGCGATGGTCCCCGCGCTGCTCTTGCGCGCCTTTTCTCGCTCGGGCGCTTCTTCGATGCCGTGGTCGATGGCATTGCGGAGCATGTGCAGCAGCGGATCGCCTAGTTCTTCGACGATGAGTTTGTCGATCTCCGTCTCGGCACCCGTAACGACGAGTCGCACCTCTTTGCCCAAGTCACGGCTGATTTGCCGCACGCCACGCGCGAGTCGATCGAATATTTGACCCAACGGCACCATGCGCATCTCTAAGATGCCGTTTTGCAGATCCTCGAGTCTTCTTTCGAGCACCCGATGCAGGCGGTGCAGCTCTCCACCCAACTGTCGGTTGTGTTCCGACCGAACCAATTCAGCGTTACCATACAGATTGCTTTTCAGAATCGCGAGTTCACCCACGACGTTCATCAAGCGATCCAACTTGTAAATGTCGACGCGCACCGCCCGCCGCGCCAGACGTTGCTCATTGATCTGCGCCGCCGCCATGTGGGACGACTTGCGTGGCAGCTCTGACATGCCAACCACGGGTTTGTTGGACGGGATCACGAACGATGAGCCTGCGACAGAATGCGGAGCGCCAGTTGCCACCGAACGAGGCGGGGCCGCAATTGAAACCATTGCACCGCGGTCGATGGGGATCTCGTGGACGACGGCGTTTTCACTGCCCAAGAGGCTCGTCACCGCGGAGAGCGGTTGGCTCGAAGCCAGGACCAGATCAAGCTCCAACACATCGGGTGCCGTCGCTTCACCCGTGGGTAAGTAGGTGATCACCTCGCCCAATTGGCGCGCACTGTCCTTGAGGGCGCTCAACTCGCTGTCGATGGTCATCAAATCGAACTGAACGCGCACGCGAAACAAGCGCTGCCCTGCATCGATGTTGGCACGCAACCGGTGTTCCTCGTACTCAGTGAGGACACCCAAAATCGCTGGATCGATGTTGTTATCTGCCTGCTCCTCTTTCGGGCTCACTGTCGACAAGGACTGGACGGCATCGATCACTCGATTTGCCTTGGCCTGCAGTTCAGCGTCCTGATCAGAATCGGGATTGGCCAGAAGCTGGTGGCCGACGTCGACCGCCGAAAACAACACGTCCAGTACCGGGGCCGAAATCTCGATGCGCCCAAGCCGCAACCCGTCCAGCAGGTCTTCCAACTTGTGCGTCAACCCGGACAAGGCTTTGGCGCCGAACAGACTGGACAAGCCCTTAAGCGTGTGAATTTCCCGAAATGCCTCGTTGATGAGCTCCGGCTGCGACACCCCGCGTTTGTGCGCGGCATCGATGGAGAGCAAGTTGCGGGCAAAGGCCTCGATAATGTCTTGCGCTTCGTTAAGGAAGTCGTCTCGCCCCTGATCGGTCACTGCCCCGTATCGTATCAAGATTTTGCATTCTCCAAGAAAGTGTCACTCTTGCGCCGTCTTGCCCCACAAAATGCCCGCAAATAGCCGCCCCGCCCCCGGGGCCCTTGCCCCCCAGCGCGCAGAGCGCACCCCACCGTCCACGGGAAAGCCCAGCGTCGCCGTGCTGGGGGCCGGCAGCTCTGGCCTGGTCACTTTGAAAGTTCTGCTCGAGCACGGTCTGGAGGCGACTTGTTTTGAGCAACATCAGCACGTGGGAGGGTTGTGGGTGCAGCAGTCTGCACAAGCTCACGCTGGTATTTATGATTCGCTCCACATCAACACGTCCACGCGGCAAACACAGTTCTCGGATTTTCCATTTCCAGCTCATTTGGGTGATTTTCCTCATCATACGCACCTGGCCCGGTACTTCGCCGACTACGCCGCGCATTTTGGCTTGTATGAGCGCATCCACTTCGGACATCACGTCAGCCGCTGCGAGCCCCTTGAATCAGGCGGCTACCGTCTATTGTTCAGCGGCCCTAACCAATCGCCTCGTAGCTTTGACGCAGTCGTAGTCGCCAATGGCCATCACTTCTCTCCCCTGCTCCCCGAGCGCGAAAAATACCAAGACTTTTCGGGGCAAATCCTCCACTCGTCCGCATACAAGAACCCGGATCATCCCGTGAGTTTACGTGGACGACGCGTGGTAGTGGTCGGCATCGGCAACAGCGCCATGGACATCGCTTGTGAGTTGGGTCGCAGCGGCGCATCCAGCCACGTCACGCTGTCCACGCGGCGCGGGGCCTGGATCATGCCCAAATATTTGCGCGGCCAGCCCATCGACGGTCCGGCATTTTTTCCGCATTGGCTTCCTGCTCGACTCCGCCAACGCTTGGTGACACGCGCCTTCTGCTGGCTGTACGGCAACATGCGCGACTTTGGCTTGCCTGAACCCGAGCACTTGATTGGTCAGGCCCACCCCACCATCAGCACGGAATTTCCCGTCATGGTCAAAAGTGGGGACATCGTGGTCAAGCCCGGCTTCACCCGCGCCCAAGGCGACCGTGTATTTTTCTCCGACCACAGCTCAATCGAGGCTGATGCGGTCATCTTCTGCACCGGCTACCGCGTGGCATTCCCCTTCTTCGAGGCCACTCACATCGAGGCTCCCGACAACATCCTACCGCTCTACTTTCGCACCTTTCATCCTCAGTTGCGCCACGTCTTCTTCGTTGGATTGCTGCAGACCATTGGCGCGGTCATGCCCGTAGCCGAGGCGCAGGCAGGTGCCATCGCCAAGCATCTGGGGGGCGCTTACAACTTGCCCTCGCAAGCAGAGATGCGGATTGCTATCGCTCGATACGACCAGCAAATGAAAGCCCGTTTCATCCCCTCGTTGCGTCACACCATGCAGGTCATTCCAGAAGATTTTCACCGCGCTCTCAACCTGGAGCTGCGCCGCGGACAAAAACGTGCGCGACGTCAGCAGGGCCTGGCCTTTAGCTTCTCGGGTGCACCTTGACCGGCGCCCATCAATCATCAGCCGCTCATGGGCGCTGGACGCGGGCCGCATACGGTGCGGTCAGTTTGCTCAGCGCAGCCTGCTTGCTCTACCCTAAGCTGGCGGTGTTTTCACTGCTGGTCTCGGTGATTGCGCTCGCGTCGTTGTCCCGCGCTGGCCTGCCCCGCCCGTGGCGCGTGGTCCTGCTCATCAGCTTGGTCCTCTCGGGCATCGGTGTCGGTCGCTTCGTGTTCACTGAAGCTGTCCTGGGCATTTCCGAGGCGCGGGGACGCGACACAGAGCGCCGCGCTGTGTCGCTATTGCGGGAGATCTATTTTGCTCAAAACGCGGCGCGACGCTACGCCATGATTGACCCGGACGGGGATGGCATCGGCAGTGCGGGCTTTTTGGGAGAACTGACGGGCGCGCCAACGCCGCGCACGGGGTCGCCGCTCGCGACACCGCCACTGGCCCCTCGTCTCAGCCCTCGCGTGGATACCCAAGCGGGCCCAGCCACCAAGATTGAGAGCTATTTGTTCATGGTTTGCTTACCCACCGCTCACGATGGCTGGACTGCGCAACCGCGGGACCAGGTCAACAACGAAGCTGCCGAGCGCGCTTGGCGCGGCTACGCGTGGCCGTCAGAAAGTGGCCTACCTCACACCAGCCTGTATGTCATCGATGAACACGAGGCCATTTTCGTCCATGACAACCGCACCTCATCGGGCCTGCGTTTCGTGGGCAGCACTCATCCACCCAAGTGCTCAACGCTGAGCAGTCCTCCAGCACAGGTGTCGTTCAGCCCCTGGCAAGGCAAGAAGCCGCGCAACGACTTGCCCGGGGCAAAGTAACCCACTCACCAGCATAACCATCAGTAATTATTGATATTTTTAAATGTAAATACAACTAGACAACTTAACCACCGTAGCGCAGACTTGATTCTGCACGATGGCCGAGCTGAACCGCACTTCACCGCTGCCGCTCTACGCGCAACTGGCGCGGCAGCTGGAGGCGCGCATTGCCGCAGCGGTGTATCAGCCAGGGACCACCATTCCTTCTGAGCACGCGCTCAGTGAGGAGTTCAAGATCGGTCGGCCCACCGTGCGCCAAGCCACCGATGAGCTGATCAAGAAGGGCTTGGTGGAGCGACGGCGCGGGGCTGGCACGTTCGTGCTTTCACCTGCTCCTGCGGTCGACCTATTTTCATTGCGCGGCACCATCCGTTCGTTTGAACATCAAGGGCTCAGGTTGGATGCACGCGCCTTGGGCGCTGCCAAGCAAGAGGTGAGCGCCGATGGTCGCGCCGGCTTGCGCTTCGAACGACTGGGGCACCTGAACGACGTCGCGGTGGTGTACGAGCAATTCTGGTTCGATCTCGCGGTTTTTCCGCAACTTGGCCGGCATTTACGCCGTGATATCTCATTGTCGGACATGATACGGACGCAGTACGGCCTTGCGCCCCTGAGCGCGGATCAGTCGTTTCGGGCGGTCAGACTCACGCCTCATCACCTGCGAATGTTCAATTTGAAACGCGGCGCAGTAGGACTCTGCGTCGAGCGCAGTTTGCATTTTTCCGTCGCGCGCGACGCGGTCATCGTGTCCATGTTGTGCCGGCAAGACCGGCGCTACACCTTCTGCCAGACCATTGGAGGATCTCTTGGATAAAAGCGGTTATTACGGACAGTTCGGCGGGGCATTCATCCCCGAGATTTTGGTGAGTACGTTTGAAGAACTCAATCGTGCCTTCGACGCCGCCAAGGCGGATCCCAAGTTTTGGCCGGAATATGAGCAGCTGATGAGCAGCTACTCGTGCCGCCCTACGCCCATTACATTTGCAGAGAACCTCAGCAAGCGCTTGGGTGGCGCGGCCATTTACATCAAACGAGAAGACCTCAATCACACCGGTGCTCACAAGGCCAACAACGTCATGGGCCAGGGCCTGTTGGTCAAGCGTATGGGCAAGACGCGCGTCATCGCCGAGACGGGCGCCGGGCAACACGGGGTCGCTACCGCGACCATGGCCGCCCGTTTGGGTCTCGATTGCACCATCTACATGGGCGCCGTGGACGTTGCACGTCAGCGCCCCAATGTGTTTTGGATGGAGCAGCTGGGGGCCACGGTCATCCCGGTAACTGAAGGCAGCCAGACGCTCAAAGACGCCATCAACGAGGCGTTTCGCGATTGGGTCACCAACATGGACACGACCCACTACGTGCTCGGCACTGCATGTGGCCCCCACCCCTTTCCAGAAATGGTCACGTACTTTCAGTCAATCATCGGCAAAGAGGCGCGTGAGCAAATCCTCTCCATCACCGGCCGCTTGCCGGATCGCGTTTATGCTTGTGTGGGGGGCGGCTCCAATGCCATGGGCTTATTTTCTGGGTTCTTGAATGACCCGCAGGTGGAGCTGGTGGGTGTGGAAGCGGGCGGACGTGGCCCAGGTTTGGGAGAGCACGCAGCGCGCCTCGGCTTGCGTGACGCTACGGTGGGCGTGGCCCAGGGCTACAAGACGTACTTCTTGCAAGATGCCGAAGGGCAGATGCAAGACACGCACAGCGTGGCCGCCGGCCTGGACTACGTGGGCGTCTCGCCCATTTTGGCGCATCTGTTTGAGCAGGGTCGCGTGCGTTTTGAGGCAGCCACCGATGCAGAGGTAGTGGACGCACTGAAATTGACCGTGCGCAATGAAGGGCTCATCCCGGCGCTCGAATCGTCCCACGCCTTCAGCCAAGCATACAAGGAAGCCCCTAGCCTCAGACCCGACCAGATCATCTTGATCAATCAGTCAGGCCGCGGCGACAAGGACATTTTCACCATCGCGGACGCTATCGGTGACCCCAAGTGGAGACAATTCATCATCAACAAGGCGGAGCAGTATCGTGCTTGAGTCGTACATTGTAGAGCAGCGGGCCCAAAAGCCCATCCTGCTGATGACCCACATCGTGCTGGGTTACCCCAGCTTCGAGGCATCCATCGCCGTCGTAGACGCGATGGTCCAAGCAGGCGTTGAGCTGATTGAACTGCAAATCCCGTTCTCGGAGCCTATGGCCGATGGCCCGGTGATCTTACACGCCAATCAACGCGCGCTCGAGGCTGGGGCCACGGTGCAGCGTTGCTTCGAGGTAGCCAAACAGCTCACCGCACGGCACCCCAGCGTGGCATTTTTGTTCATGACCTACTTCAACATCGTGTACAAGCGCGGGCTCGACAAGTTTGCCCACGACGCACACGACGCCGGGATGCGTGGCGCCATCGTCCCCGACATTCCGCACGAGGAGGCGACGGCGTGGTTCGCGGCGCTGCGCAAGCATCAGCTTGAACCCATCCTCTTGTTTTCGCCCACCACAACTCCTGAACGCATGCGTGCCATCGCGCAGCATGAGAGCGGTTTTATCTACACGGTAGCCCGCAAGGGCGTGACCGGTGCCAAAACGGATTTCAGCGCGCTCGATCCGTACCTCCTGCAGTGTCGTGCTGCGACGCGCCTACCCTTAGCGCTCGGGTTTGGGGTCAAAGATCGCGCGGACGTGGACGGCTTGATCGGCAAAGTCGACATTGCCGTGGTTGGCTCACAGACCATCAAAGTGATAGATGAGCGGGGACCAGCGGCCGTGCATGGATTCATCAGCGGCCTGCGTTGAAGCTCGCTACCCACTTTGAACAACGATGGACAAGCCACCTATTTTTGCGGAGCGCTCCAAAATTACGCGTGGGGAGCGGGATGAACTGGTCGAGGAACAAGGGTTGCCTCCGGTAGTGGCGCGCATGGTGGTGGAGATCCGCTCGGACGGCTCGCGCACCGTGGCACGGGGGGCTCTGGAGGATTTGCAAAACGGTGAACGGATTTCGCTCCAGGCCGATGCAGCGACCCCCATCGCCTTGGCAGCTCAGCTCAGTAAATCGTTGCTGTCCATCCCCGCGCTCACCCGTGGCCTCACCGAAAATGCGGCCAAGGAGCTCGCTCAGATGCAACTAGGCAAGCTCAAAGACAAGGTGGACGATCTGATGGCGCGTTCACCGCTGGGTCACTTCAAGCCGCTCGGCCGTCTCAAGAAAAAATCGCGCTCCGTCAAGTGAACCATCAAGATGGATGAGATCTACAAGAGCGCTATCAATCGCGATGTGCCGCTGGCGCGCCCTTCAGAATTTGCTCCCCTCAAGCTCGGCGGCCTCACGGTGGACCCGCCGGTGGTGCTGGCGCCCATGGCTGGGGTCACCAATTTTCCGTTTCGTACCTTGTGCCGCGAGTACGGCGCGGGCCTCTACGTCTCAGAGATGATCACGGCACGCCCATTGGTGGAAGGCGTACAAAAGACGCTAAAACTGGCTGATTTTGGCCCCAATGAGTCACCGCGCAGCCTGCAGCTTTATGGAGTGGACCCGTACTACGTCGGCAAGGCGGTCGAGCGCCTGGTGGGTGAGGGGCACGTCGATCACATCGACATGAATTTTGGCTGCCCGGTGCGCAAGGTCACCCGCAAGGGAGGCGGCTCCGCGCTGCCCCTCAAGCCCAAACTCCTGGCTCAGATTGTGGGCGCAGCAGTACGCGCCGCAGCGCCCGCCGGTGTGCCTGTCACCATCAAATTTCGGTTGGGCATCAACGAAGAATGGATGACCTTTCGCGACGCGGGCCGCGTGGGACAAGAGGAAGGGTGCGCTGCAGTGGGTTTACACGCGCGCACGGCTGCTCAGCTCTACGACGGGCACGCGCGCTGGGATTACATCGCGGAGCTCAAGTCCAATTTACGCATCCCGGTGCTGGGCAATGGTGATATTTGGGAAGCCGAAGACGCACTGCGCATGATGCGCCAAACGGGTTGCGACGGCGTTATCGTGGGCCGGGGTTGCTTGGGGCGTCCGTGGCTGTTTCGTGATTTGGCCAGCGTGTTTCGTGGCGAGGCACCTCCCAATCCGCCCAATTTGGGAGAAGTTTGTGAGACGATGCGCAAGCACGCCGTGCTGTTGTGTCAGTGGATGGGTGAAGGCCCGGCCATCCGCTCGTTTCGCCGCCACACGTCCTGGTACACCAAGGGTTTCCGGGGCAGTGCGGTAGCGCGCAGCCGATTCATGCAGGTCCGTACGCTTTTGGAGCTGGATGAGGTGATCGCGACCTTGGACCCTTTGGAGGCGTTTCCGCCGCAGTCCATGCGCGTGCCCCGAGGCAAGACGGCGGGCACTCAGGTCGTCAGTTTGCCCGACGGGTACTTGGAGCATCTGGACGACGCGACTCCACCCGAAGAAGAGGATCACGTCGAGGGCGGGTGAGATGCGCCACTCAGAACCCGCCGCGAAAGCGCTCCATCTTGCGACGATCGGATTTGGTGGGACGACCTAAGCCGCGATCGCGCACGCCGAATTCTTCCTCCTTGGGAGGAGGGGGCGGCGAGTGATCTTCGTAGAGTTCACGTGCGAGCACAGGCGACAGGCGCTTTTCTGCCAGCGCCGTCACCACCAACACCACCTGTCCACGCGGGGCGCGCGCCGTAATGCGATCGCCCACTTTGACGGATTGACTGGCGCGCACATTCTTGTCGTTGATCTTGACGTGTGAGGCCGCACACGCTTCTTGCGCGGAGGTGCGCGACTTGTAGATGCGCGCAGCGCACAACCAACGATCGACGCGCACCGAGCCAGAGGAAGAAGGATCTTGGGTCATGGTTCCTTAGTTTCAGTACCCTTCAGAAAAAATAGCGGAGGAGTCGACGCCCGACTTGGCCAAGCGAGCCGTCACCTCTTCAACCATAGCCAGCTTGCCGCAAATACAAAAATGCGCACCCTGGGGCGGGAGATCCAACAAGTGCTCCTGCACGTAACCCCGACGTCCGGACCACGGCGCGCTGGGTTGAGAGAGCACGGGGCGATAGTCGAACCCCTTGGTTCGAACGGCCGCAAATTCGTCGAAAAATAAGCACTCGTTCTGCGTGCGTGCACCTTGGATCAGCGTCAACAATCCTGGCCCTGACGCACGCCCCAAGCGCGCTTGAGTGAGCGCACGCAACGGCGCGATGCCAGTCCCCATGCCGATCAAGATCAAGTGCTGAGCGTCTTGGATTGCGGCAGGGGGACCACCACTGGGCGCCGAAAGATAGAATTCCTGTCCCACTTCCAAGGGTAAGGGCCATTTGATCGACGACTCACGCATCGCCAACTCCAGCACACGCGCCGCGCCAGGCCCAGCCAGATCAGCCGAAGCAATGGAATAGTAAGAGGGGGTCCCCAATGGGCTAGCAAGAACGGCTAGGTGCTGGCCAGGTGACCAGGAAAAACCAGCTGGCACGCTGCAGGTGACCCGGAGAACATCAGCTGACAAACGTCGAATTTCGACGATCTTGGTGCTAGAAGCCTGGTCGGCCGTAACGCCGTTCATCTCTTGTTCATACCTAGCCCCCTGCCAAAGAAAAAGCCTCGGACAAAAGGTAGTGTCCGTAGACCCCCATGAATTACTTTGGACATGCAGCACTTGCTTGCCGTCAATCGGTCGCGCCTCCGTTCGTGCTCGGTGCCATGCTCCCCGATCTATGCGCCATGGTGGGCGCCCCGGCGCCGTCACCGGCCCACCTGACTTGTGAGGATGCCGTACAACTGGCGCAGGGGCTCCAATTTCACTTGGTGACAGATGCAGTGTTTCACCAAACTCCGATGTTCGTCGCTCACAACCAGCGCGCGGTGGCGGCACTGCGTGGACTGGGGATCAGTCGAGGCCCCGCCCGCGCCGCAGGACACATGGGGGTAGAAATGTTGATCGACGCCGTGCTGGTGACCGAGACTCAGTACCTGACCGCGTACCAAGCAGCGCTCAGCTGGGGTAGCCGCAACCTTACTGCTCAAAGCACGACCATGAGTTGGTTTTGTCGCACCAAGCTCGCAGCGTTGTGCAACTTGCTCTTGGATCGCGGGGCCACCACATTCGAGGCAAGCGTGCGTCGCATCGCTGACCGCCTGTCGGGGGCGTTGAGCGGACGACGTCTCTTGGCCCCCACGGCCCATGAGTTGACGCTCATTTCCACCTGGTTGGCCCAAGATCAAGCAGTAGAAGAGGACGTCCCGCAATTGCTCTTGGAGCTCTCCTGTCTGGACGAATCATGTGCGCAGCCCACTGCGCAGCACGCTGATCCAGGTAGAAACGCGCTCAAGACGGCCTAAGAGTGCAGGACTTTTCAATCGCTAAGCGTACGGCGGATTCTTCTTGTACAATGGGATCCTGTCATTCACCCGGCCCGGTAAGGAATATGCCCAGCCCTCATGTCGCTCGGGCCGCTTGAGAAAAACTTATGAGCAAGACCAACGATAGCCAGAACATCGCCAAAAAAGTCTACGAAGATCTGCGTAGACAGATCCTCGCTGGAACATTAGCGCCGGGCGAACGACTGCCGGGGGAGCGCGAGTTGGCGGCACGATACGGGACCAACCGCAACACGTTGCGTGAGGCAGTCCGACGCTTGGAGCAGATGCGCCTGGTCACCGTGCGCCACGGTCAAGGTGTCACTGTGGCCGACTTTCGTCGTACCGGCACCATGGACCTTTTGGCACCCTTGTTCGAAGCGTCTTCCGACTTTACCGAGCTAGGCCAAATCGTTCACGATATCTTGCCAGCTCGGCTCATGGTGCTCGAGTTTGCCGGTCGTCTCGCCGTGCAGCGCGCCGATCGCACAGACATCGAGCGCCTGCGAGACATCACCGATCTCATCATCTCCGCGACGGAGTCCGGCAGCGCGGTGATCATCGCACGGGGTTTCCAGCGCTGGCTTGAGGCATTGATCGACGCAGGTCATTCAGTGGCCATGCGTTGGGTGGCCAATCCGTTTTTGGCGTCTTTTCGCGAGCTGCTCGATCGTTTTCCTGAAGTGTGGGTGATGGACCAAGGCTTCCCGGAGCATCTACGCAGCTTTTTAGACGCGCTGGAAAACGGCGATGAAGAGAAAGCCGTGTCCAGTTTGCGCAACTATTATCACCGCATCGACGGGCAAGTCCGTGAGGGCTTCCACGCCATCACGCAGCTCACTGCACAAGCCACCGCGCCTGGACGCCACGCGCACCCTGAAAAAGAAGGTGCCCAGCGTGAGACGATGCAAGACTTGCCTTCCAACGTGACGCCTATCTTTGGCGCGCGCTGAAGCGAGTGCCATGACTCAGGCCGATCCGAACAAGGTGCTCATTGTAGGCTTCGGCTACGTGGGACAGTGCCTGGCCCAGCGCTTGATGCAAGGCGGGAGCCGCGTTTATGCAATGCGCCGCAGCCAGGTAGATCTACCCTCGCAAACCGGGGTCGTTTTTATTCAAGGCGACGCACGAAACATCGCGCAGTTATCCGGTGTTCCGCACGATTTGGGACAAGTGGTGTGCGCAGTCTCGCCCGATGAGCGCAGTGAGACGGCCTACCGCGCAGCTTACCCAGAGGTCGTCGAGGCGCTGCTGAAGAATCTGCCGCTTGCGCGCATCATCTTGGTATCCAGTACGGCAGTTTACGGGCAGACCGAGGGGCAGGTCGTGGATGAACGCGCCCCGGCGTTCGCTTCCCAATCAACCGCGCAACAGCTCAGACGCGCAGAAGACCTGCTCATCTCGGCAAATTCGGGCGGAGCCGTGACATCTACGCACTCGCCTGGCCACGCGGTGGTTCGAGCCAGCGGGATCTACGGGCCCGGCCGCACCAAGCTCATCGCATCACTGCTCAATCACGACCTGCCTGAAGCAGACCAGCGCGCCTTCACTTCACGCATTCACCGCGATGACTTAGTCGGGATCTTGGAGTTCTTGCTCAGTCACCAAGAGCTGACCGGGATCTTCAACGCCAGTGACCCTCACCCTGCCAGCCTGGGTGAGATGGCGCGTTGGATTCGTCAGCAGGTACCGCAGGGCGCGATGCATGGCCCTGCCATCAGGCGAGAGCACAAGGACCGCAAGATCGCACCGACGCGCTTGCTGGACCTCGGGTACAGGTTTCAATTTCCAAGCTTCGTCGAAGGGTATCGTCAGATCTTGGAGACCGAAGGAGTCCTCGACAAATACTGAGCTCGTCGCTCAGCGCGCGAGGATCTCATCGATAGCGCCAAGCAAAACGTCTGCGTGAGCCTGGGTGTTGTAAAAATGAGGCGCCAAGCGCAGCACTCCGTCCGGGATGCTGACGCGCACGCCGCGTTCTTCCAAGCCGGCAAACAAGCTGCAGACGTCCACCCCCTCCGGCGGAACAAAGGACAAGATGCACGAGCGCAAGTCAGTGTCGGGTGACCGAAGCGAGACGAACCCCCGCTCCACCAAGCGCGGCTCGATATAGTCGTGAAGCTGCTGCACGTAGGCGTAGATCTGCTGTGGGCCAAGGTGCATCAAGATGTCCACACCCGCCTCGAGCGCGGCGAGCCCCACAGCATTGGCCGTGCTGCCTTCGAAGACGCGCGGCGCTGGCAGATACGGCTGGTCGTAACGGAGCAACCCTTGCCCTTTGAACAAGAAGTCCGCGCCGCATTCTCTGCTCAGCCATCCAGCAGTGCGAGGGCTGAGCCGACGCGCAAGATCGTGCGAGAGAACACTCGCCCCTGCACCTTCAACCCCCAACAGCCATTTGTGCGCGCCCGTAAAAAATGCGTCCACACCTAGCTCCGCCAGATTAAGAGGAAGTACGCCGCAGCCCTGAATGCCATCGACCAAGAATGTGACATCATAGCGGTCACACAACTCTCCCAGCTCGACCAGCGGCATGCGCAAACCAGTCTGAAATTGCACAGCACTCACCGCGAGGTGGGCCACGCGTTCGTAAGGTGATTGAAACGCATCTTCCACCGCATGCAAGATCGCCTCCGCCGCGGTGGGCGAATGCGCAGGCGGAAGCGGCAATAGTCGCACATGTCCCCCCGCGGCCTGCGCCGCTTGCTGATACGGCACCACGTTCGCGGGAAACTCGCCCTCGAAACTCACCAAGAACTGTCCTTTCGACCAGGGCAGAGCGAGTGCCACGTCGGTGATGGAGTGCGAACAACCGGAAGACAGGCCGACCTGACTGGGCGTCACTCCCAACATGCGCGCAAATGTTTCCCGCAGTCGCTCGCGCTGCGCCATCCACATCGGGAAAGCACCGTTGCCCCACTGCCCCAGGGAGACCGCGTAGTGGTCCATCGCGCGACGTCCCAGCTCATTGAGGGGCGCAATAGCCGCGTGAGCAAAGAACGCACGGTATGCGAGGTGAGGAAACAGGCTCGAGTCGCCCCATTGCGGTGCGACCCCGTAGGACAGGGGTGCCGGGGGCAGGGTGGGAGCAGCCATGAATCCGAGCAAAGCACGCAGGCGCAGGGGGGCCAATCCGTTGTTCATCCCCGCAATTTCCGTAGGCCGAGCAAATGTTCACTGTTTTTTTGTTCCCTTCGCGCGGGCGCTTTGGTACCACGAGGGAGTTGACTTCCTTGGCAGACAAGGTGCTTGGAACACCGCAAATAACGGGCGAATTCGCGCGTTTGGTTCAACGGGCTCCGACCGCGCTCGAGAGCCATTTGCTCGACTACCTGCGCGCCATGCCGGCACTTACTGAACGTAAGTCAAGTGAGCCATCCGTGCAGTCGGCGCTGTGGATAGATGGTTTGCTAGCGGATGCGCTGGTTCCCTTAGCCGTCGCGGCGGCCGCCGCAGGTGCGCGGACCCTCATTGTCAGTCCCCTGCGCGATCACTTGCAGTTGTGTCAGGTCAAACTGCAGCGACGGGGTCCGCTCTCCCCATTGGTCGAGGCGGTGCGCAGCGCTAGCGAGCGGCGGGCCAT
>JACZCW010163404.1_pt1 | contig 18250 bp, 14 predicted proteins | sample 8641861 | NCBI WGS metagenome assembly JACZCW01 (sample SAMN15324607, study PRJNA640507) | soil metagenome | isolation source: intercropping sugarcane | place: China: Luxin town, Laibin City, Guangxi Province | collected 2019-07-25 | depth 10cm m | reverse complement strand
CTCGCCATGAGCGCGCTCATTCGGGCTTTCCCGGCGGTTTCATTGCTCGCGCTCGGCGTCCCTGTGGCTCACCAGTTGATCGTGCGCTCACGGGCCGGAGAGGCTTTGCCCAACTGGGCCGCGTTCAAGAAGGAGTTTGGCTGGTTCGTCGATGTCGCCATCGGCGCGCTCATCTGCGTCGCGGTGAGCGTAGTGGGCTCCTCGCTCATGATGGGTTTCGAGTCGTGGCCGCTGTGGGTCAAAAAGATCTCCAGCTTTACCGCTTCGCCCCACGTCAATCACGTGGGCTGGCTTACGGTGGTGGCTGGTTCGGAGGGGCGCCAGGCGGAGGTGCTCGCTCAACGCTCGCTGGTCCACGTGCTGGGCATCGTGCTGTACTTTGGCCTAGCGATTTGGATCGCGGCTCGGGCAAAACCGCACCGTATCGCGTTGCTGGGCATCCTGATGATGCCCGTGTTCATGTACCCAGCAAACTATTACATCCATTTCATCTTTGTGTTGCCGCTCTTGGTCGCTGACCAAGCCGAGACGCTGCCAAGACTGGAGCGAGAAGCAGCTGGCAAGGTGTGGGCGCTTTTGTTAGGGCTTTGTGCGGCGCAGTACTTCACGGTCAAACAAGAGCAGCTAGACTTGCATTTTTACAATGCCAGCGTGCTCCTCATGGCTGCCCTCTTCTTGATCCTCACCACCCTCTTGCCGCGGGACGCTGAGGGCCGCGTCGATTTTTCTGCTCTACCCTTCGTCAAGTCCTAGTGGTCCCCCCTGGGCTCCCGCCTGTCCCGGCCTTGTGGGGCACATTGCATTCCGACAGCTTTGCCGGCGCGACGCGGGGGTTCTCCAACCCCCGACAAACATGGTAATTGCCCAGCCATGACGCAGTCGTGGACATTGGTGACCGGAGCAAATGGCTTTTTGGGCGCGCGCTTGGTGCGCAGGTTGGTGGAGCAGGGCAAGCACGTCAAAGCCATGGTGCGGGCCGGCGCTGACCTGAGTCCGCTCAAAGACCTTCCCCATGATCGCGTACGCATCGCGATGGGCGATTGTCGCTACCAAGACCGCGTGTTTGCGGCGCTCCGGGCGTGCGACGAGCTGTACCATGTCGCTGCGGCCTACTCCTTGAACGAGCGCTCCCGTGAGCAAATCCTAGCCGACAGCGTTGAGGGCACGATCGCCACGCTCGAGGCAGCGCGCCGCGCTGACGTGAAGAAGATTGTCTTCACCAGCAGTGCGGTCACGCTCGGCTCCACCGATCATCCTGAGATCATGGATGAAAGCCACACCGCTCGTGCCGGCGAAAAGCCGGCTTATATCGAGGCAAAGATCCGCGCGGAAGAGATCGCCTTGGAACGTGCCGTGCGCGGAGAACCCATCGTCGTGGTGAATCCGGCGGGTGTGTTTGGACCGGGCGACCACAAGCCCACGCCGACGGGCGCTCAAGTAGTCCACTACCTCAATACTTCACCCAGCTTCAAAATTCCCATCATTCCCGGTGGGTTTGGCGTAGTGGACGTCGACGACGTCGCGGCAGGTCACATCGCGGCCATGGAGAAAGGGAAGGTGGGTGAGCGCTACATCCTAGCCAGCGAGAATTTCGACACCCGCGCCTTCTATCAAATGCTGGCTGATATCACCGGCTTGGCCGAGCCCGGCGCCGACATCGCGTTTGGCCAAGCCAACTTGATGGCCACCTTCGAGGAACTGCGCAGCTGGTGGTCAGGTAAGGAGCCACTGCTGTCGCGCAAGGCGCTCATGGCGTATTTTTGCGAGTACCGCTTCGTGAGCAGCGACAAGGCAAAACGAGAACTCGGCTTCTCTCCGCGTCCGGCGCGCGAAGCGCTCACGCGGGCCTGCCATTTTTTCTTGGACGGTCAGCATGTGGAGCGGCGCGCCGCGCAGCGTGCTCGGCTGGAATTGAGAACTGCGTAATGGCCCGGGTGAACTGGGCGCTGGGCGCTTGTCTGTTTGGCCCGGCGGCGCTGCTGGGTCAGCAACTGATCGACAAGACTCATCATCGCCCACTGGGCGCCGCCACATTTGCCAGCTTGGTGGTGGTGATGTGGGTGCTGTTCGAAGCGCTGACGCGCGTGTTGTTTTTTCGGCGCGATCAGTCGCGTGTGTCGCAACAACGTGCACAGCGTGGACTCATCGTGCTGGGTCTGGCGATGTCGGCTGCGACACTCGTGCCCCTGTTGGTGTAAGGCGTCGCACCACTGAACGGATTGTTGGCGGCCGCTTCGTGCGAGCAGCAGTCTGCAATGACGTGGGGCCCAACTTGACGGATCTGCTACCGCACCTTAGCTTGGCAAAAGCGCGGGTGGTCGTCGCTTTCGAGCTCCACTGTGGCAGCTAAACACGCGGTGGCAGCTCATTGCACTGTGCAGGTCGTTCCCGTTCCCCACTATGTCGCGCTGGTTCACTTTCTTGCTCTCGAGTTTGTTGGTCGTGCTCTTCAGCTGGGCGACCCCGTCAGTCGCGTCCACGGTTTCGGGTGGCGGCGGTGAGGCTGAGCTCGCAGGTCCCCGCATCCCTGCGGATTTTTCCACCTACGACAGTGGGTGGTTGAGCATGCGCTACCATCCATCGCTGGCAGCCAAGGTCGATGTGCTGCAGCGCCAAGCCAACACCGTCAAGGAGGAGTTGGTGCAGTTGCTGGATGCTCCGGTACTTGAGCACGTGGAGGTGGTCATCGGCCGCACACCGGGAGAGATGGAGACCTTGGCGCCTGAGGGCGCGCGTCTCCCGCGCTATGCCGCGGGCGTGGCCTTCTCAGAGCAGAGTTTAGTCTTGCTCACAGCTGCTTCACGCTACCCCGGGGAGCGTCATGAGCTCTTGGAGGTCTTCCGTCATGAGCTCGCGCACATCGCGCTGCATGATGCCGTAGGTCGGCGCAATGTTCCGCGATGGTTCAATGAAGGGTTTGCCGTCCACGCCTCGAAAGAGGCGGAGACGGCGCGTTTGCAGTCGCTTTGGACCGCAACGTTGGCGGGTCGGCTCATCCCCCTTCAGCAGCTCACCAAGAGCTTCCCCAGTAGCGCCGATTCAGCCTCAGTGGCGTACGCACAGGCCGCGGATGTGGTGAGGTACTTGATGCGTACCGATGATGCACACCGCTTCGCTGCGCTCATTGGACGGCTCAAGCATGGGCAAGAATTTTCAAGTGCGCTCGCAGATGCGTACTCGACTGATCTCTATGCGCTGGAGAAACAGTGGCGCCAAGATGTGGCCCGGCGTTACACTTTCTGGCCTGTCATCTTTGGCGGCTCATTGGTGTGGTTTGGCGCGCTGGGGCTCATGATCGCTGCCTACGTGCGCAGAAAGCGCCAGGCACAAAAAAAGATGGCGGTGTGGGCGCGGGAGGAGGCACTCGAGGACGCTCGCCAGCGGCTGGCCCAGGCTGTTTTGCAATCAGCTGGCCAATGGTCAAATCAAGGCTCCGGCGGCGTGCGCATCGTCGTGGCTACGCAAACTGTCCCCCACCCGACGGAGAGTCAACCAGGTCAGGATCGCGCGGTGACCAACGTGTCCCTTCCGTCAGGACAGCGTGACGCATTGCGCCCGGTCCCCACCATCGAGCACGAGGGGCGTCGCCACACGCTGCATTGAGCGCAACTGGCCTGTGCTCAGCTCTTCTTTTTAGAGGGCGAGCGCGGGGTGCGCGGGGTAGTGGGTGTGGGCCGATCTGAGCTAGCAGCGGGGCGATCGGAAGCGCGACCCACGCGCGGGGGCCGCTCCGAGCTGCGCTCGGCGGGGGGTCTGTCTGAGCCGCGCGTCGGTGAGGTGGTGTTGGGCGTGTCGCTCGGGGGTGTCGACCTATCGTCGTCAGAAGCGGGGGGCCGTGAGCTCCAGCTGCTGACCGCCGTTGGCCCCGAGCCAGGCAACCGACTAGGCGAGAAGCGCTGGCGCAATTTGTCAATGAGTTGCTCCACGTCTTGGGGGACCATCTCCAACTTGGGATACAGCTGAGCGAGCCACTGCGCGGCGCTCGCCACATCGTGGAAGAATCGAATGGACACGCGGCCACCCAAGCTCAATTCACGCGCAGCCACACTCTGCAGAGCGCTGGCCGCAAACCCTTGATCCAAAAAGATGATGACGACCGCTTTGGTCGTGTCGGCGGTGCGGGTCATCATGTCCGCGCCGGCCATCCGGATGTCCTCGGAAGGAATGGGTGAGTCGGCCTCCACCACGCTCACCCCAGTGATGGGATCGCGCCTGCGGCCCGCGAGACGATGATGGACATCCTCAATCTTGGCGAATGATTCCGCGCGGTAGCCACCACGCCAGTTCATGAACACAAACGGTCCGGCGTGGGCGAGATGAAACTCGTCATCTTCGTAGTCTGAGCGGAGTGGGTACTTCATGAGAGCCGGGTCGCGCGGATGGAGAGGTGATGCGTGCTAGGTCACGCCAAACCATGCAGTTCGTCTTGGACTAGGTTACGGTTGTGAGGCCCGATATGCAATTTGTCCAACAGCAGAGGGTCTCTTCTCCGTTCCGCGCGGCGCGGTCCGGTCATCGGGGCGCACCGCCGCGCTCGGCGCCGAATTACGTCAGGGGGGTGCGAGCGCTCGGGGTTGCGCTGTGCGTCCTGTCGGGTTGGTCGTGTGATCCGTTTGGTGTGCGTTTCAGCGACGTACAATCCGCGGAATATTACCAGTCTACCACAGTACGCACCGTCGCGGTGCCCGACCGTCTGCGCGTGATGACCTACAACATCAAGTTTGGCGGCGGGCGCATAGATTTTTTCTTTGATTGTCACGGTGATGAAGTGCTCATGAGCAAGGATCAAGTCATCAAGCACCTCACCGGTCTGAGCGAGGTGATCGTCGACTACGACCCACATCTTTTGTTCTTGCAGGAGGTGGACACCAACTCCAAGCGCTCTGCGTTCGTCAATCAAGTGCAGTGGCTCTTGGACCACACCGAGCTCAACTATGCCTACTACGCTTCGCAATGGCGGGCCGATTTCGTGCCGAGTGACGGCATCGGCGCGGTGGATTCCGGCAACGCCATTCTCTCCAAGTTTCCGCTTGACCACGGCCAGCGTTGGGCTCTGCCCTTGCGTTCCGACGTAGGCGGCCTCACGCGCTACTTCTATTTACGCCGCAACATTCTCACCGCGGATGTGGACGTCGGCTTTCCGCTGCGCGTCGTGGCCACGCATGCCGAAGCCTACGGGCAGGATGGCACCAAGCGCAGCCACATCGATCTCTTCAAAGAGCAACTGGACGCGGCGCCAGGCAAGGTCATCGGCGGTGCGGATCTCAACACGCTCCCTCCTGGATCAAACAAGGTGTCAGATTTTGATGATTCAGTCTGCACCGACGAAGATTTTGAAGCGGACGACTACAGCGCAGAGCAGACGTGGCTGCGCGATCTGTATGACGACTACGCGGCGGACGTGACGCTGGCCGAGTACCAGGCTCAGCAGAGCAAGTATTTCTCTCACACCACCGATCAAGCAGGCTTCTGGAATCGCAAGTTGGACTACTTATTCACTAACTTGGAGGTGGTCGAAGGTTCAGGACTCACCCACCAAGACCAAGCTCACGGCGGCATCGACACCATGCCTCTGAGTGATCATGCACCGGTGAGCATGGAGGTGAGACTACCGTGAGTGCAAAAAAAGTCCGAGGCTTCTTTGCGAGCGCAGGGCTTGCCATCCATCTCACTGCGACCGTCGTGGCTGGAGCCACACGTCCGGATGCGAGCCCGAAAGCACCCCCTACCTGGTCCAGTCGCCACGCGTTGACGCTGCCCAAAAATCGCGTGGATTGGGCAACAACGACCGCCTCACATTGGGGCATCACCAACCGGACTGAGCTGAGCCTCCACCCTGTGCTCGTGTTCTTCTCGCCTCGCGCTGAACTCAAGTTCAACTGGTGGCGAGAACAGGGCACCAAGGGCGGCGCAAACGAGCGCCACGGTTGGGCGCTGTCGTCTTTGTTCTCGCTTGCTTACCCCACGCGCTTTCTCTCCGTGGTGTCGCATTCCGGGTCGCTCGCGTTACTGCCAGCAAACACCCACGTCCCGCCCGCGCTGGAGTGGGGGACAGGCGTTGTGCTCTCCCGATATCTGGGCCCTGTGGTGACCAGCCTGCGCGCGGATCTGGCGTTTGCGCCGCACACGGAAAGCGACGTGCCACTGCTCGACTTTCCCTTTCTCTACCAGCGCTTTGCCACGTTCTACGCGCCGCTCGTGCCGCGCTTGGGGGCCTACCTGAGCGCCGAGTTCAATCGAACGTGGGGGCTCGATGTAGAGTCGGTGTTCAGCTACCTGCCCATCGATCCCAACTTCGGCGTGCGGCGCGCTTACGCCGTGGAGTCGGCCCTCAACGTGCGGGCCACGTTCCTCATGCGACACCGCATCGCGGCTGGCGTGCGCGTTTCTACCGCCCAGTATCCCGTAGGGGTGCGCACGCACTACTTGCCCACCTTGGACTATCACTTCCTGATGTTCTAGCCGGGCAGGGCTCAGCCTTGGCTCATCTTGGCGTCTTCCAAACGCCGCGATTCACCCACGATGGCAGAAAAAATGGCGCGCACCGAGCGCTCGTCGAAGACCTCGGGTGCTGACTCCACCAAACGTTGCAGCAACTGTTCTTCGCGCCGTGGGTCGGCCACGGCCAGACCTTTGCGGAGCTTGGCCTCGCCCACCTGATGCACGACGTGCAGGCGTTCAGCCAGCAAACGCAAGATCTCGTGATCGATGGTGTCGATGCGCTCGCGCAGGCTGGTGATTTCGGGATCGTCAATCACGGCGGCATCGTACTCGAACCTCAGGGACAACCCCAACCCTGTTGTCGGAGCAGGACCGCAAAAAACAGGTCTGGCCCCCACTTTTCGTAAAAACGTTTAGCGAATGATGGTTTCACACCCAGAGAGGAGCCGCACTTGCTGCACTTGGCCGCTCTTGACCGCGTCGCAGGCCTCACCATGCAAGGTCACCACATCGTCCGCAATGGTCCAGCCATCGTCCGGATCGGACGGGACGACCTTCCCATCGAAGTACACATTGAGGGTGCGCGCGTTGGGTGGCAAGTCGGTGAGCTCAATGGAACAGCTGTGGGCAATGCTGAGTCCAATGTCGAGCATCACCTCGGTCAGTTCGTCCATTTCCTCCACCGCAAAGTACTTGCGCTCTCCCTGGCGAGGGTGTCCGCCAGCCTCCGCCAGGTTGTTCATGACATCATCGAAGTCGGCTTCACCAAGCAAGCCGATCACATAGGTATCGACGCCGGCCGTGCGGAGACGCTCCACTTGTTCCACGCTGTCGGGCCCGTCGACGCAATAAGACGTGGGGTTCGGGAAATCTGGGGGCGCTTCTTCTTCCGAGCAACAATTCGCGTCGATGCACTCGAGGTACAAGCCCGTAAGTGGGCACTCGTCGATGCTGCAGTTGGGCTCTTTGCTGCAGTTGGGATGGCCGTCGGTCAAGAGCACCACGGTGGTTCGACCTTCGCTGCGCAGCAGCGTGGGCGCGATGAGGTCCAGGGTAGGCGCAAGCGGCGTCATCCCGCTGGCCACGAGCTCGTCCAAGACATGGGTGAACTTGCGATAGGCTGATCCGCTGATGAAACGATTGAGGCAGGGCTGTTCATCGCCCGCCTGTACCTCGACGACCTCTGCGCCGGGCTCACAACCGGGCGCAATGCCCTGGTAGTAGAGTTCATACGCATCCAGGGCCGTGCCGGGAAAGGTAGCCATGCCAAAATTGATGCGGTGACCGATGTCTTTGATCACGGTCCGCAACGCGGTCTGGGCTGCCTCCAACTTGGTATCATTCCCCGAAACCACCTTGTCGAGCATGCTGCCTGACGTATCGAGCACGAAATATATGGTCGGGCGTCGCTGAGCTAAATTGACGGTCGTTGAGTCGCACGCGTCCTCGTCGTCGATCTCCGGAGGCCGCTCGCAGTTGACCAAACCCCCAGATGTCCCGCCTTGTCCGCCCTGCGCCGGCGGCTGATAAGGGGGAGCACGCTCAACTTCTCCGCGGCATGCTGAGCCCAAGGCCAACATGCCAGCTAAACACAGGAAGCGGAAAACATGCACTTCCTCAGGCTAGCATTGTTGGGCCGCCGCTTCCTTGATTAAGCGCCCCAGTGGCCAGGTGGTCTCATGGTTTTGTATGGTGGGGTGTGCCCCGCCCCGCTCGCCCTTGGCTGGAAATTCGCATCCTCGCGTTCGTCGTGGCGGCGCTCTTTTGTAGCTCGATTCTAGACAGTTGGACCAGGTCCCCATCCCATCCGGTACACGGATCGCCGGCCGAGCAAGTTCAGGCTGTCCCACAACGACACCTCGAGGTCCAGATCTCAGGCGATGTGCGTCCTTCTACGTACACACTTTCCCTTTATCACGAGCAGCATGGCGCCGATGAGGTGGTGGACTACACAAAGGCGCGCCACGTAGAGGCGGCGTGGGGTACGCCCTCTGTACTGCAGCTCCCACAAGGGAGTTATTTGTTAGTCGTGGAAGCAGACGGCGCGGCGCGGCGGGTGGAGCGTGTCGACTTGCTGCGCGATACGCGCTTGGACTTGGTGCTGAACCGGGGTGTCCGGCGCACCATCAAGGTGCTGACGGGACAGGATGACGCACGTCGGCCGTTGCCAGGCGCCACCGTGCTGCTCAGCGACTACGGTGGCTCGGCTCCTCAGCTAGGAGGCGTGCCCTTTGGTGGCAGCACAGATGCCCTGGGTGTGGCTGGTTTCGACGGCGTGCCCGCTGTGCCGCTCTTGCTGCGCATTTATGCTCCGGGGTTTCAGCCGTATCGCGCCGTAGCGGAGAGCGACCTCACCGTGCGCCTTGTGCCAGCTACTTCACTGGAGATCAGCGTCACAGATGGGGGCCAGCCCCAACCCGATGCGGAGGTGGTGCTCTCTGGCCCTAACTTGTGGCCACCGCAATCAGTCATGACCAAAGAGCGCGGTCGTGTGTCGGTGACCGGACTTGCCTCGGGCCGGTATGCGCTGTTTGCGCGCAAGGGTGAGCGCATTTCTGCGTTGAATGACCGATTGCAGCTTGATGAACAAGCGGGTGTGTCAAAAGTCGTGCTGGAGCTCCAAGCGGGCACGTTCGTCCAGGCACGCGTGGTGAGCAAACACGACCAAAAGCCCATCAGTGATGCAAAAGTGAGCGTCTCGGCCGCCGCGCTGGGCTCGCTGGTCCTCTATGGTCACACGGGTCTTGACGGTAAGGTGCGCCTTGGACCGCTGTTGTCGCCGGAGGGGACGCTGCAGGCGCGCGCTCCGGGTTATGTGGGAGTGACCCAGGCCTTTCCCGCTCCGCAAACCGCTCCCGGTGCGGGAGGAGAACTGATGGTCGAGCTGCTCAGGGCCGGAACCATTATAGGGCGCGTGGTGGACGAACGCGGCTTTCCGGTGCCGATGGTCAGCTTGGAGGCGGTCGGGACCGGACCGGACCACATGCCCTATTCGGTGACCTTCAACAGCGCGGCCGTCAGTGATGCGCATTTTGACTGGGCCGCGGATTGGGGTGCAGATCTTGGTCGCGCGCTCATCCCGGCAGGTGAACTCGGCGTAATGCTCGGACCGGTCCCGCCTATTCCACTTGGTGACGTGCCCACTCAGCGGAGCATGCAGAACCTGACCAGCGACGAGAGAGGGTACTTTTCCGTCACTGGTGTGCCGCCCGGTCCGGGTATGATCTTGGGAAGGCATCCGGACTTTTTGGACGGCAAGAGCGCTGTGGTCGAGGTGGTGCCCGGTGGAGAGCACACCGTCGAGGTGGTGATGCGCAGCGGGCAGCCGCTCACGGGGCGCGTGCTCGATCATCGCGGATTTCCTGTGTACGGCGCGGTCATCACGCTCACCGACAAAGACTTTGAACGGCGTGTCGTGAGTGAGAGTGATGGAAATTTCACGGTGGGGGCCGCCCCGGCCCGCGTCAGTCTGCGCATCCACGATCCCGACAATCCGCTGCTCGTGGTCCACGCACTGGACGTGGATCCAGAAAAGCGCGGAGAGAAACTGATCATCGAGTTGCCGCCGCCGCGCGGCGATTGTGCCATCAAGATAACGGACGCAGCCGGAACGCCCCTCGCGTTGGCCCAAGTCACGGTCAGCTCACTGGACCCAGCCGTGCCGCTCCGTCAAACGCGGTTCACCCAGGACGACGGCGTAGCCCAATTGCTAGCTGTGGCTGACCTGAAGGCGAATGTGGAGGTGAGCGCGCCGGGATTCGTAACCAAAACCTTTACGAAGGTGCTGGTTGCCGAGCAACAGTTTCAATTGGTGCGCAGTTTGAGCGCTCACGGAATGATCACCGGCGTGCGTGGTCGACAACCGGGTGCTCGAGCCCTCGTTGAATTTGAGAGCGGCGCGGTGCGCAGAGCGGTGACGGCCGATGATCTAGGGAATTACGTGCTCAGTGGCCTGCCGCCTGGCCCCGGACTCATCCGCGCTCGGCACGACGAGTATGGAAAAGCCAGCATGAGCGTCGTGGTTGCCCCTGGCATTGGCGACCGTCCGATGGAGCTTCCCGCCCTCGACTTGGTTCCCAGTCTGCATGTGAGCGGACGCGTGGAGGACGAGCGCGGGGCTGTCGTGCCCCAGGCGCTCTTGTCCACGGAGCGTCTGTCGGCCTACCTCAGTAGCCGCGCTGCGGTAGGGGTGCTGGCTGTCAGCGATGAGTGGGGAGAGTTCGAGATGGATGTGGAGCGCACCGAAGATCTGTATCTGTACGCGGCGCAACCGGGCGTCGCGTTTGGGTTCAGCGACCGCATCGCGCCTACCGAACGTGACAGCGTAAAGGACGTGGTCGTCGTGCTCGATCGCTTGGATGAAGCGTCCTCCCATGAGCCAGCTACGGTGCTCATTAGCTTGGAGGAGCGCGACGGGGCTATCGTCATCTACGCGGTTGCTGCGGGCTCCCTCGCGGAGCGCGCAGGCTTGCGCGCCGAGGATATCTTGGTGAGTATCATGGGCGAGCAACCGGACGACTGCGAACACGCGCGACAACTGCTGTCAGGCAGCCTAGGGGGTCCCTTATCCGTCGAAGTGACACGACGCGGGCGAGCGCTCACGTTTCTGGTGGAGCGCGAAGGATTCGCGCGTTGACGGGGCTGCAGTCTAAAACCGTCAGTTCGTGTCGAACACGTCGTCAGGCTCGCTGGTGTCGCCGCCGGGTGACAGCAAGAACAGGACCGGGATGGACGCCATCGGGATGATGATGGTGGTGACGATCTTGACGAGCGTGATGAGACCTTCTTCGAACATTTGCCGGCTCAAGCTACTCGGTCCCTTAGCTCAGGCAAGTATCGTGCTAAATATTTGAAATTACTTGGGTAATTTCTGAATTAGGCGAGCAGTAGCTTGGCGATGGTCGCCTTCTGCATGTTGCTGGTGCCTTCGTAGATGGAGCCGATCTTGGCGTCGCGGTACAGCTTTTCGACCGGAAAGTCTTTAGTGAACCCTACGCCGCCCAACAGATCAACGGCGGTGGACGCCAAGCGTTCCGCGACTTGCGAGGCCTTGAGCTTGGCGATGGCCGCCTCCATCACGAAAGGCAAGCCGCGATCCTTGAGGCGAGCAGCATTGTACACGAGTAAGCGCGCGGCCTCGAGCTCCACGCGCATCTCCGCCAGTTGAAACTGCACGCCCTGAAACTCAGCCAGCGTCCTGCCAAACTGTTTGCGCTCTTTGACGTGAGCGAGCGAAGCGTCCAGCGCAGCTTGTGCAATGCCTAACATCTGCGCCCCAATGCCGATGCGCCCCTCGTTGAGTGTGTCGATGGCGATCTTGTAACCGCTGCCAACCTTACCCAGAATGTTTTCGGGCCCGACGTAAACTTGATCGAGAGTGAGCGGACACGTGCTGGAGGCGACGATGCCCAGCTTGCTTTCCTTCTTTCCTACTGAAAACCCGGGGGCGCTGCGCTCCACGAGAAAGGCCGTGATGCCCTTGTATCCGGCTTGCACATTGGCGTTGGCAAACACGATGAACAGCTGGCTTTCAGCCGCGCTCGTGATCCACAACTTGTTGCCTGACAATAAGTATCCTTCGCCCTTTTGCGTGGCCACCGTCTTCAAAGCGAACGCGTCGCTGCCGCTGCTCTCTTCGCTGAGCGCGTACGATCCCACCCAGGTGCTGGTCATGCGCGGCAGGTAGCGCGTCTTTTGCTCGTCTGAGCCACAGCGCAACAGACTGTTGAGTACGAGGGTATTTTGCACGTCGACCAACACGCTCACGCTCGCATCGGCGCGCGCCAAGGCCTCCACCACGAGCACCGCACCAAAGAAACTGGAAGCTGCTCCGCCATATTCCTCGGGCACCTCAACCCCCATGAGCCCCAGCTCGAACAGCCCCTGGATGATGTCGGAGTCAATTTTGCCGTCCTCTTCCATGGCGCGGACGCGAGGTAAGATGCGACTTTGCGCAAAGTCCCAAGTGGTCTGTGCCAGGAGAGATTCTTCTTCACTGAGCGCGGTGAGCGGTAACGCTCGCTGTGCGTCTTGTGTCATGATGGTCCAAGTGTTCCCAATGTGACCGGTAAAAGCAAAAAAGCACGGCTTTACGCGCTAGTCCTGCCAAGGAGGCGGGGGTCTTGACCATGGTGCGGCTGGGTTTGGGGTGGTAAGGGAGCGAAGCAATGGCAGGCAATTCTTTTGGTCAAGCCTTCGTAGTGACCACCGCGGGCGAGTCACACGGACCAGGCAACGTGGTCATTGTGGATGGTTGTCCACCCGGCATTCCGCTGTCGGTTGAGGACCTAAAGGTCGATCTGGATCGGCGCAAGCCCGGTCAAAGTGCGGTGGTCACTCAGCGCAAAGAGGAAGACATTCCCGAAATCTTGGCGGGTGTGTTTGAGGGGCGCACCACGGGGACCAGCATTGCCATCTTGGTGCGTAACGAAGATCAGAAGAGTCGCGATTACGCGGACATCAAGGACAAGTACCGGCCGGGGCACGCTGACTACACGCTCGACCAAAAGTACGGGTTTCGCGACTATCGCGGGGGCGGTCGCTCGAGCGCGCGTGAGACGGTGGCGCGCGTCGCTGCGGGCGTCATCGCCAAGAAAATTTTGGGCCGTGAATTTGGCGCCGAAGTGCTGTGCTACGTCAAGCAGATTGGCCCCATCGTTGCCCAGGTTGACCCTGAGCGCGTGACCTTGCAGCAGATCGAGCAGCTAAAAGACGGCGAGCCCAACATCGTGCGCTGTCCCGATGAGAACGCGGCGGCGCAGATGATCGAGCTCATCAAAGAAGTGCGCAAAGACCAGGACTCGATAGGTGGAGTGGCTGAAATAGTCGCGCGTGGTGTCCCCGCCGGCTTGGGCGAGCCGGTGTTCGACAAACTCAAAGCAGACTTGGCCAAGGGGCTCTTCAGTTTGCCGGCCGTACTGGGTGTTGAGTACGGGATTGGATTTGGGTGCGCTACGCAACGTGGTAGCGAGAATAATGATGTGTTCATGAGCGATGGCTCAGGCCGCATCCGCACGGAGACCAATCGACACGGCGGTATGCTGGGCGGCATTTCGAGCGGTGAACCCATTGTGCTGCGGGTGGCCATCAAGCCGACCAGCAGCCTGTCGCGCGAGCAGCGCACGGTGGACAACCTGGGGCGCGCCACCTCCATCGCTACCAAGGGTCGTCACGACCCGTGCCTCTTGCCGCGCTTTGCTCCCATGGGTGAAGCAATGGTCGCCATCGTGCTTGCGGATCACTTCCTCCGCCAACGCGGGCAGCGCGGCGGAGCCATCTAGGTCAGCGTATTTAAGCGGATGTCCGGCTGTGCGCGAACGTGTGTCCATGGTGGGGCGTACCGGTGACTTGAGCGCTGTCCACACGCCAAGGGCGCATTTTCGGCCCAACGCTCTGTTGCTTTGCGGTGGCTGTGGGCGTTCTCTTACTCTGAGTCGAGCCCGACGAGGAGATGAAAATCTTGGAGCGCCGTCATCGAGTCCCGCCTATCAAACTGGCCATTCTGTCGTGCAGTCCCCATTCCTACAGCACCAGGAGGTTGCGCGCCGCTGCGCTCAAGCAAGGGTTGAGCGTCAAGGTGCTCAACACCTTGAAATTTGCCATCGACGTGCAGCAAGGCAAACCGGACCTCTATTTTCGCTCCAAACCACTGAGCCCGTATGACGCGGTGATCCCGCGCATCGGTGCATCCATCACCTACTTTGGCACGGCGGTGGTGCGGCAGTTTGAGCAGATGGGTGTGTATTGCGCCAACTCGTCGCTGGGGATCACCAACTCGCGCGACAAGTTGCGTTCGATGCAGATCTTGAGTCGGCACGAGATTGGTATCGTGCAGACAGCGTTCGTCCGGGACAAAAATGACATCTTGCCGGCCATCGAGCGCGTGGGGGGTGCACCCGTTGTTATCAAATTGTTGGAGGGCACCCAGGGCGTGGGGGTGATCTTGGCCGAGAACAACAAAGTGGCCGAGGCGATCATCGAGACGCTCCACTCCACGCGTCAAAACGTACTGGTGCAAAAGTTCGTCGCGGAGAGTCGCGGCCGGGATATCCGGGCCATCGTCGTGGGTGATCGCGTGATCGCGGCCATGCGTCGTGTGGCCCAAGGACAGGAGTTTCGCAGCAACGTGCATCGCGGTGGCCGCACGGAGCCCGTGGCGCTGTCCGAGCAATACGTGGAGACGGCAGTCAGAGCAGCGCAGATCATGGGATTGCGCGTGGCCGGTGTGGACATGCTGGAGGCAAAAGAGGGCCCCAAGGTGATGGAGGTCAATTCATCACCGGGTTTGGAGGGGATCGAACGCGCAACCGGTCTCGACGTGGCGGGCGCCATCGTGGGTTACTTGCGCACGCAGATCAAATTTCCAGAAGTGGACATTCGTCAGCGTTTGACCGTCAGTCGTGGCTACGACGTGGCAGACATCGTCATCCCCGAGGGCGCGGAGCTGGTGGGCAAGACCATCGAGGCCGGAGGCCTCAAGCAAAGAGACATCAACGTGCTTTCTTTGCACCGGGATGGCAAAGTGTATCCGAACCCCAGCGTGCTCAAGCAGCTCGAGGCGGGCGATCGGTTGCTGTGTTTTGGCAAATTGGAGGCGATGACGGACCTGGTACCCGAGCGCACAAAAGAGCACAGAAAAGCCCCCGTAGAGCGCCTCAAGCGCAGCGACTTTCCCAAGGGCATGGATATCCCAGCGTCCATCATTGACCGGGCTGAAGGCGATGAGCCCTGAAAAGCCGGCAAAAAAATCTCACTCCAAAGGAGAGAGCAAGGAACGGGTAGAGCCGCAAACCAAGATCAAACCCGCCAAACCGCGCTTGGGCTGGCGTGAGTGGGTATCGGTACCTGAACTTGGCGTTGCAGCTGTCAAAGCCAAGGTGGACACCGGCGCGCGCAGTTCATCCCTACACGCCGAGGACGTGGAGGTGGTGGAAAAGCGGGGTAAACAATATGTGCAGTTTGTGATTGGCGGGGGAAAGCGCAAGGGTAAGTTGTATCGCGGCAGCGTAGAGCTGTGTGTGGTGCCCTTGCATGACGTGCGTTGGGTCACTAGCTCCAACGGTACGCGGCAGCGTCGACCCGTCATTCGTATCGAGGTCCACCTGTGCGGCCAAAATTGGCAGGTAGATCTCACGCTTACCTCCCGAGAAAACATGGGATTTCCCATGTTGCTGGGTCGCGAGGCCATCCGCGGACGGTTCGTGGTGGACCCAGCTCGATCTTATCTCAGCAAGGAACACTTGCCGGTCCGTCGCAAGGCGCTCAAGCAGGCGAGCAAGTTCTGATCAGGAGGCGGGCGGCCTGGTCAGCTCGGCCATGAGACACAGCGCGTGATCGTAGCCGCTCGTGAAGCTTTCTTGAGCGAGCGCCCGACGTGTGACGCGCCCATCCGGCGATAGCGTGTACTGACCAGGTTTGTCGGCGACCAGTTTGACCAACTGTTCGGTGACGATGGGGGTGTCGTGACGCAAGTGCGCGTGAGCGATGGCTTTGGTGGCCTGCAAGCTCACGATGCGCAGTTGGCGCAGCTCGGCTTTCATGAGCATGAGCAGCGAGAACATACGAGCGGCGGGCGGCGGGTTCCCAAAGCGTTCACCCACCTCCTCGTCCAATTCGACGACGCGTGACGTGTCGGCGGCCGAAGCGTAGCGCTTGTACAAACTCAGCCGCACGCCCACGTCCTCGATGTACGTGTCGGGCAGGTAAGCCTCGACATCGAGCGACAACTCTGGGTCGACCTCCGCCACGTAGTCTTGTCCCGATAGTTCAGCCGTCGCTTCTGCCAGCATTTGAGCAAACAACTCAAACCCCACTTGGGTGGAGAAGCCGGTCTGCTCTCCGCCCAAAATGTCCCCTGCGCCGCGTAGCTCCATATCCATGGTCGCGACCTGAAAGCCGCTCCCCAATTCAGAATAGCGCTCCAGAGTCTCGATGCGTTGGCGCGCCTCACGGCTCAGCTGATCCTCTGCGGGGACCAGCAAGTAACAATAGGCGCGCTCAGTGGAGCGGCCTACGCGACCGCGCAGCTGGTACAGCTGCGCGAGCCCGAACAGGTCAGCGCGATCGATGATGATGGTATTGGCGCGCGGGATGTCGAGTCCGCTTTCGATGATGGCCGTGGCGCACAATACCTGCGTAGTCCCCTGCACGAAGGCGTGCATTTGGGTCTCCAGCTCGCGTTCGCCCAGCTGTCCATGCACCATACCGATGTTGAGCTCGGGCATCAGTGCTCGTAGGCGCGCAGCGCGCTCGATGAGACCCTCCACTCGATTGTAGACGTAAAAGACCTGGCCCCCCCGGGCGAGCTCACGGTTGATGGCCTGGACCACCAATTGCTCATCTTGGCGAGCGATGAAGGTGCGGATGGCTCGCCTCTCTTCAGGTGGCGTCAAGATGACGGACATGTCGCGCAGCCCGCCTACCGCGAGATTCAACGTGCGCGGGATGGGAGTGGCCGTGAGCGTCAGCACGTCTACCTGGGATTTGAGCTCTTTGAGGCGCTCTTTGTGCGCGACGCCAAAGCGTTGCTCTTCATCGATGATGAGCAGCCCCAAATTCTTGAAGAAGACGTCCTTGGAAAGCACGCGGTGCGTGCCTACGACGATGTCGACGCTGCCCATGCGCAGTCCGGTCAACGTCTTTTCTACCGCGGCCTTGCTCTCAAACCGACTCAGACCGCGCACGGTCAAGCCACTTGGCTCGAAGCGTTTGACGAACGTCTGCAGGTGCTGGTCGGAAAGCACCGTGGTGGGACACAAGAGCGCGACTTGGCGACCAGCATGCGCCGCCAAGAAGGCGGCGCGCAGCGCCACCTCGGTCTTGCCAAAGCCGACGTCTCCACACACCAAGCGATCCATCACGGTGTCTGCTTGCAAATCTGTCAGCACGTCCAGGATGGCGGCCGCCTGATCGGGCGTCTCTTCGTAGGGAAAACTGGCCTCAAACGTGAGATAATCATCCGCGGGCGCGGGGATGGGAGGACGTTGTTTTTGGTGGCGCGCGGAGTAGACGCGCAGCAGTTGGTCGGCCAAGTCGCGGACCTTCTTTTTGATCTTCGACTTGGTCTTGAGGAAGGTTTGACCACCTAAACGGTCCAGGCGCGCGGGGCCTTCGCCTGAATACTTTTGGATCTGGTTCAGCCGGTAGACGGGTAACAGCAGGCGACCCCCCTGATACTCGATAGCGAGCACATCCACGGTGATGTCACCCGCGCGCTGTTGCAAAAGACCTTGGTAGCGACCCACGCCGTGCTCGACGTGCACCACATGGTCACCTATGTGCAGGTGACGCAGGTCGTCCAGGGCATCAAATACGCGGGATTTCTTGCTCTTGGTGGGCTGGTGCTTGCGCTTGCCAAAGATCTCCTCCTCGGTCATGAGCAGGAGATTCTCGTGGTCGACGAGCATGCCTTGAGCGAGCGGCGCCACGGCGAGTTGGATCACCGCACGGTGTCGCGGAGGATGCGGGACGAGCGGCGTGTGCTCGCAGGCTAGATCGCGATGTGACAGCAGCGTGTGCAGACGTTCGGCCTGGGTAGCCGTGCGCGTCGTGAGGATGATCTGATAGCCGTCGTCCTGGTAGCGCTTGAGCGTGGAGGCGAGCACGGACAGGTCGCCCCCGCCCGGACGTGCCAATTCGAGTTCTAACACCAGGTCGCGCAGGTCACGCGCGCCCAGGCTGAGACAACCGGGTTCTGGGCTTCTGAGCCCTGAAAATCCCGGGTTTGGGGCGGCCCAAATGGCAGTGCGGTGTAGAGCTACGCAAGCAAACCCCAGCGTGCTCTCGTCCAGCTCCAAAGCGCTGAGCGCGT
>JACZCW010030981.1_pt1 | contig 18261 bp, 10 predicted proteins | sample 8641861 | NCBI WGS metagenome assembly JACZCW01 (sample SAMN15324607, study PRJNA640507) | soil metagenome | isolation source: intercropping sugarcane | place: China: Luxin town, Laibin City, Guangxi Province | collected 2019-07-25 | depth 10cm m | reverse complement strand
CAACATCGGGCTGCGTGATCCTCTCGCCTTGGGTGAAAAGTCCCTCCCCATCGTCGGTGATAGCGAGCTTGCTCGGGACGTTGGCTATTGGTGGAGCGCAGTTGGCGACCTTGCGCGGTCGAGTACGGTGCTCAGCGCGATCGCTGATGAGCTGCCCCTGGAGCAACGCAAGGAAGCTCTGCTATCGATGAGTTGGGCGGAGATTCGACGCGGCGCCGACGACGCCGCAGCGCGAGCACTGCGGCGCTTGATGGAGCTCAGCCCTGACGATCCACGTCCTTTGGAACTCTTCGGGGCGCTTGGGTTTTGGTCCACGCTGCCGCGTGCTGAATGTGCGCAGGCCTACTTGCAGGCGGCGCAGCTCAGGCAAAGGATGCAGGATGAAGCTAACGCTTTTGAATGCGAAATGCGCGCATTTGAGGTGGACGGACGCTGCCTCGGGGCAGCCCTTGGGCTAGCGAGCAAGCTGCGTGCTCGGGGGCGCGCTGGCGCCGCCGACGAAATTCTGCGTGAACTTTTGCGATCAGAATCCTCGGCGCAACGCGCGGCCTACCACCAACGTGCGTTCTCCGCCGCGCTCGACAAAAATGCGCTCGAGGTGTGTTTCGAGTCGGCGCTCGAGGCCGAGTTGGATATTGACCTGGATGTCGCCCGTGTTCATGAGCTGTTGTCCCAGTTATCCGAACAAGGTGCTCTCGGTGACAAGCGCGACTTCGAGTCTTTGCTCGTGCATCTTTTGGTGGACGGCAGCTGGGGTCAAGAAAATACCCTGGCTAGCTGGCTGTTAGCTTTGTGTGAAGTGTCGCGCGGTACACAAGAAGAGCACGTGATAAAGCAAATTGCCGCGCAATTGGTGGCGCGCTTTGCGGCCGAGGACCTCCCGCTCCTCGACCTTGCCGACAACGAAGGCAAGATTGCCACCATGAAGGCTCGTCTCGTGACCGAAGCGCACGCCAATCGAGACTTGAGATTCGAACTCAGTCGGCGCCTCTGCGCCCAAAAAGCTTGGTCAGACGCGGCTTTGGTGCTCGAACCGCTGCTAGAAGGGGGCGATGTTTCAGTCGCCCTCGCGACATTTGGAGCCGCCTTGGGCGGCCGCACTTCCAACGCGCTGTTGCGCGTGCGCTCCCTTGTTGCACTGGCGCCGGCGTTCCCTCCTCCCGCAGGGGCGGTGACCTACGCCGTGGCCGCCGAGCGACTGCTCAACCTGGGACTGACGCAGGAGGCGCGCCAGGCTGCGGACGCTGCTGTGGAAGCGTCGCCCAACAACGAGCGCGCCCTGGCCACCCAGGCCCTGGTAGCGCTACGGGCCCCTGACGGCGCTTCCGCGACGCTCTTGGAGCACGCGCTCTCGGTGCTCGTGGCCAGAAGCGACACGTGCGCGCTCTTGGCTGAATCCGCGGCACAACGTGGCTCGGCACGGCTCGCTATCAGTTGGGCCGGACGTGCTTTCAACCTGCGCCCTGGCGACGTGCATGCCGCGCGGCGCTACCTGCAGCAAAGTTGCGCACAAAGGGACGCGACCACCATCATGGAAGCGCTGAGTGAGGTGCTCGAGCAGCCTCTACCTTTGGTGAATTTGGAGAGCGACATCTGTGATTGTCTCACCCTCCTGCGCCAAACTGAGCGAAAAGACATCGAGGAATTAGGGCGCAAATTGCTGGGTCGCTGCTCCATTACCCAGACCATCCTGTTTGACAAACTGGCCGATCTTGCACTCGCGAGCGATGCGCATGAGTTGCTGTCCACGTTGATCGAACTTCGATTGATCGCGTCCCCTCCCGAAGAACGTTCGGATCTTTACTTGGAGCTGACTTCGGCCAGGTTCGCGTCTTCAAATTTTGTAGCGGCGGCGCGCGCTCTTCGACGCTCCAATCCCACGCCTGATCTGAGGTTGAAGTTGTGGGTCGAAAAATTCCCTGACAGCGACGACGGGGATGTCCTGCTTCCGCTCTTGGAGCTGCGGGCGGAGCTGACGGATGGAGTCTCCACCCAAGAGCAACAACAAAACCTGCTGGTCGCTGGCAGTGCGCGTTGGGATCTGGCGCAGGATCTGGAGGCTGCCGTACAGTACTGGCTGCGTGCCGCTGAGTTGGACCCAGAAAGTGGTCTCGACTTGTTTGCGTCTTGTTTGCGGCAAGTGGCAGGTCCCGTCGTCGCCGTTGAACAGCTCACCGCGCTGGCTCAACAAACCGCTGATCCCTTGCGGTCGGGCCGCTTGCTTGGACTCGCCGCGCACGATCTGTTGCGCCTGGGCAATCGAGAGGAGGCGTTTCGCGTGGGCACTACGGCGCTAGAACGTGCCCCTTCGCTCTCAGGGGTGCTGACGATTGTTGAGGCTGCTGCGGGTGAATCCTCGCTCCATGAACTAGACCGCCTCTATCAGCTTCTGGCCGATCGAGCCGCCGGGAGGTTTGGTGAGCGGGCCGCGCACTATCGCGCCGCCCGTCAATTGGAGAAACGGGGAGCCCTGGATGCCGCGCTGCGTCACGCGTGCGCCGCGTTTGAAGCTGAACCTGCCGAGGGCGTCGCGTACGTCATGATGGCGCGCCTGGCGGACGCCACCCTGGGGCATGCACAATTGCTTTCCGCTCTGGGGCGGGCCGCTGACCAGGCGAGCACCGACGCCGAGCGGGGGCGTTGGATTGGCCTGGCTGCCGCGCTCTCCGACACCGAGAGCATCGGTCGAAAAGAGCGCTTGGAGATCTTGTTCAGGGCAGCCCAAATGATGCCTCAGAGCGACTCACTCGAGCATCTGTTCGACGGCCTCGCGCATTGCTTGGCCGATGATCCCAAGGCTCGCGATGAATTGTGGGAGCGCTTTGTGAAGTTAGCCCGCGATACATCGACGAGCTGCACGGGGGCTGACGGCGCGGCACATTGCTTGGCATTTGCCGTAACGGCGCTCTCGCATTTTGAGCAACCGGATTTTGCCCTGCAGTGTCTCAACAGAGCGATCGAATGCGACACCACGTCCGAGGACTACGAGAGATTGCTCCCGTACGTCACGCAGCTGGCGGGACTGGTCGGTGAGGCCTCTAACATGGTGGAGACGGTCCGCGCTACCGAGCAGCAAAAAGGAGCCCTCTTGGGGCGGGGTCTTGCGCGCATTGCCGGGCGCGTCGCGGCCATTTTGGGCGAGACCGAAGTGCAGGCAGAACTCCTAGTGCGCGCTGCGGCCGATTTTCCTGATGATGCCCGCTTGCTCGGCGAGGCAAGGAAGGCGGCGCAGCAATCAGCACGCGCAGATCTCGTCGCGCGGGTGGAGGCACTACTGCCGGCGCGTGAGCGGGCGCAGGTGGTGCTCGACAAGCTCACGGCATTGACCAACGAGCAAGGCCTGGACGCGCTGATGGACATAGACCTCACGGCGCTGCCCGATGCAGACAAGGCGCGCATCCTGACGGAAAGGGCTCAGCGACAGGCGGTGATTGGGCGGCTGGACGACGCGATCGCGACGTATCGTCAGCTGCTCGATGTCGATCCCAACAGCGACGTTGCGTTGCGTGGCCTGGAGCGACACGCAGAGAGTCAGGGCGACAACGAGACCTTGTTACAGATCTTGGGGCGGCGCATTGAACTCAGCCAAGATCCCGGCGATGTACGCCGTCTCACGCTGCGCCGCGCAGCCGTGCTCGAGATGAAGTTGGGCCGCGCCCAAGAGGCGAGGAAGCTGCTCTCTGAATTCTTGAGACGTGGCGAAGATCGTGCGGCGTTGCGCCTGCTCGCCGATTCATGGGAGCGCACGGGTGATCACACTGAGGCTGCGGAACTCTGGTTGCGCGTTCACGCTGTGGCGCTCGACAGTATCGAGGCGGACGACGCCGCCTATCGCGCCGCCACCTGTTTCTTTCAAGCGGGCAATCCTCGACGCGCGCAAGTCTCCATCAGCCAGATTGCAAAGCCGGGGTTGGCTCACCTTCAGCTGGCGCTTGACGTAGCCCGAGCCATCGATGAGCGGGCGATGATTTTCGAAGCGATTGTGCAGCTCTGTGATGTCATTGTTGGCGACACAGTCCGGCTAGAAAAGTTGCTCATCGAAGCTGCCGAGTTGGCGCTTCTCGACAAGCGCATGGATGACGCACGGCGTGTTGCCGACCGTGCGCTTTCCCTCAATCCTGATTCCAAAGCAGCCAAGCTGCTGGTGGGGCGCTTGCGCGCTCAATCCGGGGCTTTGAGCACCTCCATCCAAGCCCAGGAAATGGCTAGCCTGCTCCGAGGTACGGAAACCCTCGACAACGCGGATGACCGCGAGCTGGCTTGCTTCCTCAAGGCCAAGTCGCAGATGCTTTCGGGTGACCAGGATGGCGCTCGATCATTTTTGGAATCAGCCATGCAAGAGCAAGGTCAAAGACCCCTGCTATCGGCCCTATTGGCCGATATTCTCGATGACCAGCAGGCCGAGCGCGCACTGGAACTCATCGACGTGGCACTGCGCGGGCCGCGGCACGGTTTTTACTCCGATGGGGAACTGGCGGTGCGCGCGGCGAACTTTGCTCACAAGCTGGGAGATGTCGCACGCGCCAAGGACTACTTGCTTGCCGTGACTACGGACGACCCCTTTTGGACCCAAGCCGCAGACGGACTCAAAGCGCTGGAGGAACCTCCGCCGTCGGTCCAGGCAGTTGCAGCAGATGGCAGCGATCTCGAAGCCATTCGCAATGCCGCGCGTGAAGAACACCGTCGTGCCACACGGGCCGTCCTCGATCAGGCGGAGCTAGCTGGTCGCACGGATCGACGTTCTAGTCGACCGTCGTTGCGCGCCATCATCGCTTTACAGGACGGCGCAGAGGATGGGCCCCAACTCTCCAGCACAGGGGCCAGTGACGACCCTCTTTCGATTTATTATCCGGCGCAAGCTTTGGTGGGCATCGTCAATCAGTGGAAAGAGCCCGAGTTTCCCAGTTCTCCACCTGTGGCTGCCTTCGCGACACGTGCGCAAGAAACCGATGAAGCGTTGCTTGTGCGATTGGAAGCAGGTGAGGCCGACGCAGGAATGCAACTGCTGGACCGCTTTGGCGCCGACAAGAGTCGCTCGCGAGACGCCGTGCTCGTTGCGCAACATCTGGTGCTTTTGGACCCGTCTGACGCCCAGCTCTTGGGTCGTTTGGTGACCGCGGCCTACCGCGATGGCAATACGGCGCTTGCCACGGCAGTTCGACATGTTTTGGGTGCCTACGGCGCGGGTACCTATGTTGCGCCCCCCGCGCTCGACGAGGTCACCGGCCAGAATGGCGAAGGGTTGTCGCTGCTGCGTCAAGTCAATGGTGCGGCCAATGAAGCATTGGCCATCGTATGGGAACATGCCGCGGGGTTCTTCAAGAAGGACCTGAGTGAGTACGATGTGAGCGGTCTTGAGCGTGTGTCATTCAATGCGCCGCATGTGTTGGGCGCGCTTTGCATGGGGGTTTCAAAGGTCACCGGCTTGGTGAAGACGCCGGTGTTCGTGGCCAGTGGAGCTGAAGAAATTTCTATCCAAGTGGCATTGTTGCAGCCACCCGCGGTCATGATCTCAGGCCAAATTGAAGAACTTAGTCCTGAACTCGTCTTCCATTTTGGCGCGATGATGGCCGCGTGTGCGCCAGAACACGCCTTGTTGTTTGGTGCCCCGCGTGAGCTGGTGGACAACGTGCTTTCGGCGTTGGCGATGTCCTTTGGCGCGGGCAGACCTGACAACCGTGCACGTCCTCCAGCAGAAGTCACGCGTGTAGCGGCCTATCTCTGGGAAGCTGTCCCAGCCCGTGCTCAACGTCGCTTGACGCAGTTGTGCGCTGAGCCCGAAGAGCTCACCTATGAGGCACTCTCGGGTCACTCACGGCTTGCTGTACGTCGCGCGGGGCTCATGGCGTGCGGCGACCTCCCAACGGCCATCGACGATGCTTGCCTGGACTTTGGGCTGCCCGTTCCGCGCTCGCTCAGTGAATTGGCTCAGGCCGTACAGGCTTCGCCGGCGGTGCTGGATTTGCTGCAGCTGGCGCTCAGTTCGGAGTACGCCCAAATCCGCTTCATGAACTCGAAATGACCGGGCGAGTGGCTGAGCGCTCCGACAGGTTTGTCTGGCTTCTGAGGAGGCCAGCACCAGCGGCCCGAGGAAATGGCCAAAAACTAATATGGCATGCGTCTTGCTTAGGCCTGGCGTAAAGTAGTTGCTTAGGATTGACCGTTTGATGTTGCGACGTTTTCTCAGCATGGCCGCTTTGGCTGGCACGCTTCTGTTCAGCGCTGTGGGATGCAATCTTGGTTTCAGTGAAGATGCGGCACCGGATCAGCAACACAACGCGTGCAGCGATAGCGATGAGTGTCGCGGGGGTGTGTGCTTGGGTGGCATATGTCGCGCGCAATCGACGGACTTAGGTGCACTTTTGTTGCATGTGACGCCGCCAAGCGGAACTCCCATGATCGCAGGCGTTGGCTTTACGAGTGTCGTGGAAGAGTTGGCGTTTGAACCGGGGCGCCCTGGCTACAAGATCAGTTTGGGTAAGGTCAGCAAGCTTGCCGGAACTGTTGCCGGAGAAGAAATTTCAACAAAAAATTGTGTTCGCGACGCCTCCATGCCGACCGCCAAGGAGGTCAAGGATGGCAGTATCGCTGCGCGACTGACACTTATCCCGCGTGCTCGATTGTGGGGGCTAACAGTGCCCTCTTACACCATCGACGTCACAGACACGGCGAGCGATAGTTATCGGTTAGAGCTGTACGTCCCACCGGGGCGCTACGACGTCTATGTGCAGCCGCAAGCGACGTCGGATGGCTGCGTCCACCCGCCGTACCTGGCATTGGATCGCGAACTCAAGCCAGGCACGGTCGACCTAGACGTCAACCTCCCTGAACCCACTGCACTGCCCGTACGCGTCGTAGGCAGCGGCTTGGATCTTCGTGATTGGACGATTGAGATCGTGGAGCGTGATTCTGGTCGTCGTCTGTCCAATCGGGCACCCATCGAGCAGGTAGGCGAAAGCTTGGACGAGTACACGGCGTTGGTCGCTTATTCTCAGGTCGAGGGCAGCGAAGATAGGCCCGCGTCTGAGCTGGTGCTGCTTGCACCCCCAAAGGACGTGATAGCACCCAGCGTGTATGTGGAGCGCAGTGTGGTGGAGCTTTTCCAGGACGGAGACGGCCTCATCGACCAGCTCACGACATTGCCTCGCCCGGTGACGTTTTCAGCGCGTGTCGGCAAAGGCAATTCGCTCGATCCAGTCAGCGCGAACGTGCTTTTACTGGCTACTCGTCTCGCATCAACTGGACCCGGAACGGTCGCCGCCTTTTCGCGCTCGGTGAAGACAGACGACAAGACGGGCCTGTTCAACGCGCAGATCCTTCCGGGTACGTATCGTGTCGTCGTGCAACCTTTGGACGATGAGCTCCGTCCCATCGAGACCGAGATCACCGTGAGCGACGCCGAGGTGCAGGCGGGTAGAACGATATTGATTGAACCGAGGAACGAGGTGACGGGACGTCTCGTGGATTTCAACGGCCAGCCTATCGCCGGCGTACCGGTGGCGTTGCGAGCCATGGATCAGGGGATGGTGCCGAGCGTGCTTGAATTGGCGCAAGGACAGCAACTGTTTTTGCCGACGGCGACCAGTGATTCAACTGACAAAACCGGCTCGTTTGACCTCAAAGCAGACCAAGGCAGTTTTCAGTTGAGCTTGCATCCACCTGAGGACAGCGGGTATCCGTGGTACGTCAAATTGGACCAAGAGGTGAGCGCAGACTCTCTCAGTTTGGGTAAGTTGTCGCTGTCGCTCCCTGTTGCAGTGTCGGGTGTACTCACTTCAGACGATGTAGGAGAGGTCTCCAACGCTCGTATTGTGGTCTATGCGATGTTGAAAGATGGCCAGGTGGTAGCCCGCGAGGCAGACGCCACGCAGATCGTCCCCGTCGCAGAATCGCGCTCGGATGAGAAGGGCCAGTTTCGCCTGCTCTTGCCCTCCAAGGCCAACTGAGCAGTTTGAGTCTGCCGGCTCTGCTCGCTGCCCACCAAGTGTTGAAGTGAGGTTGAAAGCCAGTCTTCGTCAATCCTCACAATTGTGCTCGAGTCATAAGCGGCGTAAATTCGACTGCTGGCCCCGACCAGCACTTCGTTCTACGGTGTGAGCAACGCGGTGAGGACTCCGGAATCAAGTGCCGCCCAGTCCGACTTGGGCCCTAGCTCCACGGAGCACGTGACGTGTGCTCTGCATGAAGTGTCCAATGCTCTCACTGTGGTGCTGGGCTGGCTAGACATGGCCACGCGGGCCGAGTCGTTGGGGGACGCGCAGCGCGCGATCGCCGTAGCGCTCGAACATGCGCGCCGCGGTCGCGTCATCGCACGCCGTGGAATTGGGGCTCGAGTGGAGGCGGTGCAAGAGGCTCGGTTTGCTTCGGAGTTGGCGCTCTTTGCTGGGCGGTCCATTGAGCCACAAGCACGACAACGAGCGGTGACCGTTGATGTGGACGTGGATCCAAGCACCGCGCAACGCATCGAGGGTGACGGTGATGCCCTGCAAATTCTCACCAATCTGCTGCTCAATGCGCTGCAGTTTTCTCCCGCGGGATCGGTGGTCACGCTCAGCGCGCGCCGCGCTGGGTCCAGCATGGTGTTTTGTGTGAGCGACCATGGCCCCGGGGTCCCGAGCGCCATCGCAGATGACTTGTTTGAACACGGCATCACCACGCGCGCGGAAGGGGCGGGGATAGGCATGCCTTTCTCGCGCCGGCTTGCCCGCAAGAATGGGGGAGATCTCCGCTTGATCAATCCGGGCGTGCCCGGGGCGCAGTTCGAACTGACCTGGCCGTGTGCTCCGTCGAGTCAGGTGCCTCCGTCGCGTGGCAATTATCACGAGCTCAAAGGCGCGCGCATCCTCATGATCGAAGATGACCATTCCATCGCTCAGTTGGTGGAGTTCAGCCTGGAAGCACGGGGCGCTCAAGTGCTGGCCATTGTCGAACCGAGCGTGCTCGACGACGTGCTGGGGAGTCGACCTGTCTTCGACTTGGCCCTCGTAGATTTGTCGCCCATCAAGGAGCGCATGCACGAGATCCTCGCGCGGCTGGCCCAGTTGGCGCCCCACGCGCCACTCGTGATGATGAGTGGCGAGCCTGGTGGATTGAGCGAGGAGCTCGAGCGGCACTTCACTCAGTTCATTCGCAAGCCGTTTGACATGGATCAGCTGGCGGACACCGTGAACGCCTGTCTCAAGCAGGCAAAACGCCAGGAACTCGAGTAGGCAAGCACAGCGAGGACTCGCTGCGGCTCCCCCCTGCGCGGTGTTTCCCTGCGCGGTGTCTCCTTGCGCCGCGCCGGGACGACGCCGCGGCATTCACGCCCTGAGGGGACGTGCCGCGGTGTTGTCGCGCTGCATGTGGGGCGCGTTGCCGGTCTGGGCAACGGCGCCCCCCACTTGTTCATTCGGGTTCAGCACACACGCGGCCCACGCCCTGGCCGCCCCAGCTGCATTCCAAGTCGTTTCCGCAGACATTGCTGCCGGGTCCTTGGCCTCCTGTGGTGCAGCACGCATCTCCCACTTCGTCGCACTCGGTCGTGTCCACCTCCGTGGGGTCGGTCTCCGTGTCTTCGACGCAGGTCGTCGTGGCCTCCGGCCCAGTTCCCTCACGCTGGCAAGTCAGACCTTCGGCACAAATGCCCGGCCCAAATCCGCTGCCTTCGCAGCATGCATCGCCGACTGTGTCACATTCCGTCGTGTCAGGCGGCTCCTGACATGACGCCTGCGGCCCAAAACCCTCGCAATCCAGACCATTGCCACACGTGGAAGGGCCTTGCGCAGCTTCACAGCAGGGTTCGTCTACTTCGTCGCAGCTGGTCACGTCCGTGTCGGGATCGCCCGGTCCACCGCCGTCGCCGCCTCCTGGGAATCCACCAAAGCCGCCGTCGCCGTCGCCGTCGCCCGTCAAGTCGCCGCCCCCCGTACCCACCTGGAGTTGACCGCCGGAGCCAGAGCCGTTGCCTGCGCCCCCTGTGGCGCTCCCGCCCGTGGCCGTGACGTCGCCATCGCCGTCGCCCCCGCCGTCACCGCTTTTTCCACACGCGACAGAGAGCAATACGCCGAGACCAAACACGAGTGCTGTGCTGTTCATGAGTTTCATAGAAAGTCCTCAAAGCCGAACGGGCTAGGGCATACACAAAGCTGTGCCCCACCTCGCGCGGCTAACCAAATACTGGATGCAAATAGGTAATGAGCCGCGCGAGAGGTGATGCACCCCCACGAGAGCCGCGCGTCCTGTCTCTGTGGTACCCCTGGTCGCTCTCGTACAGGCAAAAAAAAAGGGGACTGGGTCAATTGCTGACCCTATCCCCTCGATGTCGAGCCCCCGGCCTCCTGCCGCGAGAATCAGGCAAAATCATTCATGTACGGCAGACGTTTTGCTGTGGCCGCGATGGCATCCTTGCCAGCGAGCAATTCTCCCGTGGAGTCCCACGCGCCGTCCAGGAACGCCTGCCGCGGACCATCAGGGATGGTCAGCGGATACGTCTTGCCAAGCAACGTGATCTCACGTTTGGACAAGTCCACGCTGATCTCGGCCTGCGCATCTTTCTCTACCGCGCTCATCAATTCTTCAATGATTGCACTGCTGACCACTGGACAAGGTACGCCGAGCGATTGGCAGTTGCCGTAAAAAATTTCAGCGAATGATTCACCCACGATGACGACGATGCCGTTGCCCCAACGTGCGATGGACTGGGGCGCGTGCTCGCGCGACGATCCACAACCGAAGTTCTTGTTGACCAACAGGACCGTGGCTTCACTAAACCGCGGGTCGTCGAAAGCGTGCAGCTTACCCTGATTTTTGAGGCCCAATCGGTCATCTTCAAAAGCGTGTTCACCCAAGCCATCAAAGGTGACCGTCTTGAGGAAGCGCGCGGGGATGATGCGGTCCGTGTCGATGTCATTGCCACGAACGGGAATAGCCCGACCTTTGAGTACGATGCGTTTGCTGTCCATATCTCTGTACTATCCTTCGTCAAACTCGCGCTTTAAGATCGAGCGCTTACTCCAAATACCTCACGGGCGTCGGCTACCTCACCGCGGATGGCCGCTGCGGCAACCATGGCTGGGCTCATCAGCAAGGTTCGACCACTGGACGAGCCCTGGCGACCTTTGAAGTTGCGGTTAGAGCTGGACGCGGAAAGCTCCCGACCTTTGAGCTTGTCAGGGTTCATCGCCAAACACATGGAGCAGCCGGGCTCGCGAAACTCAAAGCCAGCTTCCGTGATGATCTTGTCATAACCAAGCGCGATGGCTTGTTGCTTGACGGCATGCGACCCAGGAACAACCATCGCTCGCACACCCTCTTTGACCTTGAGCCCTTTGCCCTTGAGCAAACTGGCGACCTCAGCGATGTCGCTCAACCGACCATTGGTGCATGAGCCAATGAACGCGACGTCCACCTTGATGCCTGCGATCTTTTGACCGGGAGCAAAAGACATGTAGCTGTATGCCTCTTCGACGGTCGCGCGCTCGTCATCCGGAAACTCAGCGAGCGAAGGCACCGTGGCGCCAATGCTGGTCGACTGGCTGGGGGTGATGCCCCAGGTCACCACGGGTTCAATGTCCTGGGCATCAAACTTCACCACGTCGTCGTAGACGGCGTCCGCATCACTGCGCAGAGTCTTCCAATCTGCCACCGCGCGGTCCCAGGCTGCGCCCACGGGAGACGCGTCACGCCCCTTCAAATACTCGAACGTCGTTTCGTCGGGTTGTACGTAGCCGCAGCGCGCGCCGCCTTCGATGGCCATGTTGCACACGGTCATGCGCTCTTCCATGCTCATCGCATCAAACACCTCACCGGCGTATTCGTAGGCGTATCCTACGCCGCCCTTGACGCCCAGTTTTTGAATGATGAACAACGTGACGTCTTTGGCGTACACACCGGGGCGCAATTTTCCATTTACCTCGATGCGACGCACTTTGAGCTTATCCATGGCCAGCGTCTGCGTCGCCAACACGTCGCGCACCTGACTTGTGCCAATGCCAAACGCCAGGGCACCAAACGCACCATGGGTAGCGGTATGTGAGTCCCCGCAGCAAATGGTCATGCCAGGTTGGGTTAGCCCGCGCTCCGGACCCACCACATGCACGATGCCTTGCTCAGCCTTGTCCGGAGTAAAAAACCGGATGTTGTGGCGTGCGGTGTTGCTCTCCAGAGCGACCATCATTTGCTCTGCCAAATTATCGGCATACGGTCGCAGCTGCGTGGTCGTCGGGATGATGTGATCCACCGTGGCGTACGTGCGCTCCGGATAAAGCACCGTCAGATTGCGCTCCTCCAGCATGGAAAATGCCTGCGGAGATGTCACTTCATGAATCAGATGCAAGCCCATGAACAGTTGGTACTGACCTGAAGGTAACTGTCGCACGACGTGCCGATCGAACACCTTTTCGTATAGTGTCTTGCCCACTTTTTTTACTCCTTATCAACTCTCCACATGGGTCATCTCGCCCCACAGGGCGGACGCTCCTTTTACTTTTTCCCTACCGCCCGCGACGTCTGTCGCGCTTCAGTCGTGGCCCAATTGTCCAACCTGTGTGCAACTTTGCGCCCAAAATCGACAAACTGCTCCAATTCGTCGCTGGCGAGCTTCATCCAGATCTCAGCGATCGCGCGCTGCCTTTGCTGGCGCACATCATCCAGCAACTGGCGACCTCGATCGGTCACATTGTATTCGCGCTGGCGCCCGTCCTTGTCGGATAGACTGGCGATCACCAGACCTTTGTCGACGAGCTGCCTGAGCACTTTACTCACCGCCGCTGCGCTACTTTCACGCTGCGCCGCAAACATGGAAGGCATGAAGTGCTCATGCTGCACCTGCTCCAACGCCTGCCACTGAACGATGGTGAGGCCGACTGATTCGGCGAGCTGTCGACGACGCTCCTCATACAGCCCGGCCAACTGGCCAAAGACCTCGACCGCTTCCAGCGCTAAACGAGCTTTTGGGCTGATTTCTGGGCGAGCGGCGCTGCTCATGGTCGCATTGTTAACCAAGGTTAATAATTGGTCAAGGTAAATCAGTTGCGCAAACGCGGAGCTGCTCCCTCGAAGGAATCTCACTGCGTTTGCAGGTCTGTAACGACGCTGTCGCCCAAGTGAAACGAGCCGGGTCTCCAAGAAAAACTGGAGGCAATTCGGTAGCGCTTTCCCCAGGGGATGAGGCCGTGTGCCCACCCGGGTGCGCTGCTCTTGAGCAGGAAAGGCGGGAGGGCAACACAGACACGAGTGACCACTGGTCACTCAAGAACCACATTAAAAGTTCCTGCGTGATGTCGTTGGTCAGAGGACCCTCAAGTAGGACCACTCAATGGGTCATGCTATTTTGGCTAGAGCCTTGGTTCCTGCTAGTAGCCCCCCTTCCAACTAGGTGTTTCCCATGTCTGTCTTCGTACCCACTTCATCTCCCCGCCACCGTTTTCGCCGTCCCTTGTCCTTCGTTTGTGCCAGCGCACTGTCGGTCATTTTTGGCGCAGCGCTTCCTATCGGTTGTGAAAACACTCCGCAGGTGGAAGGAGACGATGACACATTGGTATGTGATCGTGATGAGGACTGCACGGCCGGTCAATTCTGTGAGAAGGGCCAATGCTTGGATGAGTGCGCTTCCTGCGGCACCACCTGTGAAAAGACCGAAGAGTGCCCTGTGGGGCAGTTCTGTTCTCAAGCGGGCGTATGTCAGCAGGCGTGCGTCCCGGGTGGCGAGGGTGAGTGCCCCAACGGAATGATTTGCAACGACGATGGACGATGCGCGGCCAAGAACGACATCGAAGTTCCGGTGGGGGGCGCTGGAGGCAAGTCGGACGATGAAGACCCGGAAGAATGCATCGACGTTCAGGTCGAGTTCAATCCGGTCATTCCCAACGTCGTTTTGCTCATCGACCAATCAGGGTCGATGATCGACGAGGCCGAGTTCAAGGAGAAGGTCGATCAGGCGATCACGGATGGCACCTATGTCGCCGACGATTGCCCTGATTCACCCAACGGGAATGGTGCGAATACTGGATGGGACAACGATACCGAGCCTGACTACGCTTGGCGCTGGAACGTCGTGCGCAACGTCCTTTTCAATTCCACGACGGGCATCGTCAAACCCTTGGAAGACAAGGTCCGCTTTGGCATGGCCCTCTATTCATCTCTGGGCGGTTTCGGCAATCCCATGGGCGCGGATTATCCGCGCACCTGCCCCATGCTGACCGAGGTCGACATCGCGTTTGGCAATCATCAAGCCATGCTCGATTCATTCCCCTGCAGCACCTTGATCCAAGACACGCCCACGCGTGAATCGCTGACCGCCGTGGCGGAGAAGTTTGCGGCCGTTGATCTCGATGGGCCCAAGCTCATCGTTCTGGCGACCGACGGCGAACCCGATACCTGCGAGTGCAGCGACTTCGATTCCGCTAACGGTCACGACCCCGACGTATGCGACCCGAGAGTGGCCCCAGAGGTGGAGTACGAAGGTGAAATGTACAACACTCACCAATACGAGCAGATCAAAGTCGCGCTCGAGGCCGAGCGTATTCATGACGACCTTGGCATCACCATCGAGGTCATCAACGTCGGTGCTCCAGGCCTGAAGGGCCACCTGGATAGCGTCGCGGCACACGGCGGAGCAGTCAGCGGGGAGTCCATCGACGGAACCAGCCCCGGTGCATTGGTGGACGCGTTCGAGTCGATCATCGACGGTGTGCGTTCTTGTGTCGTGGACCTTGACGGTGAGATCGCAGAAGGGAAGGAAGACACCGGTACGGTGACCCTCGACGGTGACCCCTTGGAGCTTGACGGACCTGACGGCTGGAAGGTCAACACCCCCAGCCAAATAGAGCTGGTCGGTGCAGCGTGTGACGCCATCAAGTCAGGCGATCACGACATCGACATCAGCTTCCCGTGCGAGTCGTTCGATCCCATCACGCGTTGAACCAGTGGTGGCGGCATGATGGGGGGGCCGGCCAGGGCGATCGCTCGAGGTCGGCCCGAGCCATGTCGCCCCCCAGGGCCGGGCTTGTGGTCTTGGGAGCTCAGTCGAGATAGTCGGCGGGGTTGAGGCCCATCGTCGCGCAGTAGTTTTCGACGTGCTTGGCCATGCGCTGGATGGCCAGACCGATCACCGCCGCGTCGTCGGCGTAACCATCGGCCTCGTCGTCGGGGATGATGTCCATGGGAGCCCCGAGATAAATGAGCGCACCGGCGGCCGCTTTGAGGTCATCCGTGTGGATGCTCAACTTGCCAGTGGAGGTCTCGCGAATGATGTCGAAGAGCAACAGGGCTTGTCGCTTGGCCTTGTCGTACTCGGCCGGAAAATCTTCTATCATTTTTATCACAGCCGTCTTGTTGTTGGCCACGCGCCGGATGTCCTCAGGGCTGAGGTTCTGCGATTTGGCGCTCAGCGCCTTGTCTATTTGATCGGGAGTGAACGAGGCCATAAACGTGAGTGGTCGTGTGCGAACGGTCGAACAAGAGGCAAAGGAGCGCGCCCCGGCCACAGTCTCACAGATCCATCGCAGCTGGCCAAGGCTCTTGGCCGCCCGCTCGGCTAGCCTCCAAAATACGACCTGACTGCAATTTCTACGCATTTGGGCGTGAGCCTCGCGGGACGTCGCCTGACTTTCCCTGGGTGGAAGCGGCGCGTAGGCCGGGGCTCGTTCCTGTCCCCACATTGTCTCCAGAAATGGTATCGGTACTTCTGGATTGAGAAGTCCACAGGGACTATCCACACGGCCCGGACCGAGCGTGGATGAGCCGCGACCCGAAGGTCGTTCGATCACCCGCGGGTCTCGGACTTTCGACGTAATGGGTCATCGTGGAATGTGACGATCTCGTGAGCACTTCGAGAGTCCAGCTTAGGCTCCCTCGTCAGATCAGAAAGAAGGAAAAAAAATGATTAAGGTCGGTATTAACGGTTTCGGTCGCATTGGCCGCATGGTTTTCCGCGCAGCTGCAGCTCGCAGCGACATTGAGATCGTTGCCATCAACGATCTGCTCGATGTGGATTATCTGGCGTACATGCTCACCTATGATTCGGTGCACGGTCGCTTCAAGGGCGGCAGCGTCGAGGTCAAAGACGGTCAGCTGATCGTCAATGGCAAGAAGATCCGCTGTACCGCTGAGACGGACCCCTCCAAGCTCGCTTGGGGCGCGGCCGGCGTGGACGTAGTTGTCGAGTCGACCGGCATCTTTTTGGACAAGCCCGGTGCACAGAAGCACATCGACGCAGGCGCCAAGAAGGTCGTCATGTCGGCTCCTTCCAAGGATGACACCCGCATGTTCGTCATGGGCGTCAACGACAACACCTACAACGGCGAGACCATCGTCTCCAACGCATCGTGCACCACCAACTGCTTGGCCCCCATCGCCAAGGTGCTCAATGATTCATTCGGCATCAAGCGCGGTCTCATGACCACGGTCCACGCGGCAACTGCTACGCAGAAGACGGTGGACGGCCCCTCCAAGAAGGATTGGCGCGGCGGTCGCGGCATCCTGGAGAACATCATTCCCTCCAGCACCGGTGCCGCCAAGGCAGTGGGCAAGGTCATTCCCGAGCTCAACGGTAAGTTGACCGGTATGGCTTTCCGCGTCCCCACCTCGGACGTGTCGGTGGTCGACCTCACCGTCGAGCTCAACAAAGAAGCGTCGTACGACGAGATCTGCGCCGCCATGAAGAAGGCTTCTGAAGGCCCGATGAAGGGCGTTTTGGGCTACACGGATCAGGCTGTGGTCGCGACGGATTTCCGCGGTGAAGTTTGCACGTCGGTGTTCGACGCCACGGCTGGCATCCAGCTCGACAAGACCTTCGTCAAGGTCGTGTCTTGGTACGACAACGAGTGGGGCTACTCCAGCAAGGTCCTCGACCTGGTGGCCAAGATCGCTGGCTGAGCGCCAGCGACGTGTTGCCAAAATCGCTGGCTGAGATGCCGCGATTGTGCTGATAAAAACAAGCCCTGTCTGCAGCTGCAGACGGGGCTTGTTTTTTATGAGGAGTCATGAGCATGAATGAAACTTTGAAGAAGCACGTGTTGTTGTTGACGGGCTTGGTTCTTGGGGCCTGTGGGGCTCAGTCACAACCAGCTGAGCAGCCCGCGGCAGTTGCAGAACCGTCCGATGCGGCCGCGCCTGGGTCGGAACAGCCAGCTCCAGCTTCGTCCGCTGATTCAGCGCGTCGGGTCCCAGCCCAGGGCCCCAACGGAGAAAAATGGTGCGGCGGTTTTGCCGGAGACACCTGCGCACCGAGCGAGTACTGCGCGTACGAGGCGGGGCAGTACTGTGGCGCCGCAGATGCGTCCGCGGTGTGCAAACCACGGCCGGAGATGTGCAACGACATGATGGACCCAGTGTGCGGTTGCGATCACAAGCCGTATTCTAACGCGTGCCAGGCGGCAGTAGCTGGGACAGGCGTGTTAGACAAAGGTGAGTGTCCGCCTAATCCGTGACAACGACCACCTTGGCCTTTGGGGGGTGACCTGGCCCAGGCCGCCTTGAGCTCAGGCCTTGGCCGACCCCCTCCACCAATCAAAAGCCCCCGGGTTCACCTCCTTTGAGGTAGTGAAACGTTACCTCGGCGCTGGCTTTCTCTAGCTGAGCTGCACGGCGGGCTCACCCGGCGCGGGCGCAGGGGCGTGGTCAGCTTGCTCTCCCCGTCGTGCTGCGCCACCATTGCTTGAGCCTGTACGCTCGGTGAGCTGCCGCGATGAGGAGTGAGTCATGATGCTTTCAGACAGTTGTTCCATCAAAACAATCGCCGCATGGTTGGTCGTGTCAGCGAGCCTCGTGGCGTGTGGGGGCAAGACGGCCGGCGCAGACGGCACGACGGGGTCGAGCACGGGCGATGGCGACATCACCACGGATTCATCCGGGGGCGATGGGGACGCTGGCGAGACCGCGGGGGACGGGGACACCAGCGGCGATGGTGATGGTGACGGCGACACCGCGAGCGGCACGGGCGATGGCGACGGGGACACAACGGGCGGCGACGTCAATCCTGGTGACTCATGCGACGTCGAAGGTGAGATCGGTCAGGCCGATTGCAACACTTGCACCTGCGACGGTGAGCAGTGGCGTTGCACGTTGATCCACTGTGGTGACGCGTGTGAGGACGGCGCAACCAGGACAGCGGACGATGGTTGCAATACTTGCACGTGCGCCAACGGGGAATGGCTGTGCACGGAGATTGGCTGTGGAGTCAGCTGTGATCCGGCGGACTACCCGCAGGATGACGGGTGCAACGCGTGCAGCTGCGTGGACGGCCACCTGCTGTGCACGGATGTTGACTGCCCGGTGCTT
>JACZCW010270104.1_pt1 | contig 18326 bp, 15 predicted proteins | sample 8641861 | NCBI WGS metagenome assembly JACZCW01 (sample SAMN15324607, study PRJNA640507) | soil metagenome | isolation source: intercropping sugarcane | place: China: Luxin town, Laibin City, Guangxi Province | collected 2019-07-25 | depth 10cm m | reverse complement strand
ATGAACAAGGAGGGGCAACACCTGCGACCCCGCTGCGGAAAGCGCGCCCCTCCCTGACACGGACTCCTCGCTGCGCGCGTCGCGCGTGTGGGAGGGGTGAGGGCTCAACGCTCACCTGGATTGCTCGCCGCGCTCAGTTCTCTTCTTTCGATTTCTCGTCGTCATTGGACTCGCCCGGTGCAGAGAGCTTGATTCGTGGGCCCAACACGACTCCATCGCGTGCAATCGCTGATGGTGCCAGGCGCGGTCGTCTCAGAAGAAGAAAGGCAGAAACCGCCGACGCCAAGGCAAAGGGAACAGGAAGAACCAAGGGGATTGCCGCAGCAGCTCCGCCAAGCGAAGCGACTAAGGCGACCACAACGCTGAGCCTCACCCAGACTGGTTGAAACTCTTCCGTCGTCAAGGCGGCTTTCATGTACCCGGGCGCTGCAACGATCCCTAACCAAAAGGGCGCTACTACGAACGCGGACACGGGGTCGAACCCTTTCTGCCAAATTCCTTGCGTGAGCGAAACCGCGGGAAGCCAAGCCAGAAACATAGCCGCGCCCGGCGCTATCAAGAGAGCGACTGTCGCAACTGGCTTAGGTTTCTCTTCAAATTTGCGATCAAAAATCACGATCACCTACTCAGTGTGTGGCCGGACCGGAGGTCGGAATCCGTATCCAACTGATCGCACTCCTGCAAGCACTGTCGCGTGCAGTTCGGCCAGCCATCAGAGTCCGGATACCGATCGCACCAGGTCGGTGCGTCCTCCCTTGACCGTCGCCGGAGCGAATGACCAGGGAGTCGCGTAGGTGGGCATGGCCGGCTTCACCTGCCATGGGCCGCTGCGCAGCCACCTCAGCGAGCAAGCCATCCCGATGGCCCGTAGCGACGAGACGCGGAAAACCGCCGCGAGCATTTCGCGAGCGCCGGACTGCAGCTGAAATGAACTGCAGCCGGCGAAAGTGTGGGAAGGAGCGGGAATTTACTTCCCGCGACGTGGGGGGCCGCCGCCCCCCAACAAGCTACAACGCCGCCGCCGACAGCGGCGCCGCCCAGCGTTCACCGCGCACGGGGGTGCGGAGCACGACGTGGTCGTAGAGCCAGTTCATATTGGGGCGGATGCGATGGTGAATGGAGCGCTTGGGTGCGCGGAGCATCTCATCGTCCCAGGTGATGATGCGCGGCTTGCCAGAATTGCCGGCCAAGAGTGTGGGCATTTGCGTGATGGGATCCGCTTCGTAGATGTAAAACGTGTGGGTATGGATGTCGTGGTAGTGGTCCCAGGCAGCGCGACCGCGAATGATGAGGACATCGCCCGGTCGAAAATCACGTTTGTGACTGCGAATGAACTCGAAAAACGCGTCAACCTTCTCATAGGCGACCCACTCGGACTGAGGAAAATCGAGCAGTTGTAGCCTGCCCGGGTTTTCGCGCGCAAAGCTGCGCAGGGCCATTTCTTGGCGGCGATGACCGCTGAGCAGTTCATCGAAATCCAAGGCTCCCAGCAGGCGGCGCGGAGGTTGTCCTTGCTCGGCCCAGTGCATGCCGCTGGCCCGTTCGAGGGTCTCGGTCACGAAATCAATGCACACTTGCGGAACGAGCGGTAGTCCTTGCGCGCTGTACACCTGATAGCGATCACCGTTGAACTTGTAAGTCTTCTGACCGGAGAAGTAGGCGTGTTCGAAGCGTCTCCGCAGTTCGCCGTCTTGTTGTCCGCTCTCCGTCTTGGGCTCATCAAACGGCAAACCTTCCTTCACCTGTTTGACAATCTGCTCACGCATGGCCCGCAGCACCTGGGCGCGACGATACGAATCGTCTCGGGCGCGACCCACTTGGTCCACGCGATCCGGTGCCACCGCCAAGCAGATGAGTTCGAGTTTGCGCTCGCCGTGCTCGATGACGGCGCGCACTGATTCATCGCCAAACTTCAAATCTCCTAAGATGTGCCGCTCGGTGATGCGCTCGATCTGCATCCCCTCCACGCCCAGACGTTGGGCAAAGTCCCGCACGTCCAGCTGCAAAGCAGGCCCAAGTGTGTCGCCGGCTAGCCAAACCCGGTCAAACAACAACAACCGCGCGCGCTCGCCCGCTTGGCCCCCGTCGGCAAACTGGAAAACTCCCTCCTTGTTGCGCACCAACCGGTACGTCTCTGACGCACGCTCCAAGAAGATCTCATCTTGCGCAAATAACTCTTCAAGGGTCACATGCTCCGTCAGGTAGCGCGCCGTGCGCGGATCGTCGGTGTAGAGATAGCCGTCGCGGAGCAGCAGCTGACGTCGTCGATCAGGAAACCCCTTGAAGAGGTTGAAGGCGTCCTTGATCAGCTCGGCGGGATGCTGACTCTTCAAGATGGACCGCCTGCGGGCCTGCATCCCCTCACTCACACTTCCTGTGAATTGTGGCTCGCTCAGAAACAACACGGGCTCCGCCTTGCTGCGCGCGAGGACGAGTTCACGTACCGCATCCAGACGGGGCGTGCCTGGCAGCGCGGGCTGCAGAGCTATTTCCTTGTAAAGTTCAGCGCACTCCGCGTGCTCCCGCAAAATGGCCTGGTGATGTTCCTTGGGGGCGTGGTCATGGGACTCACCCTGCACTGAAGCGCCCAAAGCAAAGACGTTCGCAGCTTTCTCGCTGCCCGTGCCCAGCTCCCATGGATCGAGGTCGGGGGTACCCCGGGAACAGGCCAAACTCGCCAGCGACAATGCAATCAACGTCCACGGGCGATGGGACAACCCCCGGCTTACAAGAGCGGCAGACCATGACGTAGCGATACGCAACGCGCGCTTCATGCAAGAGGACCATGACTTCCCTCGCCGACGTTCGGTCTGAACCTCAGGAGTTTCCACCTTACACTCACTATGACCTATCGCGTCGGGTCAGGCAAAATTCCCCCGATCGATGAGCCGCGTCCTGGACGCAGCGCGAAGCAAAAATCGCAACTGCGCTGGAGCGAGACCTGCTCAGTTGCGAAAGCGCTTTTCCAAAGCGCCGTTACTCCACGCTGTGGTCTTGTTGTGCGCTCCAACGCAAGCGCGGTTTGCGCGCTGCGCGCGCCTCGTCGAGACGACGTACGCGAGGCAAGTGCGGCGCGCCCCGCACGAGTTCGGGATCTTCTTCCGCCTCACGCACGATTTGCTCGAGCGCAGACACGAACGCGTCAATCGTCTGGCGTGTTTCGGTCTCGGTGGGCTCAACCATGAGCGCGCCACGTACTACCAAGGGAAAATACACAGTAGGTGGGTGAAACCCGTAGTCGATGAGACGTTTGGCAACATCCAGCGTCTTGATCCCCGTCTTTTGCTCCAACAGCTTGTCGGTAAACACGGCTTCATGCAGCGACTGAGTCTCAAATCCCAGCGGCAAAATCGACTTGACGCGCGCCGCCAGGTAGTTGGCGTTGAGGACCGCGCGCTCACTCACCTGCACCAGGCCTTGTGCGCCCAGCTCCCGAATGTAGGCGTAGGCGCGCACCATCATGCCAAAATTACCGTGAAAGGAGCGCACGCGACCGACTGAAAGCGGACGATCCTCGTCGAGCACGAACCCCTCGCCCAAACGACGCGCCACCGGACCGGGCTGAAAGGGCTCCAGCTGCTTCACGAAGGCGACTGGTCCAGAGCCTGGGCCACCACCACCGTGCGGCGTGGTGAAGGTCTTGTGCAAGTTGAACTGCATCACGTCCACACCCGCATCACCAGGCCGCGCTTTGCCAAGCACGGCGTTCATGTTCGCGCCGTCTCCGTACACCAGACCACCGCGCTCGTGAATCAGTTTACTCAAGATGGGAAGCGCGGTCTCATACATCCCCAACGTATTGGGATTCGTCAGCATCATGCCAGCGACGTCATCGCCCGCCTGCTCCACGTATTTGGCGAACGTCTCGGGATCGATCAAGCCATTGTCACCGGTGGGAAATGGCACAGCGTCAAAACCGTTGAGCGAACAGGACGCCGGATTGGTCCCGTGGGCACTGTCGGGGATCAAGATCTTGCGGGGGCTGCGACCCTGCGCCTGATGGTAAGCGCGCATCATCATCAAGCCCGTAAACTCACCTTGAGCGCCGGCGGAGGGTTGCAGAGAAACGCCGTGCAAACCGACAATTTCCGCGAGCAGCTCCTGCAAGCGCACCATGATTTCCAAACAACCCTGGGCCAAAGCATCCGGCGCGAGCGGGTGCACATTGGCGAACCCGGGCAGACGTGCGGCCCACTCGTTGACCTTGGGGTTGTGCTTCATCGTGCACGAGCCAAGTGGAAAGAACTGAGTGTCGATGGAAAAATTCCACTGACTGAGCCGCACGAAATGGCGCACGACTTCGGGCTCACTCACTTCAGGCAAAGCCGCATGCGCGGAGCGCACCAACGTGCCCAGCGCGCTCTCTAGGCTGACTTCAGGAACATCCAACGGATCGAGCGACACCCCAGAGCGGCCTTCAACTCCGCGCTCAAAAATGGGGGGCTCTTCAAACTGCAAACCAGAACTAGCAACTCCAGGCACGATGCTCCTTAGGGGCGAAGGAATGGGGCGACGCCGCGGGCCAACGCTGGCCTCTTGTGGATCAACTGTCAACGGGACCACAAAAACACAAGTGCGCCCTTGTAGCTTGCAAAGCTTGCTACTGGGCGCACTTTGGCGGGCTTGGGTCTCAGAGCGGATCGCCTGCGCCGTCGCCTTCCTTCTTGTCTTTGTTGTCCTTGTCCTTGGCTTCGTCCTCACCGCTCACAGCGTCGGATTTTTCGCTCAAGTCGGCGTCACCTTTGCTGCCATCGAACCCTTGTGCGCCGACAGCGCTCTCCATCTCATTGGGACGAACGGAGTCAGGATCGGGCTCTTGGTTCATCTGCTTGACGCAATCCCAAGCGTGACCCATCGCGTTGTCACCCAGGCCCCACTCGCCCTTGAGTTCATGGGCTTCACCTTGGGTGGGAATGGAGTAACGGAAGTAACCTTTGCCTTCGCTCTTGGCGTTGGGACCGACCACGCCTACGCGGTACTCAGTCCAAGAAAACTTGTAGAGGTCGCCTTCAAACTCGCCAAACATCTCGCCCCACTTGTCACCTGCGGCAGTGCGCCAAGTGCCCTGAGCGGACTGACCACTCGTGGTCAGGTGCAAGAATCCAAACGTCTGGTTGAAGTAGACGCCGCGCCACTCACCGCCCGCAGGCATGGGTTGCGCTTGAAGGTGATCGGCGGTGAGCACTTTGGGTTGCCCGCCTCCACACCCCACAGTTGCGAGCGTGGACAGGCCAATCCCTAGGCCCAAAATTGAGTGAACGAGTGTGCGCTTCAGCATAGCGCGGACCTTAACATGCGGCCCGCCGCCGACGAAAGTGATGGAAAGCCCTTCGCTTACGTGGGTGTGCGGCTCGAGGCACTACATCTGCTGCGCAATTTTGCAGCCCGCCGGGCAATGCTCAACCGTGCTTGAGCGCCCGTCCCAGCTCCAAACCAAGCGCATGGGCATCTGCAGCTGACGCTGGAAATGGGACCTTGAGCGAACGACGACGCAACCGGCTTCCATCGGGCTCGGCCAGCAGGGCGTCCAGGAGAAGCTGCTCCCCCGCTCGCCTCGCAAATGCGGCCACCGGTGTCTTGCAATCCCCTTCGACCGCCGTCATCACGCCGCGCTCCGCCTCGGTCGCCAGGGTGGTGTCGCTATGCGAAAGCACAGATACGAGCTGGAGTAACTCCTCGTCGTCACTCCTCACTTCGATCGCCAATGTGCCTTGGCCCACAGCCGGCAGACACTGCTCTACACTCAGGATCTCAGTGATCTCGTGCGCTATTCCCAAGCGATTGAGCCCCGCGACCGCCAGGACCGTCGCGTCCACTTGGCCCTCACGACACTTTCTGATGCGCGTCCCGACGTTGCCACGCAGCGCGACCACCTCGAGATCAGGACGCAACAATTTGAGTTGTAGCCCTCGGCGCAACGACGACGTGCCCAACTTTGCTCCTTGGGGCAATTCCATGAACGGGCGGCCATCCCGTGTCACGACCGCATCCCGTGGATCCTCACGCTGGGGCATGCAACCGATGCGCAGGCCCGGATGGAGATCGGGGGGTACGTCTTTCATGGAGTGCACGGCGATGTCCGCGCTCTTGTCTAAGAGGGCCTCCTCAATTTCCTTAAGAAATAGCCCTTTTCCGCCGATTTCGGCCAGAGGTCGGTCGACAATCTTGTCTCCAGTGGTCACCACGTGCAGCTCTTTGAGCACCAAGTGTGGATGATGTTGGACCAAAGTCTTTTGGTACTGGCGACACTGGGCCAACGCTAGCTCGCTCTTGCGGGTAGCGACAATAACGAGTCGAGGGGTCATGATCGGTGTGCAGTCAGGATTGCTTCAATGGGTGATGATCTTGGTTTGGCCGCCCTCATCTAGCGCAGGCGCCGTGGATGGAAAATCCTGCGGCGGAGCAGACGAGAACTTCTGAGGGTTCACGGATGTTTCTCCGATCAACCGCACGGATGGCACGTCCAGTTCAGCTGTCTCGACGGACCTCAGTTCAAACACTTCGTCCAGCATTTCGGCCATCTCTTCACTGGACGCATCAGCGCGCGACGCCTCGCTTCGCAAGTGCGTGATCGGGCCGTGCAAGATGCGATTGATGCCCGCGTCCAGCATCTTGGCCACCGCTGCTCGTTGCTCAGGGGTCAAATCTTTGAGTCGGGTGCGCAGACTCTTGTAGAGTTCAGCCTCCAGCCCCAGGCGAAACTTGGCGCGGAGCGCTTTGATGGTCGGGGTTACCTGCTGCGTCTGGGCGTGGCGTTGCCAGTCGCTCACCACTTGCTCCACGATGACGCGCGCGGCGTCTGCTTCTTTCTTTCGCAGCTCGGAAGATTGGAGCGCTACACCGGCCAGGTCGTCGACGTCGTAGCGAAACACGCCTTCCATGTCGCCCACCCGCGGATCGACGTCACGCGGCACGGCCAGATCGATGAGGAACAGGTTTTTTCCACGACGCTGCTTGAGACGCGGCGCAATCATCGGAGGAGTGATCACGTGCTCTTGCGAGGAAGTAGAGGAGACCACGATCTCAGCATCGAGCAGCAATGCACTCAAGTCGCTCATCAAGTGGGAACTGCCCCCGACCGCCTCTGCGACCAGGCGCGTGCGCTCGAGGTCGCGACCTACCACCTTGAGCTTGGCTCCGGCGTCCGACAACAAACGCGCTACCATTTGACCCATGTCACCCGCTCCCACCAGGACCGCGTGACGACCACTCAACTCCCCAAAGATTTGTTTGGCGAGGTCGATGGCAATGGACGGGACCGAGACTTGCCCCACCCCAATGCTCGTCTCATTGCGCACACGCTTGGCGCCGCGGGTGATGCGTGTGAGCAACTGGTGCAGCACGGGCCCCACAGCAGATGAGCTTCTGGCGCGCTCGTAAGCCTGCTTGATCTGACCCAAGATTTGCGCCTCGCCCACCACGAGCGAATCCAGAGAGCAGGCCACCTTGACCAAGTGTCGCACCGCGTTTTCATCACGGTGCGTGTAGATGCTGTTGTGAGCTCGTTCACAGCGCGCAAGGAGCGCAGCGCGGCACGCCGCGACGCATGTGCTTACCACCTGCTCTGAATCATCGGCTGACGCGGCGACGATCTCGACGCGATTGCAGGTGGATACGACAAATAGCTCGCTTACGGTAGAAAGTGCCAAAAGGGAGCGCAACAGCTCGACTTCTTCCTCTTTGGACATCGCTACCTGCTCACGAATGGAGATGTCCGCCGTGTGGTGAGACAAACCAGTGACGATGATCACGCGCCACCTCCCATCAGTGGGCGCACCAAGTAGATGATCAGCATCAGCGCAATGCACAAGGCTCCTGCCAAAGTGCCATACGCCGAACGGCGACCGCTGAACCCCAAAACTGCCCGCTGCAGCAGCACCACGAACACCATGATCCACGCCGCGTACCCCAGGACGGCGCGCGCCAAAGAGGCAGGCGAATTGACGTCCAACTGATGCAAGAACATGCCGCCTGTCACACAGCCAAAGGACAGCAGCGGAAACCCAATGAGCAACAGCCGGTGCCCCAGACGGTCCAAGACGTCCAGTGAGGGCAGTCGGCCGAGCACGGCCATGTTCTTGGCGCGGAGCCGCCGCTCCACCACCAGATAGAAGCCACTGGTCCCAGCTGCCAAAAGGACGAAGCCCAATCCAAAAAGGTTGGCCGCGACGTGCAGCATCAGAAGGACGCGAGACAGCTGAGGCGGCACCGACGTCGTCTCGACGAACTCCGACGCGATGAGCAGTAAGAGCGCCAGAGGCCCGACGAACGCGCCAAGGGCGTCGATGCGGCGCCCCACCCGTAGGATCAAAAAACTAACGACTGCGACCAGCGCCGCCAAGCTGAGCACGAACCTCATGCTCGCGACGGGACAGGTGTGCAACAGGAATGACGCGATGATGATGTGCAGCAGGTGCATCGCGCCACCGATGCCCATGGTGAGCGATGAGGTGCTGCTGCGCACCGTCGCGCCCGGCCGACTCAATGCCAGAAAAAATTCGGTGGTCGACACTGAATAGGCAATGACGGCCAAGCTGAATGCGATCGTGGCTAGCGCCTCCATGGACTCACTAGCCTTGAATGAATCAGGTCAGCTATCAATAGCCAGCTACGGCCACGACGCGATCCCCGGGTTCTAACCCACGCGCAGCCTCCGTCACCAGGCAAATGGCGCTGTAATCTTCGGTCCGTAGCACGATGAGCTCACCCACGACCTCATCGGGAAACTGCTCGTCGTCACCATAGATGGGCGTAGTTTCAGGCTTGGGGAGGTCCGGCGAGCCCAGCTCCACCCTGGTTCTGGCGTGGCGATTGGCGGTGGTCAACTGTCGACTCCAGGTGTCTCCGCGCCGAATGATGCGCAGTCGATTACCGGTCACCAGTTTGTCCTCTTTACCTTTGTCGATGAACACCAGCTGGTTCTGACCAAAGATCAGGTGAGGATAGACCCCCGCAAGCAGGCGAGCTTCGACGTTTTCCGTGGCGGCCACGGGCGGAACTACATCAAATCGACGACCGACGGGACCGACCTGAAAGCCTCGCTCCACTGGGTCCAACGACTCAATCAACGTGGTGCGCGCGACGCGCGTGTTCTTGTCCCAACCGTCGACGCGAATGGTTCCGTATACCTTCACGATTTTTCCGGGGGGCTCGCGGGAGTCCTCGACGTCCGGCGGGTCCGCAACGTCATGAAACACGGTCAGCCGCTGGCCCAAACGCAGGTCCACACCTTCCTTCATCTTGACGTAAATGACGGTCCCGTCAGCCAGCATCATGGCGTCTTCATGGGCCCCCACCACTTCGCCCCAAACATCACGCTCCGGATCGCCAATGTAACCTTGATCACGGATGAACACTGTCCCGGTGGGAACGATCCGACCGCGTCCGATGAAGCCACCACCGCCGGCAGAGTTGTCCGCTGCAGTACTCATCGCCGCAGCAGGCGCCGTGCGTAATTGGTCACCTGGGTAGATCCAATGCGGATTTTCGAGTTGGGGATTCAGACTCCACACCTTGGGCCACGCCCATGGGTTGCCGTAATAGTCTTCAGAGATCCCCCAAAGCGTGTCGCCCTTTTTTACGACATGCAGTTCCGGGATGTCTTTCTTGGGCCCCATTTTCTTCGTCCCATCCGGGTTGGTGCTCCCCGTCACCCCGCCGTACATTTGATCGAGACCAAATTCAGCGTCAGCTGGGGCAGCTTCGGTGCCGGACCCAGAGATCCGGATCCCGCCGGAGGCCTGGGTTTCTCCCGCGTATGCCGGATCATAACCGGAGTCGTCTTGGGCAAACGCAGGCGCAACAAAACCCACGCAGGCGGAGGAGAAGACCAGCGTGCAGCAAGCAATCAGCTTGGGACCAACTGGAAGGCGGAAAAACGAATCGAGTCTTCGCGTCGACATGGCAATGATGGGGCTGGAGTGCGGGCGCATCGCGGAGTTCACAACGTGGTGTCCTTTTCGGCAGCCGTGAGTGTGCGCATGTAAACCTTACCTTCTTGAGCGCCGTGAAGTTTGAGCACAGGGCGCGCTTGATCGTTCGACGCCGCGGGCGAGTCGCTCGACGCTGCAACCGGATCCAAGGCCGGGCCCGCTTCGTCAGAACGGTCCGCGTCTTGTGCTGAAGCGAACGGGCGCGCGGGACTGAGTCGCACGACGGGCAAATCGGCGGGCGCAGAAGTTGGCGACGGGTTCCGAGACTGCTCCGCGCTCGCCTTGTCACGTGCGGAGGCCTTGGCGGCCTCGCTATTTGCTGGTTCGGTCCGAGCATCTTGCTTCGACGCATCGCCAGGGGAGGAAAGACACGCGGTGCGAGCGGTAGCCTTGAGGGAGGCCTCCTTGAGCATCGTGACCTTCGCTTCCAACTCTTGGGTGTAGCTCTCGAGCTCCACGATGCGGGCAGCTTGGCGCCCCTGCAGGTCGCTGGCGCAGCCGGCGACCAATGGAACAATCATCAATAAATTCAGCAATTTAACAGCACAAGCCGCGTACGTTGGCGCACCTGTGCTTTTCTTGATGATGCCTCCGCACCGCGCAAAAGGGGTCACCCAATCAACCATGGTGAACAAATCCTACGTCCAGACCCCCGCTCGGGCCAAAATTGACGCGCTCTGGGTCCCCGATTAAGTTGCGCTCCGTGGCAAACAGCGAGCCCAACGCGGATCGGAAGGGAGAACGTCTGGGTCCCTTTCGAGGTCGTCGGGTTCGTCCCCGACGCCGCCGGCGCCTGCGACAACTCGATTTGAGCAAGACGCTCTTCGTCTTACCCAATGCCATCACCTTGGCCGCGGTATTCTGCGGGTTCAATTCGATCCGTATCGTCGCCACTGCCCACGGACCAGGGCAGACGGATGACTTCTATCGTGCCGCCATCCTCCTCATCTTCTCCATGTTTTTTGATCTGATGGACGGACGGGTAGCTAGGCTCACCAAGACGCAAAGCGCTTTTGGTCTGCAGATGGACTCTTTGGCCGACATCGTCTCCTTCGGCGTTGCGCCCGCGGTTCTCGTTCATCAGTGGGTGCTCCACCGCTTGGGCACCTGGGGTTTGTTGGCCTCGTTTTGCTTCGTCGCCTGTGCGGCCATTCGCTTGGCGCGCTTCAACGTCCTCAGTTCAAACGACGATGGGTCTCCCATCGTCCCCGGCAAATACATTTTGGGCCTGCCGTCACCTCCGGCCAGTGGGGTGCTCATTTCGATCGTCGTGGCCAATCATGCGGCAGGCGATGCGCTCAGTGATCCGCGGTACACCATCGCCATCGCGGTGATGACCTTTGCCGTCAGTTTGCTGATGGTTTCCGCCGTGCGGTTTCGCTCCTTCAAGGATCTCAAGCTCAACACGCCCACCGTGCTTTTGTTGCTGTTCGTGCTCGGCTCCAGCGCCTACGTGTGGCAGGCGTATAAGCCGCAGTTTGTTTTGGTATGGTTGCTGTCGGTCTACGTGCTGATTGGCCTGCTCGAGACCGTGTTCCATTTCGCCTCGCGCGCCCACAACAATCCCAAGCCCGAAGCCATCGATCAGTACTGATTCGGTGCGTGATCATTCTCCGCGCATGTCCTCACCGGGCCGTATCTCCCTCAGTACCGCCATGTCCCCATCCCGTCGATCTTGCTGCTTTCTATTGTTCGCCCTCAGCTGCGCCCTGAGCTGCGACCGCAAGCCAGCTCCGGGCGACTCCCCGGAGCCCTCCGCACAAAAAGCTCCCGACTTCAGCGTCGGACCCGACACCCAGGGCGTGCTTTTCACTTGGGTCGATGACAAGGGGTCCTTCCACCTGGCTGAATCAGCCGCAGACGTCCCCGCGCCCGCGCGCAAGCAGGTGCGCGTCGTCGTCGACGGAAAATCAGTGGGCTCAGCCCAGTATGTCTACGTCGCTGATCTGACCGAGATCCATGAAGGCAAGTATCCGATCATGTCCATGCCCCGCGCGGAGTGGGAAAGCATCGGCAAAGCTGGTCGCGAACAGCAAGTGGCCCAGCTCCGTCCCAAGGACGAACCAAGCGCTCAGGGTCAGCTGACCGATCTTCAAGTGGACGCGATCATCTACGGCGCCGATTGGTGCAAACCGTGCCACCTTGCGGAAGACTATTTGAAGAGCAAGGGCAAGAAGGTCATCAAGAAGGACATCGAAGAGGACCCCAAGGCCGCCGAAGAAATGCAAGGCCTGCTCAAGAGCGCTGGTCTGAGTGGCTCTTCCATCCCCGTGCTCAACGTGGGCGGCACCATCCTGCGCGGTTTCAGCGCCAAGGCTATCGACGCCGCGCTGGAGCGCAGCAAAAAGCCCTAACGTCGCCTCCGTACGCTTTTAGGCAAAGACTACGGATTTGTTGCCAAAGGTGAGCACGCGGTCTTCCAAATGCCAGCGCACCGCGCGCGCCAGGACGACCTTTTCGAGGTCGCGCCCCTTGCGCACCAAATCATCGACCGTATCGCGGTGGGAACAGCGCACCACATCCTGCTCGATGATGGGTCCTTCATCGAGATCCGCGGTCGCGTAGTGAGCCGTGGCGCCAATCAATTTTACTCCGCGCTCACTGGCCTGATGGTAGGGACGCCCGCCGATGAACGCCGGAAGGAACGAGTGGTGGATGTTGATGATGCGACCACTCAGCTTACTGGTGAACGCATCGGACAGGATTTGCATGTAACGCGCGAGGACCACCAGATCCACGGCGTGCGTGCGGATGAGCTCCAGCTCTCGCTCCTCCACCTCCAAGCGGCTCTCTCGCGTTTTTTCCAGACAATGAAAGGGCACGCCAAACTGAGCCGCTACAGCTTCGAGATCTGGATGATTGCTGAGCACGAAGGAGAGCTCACAATCCAATTCGCCCACCTTGTGCCGTAGCAGCAGATCGTACAAGCAGTGATCGTACTTGGACACGAACACCGCTACCCGCTTCTTATTGGGGCTCCCATCCGGATGCTCGCGGAAAAACAGGCGGTAATTCATGGAGAACCGCGTCGCCACTTCATCGATAGCGCGTTTGAGCGTGCCCAAGTCAGTGGTCAGGTCGGCGACGTCAAACACGATGCGCTGAAAGAATTGCCCAGCCAAGCGATCCGTATGCTGATCCGAATCCAGGATGTTGGCGCCATGGCCCGAGAGCACCTGCGCCAGACCGGCCACAATCCCACGCCGGTCAGGGCAAGAGATGAGCAAAGTGGCCAGGCGCTCTGTCGGACTTCTCACAACGCTCCGCTATCCTTCAGGTGACTGGGATACCGGGAGCTGGGAAGGAATCGCACAGTTCCTTCACCTCGCGCTCTACCCGCGCCAAGTACGCTGCGTCATCGGCATGCTTGACCACGCCGTCCATCCAGTCAGCCAGCTTCTTCACCTCCGCCAGGCCCATGCCGCGCGCAGTGATGGCCGCCAGACCGATGCGGATACCGGACGGGTCGAAGGGCTTTCTGGGATCAAACGGGATGGCGTTGTAGTTGCAGACGATGCCCGCCTTATCGAGAGCTTGCGCTGCAATCTTGCCGGAGATGTTCTTGGTCGTCAGGTCGACCAGGACCAAGTGATTGTCCGTACCGCCGGTCACTAAACGGAAGCCGCGACTGATGAGCTCCTCGGCGAGCGACTTGGCGTTCTTTACGATCTGAGCGGCGTACGCCTTGAACTGAGGGGTCGACGCTTCTTTTGCTGCGACGGCAATGCCGGCCGTGGTGTGATTGTGTGGACCACCCTGCAGACCGGGGAAAACGGCCTTGTCGATGGCGGCCGCGTGCTCGGCCTTGCACATGATGACGCCGCCCCGCGGACCTCTGAGCGTTTTGTGAGTGGTCGACGTGATCACGTCGGCGATACCGACAGGCGACTGATGGACCCCGCCTGCCACGAGTCCGGCGATGTGGGCGATGTCGGCGATCAACAGCGCGCCCACTTCATCGGCGATCTCGCGGAACTTGGCGAACTCCAAAGTGCGAGGATACGCGCTGGTGCCCGCCCAGATCAGTTTGGGCTTATGCTCACGCGCCATCTTGGCCACTTCGTCAAAGTTGATGCGGTGGTCATCCGCGTTGACCCCATAGCCCAGACTATTGAAGTACTTTCCGCTGATGCTCACCTTCCAGCCGTGGGTCAAGTGCCCGCCGGCAGGCAAGGCCAGACCCAAAACATGGTCGCCTGGCTGACAGAAAGCCAAATAAACCGCCAGGTTGGCCGGACTGCCGCTGTAGGGCTGCACGTTGACGTGCTCGGCACCAAACAGCGCCTTCATGCGTCCTACTGCCAAGTTTTCCACCTGATCGATGATCTGCTGTCCCTCGTAGTAGCGCTTGTCCGCGTACCCTTCGGAGTACTTATTGGTCAAAACCGAGCCCGTCGCCTCCAAGACCGCGCGAGAAGCGTAATTTTCGCTAGCGATCAACCGCAGCTTGTCGGCCTCCCGGCGTTCCTCCTTCTTAATCAGCTGAAAGATTTCCGGATCGCGTTCGGCCAAAGGTGGATCGTAAAAGTCGGTCATGGGGGGCGGAATGTAGCGGATTGTCCCGGGAGACCAAGGCCCGGCCGCGACTTTCCCGGCGAAACGCCCCGAGTCCCGCGACCTTGGCGAGGGGCCCTCGACGCTGCGCCCAAGACCACTATGCTCGACTCAGCGGACCAAACGGCACCCCGGTGGACCGGTAGAAATTCAGACGAGCATGGCTAGCGGCAAGCGCCCCAAATCCTCCTCCTCCCGGCCGATCCAGGGCTCTCCGCGTTCGACCATGGCAGGAAGTTTCGCGGTACCGCCTGCGGTCTCTGAGCTCGGCGTGCCGCTCTCAGCAGAATTGCCTCCCAAGACCACGCAAGGGCTAGGACTTTCGTCGGGTCAAGGCGCAGCCGAACGACTGTTCCAGAGCATCCCCGCGACCGCCTCCTCCGACGCAGCACATCCGTCCGATGACCTGCCCTCGTCCATTCCACCGTCCGCCCGCGCGCTCGCCCATGCGCTCGGCCATGGTCCCTTCGATCTCGCCCTGCCTGCGCCGCCAGTGCCCCACTTGGACGCGCCCCCGCCCTCCTCGCATGAGCTCAGCGGAGAAACAGCGGCAGTGAGCCGGCGTCCGGTGACGTCAGCCGAAGTGTATAACCAAGCCATCACATCTCGGCCCCCCGGACCCAACTTGGGATCGTCGTCCCCCCCGGCGGCCAACACCTCGCGATCGGCCGATCCTCCCAGCGTGCCCCAGCACTCGCCCGCCCCCGATCGCGGCAACGCCGGAGCCGGAGATGCGAGCCCTGAATACGATAGCCGCCCGCCCACCATTCCTAGCGCTGCCGCAGTGGCGGGGGCTGGGCAAAGTCCTGTGGCGCAGGTGGGCTCGGAGGCCTTGGAAGGCGACGTCATCGCCGGTCGCTATCGAGTGGATGGCATCCTGGGCGAGGGCGGCATGGGCATTGTCTACCGCTGCCATGACCTCAACGAGAACGAAACCGTGGCGCTCAAGCGCGTGATCGTACCTGAGAGCGAGTTCGCTGAAGAGTACATCATGTGGTTTTACAAGGAGGCCCGTGCGCTGGCCGCGGTGGACCACCCGGGCATCGTTGGCGCGCGTGATTTTGGTCGGTTGCGTGACGGCTCTCCTTATTTGGTCATGGATCTCGCCCCAGGTGTCAGCCTGCACGACTTGGCTCATGCCGGCCTGCGCTGGCCTGCCATTTGGCATGTCGTCGACCAAATTCTAGGTGCGCTGGGGCACGCTCACGCGCGCGGCATCATTCACGGTGATCTCAAGCCGTCCAACGTCTTGGTCGAAGAAGTCCCGGGTGAGCCGCCTTTGGTGCACATGCTGGACTTTGGTTTGGCCTGGCTCAAGCGCGAGACCCATGATGAGCGTCTGGATGGTGAGAAGGCCCCTGAGTTCAAGCCGCACGCCGGCGCGGGGACGCCTGGCTACATGGCGCCCGAGCAAATCCAACACGAGCAGCATCACGTGTGTGGCGCCACGGATCTCTACGCGCTGGGTTGTATCCTGTATCGTTTGATTGGCCGCGGTCCGCCATTTGGCGGGACCGCCAAAGAGCTACTTCGCCAACACGCGTTCAAAGAGGTGCCTCGCCTGGCACCCGCCATCGACGTTCCCGACGGGGTCGTCGACGTTGTGATGCGTATGTTGGAGAAGCAGCCCTGGCATCGCTGGGAATTCGCGGCAGAAGCGCGGCGCAGATGGGCGCAGTTTCGGCCTATCAATACCACGGAGGTTGACTTCCTCTTGCCCCGCATTCGTCCGGCCGAGACGCGCGCGCTGCCCAAGGGTCGTGGTTTTGCAGGCCGCAATCCGCACCTGGAAGTCGATCGGGAACGCACCACCGGGCTGTTGAGCATCCGTCAAAGTCCGCTCGTGGGTCGACAAGAAATTCGCCAACAGCTGCGCGAGCTCTGTGACGAGGTGATCGACGGCATCGGTGCACGCCATCGCCTCGTGATCTTGGTGGGCCCCGCTGGCGCGGGCAAGAGCCGCATCGCTGAGTGGTTGTGTCAGGCCGTTCACGAGGAAGGCACCATGATCCCCTTGTGGGCACGCTATCGCGCCGTGCGCGGTCCGCTGGATGGTGTCGTGGGCGCCATCACGCGCTACTACAATTTCGAGCGCGCCGATCGCAACACGATTGAACACTCACTTTTGCGCCGATGGAGCGTCAAAGAAGGCGACAAGAACGGACGCACTTGGGTAGCTGGAGCAGCTGAATGGTTCCGTCCGCGGAATCCGGGTGAAGAGAGCGCGCTAGGCCCGTCCGGGGTACGTTTTACGCTGGACACCTTGGCCACCCGTCGCACCGTGTCCCGGCACGTGGTGCGCCGCGTGGGTGCGGGCAAGAAGCTTTTGATTTGGCTCGATGATCTGCACAACGCTTCGGAGTCCACGTTCGAAGGCTTTCGACGGATGCACATCGAAGACGCCGACCAGCCCTACGTGATTGTGGCGACGGTGCGCGCCGAGGACGTGCACTTGGGCACACCGGCGGCCGAGCGTCTACGTCAGTTGCGCGAACACATGGACGGCGTGGCCATCGACGTCACTCCGCTGGAGCCAGAGACCACACGTCAGTTGATCCGCAAGTCGCTCAATCTCGAAGACGACGCGGTGGAGGAAGCCACGCGACGCAGCCGCGGCAATCCACTGTTTGCGCTGCAACAACTGCACGCTTGGGCATTGGAAGGTTCCATTGAACTGCGTGGTCAGCACTATCACGTGCCCCCTGAGGTACTGGCGGTGCGCCCCAAGACGACCGCGGAGCTGTGGCAAAGCCGTCTGCAAGCGGTGCCCGAGGAGTTTCGTGTCTCTGCGCTGGCAGTGGCCGCCATCTCCAGCGACTTGCGGCGTGAAGTGTTGGTTGATCTGCTGACAGAACTCAGTCTCCCTGCTGACGAGAGCATCCGACACCTGCAAAAAGCGGAGATCCTCATCCCCCGTGGGCCAGGCCGCTACAGTTGGCCCCACGCCCTGCTCCAAGAGTATCTCTCGGGCAAACTTGCGCGTTATCCTGATCGCAAACGCGTCTATCAAGCTGCGGCTGCCGCGCTCAAGCGCCATCCGCTCGCCGCCACGCGGCGCGTCGTTCGCCAACGGGTGATGAACCTCATCCTGGCCGGGACCCCCGATGACGCGGCGCATCTCTTGTTCGAGTTCTTGCAGAACTCATGGAATGGCGCCCGTGAGCCGCTTTCGACGCTCAGCGATCTCGACTTGTTGCGGGGGCGTTTGGCCGGTCGCACCAAGGCTCATCAAGATCGCTGGCGAGCAGAGGCGCTCCGTCACGTGGGACGCGCCAGTGAAGCGCGTGAATACATCGAACGCAGTCAAGCCGCTTTCGCCCGGCTGGGTGATGAGGTCAACCTCGCTCATTGCAAACGTATCCTCAGTCACGTGTGCGCTGACTTGGGGAACGCCACTGAAGGGCGACGTCACGCAGAAGAAGCGTTGGCGCTGTTCAGCGCCCAGGGCGACGCGTTGGGGCGCGCACAGGCCGAGGCAGTCCTGGCAGAGATTGGGTATTTGTTGGGTGATTTTGAGGTGGCGCGCCGCTACGTGGACGCGGGCGAGCGACATTTCGCCAGCCTCAACCAGGCGCTCGGCCGCGGTCAGTGCTTGTTGCTATCAAGCTGGATCGAACATTCCGAGGGCGCGGTGGAACGCTCCAAGCGCCTGGCCTTGGAAGCACGCAAAGAATTTGATCGCGTGGGTTACCGTTTGGGCACCGCTCAGGCCAACGCCTCCCTGGCCCACGTTGAACACCGCATGCTCAACTTTCATGCCGCGACGCTCGGCGCACAGGAAGCGCTGGTCGCGTTCGAACACTTGCGCACACCACGCGGTCAGGCTGCCAGTCGACGTCT
>JACZCW010154562.1_pt1 | contig 18386 bp, 11 predicted proteins | sample 8641861 | NCBI WGS metagenome assembly JACZCW01 (sample SAMN15324607, study PRJNA640507) | soil metagenome | isolation source: intercropping sugarcane | place: China: Luxin town, Laibin City, Guangxi Province | collected 2019-07-25 | depth 10cm m | reverse complement strand
GAACGCTGGTGGTGCACGTCGGACATGTTCGGACCTTTCGAAAGGAATGAAGAATTCCTCTACGAATGAAGCATGATGCGTGCCAGGTGCTCACGCACCGGCAGCGCGTGGGATTTGAAGCGTGCGGTACTCACACACTCTCACGCAGCGTGCCGGGGGCTGTGGCAGGTTTGTCCAAACTGTGCGCCGAGCGAAAGCGGGGCCGTTGCGTGGGTTTGCGAGGTTTGTGCATCGGCCGAGCGCGCGGTAGGTTTGTGAAGTGATGGCTAACGATTCCAAACCGGCTGTGGGCGCCGACGACATATTGCCCATGAAGAAGACGAGCTCTACCGCGCTGATTGTTGGCGGGGTGGGCGCGGTGGTGGTGGTTGGCCTCCTGGTTTTTGCTCTCTCGGGGGGTGAATCTGCGCCGGCAAAAGTTCAAGCCACCGAGCAGGCGGCTGACGCGAAACAGGGCATGACCAAAGCTGAGCTGGAAGAACGCCAAGCCCACCTCAAAAAGACGCAGGAAGCGTTGGTCGCCGCAGCTGCTGACGAGGCAGAATCAAAGGCGGCAGCAGCCCCGGCGCCGATGCCCCCACCTGAAGCTGAACCAGCAGAGCCAGCGAAGCCTGCCACCGCATCCAAATCCTCCAAGACACCGAGCCCTGCGCCGGCAAAGAAGTCAGGGGCGGCCTCAAAGAAGAGCATGGAAGGCTTAGACGCGCTCGGGGACGATATCGCCTCGGCGCTCAAGTAGCTCAAAGAGCGCGCCGTACGAAATCAACACAAACGAGAAGTATTTGGTAGTTCGCCGTTTTGAAGTTGGGCCGCTTCATCTTAGATGAGATGACCATGTCCAGCTCCGCACCTTGGTCCCGCCGCGCGGCTCAACTCCTTTCGGTGGGGTTTGCCGGGTACACCCTGGACGCGGACTTGCGCGATCTCATCGATCGTGGAGTATCGGGGGTGGTACTGTTTTCTCGCAACGTACAAAATGCGGAGCAAGTGGCCGCGCTGGTCGCTGAGATCAAGGGTTATGCGGCGCGGCCGCTGTATGTGGCAGTAGACCAAGAGGGTGGCGTGGTGCAGCGCCTGCGGGACGGGTTCACTCGTTGGCCACCCATGCGCGTGCTGGGGGCCAGCCGAGACACTCAACTTGCCTTCGAGGTGGGGCGACTGCTCGGGGTGGAGCTCCGAGCGGTCGGAATTGATGTCAATTTTGCTCCGGTGATCGACGTCGACACCAACCCGGACAATCCGGTGATCGGTGATCGCGCGTTGGGTAGTGATCCAGAATTGGTGGCGGAGATGGGCGTCGCGCTAGGCCAAGGTCTGGAGAGTGCGGGTGTTGCGGCTTGCGGTAAGCATTTTCCCGGGCACGGAGACACTGAATTGGACTCGCACTTGGCGTTGCCGATCGTGCGACACGAACGTGAGCGTTTGATGAGCACGGAGCTGCGGCCGTTCCAGGCGTGGGCAAGGGCGGGGTTGGCCTCGGTCATGACGGCCCATGTCGTGTTCGACGCGATCGAGCGCGGCGTGCCCGCCACGATGTCTTCCGTCATTTTGCAGGACGTCTTGCGCGGTGAACTGGGATACGATGGGCTGGTCATCTCCGATGATTTGGAGATGAAGGCGGTCTCAGCGCATTTTGGCGTAGGCCCCGCCGCGGTAGTGGGGCTCTTGGCAGGGGTGGACCAGTTTCTCGTGTGTCGTCATGCCCAGGTGGCGCGGGAAGTCATTGAGGCTCTACAAGGCGCATTTGTGGATGGCCGGGTCCCGATGGCTCGGCTCATTGACGCCGAGCTGCGTACGCAGCGATTTTTAGCGCGCTGGGCGCGTCCTGCGCAGCCATTTCAGCCTGAGGGACTGTGCTCGGCCCAGGCGCGCGCCGCCGTCGAAAGACTGCAAGCCGTGGCCGCTTCGGTCGCCCCGCACGTCCGTAGCGATCCGACCGAGCCGGGAGGGCCGCGTGTCTGAAGGCGGGGAGAATAGGCGGCTCAGTCACGCGCTGCTCTTCGCTGGGTGCGCGGCTTTTCTTAGCTGTGTGCTGGTGAGCTGCGGCGCACGGACGGACTTGCCGGGCGCATCGGTGTGCCACCAGGAAGGGGAGGTGCAAGCTTGTGTCCGCGGCTGCGCTGAAGGAACCATGCAATGCAGCCAAGGGTTTTGGTCCGATTGCGTGACGGTGCCGCATTCGCGTAGCTGTGAAAACAGCTGCGGCGTAGGGGTGCAACACTGCAGCTCCGAGACGTGGGGGCCATGTGAAGTGCCCCCGGTGACTGCTAGCTGCCAAAACGTGTGCGGCACAGGCACGCAGACGTGCGTCGACGACGAGTGGAGTGTGTGTGCGGTGGCGCCCGTTACGGAGACCTGTTCATTCGGTTGCGGCGATGGGATGCGGAGTTGCACGGACAACGTGTGGAGCGCCTGTGATGCTCCAGTCCCGACCTCAAGTGTCATGCAGGTGACTGTACGAGATTTCTTGAAGTCACACCCTGACATGGAGCGGAACAACTGGGACGGGGTTGATTGGGGCATCGTTGCTCCAATCTTGGGCCCCGACCGCACGCCCGTGTACATGGGCGGGCCCGACGGTACGTCTTCGACCTCGGGTGAAGCGGCCTTCTACCAATGGTATCACGATTCTGATGTGTCCATGAAGACCACTGTCTCCCTGCCTCTTACGCCCATGCCCGGCAGTACCGAATTTTACCAATATCGCGGGCGCCCCTTCTTTCCTATCGACGACCAGCTCTTTGGAAACGAGGGGAATGAGCACAACTTTTACTTTACGCTCGAGGCACACGAGGACTTCATCTACCAAGAGGATCAGCAGTTTACTTTTCAGGGCGACGACGACACCTGGGTGTTCATCAACAATCGCCTTGCCATCGACCTGGGCGGCACGCACCAGACAGCCTCGGCAACCATCAAGCTGACGCCTCGTGCTGAGGAGCTGGGGCTGGTGCTCGGGCAGACCTACCCGATCGACATCTTCTTCGCGGAGCGTCACACGCTCGATTCGAACTTCGTCATCCGCACATCGATCACGGGTCTAGGTCAGTGTCCCGAGTGACCGACCTTCCGGACTGATGCGCGCCACAATCGACAAAAAAAGTCCCCCGGCCGCATCGATGCACCTGCTGGATCTTCAAGGAACCTTGCGGTTCAGTGGAAGCCATGGGGTGTCCCCCATCGATGAGACCGGGGTAGGAGGTAAGACGGATTAACGGATTAAGCGACTAAGGGGGAATGAGTTTGTTAGCTTGGCTCAATCACTCATTCTTGGGAGGAATACTGCATGCCATGTGCCAGTCGTACGAAGCGCGCCTTTGCAGGCAGATGTTTCTTGGAAAATCGACTCCTACGGATCATCCGCATTGGACGTGGACGCGCGCGTCCGGGCAGGGCTGTCCGAGCTGGAGCAGTTTGTGCCAACCAAGTTTACTGTGAGGGCTGTCGGTCAGGTGGGCAGGGGGTGTGTTGGGGTGGTTCTCATTTCTCAGGTTTGTCTCTCAACCCCTAAAAATTACAGGGTTTCCTTTGAGATCATGCGCTGAGAATGATAGCTGAACGCCATGCGAAAATTGGCTCCCGCACTCAGCGGGCTTGGCTTAACATTCCTACTCTTTGCGGCTTGCAACGGCTCAACAGAGAGCTTGTGCAAAGAGGGGCAGATCTTCTCCGAGGGAAAATGCTTTGAAGACCTGGGCGTAGCCGTCAATGGCGTGGGTATGCTGCCCACGCGCATCAAACGTGCGGTGTTCGCCGGTGGGGAGCCGGGATTTGAAGTGGTGGATGCCAAGACCGGGTCAGTGGCACTCTCAGCAACCGCGACGGGTCCGCTCGTGGCGCGAGATACGGAACAAGTCGTCTATTTGGCGGATTTTAGCCAACTCACACAGCCCGGCCGCTACTTCATCAAGACAGCTGAAGGAAAGAAATCCAGTGAATTTGACATTGGACGCACGGCGTTGGACGGCGCGCTGCAACAAGCCATGTTGGGTCTGTACGGGCAGCGCTGTGGTGTAGCTATCGAATTTGAACATGGTGACGAGCGCTACCGACATGCAGCTTGTCACCTGGACGAAGCCAGTCTGGAAGATGTGGGCGGCGGGACCAAGGACGACACGGGCGGCTGGCACGACGCGGGAGACTACGGCAAGTACGTGGTCAATGGTGCGTTTGCTGTCGCATTTTTGGTAGCGGCTTATGAGCACTACCCCGCGTATCTACGCGACCTCGAGTTCGCAATTCCTGAGTCGGGGGGGACCTTGCCGGATATTTTGGACGAGGCCCTGGTGGAACTCAAATGGATCCTCAAGACCCAGTTTGAAGACGGATCGTTTTCTCATAAAGTGACGGCGCGCAACTTTGAGGCAGAATTGATGCCCGAAGCCGATCGGCAGCCGCGTTATTTCTACAAGCCAAGCAGTGCCGCGACGGCTGATGCCGTGGGAGCGCTGGCGCAAGCTGCGCGCGTCTACAAAGAGTTTGATGCGGAGTTCGCGGACACCTGCCTGTCAGCCGCTAAAAAGGGACAGGCCTATTTGGACGCACATCCTGAATACGTTGACACAGAGCTGACTCCCAATGGTACGGGCGCATACCGCACGGGACGTGACGACGACGGGCGGCTATGGGCACTCGCCGAGCTGTGGGAGACCACGGGCGAGACGAGTTACCTGGAGCAGTTCGAGAACAGGGCAGCAGAAGTCTCGTTCGGGATTGAGTTTGATTGGGGCAACGCCACCAACCTGGGTCTTGGAACTTATCTGCGCTCAAAGCGCGAAGGTCGCGATGCAGCGCTCGTTGCGCGCCTCACCACCAGCCTGGCAACGGGCGCGCAATCGCTGCACGCCGCCAGTTTGGACGATGTTTACGGCCGCGATCGTCCGTCGTACTACTGGGGCACTAACGGCGTGATCTGTCGCACTGCCTTCAATCTTGGCCTAGCGCACAGCCTGTTTTCCAATACCAATTTTCTGGATGCCATCAGCCTGCAAGTGGGCCACGTGTTTGGCCTCAACGGTTTCGGTCGCAGCTATGTGACCCAACTTGGTCCGAACCCCGTGATGCAACCCCATCACCGGCCGTCTCAAAGCGATGGTTCTGGCAAGCCGTGGCCAGGCCTGTTGATTGGCGGGCCACACGGACAGGGCGCCGAAGAGCGTGGCACCACCGATATCAACCCTGCCTTGGACTGGCAGGACATCTCGGGCAACTATTACCACAACGAGATCGCCATCAACTGGAACACAGCGCTGGTGTACGCGTTGGTCGCCACGCTGGCCACCGAAGCGGATCAAACGGCCGCTTGTTGGCCAGACGATTGTTTTGAGCCTCCCGACCCAGGCGGTTCGGGTGGCGCCGGAGGCAGGGGGGGCGGGAGCCCCTGACGACCAGTGCGCGACCACGCGAGCCGCTCGCTGGTCACGATCCAATGACTTAGAAAAGCTTTGCCGGGCATTGGCTCCGCTCCAGTGGCCTCAGGATGTGTCCGGGGGGTTGAAACTGGCAAAGCACACTTGTTAGAAGAAGCGCGCTCGGGGCAACGGAGGGTTGTCGCCCGAGCACATCACAGAAACCGGAGAAGCTCGATGACGACAATACTGGACCAGAAATCATGGCCTGCCATCACCACTTTGATTTTGCTTGCAGGCGCGGTTTCTACCGTCGGCTGTAAGGTGAACCCCACCGACCCGAGCATGGAGAACAGCTCGGCGGGACATGCTTGCACTTCGCCGGATGCGGTCATTTGTGATGGCGATGACAACGACAACCAGAGCGCAGTGGTCGGCGGGCGCGGCGGCTACTGGTACACCTTCTCGGACATGCTGGGCACTGAGGTGTGGCCGCTGCAGGGTGCCAAGGGTGGCACGTTCGAGATGTCCCCGGGTGGCGCAGAAAATTCACCTTACGCGGCTCGCTTCAAGGGCATGGTGGTCGTCGCGGACCAGTACCCGTCGGCTGGTATGGGCGTGAACTTCGTGGATCCCAAAGGTGCGTACGACGCCTCGGCGTACAAAGGCATTTCGTTCTGGGCGAAGGTTGGGCCGGGTTCTGTGAGCAAAGTTCGCCTAAAAGTGCCTGATTCTTTGACGGATCCCGATGCCGGCAAGTGCAGCGAGTGCTTCAACGATTTTGGGATGGACCTGGTGCTCTCCAACGAGTGGCAAAAGTACATCATCCCCTTCAACAAGCTGACCCAGCTGCCCGGTTGGGGCAAGCCACGCGGTTTCAGTGTCAACACTGCTGAGCTGTTTGGTATCCAGTTCCAAGTTAACGAGCAGGGTAAGCCCTTTGACATCTGGATCGATCAGTTGCGCTTCACTGGTTGCGAGTGAGCGAACACTGAGGGGCGCCACTGGTGCCCCTCAGTACTTTTGTGAGAGACAAGACAATGAGTGACATGAGCAAAAAGGCATCTAGTCGGCAGAGTCTCATGCTTGTTGTGCTCAGCCTGATCACCGGGGGGTGCGTGCCCAAGCAAACGGCCGCTGTCCAGCAAACCCCAGGCGAGGCCGGGGTGCCCGTGGGCGGGAATCTGGTCAAAAATGCGCAGTTTGAGAGTGGCGCTACATTGCCTTGGACCAGCTCATTTACCCCGCCTGGACATGGAAATTTTCGGGTCGACCAGGGGGCGGCCTGCCTGACTATTGAAGATGGCGGGGCAAATATCTGGGACGCGCAAGTTCGTCATCGTGAAATGGTGGTGGTCAAAGACCACACCTACAACGTTGCCTTCAAAATTTGGGCAAACCAAAACACTCTCGTGCGTTCTAAAGTGGGACAGGCAGGCCCACCGTACAAAGAGTACTGGAATCAGACGATTCAAGTCGGCTCTACACCACAGCTGATTCGTGGCGGGTTCGTGCATCGGGTGGCGGACGATCCTACCATCGAATTTGCGTTTCACATGGGCGGCAACCTACTGCGCGGTGTCACTCTGCCCATCACCGTCTGCATTGATGAGGTGTATCTGAGCGACCCGGCTTACGTGCCCCCGGCACCAGCGGCGTCCGGCAAGCCGTCCGCGATCAGGGTGAACCAACTGGGCTATTTCCCCGGCAGGGCAAAGATCGCGACGGTCGTGGACACTTCCAGCTTGCCGCTTGCTTTCCGACTCACGCAAGGCAAGCGACAGGTGCTGGAGGGCAAGACCGAAGTTTTTGGTGCGGATCCCGCCAGCGGCGATGCGGTTCACATCGTTGATTTTTCATCCGTGAAGGTGCCTGGTCGGGACTACGTGCTGGAGGTAGGCACGGAAAAGAGCCCGCCGTTTTCCATAGAAAACGACCTCTATGCTCGGCTCAAATACGATGCGCTCCACTATTTTTATCACAATCGCAGCGGCATTGAGATCAAGATGCCATATGCCGAAGGCGCCCAATGGGCGCGCCCCGCGGGGCACCTGAGCGATCGAGCTGTACCGTGCGCCCCAGACGCTGGTTGCAGTTATCAGCTCGACGTGTCCAAGGGTTGGTACGACGCCGGGGATCACGGCAAGTACGTGGTCAACGGGGGGATCGCCGTATGGACCTTGATGAATCAGTTTGAGCGCATGAAGCTCAAGGGCACACTCGCCCCATTTGGCGATGGCAAGCTGAACATTCCCGAGGCCGGAAATAAGGTGCCCGACTTACTCGACGAGGCGCGCTGGGAGATGGAATTTCTCCTGGGAATGCAGGTGCCCGAGGGACAGCCCCATGCGTTCATGGTGCATCACAAGATGCACGATACAGCATGGACGGGCCTGGGGATCGCGCCGCACGAAGCTGAGCAGCTCATGAAGCGTGCACTCCGCCCTGTGTCCACAGCCGCCACTCTCAATCTGGCCGCAACTGCGGCTCAGGCAGCTCGTTTATTTCAGCCCTACGACGCGGCGTTTGCTGGGCGCTGCCTCGTCGCCGCTGAGCGCGCGTACCGCGCCGCGCAAAGCGAACCCAAACTGTTGGCGGACCCCAAGGACAGCCAAGGCGGCGGCGGGCCGTACAGCGATCAACACCTCGCGGATGAGTTCTACTGGGCAGCTGCGGAGTTGTGGGCCACCACCAAACATGATCGCTACGCCAAGGACGTGCGGAGCAGCAGCTATTTCCGCAAGTTTCCGCAAAAGAGCGGCGATCTCCCTACCTCGATGACTTGGGCCGACACCGCTGCTTTGGGCACGATGTCGCTCAGCTTGACGGCCAACGTCGTCAGCCCGGCCGAGCGCCAAGCATTGCGCACCCAGCTGACCTCCGTCGCGGACACTTATCTCACGCTCATCGCCGAGCAGGGATATCGGCTGCCGTTTGCACCGGGCAAAGAGGGTTACCCGTGGGGGTCCAACTCGTTCGTCATCAACAATGCCATCGTGCTCGGCTACGCCTACGACTTTTCGGGCAACGATAAGTATCTGGAGGGTGTGCTTGAAGCGCTCGACTATCTGTTGGGTCGCAACGCTCTCGGACAGTCCTATATTTCGGGCTACGGGTCCCGTCCGCTCCTTCACCCACACCATCGTTTCTGGGCAGAGCAGGTCGACGCCCGTTACCCGGCTGCACCCCCCGGGGCGCTGTCGGGCGGTCCTAACAGCAGCCTCCAGGACCCGTATGTTCAAGCCGCAGGCTTACCTGGGTGTGCCCCCCAAAAGTGCTTCGTTGACCACATTGAGGCGTGGTCCGTCAATGAGATCACCATCAACTGGAATGCACCTCTGGCTTGGGTCACGGCTTTTGTCGATGAACAAGGCGCTTTGGCCAAATCAAAATAATTCAACCAGTGTGCGAGAGGCAAGCGGACCCACGCCCCGCGCTCCGTCCTCCCAGAATCGGGAAAGCGGGGAAACCTGCGCAAACCGGCGATAAAAGGTGCATCTGTCGGCCGCGCCCCAGCTGATTGCGTGGTGCACAATTGAGCTAACTTACCATTTTTGGCTGGACCCGGACCATTGCCAAACTATTGTCCCCCGGAACTTTTCAGAGAGAACTAACCCAATGCGCTTCGGACATTTCGACGACGAGAACAAAGAATACGTTATCCAGACGCCCAAAACCCCGTACCCGTGGATCAACTACCTTGGCAGTGAGGAGTTTTTTGGTCTCGTCTCCAACCAGTCCGGTGGCTACTGTTTCTATCGTGATGCCAAGCTGCGCCGCCTGACCCGCTACCGTTACAATAACGTTCCGTGCGACGACGGCGGGCGCTACTTCTACGTCAAAGAGGGCGACACCGTGTGGAACCCTTCCTGGGGTCCCGTCAAGACAGACTTAGATGAGTATGAGTGCCGCCACGGTCTGGGCTATTCGCGCATCACCGGCAAGAAGAACGGCCTCAGTGTCTCCACCTTGTTTTTTGTGCCCGTGGGCAAGACTTGCGAAGTCCACTCGGTCACTTTAAAAAATGAGAGCAAGTCCGCAAAGACGTTCCAGCTCTACTCGTTCGTCGAGTGGTGTTTGTGGAACGCTGAGGACGACATGACCAATTTCCAGCGCAATTTCTCCACCGGTGAGGTGGAGATTTTGGGCGGCGGTCAGACCATCTATCACAAGACCGAGTTCAAAGAGCGGCGTAATCACTACGCATTCTATCACGTCAACAGCAAGGTGGCGGGATACGACACGGATCGTGAGACCTTCCTCGGTCTGTACAATGGTTTCCACGAGCCCCAGGTGGTCTTCGCAGGCGAGAGCCGAAACTCCAAGGCAGCGGGCTGGTCACCTGTGGCCTCACAATGCGTGGCAGTGACCCTGCAGCCTGGCGAAGAAAAGACGCTGGTCTGGGTACTCGGCTACATTGAAGTCCCCAAGGATCAGAAATGGGAATCCAAGGGCGTCATCAACAAGAAGCCAGCCGAGGCGATGATCGCCCTGCTCGACTCCAAGGAGAAGGTCGACGCAGAGTTGGGCAAGCTCAAGGCCTATTGGAACGCGCTTCTCACTGGCTACTCAGTGAAGTCCACGGATGAGCGGTTGGACCGCATGGTCAACATCTGGAACCAGTACCAGTGCATGGTGACCTTCAACATGTCGCGCTCGGCTTCGTTCTTCGAGAGCGGCATCGGTCGCGGCATGGGTTTCCGTGACTCCAATCAAGATTTGCTCGGGTTCGTGCATTTGATCCCGGAGCGCGCCCGCGAGCGCATCTTGGACATCGCCGCAACTCAGTTCGAAGACGGCAGCGCGTATCATCAGTACCAACCGCTCACCAAGCGCGGCAACAACGCCGTTGGTTCGGGCTTCAATGATGATCCGCTGTGGCTCATCCTGGGCGTCGCCGCCTACATCAAAGAATCGGGCGATTTTGCCATCCTGGATGAGCAAGTGCCCTTCGACAACGACGAGAGCAAGTCCAAGAGTCTCTTGGAGCATTGCAAGCGCTCGTTCGATCACGTGATCAACAACATGGGACCCAACGGGTTGCCCTTGATCGGTCGCGCGGACTGGAACGATTGCTTGAATCTCAATTGCTTCAGCGAGACGCCCGGCGAGTCATTTCAGACCACGGAAAATCGTGAAGGCAGGACGGCAGAGTCCATCTTCATCGCGGGCATGTTCGTTTCCATTGGTCCCATGTACGCCGACATGTGTGAACGCAGAGGCGATAAGGCTGAGGCGGAGCGCGTGCGCGCTGAGGTCGCCAAGATGGAGAAGGCTGTTCTCGACAAAGGCTGGGACGGCGAGTGGTTTCTGCGTGCCTACGATTTCTTCGGGAAAAAGGTGGGCAGCAAAGACAACAAAGAGGGCAAGATCTTCATCGAACCCCAGGGCTACTGCGTCATGGCAGGCATCGGTGCAAAGACCGGTCATGCACAAAAGGCACTCGATTCCGTTAAAGAGTACTTGGACTGCGACTACGGCATCGTGCTCAACAACCCCGCCTTTACCGAGTACGTGCTGGAGTACGGCGAGATTTCGACGTATCCCGCGGGCTACAAGGAAAACGCGGGCATCTTTTGCCACAATAATCCTTGGATCATGATCGCCGAGACGGTCATTGGCCGGCCCGAGCGCGCTTGGGAGTACTACCGTAAGATCTGCCCCGCGTACCTGGAAGACATCAGCGATCTGCACCGCACCGAGCCCTACGTTTACGCGCAAATGATCGCGGGCAAAGACGCGGTCAAACCCGGCGAAGCAAAAAATAGCTGGCTCACCGGCACCGGTTCGTGGAACTTCGTGGCCATCAGCCAGTACCTTTTGGGCGTCCGCCCAGAGTGGGACGGGCTCTTGGTGCAGCCGTGCATGACCAAAGAAGTCCCCGAGTACACGGTGGTGCGTCGCGCCCGCGGCGCTACTTACACCATCTCGGTCAAGAACAGCGGAAAAGCTGGGCCAGCGCGCCTCACAGTGGACGGGAAAGCCGTCACCGGCAATCTGGTCCCGTATGCGGCGGCGGGCAGCAACGTAAAAGTTGTGTGCGAAGTGTGAACGGATACCTTCAGTAGTTTTTGTATAAAACAAGCAAAAAGGGCGCCTATCGCGGGCGCCCTTTTTGCTTATTGAGTGTCGCGATCAGTGTCGAGCCTGGCGATACACGGAAAATGCGGCGTATCTGGCCAGACGCTGCATCTGATTGAGGCGCTCTTTCGCAGCGCGCGGAAGAGTACCGGGGCCGATGATTGCGCCAGAGGCCTGCGTCAGTAGAGTTTGTGCGTCCTCTTTTTCACTGAGTAAAATGCGGGGGCTGCGCGGTAGATGTGGGCCGTCGTCCAGTTGATCCAAGTGCTCGACCGCGTACAAACCGCTAGGATATCTGGGGATATTCCATACAAATACTAGATAGGGTGCTTCAACAGGCGGCGTACGCTTCGGCATTTTCCACAACATGATGTCGTCCACTCTCTGGAGCGGCTCGGCGTAGTCGTGGAGGAAGGCGTTGAAGAGCATGTCCTCTTGGCGACTGTGCGCCGGCGCCTGGGGATACTCAGCAATGTGGGTGATGCGGCGCTCCTGGAGCAGTTGATAGATGTCTCTCGGTGAACGCGCGGGTCGATAGTCGATGAACGCTTGAAACCCTGGCCAGTCGAGGAACGTCGAACGCGCAATGCCCAACTGGGAATACGCCGTGTGCAAGAGCAGCCGTGCGTCTTTTGGAACGTGCTCGCGAATTGCGCGAAAAGAGCGCCGATAGTGCTTGTAACGATTTCGCTTGGCGTCGACACTTCCTGATTGAGCGAGACGTAGCACGTCGCCTATTTGTCCAGCCGTCGCCGTGGCGACGTGCCCAAAGCTCATGACGACTTGCAATCCGATGAGCACGCCTACAGCCAGGCGTCCCAAGGGGCCCATGCGCCAGCCGCGCACCATGCCCACGCCCGCCACCACGACCAAGAGCGGCAAGAAGGTCTGAACGTTGCGCGGCGTAGGAAAGAAATAGGCCCACAGTGCGAGTGACCCCAACGCGCTCACAAACAAGGAGAACTTGCGCGGTCCACCAGGAAGGAACGCGAGGGGAGCCAAGACAACGCCCAAAAAGCCAATGAAAGGACGTTGGGGCGGGTGGGGATTGTTGGACTCGAAAGGATGACTGACGACCAGACGCAGAGCGTCGCGCAGTACCTCCCACGTGTGGGGCCGCTCGTAAGGAGGATAATGTTCTTTGAACAGTTGCGCGGCATCATGGAAGCTGGGGCGGCTGTCGAATCGATCGAGCGCAAACGGATAGATGGGGTTGTGATAAAATAGCCAGTTTTTCAAGCAGTGGGGTGCGAACACGACGGTCAATGCGCCAGCGTAGATCATCGCAATCCACAACAGTCCGCGCCACGTTCGAACATCGCGGATGATTTGGCGCGCTGAACTCAACAAACACCAAACCAAAGCAGGTAAAATGATGTAGACCGCCTGCAGCTTGGTCATCATTGCGGCACCCGCCGCCACACCTGCCAACATTGCCCAGCGCGGATTGCGATCTTCGACCGCGGTGATGAGCGCCAGGTAGTGGGGGATGACGAAGAATGCAGCGATGTGGTCCGCTGCGCCGCCCATGTTGGAGTCGTAAATGTAAAGCGACGGGAAGAGCAGGTACGCGACCCATCCCCAGCGGCTCGTTGTGCTTGCTGTCAGCTGCCGGACGGCAACATGCGTGCCGAGCAACGTAAACAGAAAGAGTATGAACTCAGTATGCATGGCCAGAACCCAACGCTGAGTCTCCGGCAGACCGGGGACAATGAACGCGTAGAGGTGCAACAGACTGGTGAGTTGCGGCAATGTCTTGGCGTAGTCACCAGGAAGGGGAATCAGGCGTCCCAAGCGCGCGTAGTCTTCGGCCGCGCTCAGATGAAACCAAGCAGCGTCTGTGGATACTGAGTTGGCGGAGAGTAGGGGTAAGTAGACGAGTGCTAGGGCCCCCGCCGCAAAAACGACGATGGGCAATTGGGTCAGAGTGATCGTGACGCGGACCGAGGAGGCCTTGAGATGGTTCACTATTCGCTCACGACGCGTCCAAGCAAGACGGGCTAGCATCACCCAGCACGCTGCAACGAGGAGCAACACAGGAAGTGGCTGGTAAAGGCCCAGTGCTCCCCATGCCATCATCAACAGCGCCCAGCCCGTCGTTCCTAGGACGGCGGACCACAGCCAAAATTGCGCGCCGACAATGAAGGAAAAAAACGCCTGAACGAGCGTCGTCCCCAAGCCCAGCAGGGCTCCGAGCAGCAGCGTCTCCCACCCCCAAACCAGGAGAAAATCCCAAAGGTAGGAGTTTTCTACCATGGCATCGCCGTTCAAGTTGTAAGCGACGATACCCACACTCAAAAAGAGGAGGACGAACGCGAGGATGCGTCCCGTGAGGGATCGCGTTGGATCAAGCAAAGCCCGAGACAGCATGAGGTGAACGAATCGTAGTGGGGGAGGGAGACTACGGTCCAAGCCGAACATGTTTCAACGGGTGAGCGCGCTTCTGTGGCCGTTTGGCTGTGGTGCGTTCGGCGCCGATTGTCGACGCGAATCTCGGGGGGCCAGGCGACGTTTCCAAAAGGTGGGAGGCGTGTTCTGCGCTGCAAGCGTATAATTTTGGCATTGATTGAAACTTGCGTTTTAGCGCCCGCGAAACAAAATGAGAGAACTGCCAGATCCAGCTGAATATGCGTGGAAGACGTTCGTGGTGTTGGCTATGCTAGCGCCATGCTTTTACCTATCGCGCGGGTGAATCGTCGTGTTCCTTGGCGTTCGTCCTTGGCCCTCTCGCTCTTGTCTTTTGGCGCTTTTGGTCTTGCAGCCGGCGGATGCGGCGCGCCCGCGCCCAATGAGCAACCTGACACCACGGCGACCACCGATATCGATCCGACTACGAACGATCCCACGACGACCGAGCAGTTGCCTACGACGACCGGCGACAACGCCACGACGGACATCGATGGGGTGCCGATGGGCGATGGCGATGGCGACAGCGATACGGAGGAGACCACCGGCCCGATGGGCGTCGACGGTGAGTTTTGTAACGATTTCGAGCTCGAGTTTTTACCCAACACCCCCACGGTGTTCATCCTGGTCGATCAATCATCAAGCATGTTTGAGACCATCAACGTCAACGGCACCCAAACCAATTTGTGGGATCCGATGAAGGCGGGCGTACTCGAGGTGGTGGAGGCGTTGCAAAGTGAAGTGCGCTTTGGTTTTGCCACGTACACCGGCACACAGACCATGTGCACCGGCATTCAGACCAGCACTGCGATTGCTGAGAACAATTTCGACGTCATCAAGGCTGCCTACGATGGGCAAAAGGACATCATGATCCCCAATGATTTCCAGTCCAAAGGTGAGACGCCCACGCCCGCCGCCCTGATGGAGGTCACGAACTTGCTGTTGGCTGATCCTAGCCCCGGCGAGCGCTTCATCTTCTTGGTCAGTGATGGCGAGCCTGATTTCTGTGAGGACAATTGGGGCGACTGCGCCGTGGACGCGACCATCGCTGCGCTGCAGTACGCGCACGCTCAAGGGATCAAATCGTTCGTGTTCGGCATCGAGAACGACAACATCAAGAACCCCGACTTTTTCGACTTTTTTGCTCAAGGCGGCGTGGGCGAAGCGCCCAATTGGAGCGAGGGACTCGACGTGTTGCCGTACAGCGGCGCCCTGCAGAGCAAATGCGAGGGCAGCGCCACCGTACCGTTGTGGGCCGAGTTGCGTGAGCCCAACGGCCACGCGCCGCCGGCAGAGGGCTGTGATCCCAAGCCACCGGAAGGGAACACCGCGTGTTACGTGCCCGCGGCTACGTACAGTGAAGCCGGTGGCACTGCGACTGCGTACATGGACGCCGACCCAGCGGCCATCGCCGCCAGCATTCTCAATGAAGTGGAGATGCTCAAGTCGTGCGTCATTGACGTCAACTTTGCGGTCGCTGAGGGCGCCAAGGACAAGGGTGAGATCTACGTGGGCGATCTGACTGTGCCCATCGCCCAAGAGGACTGGCGCTTGAACACGGAGAGCCAAATCGAGCTGTTGGGCGCGTCTTGCGACAAGTGGATGTTGCCGGAGACGTCGGAGTTCTTCGCTGGTTTCCCCTGTGAAGTGATCGAAGAAAAACCAATCATTCGTTGATTCTTCAACGGATAAGGACCTTCGTCGCGCGTCGAGGGTCCATCTACACCCGCACACCCACGCCAACACTCGGAGGAGGGAGGGAGAGGGAGCGCGGGTGTGATGCGTGGGGGGCGCGTGGGGGGGCGCGGCGTCTCGTCGCTTCGCGATACGTGTTGGCTCGCTGACCCCTACGCTCGATCCAGTGAGTCCAGCGGGCCCTGCACCTCGGAGGGGGTCGAGTTCGCTCGTTCGACAGCAGACCGAGTTCGTTCGTTACACCGCGGGACAAGGAATGCGCGGCGTCTTACACCGCGGGACAAGGAATGCGCGGCGTCTTACACCGCGGGGCAAGGAATGCGCGGCGTCCTACACCGCGGGGCAAGGAATACGCGTCGTGGACAACGACACGTCGTCGATGGCCAACGAGTCGAAGGCGCCGCTGTAGCTTTGCATGCCGACTTTGAGAAACTTGGCTTCAAAGGCGCCCCCGACTTCAGTCTTGGGTGAGCTGTGGATGAGATAATCTTGGTTGACGCCGTCCACGAACAAGTCACTCATCAACTGATTGTTGCCCTGCGTGACGTGCACCTCCAGGCAGTACCATTGGTCGGCCACGGGCATCCCCTCATTGACCTTGCTCCCTGTACAGCCCGTGTCCTCGCCGTTGTTGAGGCCCTTAGTGGCGCCCAACTCAAACCCTTGGTACGCGGCGCCGCTGTTGGAGCAGGAACTGTCGCCCCGGTAGCCCAACCGCAACTCCGGATCGTCCACGTTGGCGTTGGCCGCTAACTCCAAGAAGGTGACCTCATGCTGGGCATCGGGATCCGCACCGCCGATCTTGATGAAGGCGCGCAACCAAAAATCAGTCTGGGTGCCCAAATCATACACCAGGGCACAGGAGTTGGCCGAGGCGCTGGTGCCCGAAGTGACGAAGCCCTGGCTCCCGTCTACGCCCGCGCCGGCTTGCACCGTCTTTTTGTAGTTTTGGTCGAAGCAATTGGCTGCAAGCCAGGGTGCGCCCGTGGGCGTCTGTCCGGCAGCCACGTCTTCAAAGTTGGCGCACATGATGTCGGCAGAGTCGCAGTCGAGCGTGGCAGTGCCGCCACCACCCGTCCCGAGTGCCCCCCCGCTGCCCTGGTTGCCCACGCCGCCGGAGCCAAGCGCGCCGCCCGTGCCCGTGCCGAACGCGCCTCCGCTGTTGCCCGCTGCGCCGCCCGTGCCCACCGGCTCGGATCCCTGACCGCCCGTGCCTACCTGGGCCTCCGCGCCACCGGTCCCCTTGTTGAGCCAGGCATGAAACTCCGACTCGGAACGAACGACGTCATCGACGATGCCGTCGCCATTGGTGTCGATGCCCAGGGCGTCCGCCTCGTAGTCAGCATCCGTGTCCACGCCGATGCCGTCGGGGACGCCGTCGTAATCGATGTCGAGCGTATCGGCGATCTTGTCGCGATTTTCATCCACTGCCCAGCCGATAGTGTCGGCGACGCCATCACCGTCGGAGTCGAGCTGGGCGGCAGTAGGGCCACACGCGACGAGCAAGGAGAGCGATCCGAGGGATAAACCTTTTTGAGCCAGCGTGTACTTCATGATGAATCAAGGAAGGGGGAAAACCGGAAGTGGGAGCCCTGACGATAGCGCTGCCATCGCGCGGGGGGAGTGACATATTCGTCACCCGGCCAGAATCCGGGGTCGGGGGACCGTTGAGGCTAAAAAGCTACAATTTGGGCGCAATAGCGCGCACCAACGAGCTGTAGAAGTAAGTCGCGCACGGGGTTCAGTAAAAAGTATGAACCCGTAAAATTTACTAAGCCCCAGCCAGAGGCCGAGGCTCAGTAGGTGTTTAGATCAGGCCCTTCACCACCACATGCTGGCTTCCAACTTCACGACGTTCTCGTCGGGGAGCAGCGAAGCTGCGCCGCGCTGACCCGGGTCCTGGGTGTTGGAGTGAGACCCGAAGCCGGTGGGGGGCGCCGGGGCCTTGGGGGGTTGCGTACAGAAGACGCGCAGGGGCAGGCCGGGGTAGTCGGCGCTGGTGGTGTTGTAGATGGAGCCGTGGTTGGTCCCGTCGCCAGCGCGGAAGGGATCGTCGGCCGGGCTCGCCACCGCGCCGCCGGAATCTTCACACACGCGCTGATCGTAGAAGTAGCGCGAGTACGAGAGCGAGATTTGCTCGTGGGTGACCATCTTGGTGCGGAAGGTGATGCGGGGCGAGAGCACCATGAAGCCCTGGTAGCTGCGTAGGAATTTGTTGTTGGTGGGGTTGAGGCGATCGAAGCGCAAACCGGCGCTCATCCACTCCAGGGGGAAGAACTCCAAGTCGATGCCATACTTGTACTTCATGGTCCCGTCTTGGCGCAGGTCGGTGACGTTGGCGGAGGCACCGTAGATTTGCTGGAGACGGTACTCTTCCACGTCACTGACGGTGACGTAGTTGAGCATGCCGTACAACTTGGCTCGCAGGTCCATGCTGCCGGGGAAGATGCCAAAGTTGGCCAGGCCGAGTTCATACTGGGCCAGCGCGCTGGTGACGGTACCGGTACCGTTGGAGCACGACTCGTTGGGAGCGTCCTTCACGCAGAAAGGCGATTCCAAGTAGTTGTCGACGACGCCGATGGCGAATTCACCCGCGCCGAGGCTGTGGATGGACTCAATGGCGTCACCAATCGTCAGCGCGTTCTTGAGCATCTGGTGCGATGCGCCGAGGTAGAAATAGCCCAACAAGCCCAGATCGAAGCGGCCGTCCACACCGAGGATGGTTTGCGTACCGACCGGGTACTCCGCGCCCCACACGCTCATCGGACCTTCTACTCCGTCGACACCGCCTGCCAACTCCGTACCGTCGGCGCGTGATACCTTCGTGAGCCCATCATCGTTTGGCTTGTCGCTGAT
>JACZCW010209901.1_pt1 | contig 18420 bp, 19 predicted proteins | sample 8641861 | NCBI WGS metagenome assembly JACZCW01 (sample SAMN15324607, study PRJNA640507) | soil metagenome | isolation source: intercropping sugarcane | place: China: Luxin town, Laibin City, Guangxi Province | collected 2019-07-25 | depth 10cm m | reverse complement strand
GGTCGCCTACTTCAATGTTTGGCGACCGCAGGGGCGCGGGCTTTCTCAGCTCGCGCGGCGCCGATCGCAGTTTCCACGTTCTTGACCTCTTCGGGTGGGGGCAGCTCTGCCGGCAGACCCAGCGCATCGATCCATAGCTCCCGCGTCCAACCTTTGGTGTGATAGAGGTGGTGGTCCTCTTCGTGTTCCACTTCTTCGTGAGCGCGCTTGAGAGCGGCGGTCCACGGACCCTCTCCGTGCTCCGCAACATGACCGATGAGCTCCCAGTTCAAGTGATCCTTGGTCTCAGCCAGCACCACACATTCACCGGCGACCAGCTGTGCGGCGGCTTCATCACCGCTGGCGATGGCCATTTCGATCGCCTTCACGAGTGACGTGCCGACATGGTGCACCACATCGCGGCCGGGCGTTCTCTTTTTGGGATCGAGCTTCAGCTCCTCGAAGACACCCAGCAGGACCTTCTGGTGGTTTTTCGTTTCAGCCAGGTACTTCTTCCATTCTTTGCCGAGATCCTCGTCCACCGCCGCGGACACGGCACGCTCATAAATTTGCTCGCCCCCCAGTTCGGTTTCCAGGGCTTGATACAAAAGTTCGGTCACTTGTTCGATATCGTAGGTCGTACGCTTAGCTGGCATGAGATCTTCTCCTTGTGGAACCAGGCCTAAGCACGGCCCGTGCCAGGACGATCAGCCAGTGAATCGCAGGGAAGGCGTCCTATTCAAGTGTGACGCCGCGCCGCAGTCGTGGTGGATTGTCTCCACATGCCAGAACCATTCTCCGCTGTGCCCACGAAGTTCAGTCCCCCGTCTGAGCGTGGGGTGCTGCAACATCCTTGGATTGGGCCGAGTCCTTTTCGCGCAGGAAGATGCTCAGCAGCACAAGCGCAGTGATGGAGAAAAACTCGCTCTGCCAGTTCTGAAATGACTCGAACCAAAACTGGCTTTCTACCAAGTGCCCCCATAGGCCGTGCGTGGTCCGCTGGCCGTGGGTCTCTTGGTCAGCGACGTAGGCCGCATAACTGCCACACCAATGGCCCACGAAGGAGGCCAGAAACAGCGCAAAGAGCGCTAAGGAGAGTGAATGTTCATAGACCTTTTCCCAAGTGCCGCCGCGGCGCACGGGCCAGGGAGAGTTGGCGTTTGCGGCCACTGGCGGGGGCTCCGCTTCGAGCGGCTTGGACTCCGACGAGCCGCGTTGACGCAAGCCCACGGTAAGAATGACAAACAATGCCATTTGCAAGAACTCACTCTCCCAATTCTCGAACAAACTGGACACGAACGCACCCGAACCCAAGTAAGTGAGAAACTTCACAGACGGAGCGTGGTGCAATAGACGCTCTTGCCCGTCCGCCCAATAGCCGGACCAGGCGTGCCCGATGAGAGACAGAAACGTCAGCGCTGCGAAGGAAATGCTCAGGCTGTTGTTCTTCCAAAACGACTTCATTTTTCACACATGCGACAAGCATGGTGCATGCCACGGCTACTGCGGACGCGACCTGCGCGCCATCTCGATCACCTCAGCCTCGCTCGGTGGACTCGACGGATGATAGCTCAAGCACAGCGACGTCCCGATCTTGCGAGGCCGCTCGGGTGCCGTGGCAAAATAGAACATTCCGCGATCGAGCTTGGCCACGTCGTTGGCGTTTCCACCTTTGTCCTTGAGTAGTTCTTGGACGGTGTCGATGGCCGCCGGCGAGTTGGCACGACCGACCAGCAAGGTCGAGCAGTTGGCCACAATGTTGTGGTCGATGCTCTTCGGGGCTTGAGTGGCAAACAACAAACCCAGGCCATATTTGCGCGCTTGAGCCACGAGCCGAATAACGTTGTCTTTGCCGGGCACGCTCGCCAGCGAAGGGACAAAATCCTTGGCTTCGTCGAGTACGAACAGGCCCATCAATGAGTTTTTGGGCGCGGGATGCTTTTTTATGTACGTAAAGAGCGTAGTCGCTAGTCGATCAATGAATTGCCGCTGACGATCAATGCCCGGCAACCCGGAGAGGTTGATGACCGAGACACGAGTCTTGCCGCTGGGACTTCTAAGGAGAAGTCCGGGATCCAGGGCGGTGCCACGTCCTGCAAGAAGTGGATCCGTCTTGATGGCTGAGTAGAGGAGCTCCGCCATGTTCTGAGCCATCTTTGCTCCGTTAGTGAAGGGCTCAATCACGTCGTCCGGAGGTTCGCGCAGCAACTGGACTAGATCGGAAACCTTACCGCCCTTCATCCGAGCAAGATGGTGCAAGGAGCCTTGCAAGATCGCTTCGGACTTCTTCGCTTTGTCACCTGTGCCTGGCGCCACTAGCGGCAGCAGACTCGATGTGGCCATGGCAACTGCGGCCTGCAGTTCTGCCTTTCCTTCGTCGGTCGTCGGATCCGCGAGCGCCGAAAAGTTGGGCAGAAGATCGAGCTCCAAAGGATTGCCCATGGCTTGCCCAGGCGTCCACACCACGACTTCCGTTTTATCGTGGTAGCTCGCTGCTTTCTTAACATCGTCGTCGGTGAAACCTTCAGGTTGACTGGGCCACCGGTCACCCAAACGCGCCAGATCATTGGCCCCATCAATCACGATGCTGGGTACGCCGAGCAGCGCGGCTTCTTCAACGATGCGTTTCAAAAACACCGTCTTGCCGCTGCCTGCGCCAGCCAGCACGCAGGTATGGTTAGCCAGCGAACCAAGTGGCAGGTCCACCACATCACCAACGCCGGCGCTCGACCACACTCGACCCACAGGCAGCCGTGTTTGCATCGTCGTGGCAGGCGTAGTGAGCGCCGGGACAGGCCCAGGCGCTAACAGCGGTTGAGACGCGGCCGATGCGCCTGATGGCTCCACAACGTTCGTGGTCTCGGCCACCTCAACAGGGGCGAGCCCGGTGAAGAGCGAATCGACGATCTGATCGAAACCAGGCAAGCGGGAGATAGGTCGTTGGCGTCGTAGCCATTCTTCAACGAGGCTGTCACCCTTGCCCTCTTGGACCTCTTTGAGCAAGTGAGCGACCGCGCACAGCGTGCGCAGATCGTCCTCGCTGGGATTAAGGAGGCGTCCTCCTCGGCTCTTAAGCTCCTCGACGAGCTTGGCTGTGGCCTTACCAGAGGGCACGGGCGCGACGCGCACGATGGTCAAGCCGCGAAAGGACAGGTCGTGATCGATGCCTGACGCCGTGATGGCCGCTTTTAGACGCGCTTGGAACGCTTGGTATTGGTTCTTCTCCAAGAAGCGGAAGGCGTGGTGGCGCTCCCGTTCACCATCGTCGGTGAGAACCAACCTCACCCTGGCATGCAGCGGAGCGTAGCTGCCGGTGCCCATGAAGTCCTTATCAACTTGCGGATGCACGGCCGCACGGATCGGATTTTCGATCAACAATGCGTCTCCCGCCGACTCCAGAACTTCATCTTGGAGGTCCTCACTTTCGTCCTCTAGGAGCGACGCTAGCTGAACTCCGGTGCGTAGCGCATGAAAACGTTGTGTGATCGCATCCAGTCGAGCCGGATCGATGACGGGCTCGGGGTCTCCAATAATGATGGGATGCTTACCCATCTCGATGACGCGGTCATGCTGTTTGCACAGCTGCACATGTTGAAAGCAAACCTGAAGGACCTTGCGTGGCGACGCTTCCTTGTAGGCTTCAAAGAATTCAGGACGGAATGGATAGCCAGAGTAAGGAGCTTGAAATTCAAACTTTGCATAGCTCACTTCCAGACGGCCTAGAACGAGTTGTCGGAGCAGGTCGCCGCTAGAGCCCGGCCTCAGAAACAACGGCGGCTCGAAGCGATCGGTCATACTCACGGTGGAGCGCTCGCCAAGGAGACGCCACGTGGCCTCTAAGGACGATACGAGGGTGAGTGTGCGCGTGGTGACATCGCGCAGAGCAAGGAGCCCACCAGCAATGCCCTGAATGATGGCTTGGGAGCGCAAAGTTTGCTCGGTGGGCTCCTCCAAATCAGCCTGGGACGCGCAATGGTGCTCGGCGACTATCGCGTCGAGCTGATCGAGCGCAAGCACCGTGGGCGCGACGAGCCCGAGTGCCCATGACAACCCTGCAACGATCTGAGATGGCGTGCGTTGCGCCACATGAAAGCCATGATGTTCTCGCTCTTCCTCGTCGATACCGATGCCCTGGAGCCACTTATAGCCCATGTCGTTGAGCTCGGCATGGTCGCAGGCAAACAGCACGAGCGCCCGAATCACGTCCTGATGTTCGAGGACCGCGGCGCGATGTTCGGAGCGGAGGGCGTCGATGATTTGGTTGGTAGTGACGATGAGCCCGGGCGGTCGTTGAGTGGGAATGTCGAAGCGCTTGCGCACTCCCTCGCCGTGCTTCTCGATGAGCCGAAGCAACCACTCGTCGACCTGGCGTCGACCGGCTCCGGTCGTCTGCTGAAGGGAACGCAGGTAACCGAGCAAGATTGTGTCCCAGAAGTCAGCGACGTCCGTCATATCCGCCAGGACAAAAAACAAGCGACGCTGGATCGCATCGCCGCGAATGGCCCCCAAAAGATGGGTCTTCCCAGAGCCAGCTGGCCCTACGATAGGTAAGCCCAGTGGTGACGCGGCGTCTTTACGCTCAATCAACTCCTCGACGTGTTCAGCCAATAGCTCACGGACATTGCTCTGAAGGTCCGGGATATCGCGGACGTTGTCCGACCAAATCTGTTGAATGCGCAGCGTCCAATCGAAATCGGCGCGTCGTAGCGCGCGGAGTGCATTTTCCATCATCGGTTCTCCAGGTAGACGAGGTGACGAGGGGTATCCGCTTCGATCAGCGCTGCCTCGTGATCAGCCTGAGTCAAAGAAGCGCGATCATCGTCCTGGTAGAGGATGATGATCCGGTCGTCGCGCAACGAGCGCAGTGCTCGATCGACATTTGCTCGGTCAACTTGACCAAGCGCAGAGCGTAAGGCTGCCAGGCGAACCGCGCCCGTGGTGGTCCCTTGGGCGAGCGAACGAAGTGCCGATAGCACTTGATTGTGCGGCGTCGTTTCTGCATCCAAGTCGCTCGGCTTGGTCGGCAACTTCTTCGGTTTGGTTGGGCGTCGGGGTTTGGTCGTCGTCTTTTTTGCGGTGGAACGCTTGGGTTTGGTCGGCGCTTTCTTCGTGATTGCGCGCTTGGACTTGCTTGCCGTCTTTTTTGTGACTGCGCGCTTGGACTTGCTTGCCGTCTTTTTTGTGGCTGAGCGCTTGGACTTGGTCGGCGCCTGCTTCACGCGCTTTGGTTGGGCCTGTGGCTTGGCAACGGTGAGGATCGAAGGGACCCTGCGCAGCACGTCAGCCAGCGGGATCCCCTGGCGTTGCAAGAAGGGGATCAAAAGCTGGAGGAGAGCTTGCAGCACTTCTGCACCCACGTCGGAGGTCGCAACTTCCACGGTATCTGCTTCGCTTGCCCACTGCCAAGCTTGATCTTCGAGCACGAGGTGCGTGGCGCGACCGTCTCCGGGCCGCAGCGACACATAGCCAGCATCCAACAATTGTTGGCGCTCCTTGGGCGTGAGCTGAGGTCTCACGTCGCTCAACTTCGGCTCGGCTACCTCGAGCGTTTCAGCCGTGAGCATGCGCCACAGCGCTAAGGCCTGTTTGGGATTCGGATCCATTTGTCTTTGCTGTTCCTTTGGTTTGGAGGTGATGAACGACCTTGCGGATCTGCTCGATCACGACACCGACATCGTAGTTGACCGCATCGTTGGTGATGCGCAGCGTGGTGTAACCCTCCAGGAGGAGGACGTAGTCGCGGCGGCGGTCGGCGTTGTACTTGTTGGCGACCAGGTGATCAGGGCCGTCGACTTCGATGACCAATCCGCCTGCCTGCCACAGCAAGTCGACCTTGCAGCCGCTACCAAGGACCTGCATGGGATGATTCCACCAAAAGAGCGCTTTGAGTTCGTCATCCGCGGCAAGGTGCTTGGCCAAATGTTGCTCGACGGTACTGAGAGGATGCGGCTTGCCGTAAATGGGTTCGACCACGACGCCCGTCTTGCATTGGATGGCAGCGACTCCTGCCTGGACAAGAGCATGAACGGGAACGTCAGCCACAGGTGCTGAGGAGGCATCTCCTTCGCGAGACGGACTCAAGATCACTCCACTCTCGTCGGCGGATGCTGGTGTGAGGTCGTCACGCGCCGTCGCATCGACCCTGAGGTCAGGTTCGGCCGCCGTCATGAACGAATGGATTCCAAGGCTGTCGCCATCGATCGCGTCGAAGTTGACAGCATCGAGCTCAGCGCGGTCCCTCCATTCAGCAGGGGCCAAGAAGACAAGGGGAGCTCTAGTTTGAGCTGCCATCCATTCCACGGCTCTCGCCAACGTCTGCAGTCGGCCTTTCTTAGTTTCCGCACGCAGGACGCTGACGACCAGCACGAGGTGGTGTGGATCGATGGCGAGCGCTAGTTGGCGTACTTGCTCGGCCGCCACTACCCTTTTGGCGATGGGTAACTTGTTTTTGGCACAACGTTCCCAGACGCGTTGAGTCCACGTTTCAGAGAACGCTAGGGACTGTTGCCTCGCGTACGAGACGACTCGCTCGAGACTAGGGTTAGCCTCAGTGCTCGCTTCAAATCGCGCGATGGGCGAAGAATACCAACGCGGCCAAATCGAGAGCGCCGCCTGCGCCATCGCCTCAATGACTGCGTCCAATTCGTTCCTGAGACCCGGCGCTTCGTCCCAGGTCACGCTGACGACCGATGGCACCACGTCCCCCTCGCGCAGTTCGTCTAGGACCCACGCTCTGAGTCGACTCACATCCGAGGCAAATACAGTCTGCACCCGCCCGCACTGGGCTCGACCCATGAGGTGCTGAGCGAGACCTTGGAACATATGACTATGTTCTCCGCGTCTGACTCCAAGATCAAAACGGTCGTTCCTTTGCCCAATTTGGAGCGCCGGCCATGGGACCGGAGAGACCCCAGCTTTGAAGGTTTGGACTGAAAACTCAGCTGGGCATGACCAAGCCGCAGCACGCAATCCAAATACGACAACGCCACGACCTCACGGTCATGGCGTTGTTCTGTGCAAAAGAGCTGAATGGTCAGCTCACTCCACTCTCTTCAATCATCACATTCGGGCACGGCGTCACTGGTGACATTGACGGTCGACGAGCTGCTCGCATTGCTCTCCAAGTAGGTGGCCAAGGCTTCAATGTTCCCCGCGGTGGGCGGAGAGATCTCCTCATTGAATGTGTACAACGTGACCGAGTAGTCGGACGGATCTACAGCTGGGTTCTCGTCGCAAGCGACTTGTCGCCCGGGGCACGGGGTATAGTACTGGATGGGGTTGTTGTTCGGAGCTCGACTCAACTGAGATCCGCCGCCCAACTGAGCCGGAGTGGCGCCCTCGCCTACGTCCGCGGCCACACTGCTTACAGTCGAGGGGATGTTCCAGGCCGACCACAACGTCCAATCGAGGGTCTCACTGCGCATGACGATCGCGTACGATTCCCTGCTGCTGCTCAATGGGTCAACCCAGCTGAACGCGGGAGAGACACCTGCGTCCGTGGCTTTGCCTTCGCAAGTGTTCGCGTCAGGGATCTCCCCACCTTCAGTGAACCCAGCGATGGAGAAGGTGAGCTCAGGGCAGGCCGGTTGCGTTGGCTCCACCCCAGGCGCAGCATCGGAACTCACCTCGAGGGCTGTTTTTCCAAGCGGCGTCTGGCTGGCGAAGAACTCGGCCAGCTGATGCACATAGTTGGGGTAGTTGGTGGCGTCAGGCTCGGGCACATCCAGCTCGCCATCGTAGGCGTAGAGGATGAACTGGTACGTGTCATTGGACCTCTCAGCGCCAATGCCGCACGCCACCTGCCACGACGGGCAGGGCCCAAAGAACGCCTCATCTCCATGCTCGGGACCCGCACGGAATTGATAGCCACCACCCAGTGCCGGAGGCTGCTCCTCACCACTCAACGCTGCCTCAATGCCTTCAACGCTCACCGGGATGTTCCAAGCCGCCCAGTGATAGCCCAACTGCGGTAGGCCAGCCCCCACCAGCGTCGTGTCCGCAAACACGAGCGCGTAATGAGTGGTGCTCTCCGGAGCCCCGGTCCATTCGAGCGCGGGAGAAATCCCATCGCCGAACTCCTCACCTTCGCAGGTGTTCTCATCGGGGAGTGGGTCACCGTAGTCGACGTCAGGTGAGGTGATGGAGAAGGCAGGACAAGCCGGTGCCTCAGACGGCTCCGCCGGGGCGGCGTCCGACGTCGCTGTCAAGCGGACAGAAGCCGTCGCTTCTTCAGCGAAGAGTTCAGCCATCTGGTGAGCGAAGGTCTCGAAATTTTCGTCATCGAACTCTGGCGCGTCGATCTCTTCATCGAATGTGTAGAGAATGAACGCGTAGTTGTCGTTAGAACGCTGTGTGCCGTTCTCACATGCCACTTGCCAAGAAGGGCATGGCCCAAAGAACGCATCGTGGTCGGGTTTTACTGGTGGGCCCGCGCGAAACTGCTGCCCGTCATTGTCTCCATCCTCCCAAGCCTCGGGAAATTCATCCCCGGTGAACTCCTTGGGTAGGCCCGTCACGTCGGACGGGATGTTCCATGCGACCCAGTGGTAGCCAAAACGCGGGAGCCCTGCGTCGAGCATCGTGGTGTCGGCAAAAACAAGCGCGTACTTTTGCGTACCTGCGGGCGCGCCGCTCCATTCAAGCTCGGGAGAAATCCCGTCGCCAAATTGCTTATCCTCACAAGTGAAGTCGTCGGGAAGTGCCTGACCGGCGCTGAAATCCGGAGACGTGAGCGTGAGGGTGGAGCCAGCCCCGCCGCCGCCCTCACCACCCTCGCCATCGCCATCGCCATCACCGTCACCGTCACCGTCACCGCCACCCTCTCCATTGCCGCCCGTGCCGTCCCCGTCGCCGTCACCGTCACCGTCACCGGGATTGTCACCACCAGAAGCGGTGTTGCCGCCACTGCCGTCCGTTGTCTCGCCGCCGGTGCCGGAGGCTTGTCCCCCGGTACCGGTGTTGTTGTCGTCGTCGTCTTTTCCGCCGCAGGCAATCCCTACAGCGGCTGCGCACACAATGGGCGCCAGCAATCGCAATTTCATCTCATCCTCCTTGCGCCCCCACCCTGGGTGCGTGTCGTACCAATGCGGGGCATCTGGGCACGAAAAAGGGGCAAGATATAGACGCCGATCGATAATATTTTTGGCGCTGCTGGCAAACCACGAGGTTTACGCTCGGACTAGATTCTACCCCGAGCGTGGAGACGACCCTGACTACGGAGTCTCTTTGGCTCCGGTTTCGGGGGTGTTACTCCGAATGGTCCGAGCGATCGACTTATCAGCCTCATCGATCTCTCGTTCCACCGCGCGCACACCCTCCTTCAGTTTCTCTTTGGCTTTCTCAGCGGTCTCGTTGGCGCTGGTTTGAGCACCATCGACAGCGTTCTGTGCTCTGTTTTGGAGGTGCTGATTGAGCTCACGGATTTCATCGCGCGCCTCGCGCAGTTCCTGTCGCGCTTCCCTCAGCTCTTCCCGGGCCTCGCGCTCGGCTTCATCTGCGCGGACCTTGGCGGCATCGGTTGTGTCGTCACAACCGGTCAGTCCGCCGAGTAGTAGGCATCCAATCAATCCTGCGGTCAGTGATGATGTTGTTGCTTTCATAGTCTCAAGACTCAGGCAAATCGGATGCCAGCTTGAATGTCTTCAAATTGACGCGAAATTGTGAGGATTTTCTTGCAACACGGTGTCCGCTCACCCCTTAGGCTGAGGCAAATTGCCCCCCTGCTCAGAAGGGCGCATCCGTTCTGCCGCCCAGCTTAGGGCGCGATCGTGAGCCTGCTGTAAAGCCTCCCGCTCATCACTGCCGGCTTCCATCAATTCTTTGAAAAATTCATATGCCTTGGACCGATTGGGCTCGGGCAAGTCGTCGAATTCCGCTGGGATCTTTTGTGGCGTGTTGCTCATGAGCCATCAGAAGCAAGGCGCGCGCCACATGGGGGATAGGCACGATGGTTGCACCATCTCTTGCGCGCAGCACGAACGCTGGCGTGAAGACGAATCAACAGGAGGCTCACGATGAAGACGCAACGACCCAACCAGCAACACGCGCCCCGCGCCAAAGAGCGCGAACAGCAGAAGATCTACGTTCGGGACTTCATGACGGAAAACGTATCCTTCGTGCAACCGAGCGAAACTGTGCGCGACGTGGCAAAACGGCTCACTCAGCTCGATGTAGGATCCCTCCCGGTGTGTGATGAGGGGCGGCTAGTGGGGATGATCACGGACCGTGATATCGTGGTCCGCGTCGTAGCTGAGGACCGAAATGTGAGTGCCGCGGTGGGCGACATCATGACGGCCGACGTCGTCAGCGCCCATGATACCGACGACGTCGCGAGCGTGGTCAAACGGATGCAGGAATATGAGGTTCGGCGCATTCCCGTAGTCAACGACGACAATGAGTTGGTCGGCATCGTGGCCCTCGCGGATCTGGCGCGGTCCAATGCTTCCGCCGGTCTCAAGGCCAAGGGCCTAGAAGGCGTCTCTTAAGACGAAGGAGGCTGTTATGCCACGCGGTGACAAGTCCAAGTACACAGACAAGCAAAAGCGCAAAGCCGAGCACATCGAGGAGTCCTACAAGCAACGGGGCACTTCATCTAAAGAAGCTGCGCAGCGCGCCTGGGCGACGGTGAACAAAGAGTCGGGTGGAGGCAACAAGTCAGGCAGCGGACGCGGCAAGCCGGATACCCACGTGTCATCGGAAAAGGGGGGTCACATCGGGGGAAAAAAGGCGGCCCAGAGACCAGCGACCGCCCGCAAGGCATCCGCTAAAAAGGCGGGCGCTACGCGCAAACGTAACGCGGGTTCCACGAGCCGACGCCGGGCCGCCTAGGCCATGAGCGGTCATCGCCGCACGGCCCCGCCCGCGCATCTAGGTCGGGCGGGGCCACGCAGGCGGGGGCCCTGTACGCACCCCTCGTGGATCAAACTCGATCCACGGCCCCTTGGATCCCCTCGTGCTTAGCGCAATGGGCACAACAGTAGAACGCTCCCTCCGCTTCAACCCCGTGGCCCAAGATCTTACACGAACAGTGCGCACAAGATGGCGCCAGCATGTGAATGGCGCATTCGAACGAATCGAAATGAAACGTTTCGTTATCCAGAATCACTTGGAAGGTTTTATCGTACGTGTTCCCGCACACATCGCATTTTTTCATGGTCTCTCCTTTGGTTGCTGCCTTAGCTCTTGGTCTCTCATGCTCGATGATCGTTAGAGCTTCAGTCAGCCGAGCAGGCGGCCTCCCGTGACACCCAGTACTTCGCCGTTGACGTAGCGCGCCTCGTCGCTTGCCAGAAAGACGAATGCCGGCGCCAGTTCGGCGGGTTGTGCCGGTCTGCCCATCGGCGAGTTTTCGCCAAAATGCGCATTCTTTTCGGCGTCAAATGACGCGACCACCAGCGGCGTCCACACAGGACCTGGCGCCACCGCGTTGACGCGTATCCCTCGTTCGATCAGCGACTGCGCCAACCCTTTGGTGAAGGTGACGAGGGCACCCTTGGTCGCAGCGTAATCCAGGATCGCCGGGCTGGGATCGTACGCTTGAATCGAGGAGACGTTGACGATGGACCCGCCCGCGCTCATGTGGGGCAGCGCCTGACGCACCAGGAGAAACGGGGCAATGATGTTGATGCTCACCGTGCGGTGGATGCGCTCGGCGTCCATCTCGGCGAGGTCTTTGGTCGCTTTTCCTTGATAGGCGGCGTTGTTGACGACGATGTCTATCTTGCCATACTTCTCGACCACTCGCTCTACGAGCTGAGCACAGGCGTCGGCCTCAGCCAAATCAAGGGGGATTTTGAGACATTGTCGTCCCTCATTCACGATCACATCATAGGCTTCCTGGGCGTCCCGCTCCTCCTCGGGTAGGTAGCAGAACGCGATGTTGGCGCCCTCGCGTGCGAAGGCCAGCGCTACGGCGCGCCCAATACCACTATCACCACCTGTGATCAGCGCGACGCGACCGACCAGCCGCTCGTGTCCCTTGTAGGAGTCGAGACCGTAGTCCGGCGCGGGGTTCATTTCGCTCTCGTGCCCCGGGGCAGACTGCTCTTGCTTGGGAAAAGGCGGTTGCTGGGCGGCGCTGCGCGGATCCGCCGGAGGTCGCTTGGGTTTGGTGTGACTTGCAGTGGGTGACATGAGCGTCCAACTGCATTCACCGTGCCAAGCCACGCGCCTCGCGTCGTCCTTTCGCTCGGGTCGTAGTCGCTTGTTGTTCCAGACGGCGCACGGCCAGCCGCAGACGCTCCGCGTCGCTCAGCGGATCATGCCCATTGCCAACATGCCCTTCAGCGTCAGCGCGCACTTCTTTATCAGACAGGATGCGCCCTACCTCCGCCAGGGCCGCCTCGCGGCTCCCTGCCTCGAATTCATAGCGGCGCTTGCGACGAATGGCCCAAATGATGCCGCCCAACAGTAGTAAGAAGAGTAAGCCCGCAAGGGCCCCCACCAAATACAGGGTGATGTCACCACTCTCGGCCACATCGTCGACCGCCTGAAGGACGTTACCCTGGTCCTTCGGTAAAATTCCTTGCTCTCTTTTTGTTGTGACTTCATCGATGGCGTCTTGAAAGCCTAACGTGGCTTGCTTGGCGAGCTCACGGATACGTTGGAGTTGCTCATCACTGAGCGCGCTCTCCACTGCAGTATTGACCATCGCGGCGACCACCGGCTCCATCGCTTGCGTGATGCGTTCTTGCCGCGGCGGTGCCGACATCGCCTCGACCAACCCGTCGGTGGCGCCCGCCGCCACTTTTTCCGTGGCTTCTTCGACGCGTTCAGGGTCGATGGACTGAACAATGGTTTCCTGATTCTTTGCTGATGCTACCTCTTCAATGCCAGATTCCACTGCTGCGGGTGTGGCATTGCGTGCAACGCTGCGTGTCATGGCGCCACACCCGGTCCCGAACGTGATTGCTAGGAGGGTGACGACAAGGGCGGGTTTTGAGCGTGAAGTTTGCATTGAACAGGTCTTGTGCCCGCGAGGTCGAGGGCACCAACTGCATTAAGCATGAGACGTGCCACTCGTCCTCGCTCCCCTTCACGCGCGACTCGCGAGTGCGGCGGTTTGCCACAAGGCGCAGCATTGGCCCATGCGCGGCTGCGCATCGACCAATCGGCGTGCGTGCGTGTGTCCCGGAGCCGCTCACCCTCCGCCACATGGCGTCGTCGCTGGTCTGGGCGCTCGGGCATGCAATCTGCATTCTGGGTCCGTCGTAGCCGCAACAGCGTCCGCGTCGAGCGAAAGGGAAACCCATGCGAGCAGCCATTTTTCACAAACCCAAAGACATCCGCGTCGAGCAAGTACAAGACCCGCGCATTGAGCACCCCCGCGACGCCATCCTGCGTGTCACGAGCACGGCGATCTGTGGCTCGGATCTGCACATCTACAATGGCGCCTTCCCGCAATTGCGCCCCATGGCTCTTGGCCATGAGTTCATGGGCGTCATCGAAGAAACTGGGTCACAAGTAACGGGGCTGAAAAAAGGGGACCGCGTGGTTGTGCCGTTTCCCATCGCTTGCGGCGGCTGTTGGTTTTGTACGCACCATGAGCCTACCCAATGTCAGAATTCAAACCCCAACTACGGCGCGGACGGCGGCTTACTCAAAAACAAGGGCGGCGCGCTGTTTGGCTACACGGACCTCTACGGCGGCTACAGCGGAGGCCAAGCAGAATACGTCCGTGTTCCGTACGCGGACTACGGGCCCCGCAAGGTTCCCGAAGGTCTGCGGGATGAACAGGTGTTGTTCCTGACAGACATCCTGCCTACGGGCTACTCCGGTGTCGTGTGGGCCAACCTACAACCCGGTGAGACGGTCGCGGTGTTTGGTTGTGGCCCAGTGGGGCTCATGGCGATGAAAGCCGCGCGCTTGAAAGGTGCCGGGCAAATCATTGGCGTCGACATTCAAGACTATCGTCTGAAAATGGCGCGCGAACTGCTCGGGGTGGAGACGTTCAACATCGCTGAGGAAGACGCCATCGAGCGCATTCGTGACCTGACCGAAGGTCGCGGCGCTGATGTGTGCATCGATGCCGTTGGACTCGAGGTGGACCGCAGCATGGTAGAGAAGATCCTGAATGTTTTGCGTCTCCAACGCGGGAGCATCACCGCGATCGAACTCTGTTTTCGCGCGGTCCGACGCGGCGGTCGCGTCAGCATTTTGGGCGTCTACGGCACGGACTACGACAACTTTCCGTTGGGCCAAATGCTGGACAAAGGCATCTCCGTCTTCATCGGGCAGGCGCCCGTCCATAATCACATCGATGAATTGCTCAACCATGTGCAAGAGGGCCGCTTGAAGCTGGACGACATCATCACCCATCGTCTGCCCCTGAGCGAGATCGCTCACGGTTACAAGGTCTTCAACGAAAAGACCGAGGACTGCGTCAAGGTCGTCCTTTCGCCGTAATTCATCAAGGCTCCCGCGCCCCATCGCTCCGCGACCGAGCGGAACGATGGGCGTCGTCGAACTCAATTCGAGCCAGGATGCGCGCTGCCGGGAGCTGTTTGGGCTCGGTGTTGCTCCGCCAGGACGGTGGCCGGGGTGATGCCAGCCATCACGACCTGCAGCTTGTTCTTCCAGCCAGCAACCACTTGTGCCTCACCTCGCAACATGGCGTCGTAGCCGATGCGGGCCACTTCACCGGCAGGCTGCTTTTCCGCCACTCCGGCCTTGGTATCGAGCAAGTTCGCCCGCCGGAAGAACTCGGTCTCCGTGAGACCTGGCATCAAGTTGGTGACCGCAACACCACTTCCCTTGAGCTCCGCACGCAATGCCATCGCGAAGGAGTCAAGCAGCGCTTTGGTCCCGTTGTACACCGCCTGGTAGGTGCCGGGGACATAGCCAGCGATGGAGCCGGTGATCAGGATCTTGCCGCTCCGCTGTTCACGCATGGTGCGCCCCACTGCATGGATGAGGTAGAGCGTTCCGGTGACGTTCGTGTCGATGACATGGCGCACCGCTGCAAAGTCTTGCTCCAAAAATGCGTGTCCCAGCCCATGGCCAGCGTTGGCGCACAACAGCTCGATGGGCCGCCCCCGAGTGGCCGCTAGGACTTCATCGTTGCCCTCCATCGTCGCCAGATCCGCTTCGATGGCTTCAACATCGCTCCCCAAGGTGCGCAGGCTAGTCGCAGCCTCGTGGATCCGCGGTTCATCCGCGGCGATGATGAGATCAAACCCATCCTGGGCGGCGAGCACCGCCAGTTCATATCCAATGCCGCTCGACGCCCCGGTAACGATGGCGAGCTTACGCTGTGGTTCGTTCATTTGGTTCCTTTCGTGAAACTCAGCTGGCCTATTTTGCAAGACACGGACCATACGAACGCTGCGTTCTCCCTGGTCAAGGAGTGACGCCCCCCGGGCGCGGGGCTCACCACAAAGCCCCAGACGTGTCCTCCTGCCACGTGGCGTACAGGTGCGCGCTTGCAGCGCCCCACTTGCTCAGTGAGGTGCTGGGTCCAAGCGGAACAGCACGCCGGAGACGAAACTGACGATGACGATTTCACCTTCTGAACTGCGAGCGAACGCCACGGGATTGATCCGCCAGCTGCCCAACCGCCGTACATCGTGAGCTCGGAGCCCGTCGGCCGATAGTTTGAGCGCCCAAAGGTTGCCTGAAAGGTAATCACCAAAGACGTAGCGGCCTTGGAGTCCGGCCAAGCGCTGCCCTGTGTAAGTGACCCCTCCGGTAACGCTCGAGCCAAGCTCACGTCCGTATTCGAAGATGGGGTCAGTCAGTCCGCTCGATCGACAATCGGTTTTTGGTTGGAAACAGTGGCGTGCTTCCCGGATGTTCCAGCCCAGATTGGCACCCGAGGCAACGACATCGATTTCTTCATAGAGGTTCTGGCCCACATCCCCCACGATCAGTTTCCCCGCCGGGTCGAAGCTGTAGCGCCAGGGGTTACGTAGGCCGTACGCCCAAATTTCTGGGCGTGCATTGGGTTGGTCCTTGAAGGGGTTGTCCTCCGGTATGCCGTAGGGACGCGTGTCCCCGTCGACGCTGATGCGCAGCATTGCTCCGAGCAGCGTGCCCAAGTTCTGCCCGTTGCCGTGGGGATCGTTGGCAGCACCCCCGTCGCCCAGACCAATGTAGAGGTACCCATCTGGGCCGAACAGCAAGTGACCCCCGTTGTGATTGGGGTAGGGTTGACCCACGCTGAGCAGCGTGCGCACGAAGCGCGCCTCCTTCTTTCCGAGTTCGACCAAGGGTAGGTGCCACTCCGCGACCACCGTCCTCATCGGCCCGTCGTGAGGATTGTAGTTGATGAAGAAGCGTCCATTGCGTTCGTAGTCCGGATGAAACGCGATCCCGAGCAAACCCATCTCTGATTGGGTCCGCACCTGCAGCTGCAGCACAAGGGCGCCGGGCCGGACGATGGCAGGCGTTTTGACGTGCATCTCTGAAAGATCGAGCAGGAGCGCCCTACCCTCCTTCTCCAGCACAACCGCTCGTCCCCCCCCGCCAGGCACAAACTCAAGAGCCACAGGCTGTTTCAGATCAGCAGCAACGGGCAAGAGCGCAAAATCACTCGCCCCATCACTTGCCAACACCAACTGGCCCACTTGGGGCGTAAAGGACTTGGCCCACACCCAGCTTAGCCATGGGAAGTGCATGAACGCAGCACCTAAAAGCAGCAGTCCGAGCGCAGCTCCCACGAGTAGCCATTGCTTGCGCCTGACGACCATGACCGCATGTTAGCAGGCTAGATCCCAGCGACCACACCAGCACAAACACCGCATTCGGTGGCGATGAGCGGCATCCGACCTGGCCAAAACTGTGGTAGTAGGCCCGCCATGCCCACCTACCTATTGGTCCTCGAAATGAAAAAGCTTCTCGGTTGCCTCGATGCGATACTGGAGAAGGCCACGCAGCACGCCACACTCAAGAAGTATGACGTCAATGTGCTGTTGAACACGCGCTTGGCTCCCGACATGTTTCCGCTGGTTCGGCAAGTTCAAGCTACCTGTGACCAGGCCAAGTACGCCGTCGCGCGCACGACTGGCAAAGAAGTCCCCAGTCATCCAGACACCGAGCAGACCGTGCCCGAGCTGCGGCTGCGTATCTCCAATGTCATCGCCTACTTAGGGACGTTCTCGGAGGCGGATTTTTCAGACATGAATGCCCTGCGCGTGACGACGCCGCGCTGGGAAGGGCGGACCATGAGTGCTCCCGACTATCTGGTGGAACACGCGCTGCCAAACTTCTTCTTTCACCTGTCGATGGCCTACGCGATCCTACGCAGCAATGGGATTGAGATCGGCAAACGCGACTACTTGGGCGCGCTGTCGATGAGCTAAGCGAATCAGCAGCTGAGTTTCCAAGGCTCGACCATGATCCACCTCTCCAAGACCTACCTCATGCTGGCGTTCACCGCCGCCCTTCTGCAGGGCTGCAGTGGACTCTCCAAGGATGACATTTGCGAGGCTTGCGAAGGCAAGGAGGAAAAACGCTGCCGGACGAGCTACGATGTCTGCAAGTTGGTCGCCTTCTGCAGCGTCAAGATGATGAAAAACAGGTGCAAGTGAGTTCGACGTACGAGCGCCCGCCCCTTTGGCTCATGCTGACGCTCGGTTGGGCGATCGGCATGGTCCTTTTCCTCGCCCCTCGCTTCCAGCCAAGCAAGCAGGGGGGCTCGCTCAACACGCCGCTCACCAACGCCGCACAAAGGCACGCATCCGTCCGCTCGCTTCGGCCAGCCGCGCGCGACACAGCGCTCCCTCAAGCCACGCCTGCACCAAAGCCCAACAGCCATGTGTCCTTCCCCTCTGATCCCGTTGCTGAGCCAGCGCATCGCTCTCCGTCGCGCGACGACGACGACGACGAGATCGCACTCTTCGACAACAACCTGATCCGGCTAAGACACAGCGAGCACCTATTTCAAGCCGAGCAAGCGCAGCGCCTGTTCGACGAGCACGAAACCAAGCGCCTGAGCGCTGAACTCCAGGAGCTGAGCGCGGGCCTTCCGTTCCCGGCCCGCGCTCGCGTGCTGTGCACCGCGTCGATCTGTGAGGTCAACTGGCAAAGCGGGGAAGCTCTGGAAAGCTTGATTCCCGAGCTTGCGCCCTGGCTCCTCACGCAAGCAAGCTATGCCGTGGCTGAGAGCGCTGAGCCCATTGAAACCGACGTCGATGTCACCAAGGCGCTGCGTCTGTTTTTGCCCAACGTCCCTCGCTTGCCTCTTGAAAATTGACCAACCTTGGGATCGGGCCTCGTCAGTTGGGCGAGCCGGCGCTTGAGGTTTCTCCTCACAGGTCCACGTTGGCGCTGTGGGATGGAACATGACAAAGATCGCCGTGCCGATTCATTCGACAGGCTGCTTGCGGGGTTGGGAAACCAGGCTCCTCATTGCTTTTTTGGCTTGGCCGTTTGCTGCTTGTCGGCAAAGTGAGGACGCAACGAGAGATCCACGCGCACCTTCCGCTTCGAGCGCGCCTGCGCTCC
>JACZCW010119142.1_pt1 | contig 18420 bp, 12 predicted proteins | sample 8641861 | NCBI WGS metagenome assembly JACZCW01 (sample SAMN15324607, study PRJNA640507) | soil metagenome | isolation source: intercropping sugarcane | place: China: Luxin town, Laibin City, Guangxi Province | collected 2019-07-25 | depth 10cm m | reverse complement strand
CGCCACGCGCGAGGCTGCCTCGCACGAGCCGGTGGCGTCGCGCGGCTTTGCGCCGCTGGTGGACGTGGAAGCGCCGTACGTAGCCGAGATCGCGCGGCAGGAGATCGTGAAGCGCTACGGCGAGAACGCGGTGAATGCGGGCTACAAGGTATTCACCACGGTGGATGGGCGGTTGCAGACTGCGGCGAATCGCGCGCTGCGCATCGGGTTGATGGAATACGACCGGCGACATGGGTATCGCGGCGCGGTGGCGAAGCTGAAGCTGCCGGCGAATGCGTCGGATGATGATCTGGATGAGCTGCTGGGCGACTACAACGCCGTCAACATGCTGCAGCCCGCGGTGGTGACCAAGGTGGATGACACCAGCGCCACGGTGCATATCCGTGCCGGAGGCAGCGCGGTGATCCGGTGGGACGGGATGTCATGGGCGCGGCCGGCGTTGAAGAACGGCCTCGGTGCGCTGCCGCGCAAGGCCAGCGACGTTGTTGCGCGCGGTGATGTCGTCTATGTCATCGCCGAACGCAGCGTCGCGCTGTTGGGACAGTTGCCCGAGGCGCAGGCCGCGCTGGTGGCGCTGGATCCGCAGGACGGGGCCATCGTCTCGATGGTGGGCGGCTTCAACTTCTACGCCAACCAGTTCAACCGTGTCACGCAGGCGCGGCGCCAGCCCGGATCGGGGTTCAAGCCCTTTCTGTATTCGGCGGCGCTGGACAATGGGTTCACGCCTGCGACCGTCGTGCTGGACATGCCGCCGGTGCTCGACCGCGACAGCAATACGGAGGAGAACTGGCGGCCGGAGAATTCCAGCAGGGACTTCGGCGGGCCGACGCGGCTGCGCGAGGCGCTGGTGAATTCACGCAACCTGGTTTCGATTCGTGTGCTGCAGTCGGTGGGCACGGATGCGGTGCTGGCGCATGCGGCGAAGTTCGGGTTCCACACGGAGAATTTCCCGCGCACGTTGTCGCTGGCGCTGGGCACGCAGGTGGTTTCGCCGCTGGAGATGGCCACGGGTTTCACCGTTTTCGCCAACGGCGGGTACAAGGTGGATCCTTACCTCATCAGCAGGATCGAGGATTCGAGCGGCAAGGTGCTGTTCGAGGCGGCGCCGAAGATTGTTTGTCAGGCGTGCGAGAGTGCGCCCAGTTATCCGCTGCTGGAGGGCGCGGCGCCGCAGACGGCGCAAGCAGCCGCGATGCCGACGGAGTCGAGTGGTCCAGGCGCATCGCCGGTTGGCAGCGATGCAGGAGCCGGCACGGCGGCCCCGGCCGACGGGGATTCGCTGATCGCGGCGCCCGCGCCTCCCGCGGCATATGGACTCGATGATGTTCCGGATTCACTGCACAGGCTGGCCAGCTTGCAGGGCGGACTGGGCTATCTGCCCTCTGCGCGGGTCGCGCCGCGCGTGCTTTCGGCACAGAACGCGTGGCTGATGAACAGCATGTTGCATGACGTGGCCATTCGCGGAACGGCGCGGCGCACGCGGGCTTTGGGCCGCGACGACCTCGCGGGCAAGACGGGTACGAACGGATCGCGCGATCTGTGGTTCAACGGATTCAATACCAGACTGGTCGCGTCGGTGTGGGTGGGGTTTGATAATGAGCGGTCGCTGGGTGAGAGTGAGCAAGGCGGTACCGCAGCCGTGCCGATCTGGATGCATTACATGCGCGAGGCGCTGAAGGGTGTGCCGTCGAGTACGATGCCGCGGCCGGGTGGGTTGATTGATTTGAAGATCTCGCCGCTGACGGGTGCGTTGGCGAGTGCCACTGACCCGAATGCGATTTATGAGACGTTCATGGTGGAGCATCAGCCGCGCGGGGCGGAGCCGGGAGATCCGGGGTATGTGCCGGGGGCTGCGGGGACCGGCAGCGGACCGGACAAAGCCGGGGAGCCATTGTTCTAGATATAGTCTGAACTCACGGCCGTTCAGGCCTCGAGACTGTCATGCCCAAGCGTGTCCCGACTCGCTCTGATCATCTGCGCGCCGCTGTTGCACAAGAAGCCGCCCGCTTGATGGCAGAACACGGCATCCAGGATTATCTGGTCGCGAAGCGCAAGGCTGCGGAGCGCTATGGTGTTGTCGACGGCGCCAGATTGCCCAAGAACAGCGAGGTCGAGGCCGCGCTTTTGTCGTATCAGCGGCTGTTCGCCGGAGAACAACATGCGAACAGCTTGAAGGAACAGCGACGAGCGGCGCTGCTGGCCATGCGGCTGCTGGAGAAGTTCGAGCCGCGACTGGTCGGGGCGGTGCTCGCAGGCTCCGCCACGGAACACACCAACGTACAGCTGCATGTGTTCGCGGACCATCCGGAAGCCGTGACCACGTATCTGATGGATCGGCGTTACGATCACGAAGTACTCGAACGCAAGCTGCGGATGACGCCTGAACGACAGATCAATGTGCCTTCGGTGCGCTTCGCGCTGGGGGCAGAGACCATTGAGGCGTTCATCTTCTCGAAGGACGGGATCCGGCAGGCACCCATCAGTCCGGTGGATGGCAAGCCAATGCGCAGAGCAGGCTTGCAGGAAGTCACAGAACTGGAGAACGCAGCAGCCCGATAGCAAGCTAACGCGTACAATCCGCACGTAACCCGCGGAAGGCAAAGGGATGAACTTGTGCGCGTAACGATTTTCGGCTCCGGCTATGTCGGTCTTGTCACGGGCGCTTGCCTGGCAGACGCCGGCAATCACGTGATCTGTGTCGATGTGGATGCAGGCAAGATTGCGCGCCTGAACCAGGGCGAGGTTCCGATCCATGAGCCGGGGTTGGAAGCCATCATTCGGCGGAACATGAAAGCCAGGCGCATCGAGTTCACTACCGATGCGAAGAAGGGCGTTGCGCACGGGCTGTTCCAGCTGATCGCGGTGGGCACGCCGCCCGATGAAGACGGGTCCGCGGATCTGAAATACGTCGTCTCGGTGGCCCGCACCATCGGCGAACACATGAATCAATATGCCGTGGTGATGACCAAGTCCACGGTGCCAGTCGGCACGGCCGACAAGGTCAAGGCAGAAATCACGGCCGCATTGGCGAGCCGCGGGGCTGCCGTCGAATTCGACGTCGTGTCGAATCCGGAATTCCTGAAGGAAGGCGCCGCGATCGCGGACTTCATGAAACCCGATCGCGTCGTGGTGGGCACCGACAATCCCCGCACCATGGAATTGCTGCGCGCCTTGTACGAACCTTTCACGCGCAACCATGAGCGCTTCGTCGTGATGGACGTGCGGTCGGCGGAGCTCACCAAGTACGCCGCCAATGCGATGCTGGCCACCAAGATCAGCTTCATGAACGAATTGGCGAACATCGCGGAGCGCGTCGGCGCCGACATCGAAAAGGTGCGGGTCGGCATAGGTTCGGATCCGCGCATCGGCTACAGCTTCATCTATCCGGGCACCGGCTACGGCGGCTCATGCTTCCCCAAGGACGTGCAGGCGCTGGTTCGATCGGCGCGCGATGTGAAATACGAGGCACGGGTGCTGGAAGCCGTTGAAGCCGTCAACAACGCACAGAAGTCCGTGCTGGTGCGCAAGATGCGCAAGCACTTCAAGGAGCAGCTCAAGGGCCTGAAAATCGCGCTCTGGGGTCTCGCATTCAAACCAAACACCGACGACATGCGAGCCGCCCCTTCGCTGAACGTAATCAGCGAATTGCTGGCCGCAGGTGCGACCGTGCAGGCATTTGATCCGGTAGCCATGAACGAGGCCCGGCGCATACTCGGCGAACCGGACGGCCTCCTTCTCGCGGCGGGCGCCTACGAGGCACTCGAGGGAGCCGACGCACTGGCCATCGTGACCGAGTGGCAGGAGTTCCGCAGCCCGGATTTCGACCGTGTTGCAGCCGCGCTGAAGCAGCGCGCGATCTTCGATGGCAGAAACCTGTACTCCCCCGACCTGGTTCATCGCCATGGGATCGCTTACTACGGCATCGGTCGCGGGCGCACCTGAACAAGAACGCGCAGGGGCGCGAGGTCATGATGCAATCACTCCAGAAGATCCATCTGATAGCGGCGGCGCGCCCCAATTTCATGAAGATAGCGCCGCTCTATCACGCACTCGTGGCGGAGTCCTGGTGCGTTCCGGAGATTGTCCATACGGGCCAGCACTATGACCCGAACATGTCCGATGCATTTTTCCGCGACCTGCGGATGCCTGCTCCGCAATACCATCTCGGAGTAGGCAGCGGTTCGCACGCCGAACAGACCGGCGGCGTCATGATCGCTTACGAAAAGGTATGCCAGGCGGTTCAGTCGCGTCCTGACTGGATTATCGTGGTCGGCGACGTCAATTCGACCGCAGCCTGTGCGCTTGTAGGAGTCAAGCTGGGTATACCGGTGATACATCTCGAGGCGGGGCTTCGTAGCCGCGACCGCCGCATGCCGGAAGAGATCAATCGCCTGGTCACTGATGCGATCTCGGATGTGATGTGGACCCCTTCGCCGGATGCGGACGAGAACCTGCTGCGCGAAGGGGTTCCGGCCGAACGCATCGAGCGGATCGGCAACATCATGATCGATTCCTATGAAATGGTTCGCGAGCAAATTGAAGCTGACGATACGCGTCGCTCGCTCAACCTGGTCCAGGGCGCGTATGGTGTCGTTACACTGCATCGGCCCTCGAATGTCGACGACCGACCGACGCTGGCGACACTGGTAGCGCAACTCAAGGCGGTCGCCGCGCGCCTGCCGTTGCTGTTCGCACTGCATCCACGCACGCGAAAGCGCCTGGACGAATTCGGCCTGGCTGCTGAACTGAAAGATCCGAACATAAGCATCACGGATCCGCTGGGTTACATTCAATTCATGAATGTGGTGAGCTCGGCGAAACTCGTCATCACCGATTCCGGCGGTGTACAGGAAGAAACCACATATCTGGGCATTCCATGTTTCACGTTGCGGGAAAACACCGAGCGCCCGATAACTGTCACGGAAGGTTCGAACATGATGGTCAAGCCCGAGGCACTGCTATCGCTGGTCGTCGAACGGCTCGAGAGCAAATCCAGGGCTGGCCGGGTGCCTGATCTGTGGGACGGCCGAGCTGCCGGCCGCGCCGTGGCTTTTCTGAGGAAGCGTGTTCTGGGTTGACGGGAGTTCCCACCATGTCCACAGCCTCACGCGCTACGGCGACCATCGATCCCAAAGCTTTCCGCAACGCGCTGGGCGCCTTCGCCACCGGGATCACGATCGTCACCACCCATGGTGACGACTGTGGGGACGTGGGCGTTACCGCCAATAGTTTCAACTCGGTGTCGCTCGAGCCGCCGATGATTCTGTGGAGCCTGGCGCGCAGGGCCTTGAGTCTGCCCGCATTCCAGGCGAATCCCTGTTTTGCCGTGCACGTGCTGGCTGCCGACCAGGACGAGTTGTCGCAACGGTTCGCGATGCAGGGCAAAGACAAGTTTTCCGGCCTGGCGGTCGGGCGCGGAGAAGGGGGGATCCCGCTGCTTGATGGTTGCGCTGCCCGATTCCAGTGCCGCACAGCTTTCAGATACGAGGGCGGCGATCACATCATCATTGTCGGCGAAGTGCTGTCGTTCGAGGCTTGGGGTCGGCCTCCGCTCGTCTACCACGCGGGCCGCTACGCGCTCACGATCGAAAAGCGGTCGGATCCAGACCCCAGCGACGCCTGGAGCAGCGAGCCGGACAGCAGCTTCAGCCGGGACTTCCTGATCTACCTGCTGGGTCGCGCTCACTTCCAGATGTATCGCCAATTGCGCCACGAACTGGAACGTCACTCGATCACCGAACAGGACTGGTTTGTGTTGAGCCTTCTGGGAGTGGCAGAGGATCGCAGTGTCGCGGAACTGGATCGGCTGTTATGGATGACGGGAACACGTGTTACCTACGAGCGTCTCGCCGGACTGGCCGCCGCTGGGTTGGTGACGCTGGAGGGCGGCCACGATCCTGGCACACGCGCCACGCTCAGCCCACGCGGCCGTCAGGTGGTTGTGGAACTGGTTGCGGCTGCCAAGGCGATAGAGCAGCACGCGGAGCGAAACCTGGGCACTGGCGAGACGCTGGCACTGAAACGCAGTCTACGCCGGCTGATAAGAGACACCGACCCGGGGCCGCCGCCCCTTACCCTGACAGAGCAGGATTAGCCTCCCTGTGGGAACCGGTATTGAACCCGGGCGCCGCTTATGTCATACGCTCCGCGGTTTGCTTCACGTGCTGCCACCCATCGTGCCGGGCACGCCATCACCGAAAGTCGGAATATCTCGATAAGGAATGCTGCCGGAACATGTTCTGTTCCTGAATGCGCTAGAATCCGCTCTCCATTGCACACCTTCCGGCCATGACCGACGACACTTCGGAAAAAATCAGAAAGATCCTGCAGGAACACGGACGCCTGAGCGTCGATGCCAGCAGCCTCAAAGATGACGCGGACCTCTACCAGGCCGGACTCACCTCGCACGCCAGCGTGAGCATCATGCTGGCCCTGGAGGGAGAATTCGAAATCGAATTTCCTGACCAGATGCTGTCCCGAGGCGTGTTCAGCAGCGTGGCGTCCATCCGCGCCGCAGTGGAATCCCTGACCCAAGGGTGAGGCCGTCATGGCGGCCCGCACGATCCTCGAGACCTGCGACACACGCCGGGTCTTGCGTGAGGGCTGGAGATTCTGCTCCACGGCGCCCGACGAATGCGCCACACCGGATCAGCTGAACCAGATACAGCGGGACTGGCTGCCCGCACAAGTGCCTTGCACGGTCGCCAGCGCCCTGCAGAGTATGGGACGCTGGAACCTGGATGGCCCCGAGGTCCGTTTTGACGCGTGTGATTGGTGGTTCACGCTGGAGTTCGACGAAACCTGCGCGACATCCGCAGATGCGACGCTTGAACTCGCGGGGCTGGCAACACTGTGCGACGTGTGGCTCAACGGAAAGAAGCTGCTTTGCTCTTCTAACATGTTCACGTCGCAAACCGTAGCCGTGGCAGACCTGGTCGAGCGTCACAACGTACTGCATCTTGCATTCCGCTCGCTCGATGCCGCGTTGAAGAAACGCCGGCCGCGACCTCGCTGGCGCGTGCCGATGATCGAGAACCAGCAACTGCGCTGGTTCCGCACTACGGTGCTCGGGCGCACTCCGGGATGGTCGTTGCCTGCCGCACCGGTCGGCCCGTGGCGCCCCGTCTCGCTGAACCTTCGTCGCGCCGCACTGGAAGACATTCTGCTGCGTACCAGTGTGATGGGGCGGACGGGCACATTGGACTTTCGCGCGCGTACGGCGCTTTGCGATGCCGTGCCACCTCCGGTCCTCCAGCTACGCCGCAACGGCGATACCCTCCAGAGCGTGGCCGTTGAGCGCCAGGGTGATGAGTTGCGGGCGCAGCTGTGCGTGCCGGAAGTCGATAGCTGGTGGCCGCATACTCATGGATGCCCGGTTCTCTATGAAGTCGCGCTGAAGTGGATCGACGGCACAGGCAAACCGACCGAACTGCCGCTGGGCAAAGTCGGATTCCGCAGCGTCGAGGCGCACGACACGGACCGGGAAGGACTAATACTGCGGATCAACGGCACGACGGTATTCTGTCGCGGGGCTTGCTGGACACCGACCGACGCGGTTTCGTTCCACAGCAGCTCTGACGATCTGCGTGCCGCGCTGAAGCGCGTAGTCGCCGCCGGATTCAACATGCTCCGGGTGACCGGCACCTGCGTGTACGAAGATGAAGAATTCTTCATCCTGTGCGATGAACTGGGAATCATGATCTGGCAGGACTTCATGTTCGCCAGCATGGACTTTCCGGCTGATGATCCGGAATTCCTTCAATCCGTCCGTCTCGAGGCCGAGCAGCAGCTGACCATGTGGGATTCTCACGCGAGCGTTGTCGTCATCTGCGGCAACAGCGAGGTATCCCAGCAATCGGCCATGTGGGGGCGGGAGCGCGAGGACTGGTATCCGGCGCTGTTTTGCACCACATTGCCGGAATTGGCTGCCCGACACTGCCCATCAGCCTCTTACTGGCCGTCGAGCGCAAGCGGTGGCGACTTTCCGCACCAGGCGAACGCTGGAACGTGCTCCTACTATGGCGTAGGCGCTTATCTGCGACCGCTGGAGGATGCCCGACATTCCGGCGTGAGGTTCGCGACGGAGTGCCTGGCGTTCGCCAACATTCCCGAGGACGACACGCTGGCCAAGCTGCCCGGCGCTCATCCGCTGCGCGCCCACAATGCAGCGTGGAAGCGCCGTTCACCGCGCGATCTCGGCGCGGGCTGGGATTTCGACGACGTGCGCGACCATTACGTGCAGGCTGTGTTCGGCACAGACCCGCTGCATCTGCGCTATTCCGATCACGCGCGGTTCCTGGCGCTCGGGCGGCAGGCCATCGCCGAAGTGATGAGTTCGGCTTTCACGCAGTGGCGGCGGCCCGGTTCGCACTGCCACGGCGCTCTGGTCTGGTTTCTGCGTGACATGTGGCCCGGCGCCGGCTGGGGCATCATTGATTCGCTCGGCGAAGCCAAGTCACCCTGGTATGCACTGCGTCGCAATCTTCAGCCGCACTGGCTAGGCATTACCGACGAGGGACTCAACGGCGTTGCCGCGCATCTCGTCAATGAAACTGCGACGCGCTGCCATGGCCGGTTGCGGCTGACGCTGTATCGAGACGGGCGCCAGACTGTCGGCAGCGCGGAACGCGACGTCGAACTTGCACCGCGCTCTGCCACCACTATCAATGCGAACGATCTGTTCGAGCGTTTTCATGACATCGGTCATGCCTATCGATTCGGGCCACTGTCCTGCGACCTGGTCGTCGCGCGTTTTCGGACAGACGACCCGGATCTGGAGCGCACCGCGTTCTTCCTGCCACGCACTGACCTGCATGTGCAGCAGCGCGGCGATTGCGTGCTGCAGGCGCGCGCTGAAGCCATTGCCGGCTCGAATGATTACGCTCTGACCGTCTCCTGCAATGGATTCGCCCGCGGTGTGCGCGTGGAAGCGGCTGGTTACAGCATTTCCGACCAATACTTCGACCTCGAGGCAGGGATAACGCATTCGATAACCCTGCAACCTCGCAAGAGTGGCCTCAAGCCGCCCACCGGCTTCGTTACCTCGATCAATGCCGCCTCGCCGGCATCCATTCAGCCAGGCGGCTGAACATGTCACCGCCACAGCCCATGTTTTTTGGTCCGACCACGCGGCCACTGTTTGGGTGGCTGCATCGGCCGGAACAGCCGGAAACCAGCAACGTTGGCCTGGTCATCTGCAGTCCCCTGGGCTACGAGGCGATCTGCAGTCATCGCACCCTGCGGCATCTGGCCCAAGCGGCCGCTGCCCACGGAATCCCGGCGCTGCGCTTCGACTACGATGGCACGGGCGACTCCGCTGGCGACGACACCGATCCCGACAGGCTGGCGACATGGCTCTCAAGCATCCAGGAGGCCGTCACCCACCTGCGTTCGCAAACCCACGTGGAATCCGTTTGCGTCGTCGGCATCAGGCTGGGTGCGACCATGGCGCTGCTGGCCAGCCAGAATCGCACCGATGTATCGGCCGTGGTGCTGATCAATCCAGTGGTCGCCGGGCGCAAATACCTCCGCGAGCTTCGGGCGCTGGGTGCCACGTCTTCGGCAGAGACAGCAACGCGCAACAGCGACGCGGACATCCAGGAAGCTGCGGGCTTCATCACTACTGCAGCCACACGTGTGGCGATCGGCGAACTCGCGCTCACGCGCGAGGTGCTGGGTAAGGCTCCGCCTCGCGTGCTGTTCCTCGACCGCACCGACCTGCCGACGGAGAACACGCTTGCCGCCGTACTACGCGACATGGGCGCCAGCGTTGAGCGACATCCGATGCCCGGCTACGCCGACATGCTCCGTGACGCACAGGATGCGGTCGTACCGGAGGACTCGGTGCGCGACATCGTGCAGTGGATCAGTACCTGGCGTGCGCTGATTCCCGCCAGGTTTTCGGCCACACCCGATGTCCCCTGCAGGATGGACTGGGCAGCAGCCGGGGATGCAGGTCGCCTGCGTGAAACAGTTGTGAACCTGGGAGAGGGTGATCCCATCTTCGGCCTGCTGACCGAAGCCTGCGACCGAGCCGATGCGGCTCGGCCCGCTCCTGCGCTTCTGCTGCTGAACGCCGGGGCCGTGCATCACATTGGACCGAACCGGCTCTACGTGCAAATTGCCAGGCATCTGGCGGCCCGCGGCTTCAAGGTTGTGCGCATGGATCTGCCGGGACTGGGAGACAGCCCCGCGAAACCCGGCATGCCCGAACACCAGATCTATCCCGATCATCCGGAAAGATTGATTCTGCAGGCAATTGAATATGTTCGCCGCGATCTCGGATCAACCGAAATCCATTGCGCAGGCATTTGCAGCGGCGCCTACCACAGCCTCAAGACGGCGGTGGCCGGTGCGCCGCTGGCAAGTGTGATTTCGATCAATCCTCTGACCTTCTTCTGGAAGCCGGAAATGTCGCTGGAAGCGCCGGCATTCCGGGATACAGCCGAGGTCATGCGCTACCGTCGCACGGCGCTGTCCGCTAAATCGCTGCGAAAGCTGTTCAAGGGACAGGTCGACCTGGTAAACCTCGCGACCATCCTGGCACGCTTCGCGCTTCGACGGGCCCGCACCGTCGTCCGCAGGATCGCCCGCGCCCTGGGCATGGCCATCGGGGACGATCTCGCAGCCGAGCTGCGACGAATCCGCAAACAAGGCACGCGGATGCATTTCGTGTTTGCCAGCACCGACCCTGGACACTCTCTATTGAGGGAAGAGGCTGGTGGTGAAGTTCACAGGCTTTCGCGCCTCGGCGCGTTGACGATCAGTTTCATCGACGGCGCCGATCACACCTTCACGCCTTTCGGGTCGCAGATTGAACTACGGGACTTGATCACCTCGATCCTGACGGCGCAGCCGCCATTTCTGTTATGAGCGGCACACGCTACTGGCCGGCGCTGGATGGCCTGCGCGGGCTGGCCATCCTGTTGGTGATTCCCCACAACCTGGGCGCATTTGACAGCAGGCTGCCCTACGAATGGTTGCCGGCCGCCGTTTCCCACATCGGCTGGATCGGAGTACAGATCTTCTTCGTACTCTCCGGCTTTCTGATCACCGGCCAGCTGCTGGAGGCGCGGGGAAGCAGGAATTTCCTTTCCTCCTTCTTTGGCCGCAGGGCATTGCGCATCTTGCCCGTGTATTACCTGTCGCTGATTGTCGCGCTGGTCATAGTGCCGGCACTGTTCGAGCTGCCACCGGATGTGCTCGCGACACATTCGCAACAGGTATGGTTGTGGCTGTTCCTGAACAACTGGACCCAACCCTTCTTCGGCGAAGTACACGAATTCCCCCACTACTGGTCGCTGGCCGTCGAAGAGCAGTTCTACCTTGTCTGGCCGTTCGTGATAATGGTGGCGGGCGGCGGCCGCAGACTGCTGACGATCTGCGCTGTGGCGGCCGTCGTTGCGCTTGTCGCGCGTGCGATGGCGATGGCCGCAGACCTGCCCGCCAACGCCACCTATATGTGGACCATCTGCCGCATGGACGCCTTGACGACGGGAGCCGCGGCCGCAGTGCTTGCCCGCGATCATGCCGGACTGCTGGCCAGCCGTGCCATGGTCAGCTTTCTGTGGTGGTCGGCATTGGCGTTGCTGGCGGCGACCACCCTGGTCACTCACACCTTCGATCTGAATAGCCCGGTCACTGTGCTGGTGGGCTACCCGCTGCTCGCACTGGTGACAGCGGCCGTCATTCTGGTGTGCCTGGAGCGCCGCGGCAGCCTCTTTCCCGATCTGGCAAGGTCTGCGCTCAGCCTGCCGCTGTTACGGTCAGTGGGACGATACAGTTACGCCATGTATATTGCGCACAAGCCGCTGCAGTTTCTACTGGGTGCCCAACTGCGGGGTCTACTGCAAAAGGCAGGCCTCAGCAGCCCATACTGGTATGTGGGGATATTCATAGTGCTGACGTATCTGGCAGGAATGGCCTCCTACGTGCTGATCGAGAGGCATTTCCTGAAGCTCAAGTCCTATCTGAAGCCCGTTCGTGACGACGGTCACGCGTACCAAGCCTGACAGTAGGCGATCATTGCACATCCAGGGAAAGACCAGACCATGACAGCATCAGCCTCCGAACTCATTGAAACCGCCCGCAAGATCGGATCCACCGTGGCTTCCAAGCACGCAATGGCAGTCGATCGCGATGCGCGATTTCCTGTCGAGACGATTTCGGAGCTGAAAAGCGCCGGGCTGCTCTCGGCCGCCGTTCCGCGCGAACTCGGCGGCAATGGATGCAACCTGCGGCAGCTATCCGAGATCTGCGCCGCCGTGGCACAGGGATGCGGCAGCAGCGCAATGGTGCTGGCCATGCATTACATTCAGCTGGCGTGTATCGCGCGGCACCATGCCGACGCCCCTGCGCTGAAGCAGTACCTGCGTGACCTGGTTGCACATCAATATGTGCTGGCTTCGATGACCTCCGAAGTGGGCACTTCCGGCGACACGCGATCGAGCATCTGCGCAGTCGAGCGCGCCAACAATCGCTTCGTGCTCAACAAGGACGCCACCACCGGTTCGTATTGCGGCCACGCCGATGCCATTCTGGTGACTGCCCGGCGCAATGCCGAGGCGCCCGCCAATGATCAGGTGCTGGTGCTGGTGAAGGCCGGCGACTACCAGCTCCAGCAGACCACGGACTGGGATACGCTGGGGATGCGCGGCACCTGCAGCCCGGGCTTCAAACTCACCTCGTCCGGCGATGAGGCACAGATCATTCCAGGAGCATTCGCGGATTCTTCCGCGCAGACCATGGTGCCTTACTCCCACGTCTTGTGGTCGGCACTGTGGTGGGGAATCGCGGCCGATGCCGTAGCCCGGGCCGGCTCCTACGTGCGCGCCGAGGCTCGCAAGAAGCCTGGCGCCGTCCCGCCCACGGCGAATCGACTGGCTGAAGTGGTAATCGCGCTGCAGAGCCTGCGTCACAGCTGGCAGGCGGTGGCCGATGAATTCGACGCACTCGGCGATGGTCCGGCAGCGCGCGAAGAGCTGTTGTCGATGGGCTGGGCACTGCGATTCAACAACCTGAAAGTGTGCGCCTCGAGCGCCGCTCCACCGATAGTGCATCAGGCCCTGCAGATTGTCGGCATCCTCGGATACAAGAACAACTCGCCATTCAGCGTCGGCCGACACTATCGCGATCTGCTTTCAGCGTCGCTGATGATCTCCAACGAGCGCATCAAGTCGAAGAGCGCCGCAATGCTGCTCGTATTCAAGGACACCTGAACCGCAGGAGTTGCCGTGGCCAAGACTTACGACATTGACCAGTTCTATCAGGATCTGGTCTCCCATGGCCTGATCATCCCCGTCGGCGTGCCGGGCGCATTCGGACGGGGCAAGGTTTTCGAATCCATCGTGGAAGGATTCAACGCCATGATCAGCCGCATTTCGGCGAACGACGGCGCGGAGGAGATGTGGTTCCCGCCGGTAATCAATCGAACAATCATCGAGCGCGTGCACTATCTGGAGTCCTTCCCGCATCTGTGCGGAGCCGTGCACAGCTTCTTCGGCACCGAACTGGAATCCAAAAAGCTCGCGGAAACAGCAGCCGCCGGCGGGGACTGGGGTTCGATGCTGAAGATGACGCAAGTGGCGCTGAGCCCTGCGGTCTGCTATCCCGTGTATCCGACATGCAGCGGCACCGTGCCGGCAAAGGGCCGCCTGGTCAGCATCACGAACTGGGTGTTCCGGCACGAGCCGTCCCCGGAGCCCACGCGCCTGCAATCCTTCCGCATGCGTGAATTCGTGCGTATCGGCACCGCCGACCAGGTAGTGGAGTGGCGGGACGCGTGGCTGCAGAAAGGCATATCGATTCTGCAGTCGCTGGGACTGCCGGCGCAGTCGGATGTAGCCTCCGATCCGTTTTTCGGCCGCGGTGGCAAGGTACTGGGCCGCAGTCAGCGCGAACAGCGGCTGAAATTCGAGGTGCTGGTTCCGGTCATCTCGCTGGAGAATCCTACCGCGCTCTGCTCCTTCAATTTCCATCAGGAACACTTCGGCGGCACGTTCGACATCCGGACAGAGGACGGCAACGTCGCCAACACGGCATGCCTGGGGTTCGGATTGGAACGTGTGACCATGGCTCTGCTCAAGGAGCATGGATTCGATCCAGGCAAGTGGCCTTCGGCGGTGCAGAACCAGCTTTGGCCGCGCTGAGCGTCATCACCGGGCTCGATCCGGCTTCGTACGCGCGCGCCCTGTTCCACCAGGACAGCTGCGTCTGGCCGGAAAGAAACTGTTACGTCGATCTGTGGATCGAAGTTCTTCACGCCTTGCAACTCGAGACCAGGGCGGTCATGCCGTTCGTATTGGCCGGCGACTTCCACGATGACCAATGGACCTTCCTGAAGCCCACGCCTGATGACCTTTTCGAACTCTATGGTCTGGAGGTGCAGGAGCTGAACGTCTGGCGTCCCCTGCTCGAACACGCGCAAACGCATCTGGCGGCGGGACGACTGATCAGCACCGAAGCCGACGCATTCTGGTTGCCGGATGTGGCCGGAACCGACTATCGCCGCCACCACGTGAAGACCACCATCGTATTCAACTTTCTGGACGTCGCGGGCGAGCGGCTCGGCTACTTTCACAACGCGGGCTACTACGAATTGCAGGGCGAAGACTTCCGGCAGATCTTCCGTACGCACCAGTCTGCCGACCCGGCTGCCCTGCCGCTGTTCGCCGAATTCATCGACCTGCGACACCTGGTGCGCAGGGATGCCGCGGATCTCGGCCGGCGCAGCGTGTCGTTGTTGCGCCGCTATCTGGCCAGGCGCCCCTCGATCAATCCCGTCGCGCGTTTTGCCGAGGCGCTGCCGGAATGGCTGCCGCGCCTGCGCCAGCAGGGCATGGATCAGTACCACCTGTGGGCGTTCGGCGGCATCCGGCAAATCGGCGCGTCGCTGGAGTTGCTCGCGGGAAACCTGCAGTGGCTGAACCACATCGGGTTGCTGAACAGCAGCGGCGCGGCGGCGGCGTTCGGCAATATTTCCTCAGGCTGCAAGACGCTGATATTGAAGGGGGCGCGCGCCGTAGCCACCGGCAAGCAGGCCGGAATGGTGGAAACCTGCCAGGAAATGGCCGCCATCTGGGACAGCGCCATCGGGCAGCTCGAGAGCCTTGTAGCCGCCGGCGAATGACGGAGGTCAGGTCCTGCCGTTGTAGAGAAGCCGCAGCAGGGGAACCCGGCTGATCACGAACCTGTGCAGCATCACGGTAACGGCCAGCGTCGCAACCGTGACCAGCGCGAACTTCAGGTAAGGCCCGATGACCAGCGGCATCACCAGAATGCCAAGGGCAACCACCACGAAATGGTGGAACAGATACACCGTATAACTGGCATCGGACAGGAAATTGCCCAGCGGGCTCGGCGTGGGTGCCCAGCGCTGGAACGCACCGATGACGCCAGAGACCAGCATCCATTTGGCGAAGATCTCAACCAGAGCGCCACTTTCGATCGCAATGCGTCCGCTTTCCGCGTGCACATAGGCGGCCGCCATCGACAGGGGCACGGCGATGACCAGCAGCATGACGATGTTCAGACGCAGGAATGTCCGGCGAATCGCTTCCGCACGGTACATCACCATACCCGCGGCGAAATACGGGAAGTACGAGGCCAGACGCAGCGGTTCGGTGATTCCCAGAGGTTTCACGTAGGCCACGCCTGACATGCGAACCACGAGGGTCAGCAGGTAGGCAGCAACGGTCAAGCCCAACAACAATGGCAGCGGACCCCAACGCCATCTGTCCCCGAGCCGGTCAATCGCCCTGCCCCAAGTCGACAACAACATGGCGCCAAGCGGAATATAGATCAGCAAATCGATGAGAAACCACAGATGCATCGGGCCTGCGCCCTGGCGCAACACTGTCCAGGGCGCTTGTCCGTGCCACCTTGCGATCAAGGCCTCCTGGGCAAAGTTCAGTGTCAACCAGGTGGCTGCCAACGGCACGGCGATGCGGAATACGCGCCTGCGCAGCAGGCCTGATATCCCGCGCTTCTGAAACGTCATCGCGCAGAAATAGCCGGAGATCCAGTAGAAGGTTTCCATCCGGAACTCGTGGATCAGCCACGAGATGAAATCGAACACACTGGAGCGCTGCGGATCTGAAATCTCCCAACCGGCGGAGACCTGATAGATGTTTGCGACGTGCAGCAGCACGCCCATGGCCATCAATGCGCCGCGCGCGGCGTCGAGAGAATATGCCCGCTCGATCCCTGCAGAGACGGGCATCTCCATGGCGGCGGCGGGCTGTGACAATACCGTGGACACTGCTTATTTTTCCGTCAGGGTCGAGGCGAATTGGCGGTAGCTGGCGGCAACCACATCTACAAACGGCGGCAACAGCATGTCAGCGCCGTTGTCGTCGATGACACAGGTGTAGCAGCGTACGTTGCTGCCGGCTTCCCGCCACGAGGATGCCACCTCCGCGTCGGTGTACAGACCCCACAGTTCCCGCGGAACGAATACGCCTATCGGCGCCGTAATCGGGTCGCCGCGCCGGTAGGTCGCCAGCGCGTGCATTGTGGCCTCTTCCACTCTGCGGCGGGTCTCATCGTCGGCCAAGGCTGTGGTCAGCGCTCGCGCAGGAGGCGTGGCCGAGTTCGCGCCTCGCAGTCGTTGGAGCAGGTAGTGATGCGCGCCGCGCCAGCCAACGGTGCGAAGCTCCCGCCGATGGTGTCGCAGGCGGTTGCGCAGCCACCGGATGGTCATCCGGGCGCGGCCGAGTCTTGTGAAGAATTCAGGATGCAGGCCACCAACCAGCGCAACACCCCGTAGACGGCCATCGATCTGCAAACGCCGCGCCACAAGCAGGGCAACCCCGGTGCCGGCGCAGAAGCCCATTACGACGCATGGTCCCGACGGGCTGAGCGCCTTGATCTGCTGATAGTAGAAATCGCCGAGTTCGGCGAGATCGCGGATGGGTACGCCCTGTCCCTCAACTCCAGGTGGGCGCAAGGCATACATGGCACCCGGAACGTCGAGCACACGACTGAAATGCCGGTAGCACAATATGTCGCCGTTATGTCCCGGCAGCGCGAAAACAGGAACCGCATCCGTCACGGTGGCCGGGCGCAATTGCACCACGTGGCGTGAGGCCGCATCCAACGCCGTATCGGGTAATGCGTCGGGTCCATCGATGACATGCGCGAAGCCTGCTACCGTGGCGTGCTGGAAGAGCGCCACAAGCGGCAGTTCCTTGCCGAACTCGCGCTTGATGGCTGCCTGTAGGCGCGTCAGCAGCAGCGAGTGACCACCCAGGTCGAAGAAGTTGTCCTCGGCACCCACCTCGGATACCTGCAGCACCTGCTTCCACAATTCGGCAACCCGCTGCTGTGTTGGCGACATGGGGGCATGCGGCCCGCGTGCTGACGTGTTCACTGGTCCCAGCTGCATGCGCGAGAGCGTGTTGCGATCCACCTTGCCGTTGGCGGTCAGCGGCACGCTGGGCAGGTGCACCAGCTCGCGCGGGACCATGTAGTCGGGCAGCGCCTCGGCCAGCCGTGCCCGCACGCCGGCGAACACGCGGTGCAGATCGGTAACGCCGGATTCAGCACCGTGCAGTTCTACGCAACCCACCAGGCGCTCATTGCCACTTCCGGCATTGCGGACCACCACGGCGGCCTGGCGCACTCCCTCGCAACGCTCCATGACTGCCTCGATCTCGCCCAGTTCGATCCGGTAGCCGCGGATCTTCACCTGTCCGTCAGCCCGGCCCAGATGCTCGAGCCGCCCTTCATCCGTCCATCGACCCAGATCCCCCGTGCGGTAAAGCCGCGCCCCGGGCACGTCGCTGAATGGATCGGCCGCAAAGCGCTCGGCGGTCAACTCCGGGCGCTCGTGATAACCCAGCGCCACACCATCGCCGCCGATCCAGATCTCACCTGGCGAACCCACCGGCATGCGTTCCATCGACGCTCCCAGCACGTAGACCTGCGTGTTGGCGATCGGCCGGCCCACTGTTATCAGCTGCCCGACGCGTACCTGTTCCAACGTCGACCAGATTGTCGTCTCGGTCGGCCCATACAGGTTCCACAGCTCGGTCACCCGCTGTAACAGATCCGATGCGAGCTGCTGCGGCAGCGCTTCGCCTCCGCACAGCGCCCGGAATCCGGGAGCACCGCGCCAGCCTGCTTCGATCAGCAGGCGCCATGTCGCCGGCGTTGCCTGCAGCACCGTGGCGCCGCTGCTGTTGAGGCGTGCCGCAAGAGCGTGTCCATCGATCGCCTCCTGGCGGCTGACCAGTTCGATGCGTGCGCCGACCAGCAGCGGCAAGTACAGCTCCAGACCTGCGATATCGAAAGAGATCGTCGTCACCGCAGCCAGCACGTCCCGACCGTTCAGCCCCGGCTCGCGCGCCATCGAACGCAAGAAGTTCATCAGCGATCCGTGCGACACCGCCACACCCTTTGGTCGACCGGTCGAGCCGGAGG
>JACZCW010034452.1_pt1 | contig 18744 bp, 3 predicted proteins | sample 8641861 | NCBI WGS metagenome assembly JACZCW01 (sample SAMN15324607, study PRJNA640507) | soil metagenome | isolation source: intercropping sugarcane | place: China: Luxin town, Laibin City, Guangxi Province | collected 2019-07-25 | depth 10cm m | reverse complement strand
GCTGGCGGCGGCGCTGCCCGCCGATGGCGATGCCCTGTTCATGCCCATCGCCATCGGACGCTATCGGCTGGCCGGCCGCCCGGCGACACGCTGCTGGAGTCATGTCGAGGTGCGCGCCGCCGAGGGCGATACGCGCCGCGCCGATGTCAGCGTGTTCGATGCGACTGGTCAGCCGCTCGCGCAGATAACCAATGTTTCGCTGAAGCGTGCCAGCCGCGCGACGTTGGCGCGGATGGGTGAGCGCTGGCTCGACGAGAGCATGCTGGGCATCCATTGGTCCGCGCAGGTGCTGACCACCAAGGCTGCGCCGTGGGAGCTGTCGCCGCAGGTTCTGCTGGCGGGCGCCGCCGATGCTGGTCAGCGTCTGGCCGCCGACGCGGGCATCGTTGCCTACGATCCGTTCCTGCGTGAACTTGAAGCATTGTGCGCCGAATACACCGCGTGGACGATGCTGCGGCTGGGCTGGCACCCACGATCCGGCGAAGTGGTGCGCGAAGATACGCTGCGAGAGCGCCTGCGCGTACTGCCGCGACACCAGCGTCTGTTCCATCGTCTGCTGATCATTCTCGAGGAAGCCGGCTATCTCGTCGGGCAACGCGGTGAAGGATGGCGCGTCCAGCGCGCCTTCTCGCTGCATGATCCAGTTGCCGGCGTGGCTCGCCTGCAGGCCAGCTGCCCCCCAGGCGCGGGAGCCGAACTGGAAATGACGGCGCGCGTCGCCGCTGATCTTGCCCGCGCGTTGCGCGGCGAGAGCGATCCGATGCAGCTGCTGTTTCCTGGCGGCTCAACCGAAAACGCGGAGCGCATGTACCGCGACTCGCCCACGGCGAAGTACTTCAACGGTTTGATGGCCGAGCTGGGCGCACAAGTTCTCGCCGCCGCGCGTCGCAGCGGCCGCAGACTGCGCGTGCTGGAAGTCGGCGGTGGCACCGGCGGCAGCACCGCGCATCTGCTGCCGCGCATTGCCGGCGCCGATGTCGAATACACCTTCACGGATGTCGGACCGCTGTTCGTGGCGCGCGCCGCCGAGCGCTTCGGCTCACATCCGGGAACACGTTTCCAGGTGCTCGATCTGGAGAAGGACCCGCTGTCGCAAGGTCTCGGGCCAGGCCAGTTCGACGTCATCATCGCGGCCAATGTCATCCATGCCACCACTGATCTGGCGCGCACGTTCGCGGGGCTGCGTCGCCTGCTGGTGCCGGGCGGATTCGTGGCGATGCTGGAAGTCACGGCGCCACAGCGCTGGTTCGACCTGACCGTTGGCCTGACCGAGGGCTGGTGGGCGTTCACCGATACGGCACTGCGTGCGGAGTACGCCACGCTGTCACGCGATGGCTGGTTCGATTTCCTTCGCGCCAATGGCTGCGACGAAATTGGTCCATTGCCTGCGGATTTCCCCGCGGGCAGTTGTTTGGGACTGCAGCCGCTGATTGTGGGGCGCGTCGGCGCTGCCGCCAGCGGCATGCGGCGCCACTGGCTGGTGGCGCCGCCGGGCGAAGGTTCGCTGGCGGGGCTGGTCGAAAGGCTGCGCGCGCGTGGCGATGCCTGCACCGAGCTTTCGCTGCACGACCTGGCGCCGGGCGAAAACGCTGCTGGGCGCTGGCGCGCGCAGCTGGCAGCGGCGCGCGCGCAGGGCACGCCAGTCACGGATGTCGTGCATGCCGGGTTGCTCGGTTTGCCGAAGTGGGAGGATGTGGCTTTGCCTTCGGCGCGGTGTCTGCATGCGGATGGTGTGACTGGCGTGCTGGAACTTGCACAGGCGCTGATCCAGGAACAGCCAGATGCGCGCCTGAACGTGCTGACCCGCGGCGCACAGCCGGCCTCCGCCCTCGATCGCACCGCGACGCCGCTGCAAGCGACAGCTTGGGGCCTGGCGCGGACCATGGCGCTTGAATACCCGCGACCAGTCTGTGTCTGCATCGATCTGGATCCCGCACAGGGCGACGAGTCGGAACTGGATCGCCTGATCGAAGAACTGGATTCGGAGGGAGAGGAGCGCCAAGTGGCCTTGCGCGCCGGTGAGCGGCGTGTGGCGCGCCTGCAGAACACGACGCGCACAGCACAGCCGGTGCCGGCCGCATGGCGACTGACACCCGTCCAGCCGGGTTCACTCGATGGCTTCCAATTCCAACCCATGCAGCGTCGCGCGCCGGGCGCGGGCGAAGTGGAGATCGAAGTCGAGGCCTCGGCGCTGAACTTCAAGGACGTGCTCAATGCCTTGGGCATGTACCCGGGCGATCCGGGCCCGTTGGGCGGCGAGTGCGCGGGACGCGTCATCGCGGTGGGACCGGGCGTGCAGCATCTGCGCGTCGGCGACGAAGTGATGGCTGTGGCCGGCGGCAGCCTGGCCTCGCATGTGGTAGCGCGGGTCGAACTGGTGCAGCGACGACCGGAAGGCGTCACTGCGGCAGAAGGCGCGTCGTTCTCCATCGCCTACCTGACCGCGGCGTTCTGCCTCGATCACCTGGCTGCCCTGGCGACGGGCGAGCGTGTGCTCATCCATGCCGCCGCCGGTGGCGTGGGCATGGCCGCGGTCCGCCTCGCGCTGCGCAGTGGCGCCGAGGTATTCGCCACCGCCGGTGATGAACGCAAGCGCGCCATGCTGCGCGCAATGGGCGTGCAGCATGTGCTGGATTCGCGCAGCACTGCCTTCGTGGAGCAGATCCGCGCGGCTACCGGTGGGCGCGGCGTGGATGTGGTTCTGAACTCGCTGTCCGGCGAGCTGATCGACGCCAGCTTCGCCGTGCTGGGCAACGGCGGCCGCTTCGTCGAGATCGGCAAACGTGGCATCAAGGATCACGCCTGGGTCGATGCGCAGCAGCGCAACTGGCGCTACTTCATCGTCGACTGGGGCGACACCGCGGCGCGGGAGCCGGCGCTGATCGGCGGTCTATACGAAAAGCTCACGCGCGAACTGCGGGATGGCACGCTGTCCTGCCTGCCACTGCAGGTCTTCGCGGCCCGGGATGCGGCACGCGCCTTGCGCTTCATGGCCCAGGCGCGGCATGTCGGCAAGATCGTGCTGCGGCATCCGCAGCAGCACGGACCGCAAGTGCGTCGCGGCGGAACCTACCTGATCACCGGTGGCCTCTCAGGCCTTGGCTTGCAGGTCGGTCGTTGGCTGGCTGAGCAGGGTGCCGGCCGTTTGGTGTTGCTTGGCCGGCGCGGAATCACGCCGGAAGCGGAGCCTGTGTTGCGCGAATTGCGGCAATCTGGCGTGACGGTGCTCGCCGAAGCCATCGATGTGGCTGATGCCGCCGCGATGCAGGACCTGCTGAAGCGCGTGCGAGCTGGTGGCCGCCTGCATGGCATCGTGCACAGCGCTGGCGTACTGGATGACGCGGCTCTGCTGCAGCAGGATGCGGCGCACTTCGCCACCGTGTTCGCGCCGAAGGTGGAAGGCGCCTGGCTGCTTGATCGGCTGTCCCAAGCGGACCAGCTTGACTGGTTCGTCAGCTTTTCATCGGTGGCCGCTGTGCTCGGTTCGCCTGGTCAGGCCAATCATTCCGCCGCCAATGCATTGCTCGATGCACTGGCGCACGAGCGCAGCGCGCGTGGTCTGCCGAGCTTCAGCATCAACTGGGGTGCGTGGAGCGAGGTCGGTGCAGCCGCGGGCCAGACCGTGGCCAGCCGCGTTGCGGATCTGGGCTTGGTGGCGCTGACACCAGTTCAGGGTCTGGCAGCGCTGCAGCGGGTGCTGTCCGGCGACCTGCCACAGGTCGCCATCGCGCCCATGGACTGGAGCCGATACCTGTCGCGCATCGCCGCAGCGACGACGCCATTCCTGGCGCAGATGACCAGCGCCAGCGGGCCGGAAAGGGCGCAGGCAAAGACGCAGTTGGGAGCATCACAGCCAGCCTTGCGCGCAGAGCTGGCGGCTGCGGCGCCAGGCCGCCGTCGCGCCATCGTGGCAGCGTTCGTGCGTGAGCGTACCCTGAAAGCTTTGGGCATGGATCCATCGCGCACGGTTGACCCGCGCACCTCGCTGAATGACCTGGGGCTGGACTCGTTGCTCGCGGTGGAACTGCGCAACACGCTGGCAAGTGCGCTCGACTGCAGCCTTCCTGCCACGCTGCTGTTCGACTATCCGAACATGAACGCGCTGACGGACTTCCTGCTTGGTGAACTGCGGGTAAAGGACGATTCGGCGCAATCGGCTGCAGGGGAAGAGGCCACGCCCGCCGATGGCGCTGAGGCCGGCCTGGTTGGTTCGATCGAGTCGATGTCCGATGACGACGTGGAACGCCTGCTGGCAGAACGCAGCCGGCGTGCAAAGGCAGAGTGAGATGACGGATTTCCTGGATCGCATCAGCAAGTTGTCGCCCAAGCGACTGGCATTGCTGGCGCTCGAACAGCATGAGCAGCTGCAGGCTTTGCAGGACAAGAGACGCGATCCCATCGCCATCGTCGGCATGGGCTGTCGGTATCCGGGCGGCGCCATCACTCCGGACGCGTATTGGCAGCTGTTGCGTGAGGGCCGCGATGCCATCCGTGAAGTGCCCGCGGAACGCTGGAACATCGATGAGTGGTACGACGCCGATCCGGATGCGCCGGCCCGCATGTCGGCACGCGCCGGCGGCTTCCTCGACGAGGTCAGCGGCTTTGATCCGGCTTTCTTCGGCATCTCGCCACGCGAAGCGCTCACCATGGATCCGCAGCAGCGACTGCTGCTGGAGGTGGCGTGGGAGGCGTTGGAAAACGCCGGCATCTCACCTGCCAGCCTGCATGGCACGCAGTCGGGCGTTTTCGTCGGCATCTGCAACTCCGATCATTTCAACCGTCTGCTGCAACGGGGACCGGAGAGCATCGATGCCTATGTGGCTTCCGGCAGCGCGCACAGCGTGGCGGCGGGCCGCATAGCCTATTTCCTTGGCCTGCAGGGGCCGGCGCTGTCGATAGACACGGCGTGCTCGTCGTCGCTGGTGGCACTGCATGCCGCCTGCGCCAGCCTGCGCAATGGCGAGGCGGGACTGGCGCTGGCCGCAGGCGTGAACGTGATGTGCTCGCCCGAGACCACCATCGCGCTGTCGAAGGCGCACATGCTGGCGCCTGATGGCCGCTGCAAGACCTTCGATGCGGCGGCTGACGGATTCTCGCGCGGCGAGGGCTGCGGCGTGCTGGTGCTCAAGCGCCTGTCCGATGCGCTCGCCGACGGCGATCCGGTGCTGGCGGTGATCCGCGGTTCAGCGGTGAACCAGGACGGCCACAGCGGCGGCCTGACGGTACCCAATGGTCCCGCGCAGGAGGCGGTGATTCGCGCGGCGCTGGCTGATGCTGGCGTGAAGGCATCCGACATCGACTACGTCGAGGCGCACGGTACGGGCACTTCGTTGGGCGACCCCATCGAAGTGCGCGCGCTGTCGAATGCGCTCGGTGCTGGGCGCAGCGGCGACCGACGCCTGTGGATCGGTTCGGTCAAGACCAATATCGGGCACCTGGAATCCGCCGCCGGCATCGCCGGCGTGATGAAGGTGGTCCTGTCGCTGGTGCACCAGAGAATTCCGCCACATCTGCACTTCAGCACGCCGGGGCCGCACATACCGTGGGACCAGTTCCCGGTCGAGGTGACGTCCGGGGGACACGCGTGGTTGCAAGACCCGCAGCGCGCGCGCCGGGCAGGGGTGAGCTCCTTCGGTTTCAGCGGCACGAATGCGCATGTGGTGATCGAAGAGGCACCGCCGGTGCAGCCGGCATCGGCGGCGAGTCGTCCGCTGCAATGCTTGCCGTTGTCCGCACGTACCCCGGCCGCCTTGTCCCCGCTGAGCGCGGCCGTGGCGCAGGCGCTGCGCGCCGTGGACGCGCCCCCGCTGGATCAGATTGCCCGCTCGCTCGGCATTGGTCGCGCGCCATTCGAGGAGCGCCTGGCCGTAGTGGCCGCAAACCATGCCGACGCGGCCGCGAGGCTCGAGGCCTCGGCGCGAAATGGGGCGCCGCCCGAGCATTGCGTCCGTGGTACCGCGCCCGCCGGCGTGCGGCCCGAAGTGGTGTTCCTGTACACCGGCCAGGGTTCGCAGTATCCGGGCATGGGCAGGCAGCTGTATGAACAGTCCTCCGTCTTCCGCGCGGTGATTGATCATTGCGACGAGCTGCTCGGTGCCGACGCGCACGGCCGGCGTCTCAAGGATGTGCTGTGGCAGGGTGAAGGAGATTCCGCGCCCATCCACGAGACCGCCTGGACACAGCCCGCGCTGTTCGCCATCGAATACGCCCTCACGCAACTGTGGCGCAGCTGGGGCATCGAACCGGCCGCGGTGATTGGGCATTCCGTCGGCGAGTACGTGGCGGCCTGTGTCGCCGGTGTCATGACGCTCGAAGAGGGCCTGCGCCTGATGGCCGCGCGCGGGCGATTGATGCAGAGGCTGCCGCCGGGCGGCGCCATGGCTGCCGTGTTCGCGCCGCTTGAAGATGTGCGGCCGCTGGTTGCGGCGCATGCGGGTACGCTGGCCATCGCCGCAATCAATGCGCCGGACAGTGTGGTGATCTCCGGCGCCGAGCAGTCGGTGCTGCAGGTGCTGGAGCAACTGGCCGGACGCAATATCCAGGGCCACCGCCTGAAGGTGGCGCTGGCGGCGCATTCGCCGCTGGTCGAGCCACAACTCGATGAAATGCAGTCCATCGCCGGCGCAGTCGCGCCGCGCAAGCCGCAGATCCCGGTGGCCTGGAACCTGGGTGTCGATGCCCTGCCGGGTAATGCCGCGCCGGATGCACGCTACTGGCGCAGGCACATGCGGGAACCTGTGCACTTCGCCCAGGGCATGCAGTGGCTGCGCGACCAGGGCTTCAAGGTTTTTCTCGAGGTCGGGCCTCATCCGACGCTCTGCGCGCTGGCGCAGCGTGCGGACGACGCGAGCGGCAGGCGCCACATCGGCTCGTTGCGCCGTGGCCAGGAAGAATGGAGTGAACTGTCGGCTGCGCTGGCGCAGCTGCATGTTGCCGGTGTCGATCCGGACTGGGCTGCCGTCGGCGGCAAGGCCGGAGGGCGCGCCGCATTGCCGAACTACCCCTTCGAGCGGCGCCGCTTCTGGATCGACGCGCCGCGCCGCGGCGAGTGGCGCCAGCTGGCGCCAGCCAGCGTGCGGAATGCGCTGCGTGTTGCGCGCCTGCCAACGGCCACGCCACTCTTTGAAGGGGTGCTGGCACCGGATTCGCCGAGCTGGCTCGGCGATCACGTTGTCCAGGGTGCGGTGCTGGTTGCAGGGCCGGTCATGTTGCAGATGGCGCGCGATGCGTTCGCGCAGCTTGGCGGTGGTGCGTCCCTCACCGTCCAGGCGTTCAGCGTGCATGCGCCACTGGTGCTGTCCGAACAGGGCAGCCTGGTGCAGGTGCACCTCGCAGATGCGGCATCTGACGGGTGGAGCTTCAGCATCCACTCCCGCAGCTTGGGCAGTGATGGCGCCTGGGTGAAGCATGCCTCGGGTACATTCGCTGCCTCACCGCGTGCATCTGACGCAGCCGCTGTCTGCTCCCTCGATGCCTTGCGCCAGCGCCTGACCGGGCCGGGCAGCGGCGTCGCGCACTACGAACGGCTTGAACAACTGGGCATTGCACTGAAGGGTCACTTCCGCACGCTGGTACACACCTGGCGGCGCGATGGTGAAGCGCTCGCCGAAGTGGCGCTGGTGGAGGCTTTGCGCGGACAGTCCTTCGATGCGCATCCGGTGCTGCTGGACGGCGCGCTGCAGGCGATCGGCCTGGCGTTGCCGATGCAGGCGGATCCTTCCGAACTGTTCCTGTTCAACGGCGTGGAGCAGATCCATTTGCCCGGCGCGCTGGGCGACTCGATTCTGGTGCACGTGGTCATGCGCCAGGCAACCGGCGAGCGACCGGCAGAATGGCTCGCCGACCTGCAGTTACGCTCGCCAGACGGGCGACTCGTGGGAGAAATGCGGGGCGTCAGTCTGCGCCGCACCACGCGAGAGAGCCTGGTTCGGGTTCTGGGCGGTAATGACGTCCATCCCCTGCTGTATCACGTCGACTGGGAAGCTTCGCCAATCATCGAGCCAGCGGTGCGCGCGCTGCGGCCGCCGCCTGAATGGCTGCCGGCCTTGCGCCAACAGTTCACCGATCTGGTCGGGCAGCACAACGTGGCGGTATACGACGCGCTGCTGCCGCAGCTGGACCGACTGAGCATCCACCATGTGTCGACGGCGCTGCGAGCCCTTGGCTTCGATGCAACGCCTGGACGGCGCTTTGTGACCGGGCCAGAGCGAACGCGTCTCGGCGTAGTGCCGGCGCATGCCCGCCTGTTCGGTCGACTGCTGCAGATGCTGGGTGAAGACGGCGTGCTGCGCGAGCAGGACGGACAATGGGAGGTGGTCGGTGCGCTGCCGCTGATCGTCGATTCCGACGCTGAATGCGAGCGACTGATGGCGCGCTTCACTGGCGTTACGGGTGAGCTGAGCACCTTGCGGCGCTGTGGTCCGAAGCTGGCGCAGGTGCTGCGTGGCGAACAGGATCCGCTGCAACTGCTTTTCCCCGGCGGTTCCTTCGCCGAAGCCCGCGAACTGTACGTCGAGTCTCCGTATGCGCGCTGCTACAACGGCGCCTTGGCCGCAGCGCTGAAGGCAGCAATACAGGCGTTGCCGTCCGGCGCGAAATTGCGCGTGCTGGAAGTGGGAGCGGGTACTGGCGGCACGACGTCCTATACGCTGCCGGCACTGCCGCGCGAGCACGTGGAATATACCTTCACGGATCTGTCGGGTCTGTTCCTGGATCGCGCGCGCGCGCGCTTCGGCGACTATCCTGGTCTGCGCACTGCCCGGCTCGACATCGAGAAGGATCCCTTCGCACAGGGATTCGAGCCCGCCGCCTATGATGTGATCATCGCTGCCAACGTGTTGCATGCCACTGCCGATCTGGCGCTGACGATGACGCATGTGCGCGACCTGCTCGCGCCGGGCGGCCTGGCACTGATGCTGGAGGGCGTGGCGCCGGAGCGCTGGGTCGACCTGACCTTCGGACTGACCGATGGCTGGTGGCGCTTCACCGATCCGGCTCTGCGCCCGGACTATCCGCTGATCAACCGGAATGCGTGGTTGCGCATGCTGGGAGAGCTGTCGTTCACCGATGTGGCCACGCTGCCGGGCGACGACTTGTGCGGTCGTGCGCTGTCGCAGCAGGCGCTGATCGTGGCGCGCGCGCCGCAGTCCGCACGGCGCTGGATCCTGGTGGGCGGTCCGTCGGAGGTGTCGCAACTCCTGGCTGGGCATCTGCATGCAGCAGGTCATGCGGCCCGGCTGGTGGCGCCTGCCGACGTGCTGCCGGCGGATGCCGACGAAATCGTGCATCTGGAGGCGCTGGGCTGGGAAAGGCCCTCAGCCCGGACCGTCGAACGCCAGCTCGAACGTCTGGCCCGCGACGCCGCACCCGGCGCCACCGGGAGAGTGTGGATCGCGACTCGCGGCGCGCAGTTTGTCCGCGAGGAGTGGTCGGCGGACGCGCCTATGCAGGCACAACTCTGGGGCCTGGGTCGAGTCTTCTCGCTCGAGTTGCCGGAACGCTGGGGCGGTCTGGTGGACCTGCCGGCTGCTGCGCCGCCGGCCGAGCAGGCGGCGCAGCTGTATCGCTCGCTTATGGCAGGCTATTCCGAAGACCAGTCCGCCTGGCGAGGCGGCGAGCGGTACGTGCCGCGTCTGGCGCGTGGCAATCGGCCAGCCGCAAGTCCTCTGCACCTCGACCGTGATGGTCTTTATCTGGTCAGCGGCGGTTTCGGCGGACTGGGTCTGGTGGTCGCACGTTGGTTGGCCGAAAACGGTGTGCGCCACGTGGCATTGCTCGGAAGAAATCCGGACATGCAACTGCCGGGCGTTACGCAGATTGTGGCGCTCGGTGTGGAGGTCATCCCGGTAGCCGTGGATGTTTCCGATGCCAACGCGCTCGATCAGGCCCTTGTGGGTCTGAGAAGGAGGGGCCTGCCTCTTCGCGGCATTCTGCATGCGGCCGCGTATTTGGACGCCGCGCCGCTGGCGCAGCTGACCGCCGCCGAGTTCCATGCCATGAACCGGCCGAAGGTCGACGGCACCGAAGCCCTGCATCGCCTTACCAAGGATGATCCGCTCGATTTCCTGGTGCTGTTCTCATCGACCACCGCACTGTTCGGTGCTGCAGGCATGGCGCACTACGCAGCCGCGAACCAGTTCATGGATGCCTTCGCCCGTCTGCACGACCAGCCGGATCGCCGCGTGCTGTCCGTGAACTGGGGAACATGGGAGGTGATGCGGCTGGCGTCGATCCAGAGCCAGCGCTCGTTCCGCGACAGCGGCCTGAATCCGATGCCGGCCGATGCGGCGCTGGAGGCGCTGGAGCTGTTGCTGGCAAGGCAGGGGCCCGATACCGTCATCGCGGACGTCAACTGGGAAGTGCTGAAGCCGCTGCACGAGTCGCGGCGTCGGCGGCCGCTTTACGAGCGCATGGCTCGCGCGGTCGCTTCCAGCCCCGCGCATCGAGTGGCGTCGGCGAACGACGGACCCGCTGCTGACCTCCACAAGAAGTTGGCGTCCGCCAGCGGACAACGGCAGCGCGAGGATGTGCTGTTGGATTACGTTTCCGCCGAAGTCGTCGGCGTGCTGCATCTGGAGGGCGCGGGGCAGATCTCCACCACCACCGGACTGTTCGACCTTGGCATGGATTCGCTCATGGCGGTGGAGCTTCGCCGCAGGCTTGAAACCGGTACCGGTCTCACCTTGCCATCGACGCTGACCTTCAACTATCCAAGCGCAGCCGCACTGGCCGGATTTCTGCTTGCCGAGATCGACAAGGCTGGCGTCGCCTCTACGGAGCAGCCAACGGTGGAGAAGATTGCGCGAGTCGAGCCGGAAGCACCCGCTGCACCCGCCGATCTGGATGACCTGACCGAGCTGGAGCTCGAACAGCGGCTGATGCAAAAGATGGAGAAGCTGCTGTGAGCTTGCAACGCAAGGCGCTTTGGTATGCCGTGGCTTTCACTGCGTCATGGGCGATGGTGGAGGCCATTGCCGGAAGTGTCCTCGCGCGCTATTCCCCTTTCCAGGTTGTCTGGGTGCGTTACGGCGTGCACCTGCTGGTGCTGATCGTGCTGTTCGGCTGGTGGGGCGCGGGACCGCTGATGCGCACGCGTCGGCCCGGCTATCAGATCGCTCGCTCGCTGCTGATGCTCATCATGCCTGCCTCCTGGATCGCCGGGCGGCAGCTGGGGATGCCTATGAGCGGATTCATGCCGGTCTTCTGGCTGTCGCCGCTGCTGATCATGGTATTCGCCTGCCTGGTGCTGGGTGAGCGCCCCTCGGCAAAACTCTGGCTTGCCGGGGCGCTCGCAAGCGCCGGTGCAATGTTCCAGTTTGGCGGCCGTCTGCCGCTATTCTCATGGCAGCTGGTTTTCCCGCTGGCGATGTCCGCCAGTTTCAGTCTTTACATCGTGATGACGCGGTCGCTGCGGGATGAAGGCGTACGCGTCAATCTGCTCTATACAGCCCTCGGCGTGTTCGTCGCACTGACACCTGTGATGCCCCATGTATGGCAGGCGCCCGGGGCCCTTGATTTCGGAGTCATGACTGTCGTCGGCATTCTCGGCCTGGCATGCCTCTACTTCCTCGACCGGATGGCATCGGCGGCCGAGGTTTCGCTGACTGCTCCCGTGATAGCAGGCCAGGTCCTCCTCACGACGGCTGTTTCCGTGCTGCAGAAGCATGGTCTGCCCGGCAGGCTTGCGATGACCGGGGCATTTGCCGTTGCGGTATCCGCACTGATGATCTGGCTATTCACAACCCATGCCGCAGCCGGGAATTTCAAGCCGGCTCGTGACCTGCAAGGATCGACCTGAAGATGGAACCAACCGACCAGAACTCCCGGGGCGGGTCCGCTGGCGGCGGCGATCGCCGCAACCTGCTGCGGGATGCGCTCGCGGCGCTTGAGAAGTTGCAGGCGAAGCTCGATGCCGCCGAGTCCGCGCGGCACGAACCCATTGCCATCGTGGGTATCGCTTGTCGTCTGCCCGGTGGCCTGAATACCCCGGAAGCCTACTGGCAAGCCCTGGTTGAAGGTCGTCATACGGTCTCCGAGATTCCCGCGGATCGCTGGGACGTGGACGCTTACTACAATCCGGATCCGTCGAATCCCGGCACGGCCTATACCAAGGCCGGCGGCTTTCTCGACCAGGTCGATCTGTTCGAGCCAGCGCTGTTCGGCATGTCTCCGCGAGAGGCGGCCGGCGTCGATCCGCAGCAGCGCTTGTTGCTGGAGACGGCCTGGGAGACGCTCGAACGGGCCGGAATTTCGCCCGATTCGCTCAACGGCAGTCGGACCGGCGTTTTCGTTGGAATCACGAGTACGGATTATGCGCAGCGGATCGATGTGCGTGACCCGGCGCGCAGTGATTTCTACCTGGCCACCGGCACGGCCCTGAACACGGCCGCAGGGCGAATTTCATTCACGCTTGGCCTGCAGGGGCCATGCATGGCCATCGACACGGCCTGTTCGTCGTCACTGGTTGCCCTGCACGCGGCCTGCCAGTCCCTGCGGAACCGCGAGAGCAGTCTGGCGCTGGCGGGGGGCGTCAACGTGATGTTGTCGCCCGATCCGTACGTGCTCATTTCAAAATGGGGAATGCTGTCGCCGGATGGTTGCTGCAAGACCTTCGATGCAGCGGCTAACGGCTTCGTTCGCGGCGAGGGTTGCGTGCTCTTCGTCCTGGAGCGCCAGGCGGACGCCATCGCCAATGGGCATCACATCCTGGCGCTGATCCGGGGATCCGCCGTCAACCAGGATGGGCGGTCAAGCGGACTTACAGTTCCCAATGGCATCGCGCAGCAGGCAGTGATCCGGCAGGCGCTTGAAGCCGCGAAGATCGCGGCGAAAGAAGTCAGCTACGTCGAGGCGCATGGCACCGGGACCACGCTCGGCGATCCCATAGAAGTGGAGGCCATCGCAGCTGCCTACGCAGAAGGACGCCCGGCCACACAGCCGATTGAAGTAGGCTCGGTGAAGTCGAACATCGGCCATCTGGAATCGGCATCCGGCGCTGCGGGATTGGCGAAGCTCGTGTTGTCGTTGGGCAATCGCCAGATTCCAGCAAGCCTGCATGTGACGCAGCCCTCGCCGGCGATTCCCTGGTCCACCATCCCGGTCCGGGTCAGCACTGCGCTGCACGAATGGCCGGCAATGGAGGGACGTGGGCGCATCGGCGGCGTGAGCTCGTTCGGGGCCAGTGGCGTGAATGCGCATCTTCTGGTGCAGGAAGCGCCTCGTGTCGAGAACGCCCGGATTCAGCAGCGCGGCGCGTATTGCCTGCCCTTGTCGGCCCGGAATCCGGCCGCCTTGGCGGAATTGGCGAAGCTGTATGCCGAATATCTGGATTCCCACGAAGAAGTGGATCTGGCAGATGTCTGCCGTACGGCCGGTACGGCGCGGGCGCGGCTGGCCGAGAGGATTGCGATCCACTCAACTGACCGCGACGCCATGTCTGTCGCGCTGCGCGGCGTAACCACCGACGCCAGCGCGCATGCGCGCGGTACCGTAACGGCAGATGGCCGCACGCGGATAGCCTTTCTGTTTACCGGGCAGGGTGCGCAGCATGTCGGGATGGGCCGCGAACTCCACGCAACGGAACCGGTCTTTCGCGAGGTCTTTGACCGATGTGCGAAGGTGCTCGATCAGGAATTGGGCCGCCCGCTGCATGAGATCGTCTTTGACGACACTGGCGGTCTGCTGGATCAGACACGGTATACCCAGCCGGCGCTGTATGCCGTCGAAGTGGCGCTTGCAGAGTTGTGGCGCAGTTGGGGTATCGAGCCGACGGTGGTCATCGGCCACAGCGTAGGTGAATTCGCGGCTGCGGCGATTGCCGGAGTCATTACGGTCGAAGATGGCGCGCGATTGATCGCGGCGCGCGGCCGACTCATGCAGGATCTGCCGGCGGGCGGAGTCATGGTTGCCGTTCACGGTGACCGGCTGAAGATCGAACGCGCCGTCGCAAGCGCGGGCGCAGCGGTGTCCGTCGCCGCCCGCAATGCTCCGGATCAGCTGGTGGTGGCCGGAGCGGAAGGCGCGGTGAATTCCGTCGTCGCCGGACTCGAGGCGCAGGGCATGCGCGTGCAGAAGCTGCAGGTATCGCATGCCTTCCATTCTTCGCTGATGGAACCAATGGTCGCCGAATTCCGCCGAATCGCCGCGCGGATCGAGCATCGGGCGCCACGCCTGCCCTGGGTGTCGAATCTCACCGGCGCACTGCTCGAGTGGCCACAGTGGTCGGCTCGCATGGACGAGTACTGGGCAAGGCACGTGAGGGAAGCAGTGGCGTTTGCCGACGGTGTTGGTGTTCTGCAAGCCATGAAATGCGGCGTGTATCTCGAAATCGGCCCGCACCCCGTGCTGCTGGGGATGGCGAGCCAGTGGCTGACGGGCGCAGACCAGCCAGCGTGGGTGCCATCATTGAAGCGGGGGGAACCCGCGGACCAGCAGGTCAGTGCGGCTCTGGCGACGCTGTTCGTAAAAGGGGCGCCAGTGGAATGGTCGTCCGTGTATCCACAGGCCAAGCTCACTCGCCCGCCCTTGCCGACATATCCGTTCCAGCGCGAGCGCTTCCTCATTCCCCCCAGGACAACCGGCCGCACGGTGGCTGTGGCACCGGCCGCAGCCGGTCTGCTCGGGGCAAGCGTGCCGGTCGCGGGACTCGATGCCGTTTTCGAACGCTCGATCGATGCCACCGATCCCGCCTGGCTGGGGGATCATGTGGTGGCTGGGCAGGTGATCGTGCCCATGACGGCCTATCTCGATATGTGTGCTGCCGCGGCGATGCAGGTTTACCACTGCGCGTCGGTGCTGGTGGAAGACTTCGAAATTCAGGGTCCGCTGCTGCTGCGCGCAGGCGACCGCAGGTTGCTGCAGACGATAGTGGATGAAAAGGCGGATTCGGCGCGGGTCAGGGTGTTCAGCCGGGATGCCGAACAGAGCGATTCGGCCTGGCAGCTGCATGTTCATTGCAGGATTCGCCCCGTGACGGCCGACAGCATCGAATTGCGCCCCGAACTGGAGCAGATCCGTATGCCGACGGGCGCCAGGGACGCGGAACTGAGCGGCTTCTACGAGGATCTGTCCAGGCTGGGAGTCAAATTCGGACCCGCGTTCCGCGGTCTGCAGTCGGCAGTTCTGGGAGAGGAAGAAGCTGTCGGGAATATCTCCGTCGCAGTTTGTGCCGACGGAGTCGGCTCAGCAGGCTCCGGGCTTCATCCGGCCTCGCTGGTTGCCTGCTTCCAGGTGGCAGCCTTGGTGCTCAGAAGTCTGCCCGGCCTCGGCGGTCGCATGTACCTGCCGGTGGGCGTAGGGCGATATGTGCTGCACGGGCGAACCGGGCTTGATCTGGTCTGCCATGCGCGCTTGCGTTCGCGCGGCGCGGACGCGCGCGCGCTGCTCATCGATCTGCGAATAGAGGATGTGAGCGGATCACTGGTGGCGACACTGCAAGGGCTGCGATGTCACAGAGTGACTCGCGCGCTGACGAGCGGAGGCGGTGATGATGTTGCCCCTCTGTGCTATAGCGTGACCTGGCGAGAGCAGAGCCTCACCGCCAGCGCACCGATGGACAGCGACGGCAGCTGGCTGATATTCGATGACGAAACGGGGCTGGGTGCGCGCCTGGAAGCGGAAGCCAAACGCCGCGGCGCAAAGACGGTGCTGGTTCGTCCCGGCAGCAAATATCGCCAGACAGATTCCGGTGCTTTCGAGATCAATGCGTCGAGTCCCGAAGACTACGTGCGGTTGGTGGGTTCCGAAAACATTGCGGGAATCGTGTTCCTTTGGCCGCTGCGAATTCCGCAGCTGCGCGCGCAGGAGGTTCCGGGCGATATCCAGCAGTTCGGAACGGAAGCCGCACTGCGCCTGATTCAGGCCATGGGAGCAGGGACCGGTCGCAGTCCGCGGCTATACGTAGCCACGGCGGGTAGTGAATCGGTGGATGGCAGCGAAACCCTGCGCATCGGACAGGCGCCGGTTGCGGGTTTCGCGCGCGTGGCCGCAACGGAAAAGCCCGGACTGCACGTAACCCATGTTGATGTGGATCCCGAGGCGACGGCTGTGGTCAGCGCGCGCCTGCTGCTGGACGAGTTGCTGGCTGCGACTCCGGAAAATCAGATCGCATGGCGCAAGGGGCAACGCTATGTGGCGCGTCTTGCGCGGCTGTCATCACTCGCGGACGCCGGGCCGGACGAGCCGTTCCAGCTGTCGATCAAGCAGAAGGGAACGCTCGAGAACCTCGCGCTGGAACCCGCACAGCGACGCGAACCGGGGCCCGGGGAAGTCGAGATTGGTGTTCGGGCCAGCGGTCTGAACTTCCGCGACGTGTTGAACGCACTAGGCATGTACCCCGGCGACATCCCGCATCTGGGCAGCGACTGTGCCGGAGTGGTAGTGGCCGTAGGTAGTGGTGTGACGCGATTCGCCGTCGGCGATCGTGTCGTGGCCATGGCCGAAGGAGCGTTCTCCAGCCACGTAACCACGCGTTGGGAGTTCGTCGCGCCGCTGCCCGAGAATCTGAGCTTTGAACAGGGTGCTGCCGTTCCTACGGCGTACCTGACAGCCGAAATCACCTTGAACCTGATCGCGGGAATGAAGAGCGGAGACAAGGTGTTGATCCACTCCGGGGCGGGTGGAGTGGGAATGGCTGCGATCACGCTGGCGCTGCGCGCGGGCGCCGAGGTGTTTGCCACCGCCGGCAGCCCCGAGAAGCGGGCATTGCTGAAGGAACTGGGCGTATCGCATGCCCTGGATTCGCGCTCGACCTCCTTTGCCGATGATGTCCTTCGGTACACGGGTGGAGAGGGCGTGGATATCGTGCTCAACTCCCTGGCCGGCGAACTGCTGGACCGCAGTTTCGATGTGGTACGGACCGGAGGCACCTTCCTGGAGATCGGCAAGCGTGGGCTCTGGTCCCATGAACGGGTGCGTGGCCTCAAGCGCGACATCAACTATCACATCGTCGATTGCAACGACAATGCACGCGAAACTCCGGAACTGGTCGGAGAAATCTTTGCGCGCATTCTCAGGCGGATTGGTACAGGCGAGCTGCCCGCCCTGCGCTGCACCACATTCACACTGCAGCGGGCTGCCGACGCATTCCGCTTCATGGCGCAAGCCAGGCACACGGGCAGAGTGGTGTTCCGGCATCCAGTCGTGTGGCATTCTCCTGCCGAACCGGTGCAGGCCGACAAGACGTACCTGGTTACCGGAGCCCTGCGCGGCCTGGGTTTGCAGGCCGCCCTGTGGCTCGCCCGCGAAGGAGCAAAACATCTCCTGTTGGTCGGACGTAGGCGCCCCGACGATGCAACTGCGATCGAACTTGATGCCATTCGCCGCGGCGGCGCACATGTCATCGCCCTGCAGGCCGATGTCGGGTCGGTCGAAGTAGTTGAGCTGATTGCCCGGTCGTTGCAGCAGATGCCCTCGTTGGGCGGTGTCATTCACTGCGCCGGCATTCTGGACGATGGGATGATCGATAGCCTGGCGCCTTCCCGATTCGCTCCAGTGATGAAGCCCAAGGCGGATGCAGCCTGGCTCCTGCATCACATGTTGCGGGCACAGGGCCAAAGTCCGGATTTCTTCGTGGTGTATTCCTCGATGTCCACCGTCTTCGGTTCACCCGGACAGGGCAACTACGTCGCCGCCAATGCATTCCTGGACGCATTCGCAACCTGGCGCAACATGCAGGGTCTGCCGGCGATATCCATAGGCTGGGGAGCGTGGTCGGAAACAGGCATGGCAGCCCGTGGCGGGGCTGTTGGCCGCGCGTCGTCCCGCGGCCTCGCTGGAATTTCCAATTCGCAGGGCCTTGGTGCGCTTGGCGCGTTGATACGCAGCGGGGCAAGTGGCGCCATTGCCATCGCCCCCATTGACTGGAACGTGGTTGCGGCAACCATGGGAAATAGCCAGCCGGCGCCATTGTTGAGCGAGCTTGTTGCTGCCGCGTCACGGGTGAATGCAGCGGGGAGCCAGCAGGCAGCCGGTGCGCGTGCCACCTTGTCGCTGCATGAGCGCCTGCGCGCCGCGCCGCCGAATCGCCGGCGCAACCTGTTGCGCGACTTCGTGCGCGAGCAGACAGCGCATGTACTGGGCCTGCACGATCCGCTCGCACTGGACTGCGAAGAGCCACTGCGGCATCTGGGTCTGGATTCCCTTACCGCAGTGGAATTGGGGAACCGTCTCGGATCGGCGGCCGGCCGGTCGTTTCCCGCGACGCTGACATTCGATCATCCGTCGGTGATGGCGCTTGCTGGATTCATGGCGCAGGAAGTGTATTCCGCAGAGATGGGAGAGCCGTCTGATGACGCGGCCCATTCCGTCACGGATTCCCTCGATGAGATGACCCCCGACGAGGTTGCGAGCGCGTTGGCGCGGCAACTTGAAAGCCTGGAGAAGTGATGACCGACAAGGAACAACAGGATCGCGCGCTGCTTCTGAAGCGCTCCCTGGCCGCGATCAATGATCTTCAGACGCAATTGGCTGCGGCGCGCCGCGCGGCAACAGAGCCCATTGCCATCGTCGGCATGAGCTGTCGCTTTCCGGGCGGCGCTGTCACGCCGGAGGCGTATTGGGACCTGCTGATGAGCGGTACGGACGCGGTCACGGAAGTGCCGCGCGATCGCTGGGACATCGACAAATTCTACGATCCCGATCCCAACGCGGTTGGCAAGACCTACACGCGATGGGGCGCATTCCTCGATGACGTGCGGAACTTCGATGCGGATCTGTTCGGCGTGTCGCCTCGTGAAGCTGTGATGC
>JACZCW010145596.1_pt1 | contig 18978 bp, 17 predicted proteins | sample 8641861 | NCBI WGS metagenome assembly JACZCW01 (sample SAMN15324607, study PRJNA640507) | soil metagenome | isolation source: intercropping sugarcane | place: China: Luxin town, Laibin City, Guangxi Province | collected 2019-07-25 | depth 10cm m | reverse complement strand
TCCATCAAGAAGGCCTGACTGGGCGACGGCAGCGCCTCGGGGTTTTCATCCCCCCACTTGATGAGGAGAGCTTCAGCGCGGGTGATGGGATTGCTCAGACGACGCGCCGCATCGTTCACCTCCAGCGCTTTGCTGAGCGCGGCCCGGCGCTCTCCTGCTGGACGCCCGACATAACGATCCGGGTGCAGCGCCCGGCTGAGCGCTAGCTTTCGCTCAGCAATCGTACGCGCGTCCAAGTCAAAACTCGGCGGCAAACCGAGGGCGGAGAAAGGGTCCATGATTTACTTGACGGTGAAGGAGTGCCCACAACCGCAACTGGATGCCTCCTGCGGGTTTCTGAACTTGAACCCCTGGAACATGAGCGTCTTTTCGTAGTCGAACACGCTCCCTGCCAGGTACACAAAGCTCTTCTTGTCGACCACGAAGCGCACCCCATCCACTTCAAAAGCGTAGTCGCGCTCTTTGGGCGCACCGTCTTCAAACTGAATGACATAGCTGAACCCAGAACAGCCCCCGCCCTTGATGCCCAAGCGGATGGCAGCTCGCGGCGTGCCGCGCTTCTCCAGCTTCTGCGCGCCAAAGCTCGCAGCAGCAGAGCTGATCACCAACCCCTTTTGGGGCGCGCGTTCAAAGGCGCGCTGCCAAAGCTCGTCGGCGTTCACGACGCTGGGGGCAGAACCCACGCTGGCAGAAGAGGCTCCCCCATGAGCAGGAGCGGTGAGCGTAGAGGCGTTCATGATTCCTCATTCAAGGCCGCGCGGGCCCGTTGTTTCTTGCGAAAGTCCTCAATGGCGCTCTTGATGGCGTCTTCCGCCAAAACCGAGCAGTGGATCTTCACTGGTGGCAGGGTGAGCTCCTCCGCAATTTGCGCATTGGACAACGCTTCAGCGACTTCCAGGCTTTTGCCCTTGATCCATTCAGTGGCCAATGAGGACGACGCAATGGCGCTACCGCAACCAAAGGTCTTGAAGCGCGCGTCCTCGATGATGCCATGATCATTGACCTTGATTTGTAGACGCATCACGTCCCCGCACGCCGGCGCGCCGACGAGACCAGTTCCAACGCTGGGGTCCTCGGTGTCCAATGATCCAACGTTGCGAGGGTTTTCGTAGTGGTCGATGACTTTTTCACTGTAGGCCATGATGGGCTCCTTTGTGCGGAAACACAGAGTGGGAAACGGTAGGGGGGATAGCTAAAGAGAAACGAAGCGGGGAACCAATGAAGGACAAGGGTGTGCTGACCTCAATGGGCAGCCCATTGGATGCTCTTGATGTCGATGCCTTGCTGATGCATCTCATACAAGGGTGACATCTCGCGCAGACGCTTCACTTTGTCGACCATGAGATCAGCCACGAAATCGACCTCTTCTTGAGTGTTAAAACGGCCGATACCAAAGCGAATGGATGAATGCGCCAGCTCCTCATCTAGACCCATAGCGCGCAGCACGTAGCTGGGCTCTAAGCTAGCGCTCGTGCAAGCGGAACCGCTGGAGACAGCCACATCCTTGATGGCCATCATCAACCCCTCACCTTCTACGAAGGAAAAGGACAGATTGAGGTTACCAGGCAGGCGCTGGGTGGGGTGTCCGTTGAGGATCACTTCCTCCAGACGAGACGTGATGCGTTGGTGCAAGCGCTCGCGCAGGCCAAAGATGCGTTCGTTCTCAACGGCGCCCTCTTGCAGGATGATCTTGGCCGCCTGAGCGAAACCGACAATACCCGGCACGTTGAGCGTGCCTGAACGATTGCCGCGTTCGTGTCCCCCGCCATCCATCTGCGCCACCAAGCGCACCCGGGGCTTTTTACGACGAATGTAGAGAGCGCCGCAGCCCTTGGGGCCGTAAATCTTGTGCGCCGTGATGGAGGCCAAGTCGACGTTCATTTGATTGACGTCAAACGCAGTCTTGCCCACGCCTTGTACGGCGTCACAATGCAAAAGAACGCCTTTTTCGCGGGTAATTTCGCCGATGGCCCCGAGAGGTTGGACGGTGCCCACCTCATTGTTGGCGAGCATGATGGAAACCAGAATGGTCTTGTCGGTGATGGCCGCGCGCACACGCTCAGGATCCACCATACCGCTCGTGTCGACGGGTAGGTAGGTCACATCAAAGCCTTCCTTCTCCAGTCGCTTGCATGAGTCGAGCACGGCCTTGTGTTCGATGACCGAGGTGATGATGTGATTGCCTTTTGACTTGTAGTACTCAGCCACACCCTTGATGGCGACGTTGTTGCTCTCAGTCGCGCCTGAGGTAAACACGATCTCTTTGCCTGACTCGGCGCCGATCAGCTGAGCAATGACATCGCGCGCGTCGTCGACCGCCGCTTCTGCTTCCCAACCAAAGCGATGGGTGCGGCTGGCCGCGTTGCCAAACGTTTGAGTAAAGTAGGGCAGCATCGCCTCCAGCACACGCGGGTCCATGGGCGTGGTGGCGTGATTGTCCATGTAAATGGGAAATTTGAGCGTCATGGTCGAATCAATCGGTGTGAAATAAAAGAGGGAGGAGGTCAGGACCGGCTGGGTGAAAGGGGGCGTCAGCGTACATGCGCGCCCGTCACCAAGGACGGCGGTTCAGGTTGATCGAGATGGCGTGCGCAGGCCGGACATTCCTCTCGGTGCGCTTCTTCATTGCAAGCGCTCTGGCACGCATCCAGATAGGTAAGACTGGAGAGCAGCTCTTGCTCCAGGCGGTGTAGCTCGGCGAGTTTCTCCTGCACCGCCGTCAATTTCTCGACGTAAGTGCCGCGCAAAACCAGTGCAGCCTCTCGCGGAGTGCGCGCCTGCTCTTGCCGATCGAGCATCTCTCGCAACTCGGGTAGGGAGAACCCAACTGCCTGCATCTTGCTGATCCAGAGCACGCGCGCGACCGAGTCATGATTGTAGAGGCGAAACCGACCTCGTGATCGGTCCACCGGGCGCAGCAGGCCAAGATCCTCATAAAGGTGAATGGCGCGCACGGTCTTGTTGGTGCGCTTGGCTAAGTCACCGACCTGAAGTAGTCCGGCCTCATCCCACTCGGTTCGCCCGTGGTCTGATGCCCGCGCCTGGTCTGCCGCGCCTGGTTCAGGGAGCGCGGGCGCGTCCTGGACAACAGCGAGGCGGCGGCGGAAAAGGTGGGACATAGGATCACTCGGGCTGAGACTAACTCGTACGTATAGGTACGAGTTGCTGCAGGACAAGTAGCTCCAGAAGCCGTCGCTGTCAAACGTGGCTAACCAACTGAAATCAAAGAACTAATTCAGCAATCGGCCACCGAGCCGCGACTCGGAGGTGCAATTTTTCAGCAAAAATGGTCCCTGGTCCCCGCTGCCTTGCTCAATAGGGGTCGCCGCCGCTGTTGCCCCCGGGGCCATACTGACACACGGTGAGCGTGCCTTCATAAGTCTGGCCCTCGACCTCGAAAGGGACGTCGTCTTTGCGCCCACAGCCAATCCAGACCGACTCCCGCCACACCACTTGGGTGTAGTGCCCTCCGCAGCCGCCCCGTTCACAATTGTGCGTCTCTTCTAGCGACCAAGCGTTGTACACAAATTCGTGAGGGTCGGCGAACTGCCCGCCGCCAATGGCCATGTTCTCACCGTGATAGCCGTCATGGTGAGTGCTTTGGTAGGTTCTAAACTGCTGTGAGCTGTGGCCCTGGCTCCAATCGTCAATGCTGGAGGCGTACTCTTGAGCTTTGGCCTCAATGAGCGGATCCCAACCCACCATAGCGATCGGCGGATCAGCCGCTGGCTCGTCGGAAAAAATGCCCAAGTTGACCTCGCGCCGCACCTCATTGTGTTCAAACACGATGTCCCAGCACAGCTCCCCTTCTAGACAGTCGCAGCTGCTCCCATCCCCGTCGCAAATACCACAGGCGTCCACCACAGAGCCGTCGGCACAGCCGGTGCCGTCGCCATCTGAAGAGCCGAGCGCTCGCTCGCCGCTCGCCGTGTCGGCGCCCCCACTGCCCTCACCACCGCTGGAGGTCTGCCCGCCGCTGCCTTCACTCGCGTCGTCCCCGCCGCTTCCGTTCAGTGAGCCTCCGCTGCCTGCGCTTCGGCCGCCCGTCCCCAGCGGATTGGTCGTGTCCGAGCCACCTGTCCCGTTGCTGGTCGCGTCACCGCCACTGGAGGTGTCCCCGCCGGTGCCCGTGGGTCCATCATTTTCCTCATCTGGGCTGGAACACGCTACAAATAGCGCTCCAACAGCGCACGCAACCAAGGCGCGCCTTGGTGAGAACCCCGCTTTGAGCGCCCCCCGACCGGACCCAACAACAGTCATCGTTAGCCATGGTACCCGGCCATGTGAGCTTGAGGGCAAAAATCGAAACCGCCCGCTGCGATGGGTGAGGTCGATACTGCAATTGATCAACCAAGCTGCATGAATGTGGCACTGGTCCATACCCAGCACCACATTCTTGAAGCTCAACTCAGCTCTCGTCGCCGATCAACCCGCTGAGGCTGGGACCCAGAACGCCCGCGACGTCTGGCTTACCGCCGCTCAAGCGCGACACCGCGTTCACGTGGTGCACCAAAAATGCGCGGTTGTCCGTCACGTTGAGGTTGAGCATCTCCAACGCCCCAATGCGATCCTCGGGCGAGAACGGCGCTTCTTCGACCTTTTCCATACTCAACTTGTGCGCGTCGTAAGACATGTACTCCGCGCGCGTGTCGAGGATCGTGTAGTCGTCACCTCGGCGTAGTTCTAAAGTGACCGACCCGGTCACGGAGGGAGCGATCCAACGCGTCAGTCCGTCCTTGAGCATCATGCATTCTGGATCGAACCAGCGCCCCTCATAGAGCAAGCGACCCAAGCGGCGCCCAAGTGTAAAATACTGATCCAATGTGTTCTCGTTGTGGATCGAACTGAGCAATCGCTCATAAACGAGGTGCAAGAGCGCCATGCCGGGCGCCTCGTAAATGCCTCGGCTTTTGGCGTCGATGACGCGGTTTTCAATCTGGTCGCTCATTCCCAAGCCGTGTCGACCACCCACGCGATTCGCCTCGGTCATGATGTCGATCATGCTCGAGAACCGTTGCCCGTTGATGGCCACCGGCACGCCCCGTTCGAACTCTACGGTGACCTCTTGCGCAGCGATGGTTTGAGCCGGGTCCCAGGGTTTCACGCCCATGATTGGCTCGACGATCTTCATGCCGTTTTGTAGATACTCGAGGTCCTTGGCTTCGTGCGTCGCGCCCAACACGTTAGCGTCGGTGCTGTACGCCTTCTCTTTGCTCTTCGTGTACGGCAGTCCCAGCGATTCAATGTATTCGCTCATTTCAGTGCGCCCGCCAAACGCATCTACAAACTTCTGGTCCAACCATGGTTTGTAGATCTTCAGCAGCGGGTTGGTGAGGATGCCGTAGCGATAGAAGCGCTGGATGTCGTTGCCCTTGTGGGTGCTGCCATCGCCAAAAACATGAACGCCGTCCTCGAGCATCGCGCGGATGATGGCCGTGGTCGTCACGGCGCGGCCCAAGGGCGTGGTGTTGAAATACTTCTTGCCGCCGCAATGCAAATGAAATGCGCCGCACTGGATGGCGATGACGCCCTCACGTGCCATCGCCTCGCGGCAGTCGATGAGTCGCGCTCCCGCCGCGCCGTGGGCCATGGCGACCGGAGGGATCTCGGCCGGATTCTTCTCGTCCGGTTGCGCGAGGTCCGCGGTGTAACAGTGGACTTCAATGCCCTGGCGTGACAACCACGCCACCGCGCAGCGCGTGTCCAATCCTCCTGAAAATGCGATGCCCAACTTGGTGCCCTGGGGGGGCAAGGTTCGATAAATCCGGCTCATGGCTGCCCGCGCTATATCAGGTTTTTGGCCCGCGCTACTCAGGCGAGGTTTTGGCGTAAAAACGCGCGGATTTCGCGGCGCGGTCGGACGTGCGTGTCGAGTCGCTCCCGGGGGGAGGCGCAACTTCTGCGCTATTCTGCCACGCCAGTCGCAAATACTGCGCGGTCACCCGACCAGACGTCACGTGGAACCTGCAGATTTTGCCTGGGTTGGGCGCTCAATAGGATGCGCCAACAAAGGCACGAAGTATGCTTTGCTAGGGATAGATTCTCGGAAAGGATAGGGAACCATGAAAGCAGAACCATACCGCATCGTTGTTGGTACGGAATTCTCAGACGCTGCCGAACTTGCACTACGGCAGGCATTCGATCTCGCCGCGCAACAGGAACGCGCGGAGGTCCACGTCGTCAACGCCGTGCAGTACTTGGGAGATTTCGTACAGATGGATCTTCCCGAAGTCGTCGCCTACCGACTCCCCCTCACTGAGGCACAGGAGCGGCTGGAGGCCAACGTCGGGGCGCGTCTATCGGCGTGGCAGAATGAAACCAATCAAACCTTCGCTCGATGTGTTACGTATGTGAGTGTCGACACACCGGCGCAGGGCATCGCTCAACTTGCGTCTGATCTCGAAGCAGATTTGATCGTAGTGGGGACACACGGACGGCGGGGCTTGCCGCGCTTTCTTTTAGGATCAGTGGCCGAGGCGGTGGTTCGGCTTGCCCCCTGTCCGGTGTACGTGATGCGCACCAAGGGGCACCCTGAAAAAATCCCCGAGATCACGCCGCCCTGTTCTGAATGCGTGAACACGCGCAGAGCCACGGGCGGGCAGCAGTTGTGGTGCCAGCAGCACCAAGAGCGGCATGGCCCGCGCCACGTCTACCACTACCAAGATCGCAGGTCTTCAGACGGCAATCTAGGGTCGCTCTGACTCACGCCGCACCTAGTTGCAAAATACTGCATTAGGTGTGCTGGCAGTTTACAACATTGCAACGTTTGCGCTCCGGCCTATTGTGAGCGGGTGGATCTCGACGATTTTCGCTCCTTTGAACAACTGGCGCAAACGCTGCACTTCGCGCGGGCGGCACGCATTCTTGGGGTGAGCGCCTCGGCGCTCACCCGTCGCGTGCAGATGATGGAGCAGACGCTCGGCCAAGCCCTATTCGAGCGTGAGCACCGCGCGGTCCGTTTGACCGACGCCGGTCTAAGGTTCCGCACATTTTCGCGGCACCAGCTCGAGCAGTGGGAGCAACTGCTCGATGACCTGCGTGGACAGGGCAGCGCACCCATCGGCGAGCTCAAGATCGCCTGTACGGTCACCGCTTGCCACACCCTACTGCCCGACCTTCTGAGCGAGTTCCGCGCGCTCTATCCAGGCATCACCCTGCATCTACTGACCCAAGATGCCACCGTCTCGCTCCAACAGCTTGAGGCGTCAGAGGTGGATGTTGCCGTCATCCCCACCGAGGACGAACTGCAGCCAAGCCTGGACAGTGTCGGCCTGGCCCAAACAGAACTGTCCTTCATTGCCCCGCTTGGTTCATCCTGGATTGAGCTGAGTCGAACCAAGAAGAAGCTCAATGAGCTGCCCTTCGTGGCTCCTATTGCAGGCCTCGAACAATCACGGCTGCTTCAGTGGCTCAAGTCCAACCAGCTCAATCCGCCCATCGTGGCTGAAGTGAGGGGGAACGAGGGCATCATCTCCATGGTCGCGCTCGGCGCTGGCCTCGCCTTGGTGCCCCGCCTGGTGCTTGAAAATAGCCCCCTCCGACCGCGGGTGGTCGAACTTACGCACCTTAAACCGCCGGACGGGTACCGCATTTCGTTGTGCGTCAAAAAGAGCGCCCTGTCTCGGCGTGTGGTGGGGCTCTTTTTTGAACACACGGCGCGCAGCGCGCAAAAGCGGGGTCCACGACGCAGCAATTAGCGCTTATTTTGCGCGATGTGGGCCGCGTCCCAGCGCTGTGATTTCTATTGGCGGCAATGCTTTTATATTGTCCGCGATGATACGAGCAATCCGACGAAACACTGTGCTCATGCTTGGCTGGGGGGCAAGCCAACTGGGTTGTGCCACGCAAAATCGAGCTCAAGCACCCGCCCCTGCGGCGGCAGCCAGCGAGCCTTCCGCGCAGACCCCTGCAGCGGTTGAACCCAATCACGCCGACAACGGCGAGTCGGCGTTGAGCGAAGCGGACATGATGGAACAGATCGCCGAACAGGAGCGCCTGGCCGATGCAGAGGCGCATCCCGAAGAGGCTCCCAGCGGACAATACGTCCCCCGCGAGGTCGTCTACCGCGTCTCACCCGAGGGGTTGAAGATCCAAGTGGAAGGCGCTGAGTTTCGTCCCCAAGCGCAAGCCATCAAGACTAAGGGTGGTTATGGCGTCATCATCAGCGTGGAGGCCACCAGCAACACGCCGCTCGTCCTGCTGAATCCTACTGGTGGGCCGCTCGCATTTGGCGGGTATGTGCGACGTCCGGACAAGGAAAAGATCACGGACACGCGCCAAGGTGAGGATGAAATATCCCTTTCTCCTGGGGCCCCGCAAACTTTGTCGCGCACTTGGCCTGCAGCCGGGCACAGCCCGCTCTTTTATGGTCAAAAACTTGAACTCCAAGTGGGTCTGTGGGGGCTTGGTCCAAACAGTGATGACCGCCGACCTGTGCTCAAGTTTTTTGCGGTACGCATGCGCGTGGACGAAAAGGGCGCAACTCCCATCGTTGAACCGCCACATTGATCGCTTGGGTACACGGCCATGCGCGTCCTTGCTCTCTGTCCGTACCACGCTGGCTCTCATGAGCGGTTTCTGAACGAGTGGCGCGAACGCTCGCATCATGACTTTGAAGTACGCCACTTGCCGGCACGTCATTTCAAATGGCGCTGGCGCCAGGCACCAGTTGGGCTTGCTCAACAAGTCGGCGCGCTTGATGACGCCGGGCGCACCTTCGATCTAATTTGGACTACGGCGCTGTGGAACGTCGCTGAACTGCGTGGCCTCCTACCTGCTCGCTACCGCAACTTACCCATCTGCACGTACTTCCACGAAAATCAATTCAACTATCCTTCCCGCAGCACGGAGCGCGACGCGGCCCGTGGTTGGGACGTCAATCTGCCTTTGGACAACTGGGTCAGCGGCCTCTGTTCCGAGCAAATTTGGTTCAACTCGGCGTACAATCGCCAGGTGTACCTGGATGGCGCGCGCGCTCTTTTGACGCGCATGCCCGACGAGACCAGTTTAGATACATTGGATGTCCTGCGAAACAAATCGCGGATCATGCCACCCGGTATCGACGTGGAGTCCTTCGTCCCTTGGTCCAACGCGCGATCCTCACACGATCCACTGGTGATCGGTTGGGTGAGTCGGTGGGAGCACGACAAGCGCCCTGACCTGTTCTTGCTTGCTCTGCATAGGATGAAGAAAATGGGTATCCCCTTCAAACTGCTTGCCCTCGGTCAGCAGTTTCAATCCGGATCGGCGCCCCAGCTCCAATTGCAGGAGCTCTGCTCCGGACAACTTCTGCACGCTGGATACCTCGTGGATCGACAGGAGTACGCTGCCCAGCTCGGGCGCGCCGATGTGGTCGTGTCGACCGCAGAGCATGAATTCTTTGGCCTCGGCATCTTGGAGGCCGTAGCCGCAGGTTGCATTCCCTGTGTGCCGGACCGCGTCGTCTATCCGGAATTGTATCCGGACGCGTGCCGCTATGCCGCGCATTCTGATGAGGACGTCGTGGCCGCTCTCTCGGAAAAAATAGCGCACTTTGGTCGGGAAAAATCCCGACGAGGCACGCTCATCGAACATCATCGCGCACTTGGGCTGCCGGAGCTTGCGGCAAGCTTTGGCTGGTCGAAGTGCGCCAGACAACTGGATGACGGATTGGAAGACCTGGAGCGGGAAGGCAGCCAAGCCAAGCAATCACCGTCTTAGTCGGGACACGGGCTCAGCCTGCGTCCCGACCTCATCACTCAGCGGCAAGCGTGCGGATGATTGTAGCGCAGACCCATCCGGTCAAAACTGTCTGAGTTCTTGTGCATCAGGAGTTGGTAGGTAAACGCGCTGCCCTGCTCGCCGATCAAGGATGACCAGTGCAAGAAGAAATACCAGAGACGGAACCAACGTTCGCCGTAGGCGTCCACCACGGCTTGACGATTGCCCACCCAGTTGTCGCGCCAAGCGCGCAGAGTGAGTACATAGTGAGGGCTCATGTTCTCGACATCAATGACCTCGAACCCGCCATCTTCGGCCGCTCGAATCATCCCCGAGAGCGTCAAACTCGCGTCAGCCCCAGGAAAGATGTATCGGCTCATGAACAGGCCCCAAATCAAGTCTTCGGGACGCATGGTCACCGCTGACAGCGGATTTTGGGGATTGTAGAGGTTTCTGATCCCCGTCCACTGCAACACGAACAGGCCATCATCGGCCAAAAGCTCATGGACCTTCTTGTAGTAGTTGACGAGGTTCTTGATGCCGACGTGTTCAACCATCTCCAGCGAGACGATCTTGTCAAACGGCCCCACGGCGTTGCGATAGTCGCACACCTTCACTTCGGCCAAATCGCCGACGCCATACTTATTGATGCGCTCGGTACCAAACTCGACCTGCTCCTGCGCGAGCGTGATGCCGGTGGTCTTTGCGCCAAACTCACGCGCCGCCCGAGCGACGAAGGTGCCCCAACCACAACCGATGTCCAAGAGGGTCTCGCCTCGCTTGAGCTGCAACTTTTGGCAGCAACGATCGATCTTGCGATACTGCGCCAATTCCAGCGGTTGGTCGGGTTGTTCGAACCAGGCGGCCGTGTAGACCATTGCCTCTCCAAGGCACCAACCGAAAAAGTCGTTACCTCGGTTGTAGTGTTCACTCACAATGCGACTGTCTTGCGACTTTGAGTGGATGGCCACTTCCGGCAGGAAGTTGGTGAACGCCCATTTGATGTGACTGTCCGTGAGACGGAAAGACATGGTCTCATGTCGGGTCTCGAAGAACTCATTCCACCGGCCAGCGGGAATATCGATCCGACCTTCGATGTACGCTTCGTAGACGTCGGACATCGGGATCTTTTTCCCGGACCATTTGCGCGCCAATTCAGCGTCGTCGAATTCTAGAAAATCGTTTACTGTCTTTCGCATGCGGAGAAGTCTCCCAAGGGGATCAAGGGCTAAGCCGGTGGGGGGCTCAAGTCTGAGGCCCCGCGGTACCTGAACGTCTCCGATCCGTCAACCAAGCTACAAACGCGTCACCTTCTAGCCGGTCCAGCTCCGCGAGCCCGTCGCAACTCGTCAGGTACTCGTGTCAGAGTTCCTGAAAATTTCGGCTGAGCCCGGTCGGTCTCAGAGTCGGTCCTATCCCCACATCGTCTCCCCCGGGCCTTTCTGTTGCACGGCGGACGACGATGGGACGCGCATCAGAACGATGGCCATTGGCCCTCTGTCGCTACCAACAGCATCTGCTCGGGCAGTGACGCAGCCGGCGTCTCTGCGCTGCAACTCACGTTCGCCAAGACACCGCGACGAACGCCAGACGGGTCGCCGTGAAACGCGACTGTCTTTGGTAGCTTTTGATGAAGGCCGGCCAATGAGACGGAGGCAGGCTCCCCGCTAGGATGCGCACAACTCATGCACCGCTGCTGGGCCGGAGTGGTCAAAGACGTAAACGTACACAATGCGGGGCCATCCACGCGCACGTCCGGCAGGTAGTAGTCCAACGACCCTCCCTCGCCGCCTTTCGTGAGTGCATTGTGCAAGCCTACACTTCCAAGCAAGGGAGTAGACATCGCAAACCGCCCATTTGAAACCACACCATGGCTTTCTGCTCCAAAGCGGTATCCATCGTCCTGCCGCTCCATCTGTCCGCGCAGGTCCGGGTGACCGTCAGCGAGGCTCAGCCATGTCATGCGCATCAGGCCCTTTTCATCTTCGAGTTCCTGTTCAATGCGATCCGAATTGACGATGGCGTCGGGCGTTAGGGAAAAATGGCTACTTCGCGTGACCGTCGCATACGACCCATCGACCTTCTCTATGCGAACATGACGAAAGCCCACCGTCCTGTCCTGCTGTTTAAGGAGCCACATTTCATCCAAGGCGATGTTCACGGTCCGCGTGACGATGAGGTTGGTCAGAAACTCCTTCACTCTCCGACTTGCATCGTCCCGCTGTCTAGCGGATGGACTCTGCTCCTCTGCCAACACTGTCTCGATGGAGCACATCGCCGGGTGATCGAGCCGCGGAAGTACGAAGATATCGATTTCGCCCTGCTCCTTTTCGCCCAGTGTCGATTCAAACCTGAGGGAGAACGCGACCAAGGGGGTTTGATTGACAGTCCCGATGTCCAGCGCAGAAAACTCCTTGAATCGTAGGCCAGGCGCGATAGCCCGCAACAGCTGCGCCGTCGCCTCGCCGGCCAGAATAGGCTGTTCATACACAAAGCAATTGGTAGCTAAGCGGGCGTCTGGCAAAAGCTCAACGCGCGCATGACCGGGCAACACATGAACCTTCGGGGTCTCCTCCGCAGTCACCTGAGACCGCCAGCGGCCGGTTGGGTCCGTCACACTGCGCAGCTGGGTTGTGCGCGCCACGACATCGGGACTGTCCAGACCACGCGAAACTGGCCGCAGGGGGTGACAACCGGAAGCCAGGGTCAAGACGGAAAGGGCAATCAGGGCGCTCAGCAGGCTCCGCACGCGACGTCCACTTGCTGCCATACACTGCATCGAGGCCCTCTCTAGCACGCTTTGGTCCGCGCCGTGGACGCGTTAGGCTGTAGCTGTGTCTTCTAGAATTTCCGCCGCTCGCGCGTCCGCAACCATCGCCGCAATTGTTTGCGGCGCATTAGGCAGCGGATGCTCCCCCCTTACTGCTGGGCGCGGCTCCCATTCGGCGACCCCGGCTGAAAATGAGTGCGTCACGACTGGCTCGCCACCGGCCGAGCTCCGCGTCTTGCCCGTCCAGTACCCCACAAGCCAGCTGACCATCATCGGACAACTCAGTGAACGCTGGCTCAACGCGCAACTCGACGAACATTTGCCTATCATCGTCGCGGAAGAAAAGGAAAGGCCCATTGGAGTGGCCGGGAGAGCGAGCTATCGCATCAAGCGTGGCAGTCTCTCGATCGAGCAGCACGCCGGGGTGCTCTTTGCCACTTTGCCTTTAGCCCTCGATATTTCAGTGTGCAAACCATTTGGATCAGGGTGTTTTCAGTACGGCTCGTGTACGCCACGTCTGGACATCGAGATGCTGTGGGATGGCGATCTTTCAGCCAATTATGAGCTCAAGAGCCCCAACTTGGCAGCGATCACGAGAGAGCGTTGTCGCATTGGCATTGACGTGACCCCACAAATAGAAAGCACCGCGCGCAGCGAGCTGGCCAAGATCCAACGCCGCTTGGACCGTACGTTTTCCCAGGTCGATGAATCCGTGGCAACTTGGGCAATCGAGTCTCATCCGCCGCTCGGCGTCTGGCCGGAGCAGTGTGTGAGCTGGTCAGTGACTGGAGTACGTCAACGCCCGCTGCGCGTGGAAAATCTGGACAAGGACACCGACCCTCCGGGCAAACACCTCACTGTTGGTTTGCAAGCCACAGGTCAGCTCGCCGTTTTCGAGTGCCAAGGTACACTCCCAACCTCTCCCGGCCATTCACTTCCGGCGCCTCGCATCACGCAGACTTTGCCTAGCGCCTCCCAAGTCCAAGTGCCTGAGCGTGTGAGCGTCGAAAGCCTGCGCACAGCCCTGCACGAGCAGCTGGATGCTGCGCTCGGCTCCCATCGCTTGCGGCAGGTACAGTTGGCTTCCGACGGTGTCTACCTGGAGCTTGAACTCGGCGGAGCGGAATGTGGGCTCGCCTGGTTCAAGGCGCAGCTGCGTGTGGTTGGCGGTGACCTTCGGCTCCACCAGCCCCTCGCGCTCTCGCCCTCTAGGGCGGCTCGCAAGCAGCTCCTGTCCCAGTTGAGTGCCACACTGAGCGAACGTTTTTCTCTACCGCTGCTCGGTTCACCGTGGATCAAGGGCGAAGGAAAGCGCTGGCTCAAGGATCTGATCGCCCCCGCACAAGCTCAGCTGACCCAGCAAGATCTGAACATCGCGGTGACGAAGTTTCAAGCCAAGTCCGCCTCGGTCCAGGTAGCCACCGATGGAATCTACGTGTTTCATGCGGCGTCATTCCAATTGCGGCTCAGCGCGGCTCAACGACGCAACGAACGGAGCAGTTCCTTGGAAGTGGGAAGCGATTGAAAGTGGACCTCGGCGATCGTCTCGGCGGCAACATCAATCAGTAGGAGCCCGTGTACCGCAAATGCGTGCTGGTACTCGAGGAGTTGGCGCCGCGTGGCTCGTGTGGTGATCTGAGCGGATGGCCCCCCGCTCTTTGCCTCGGCGACAAAGGTCTGACCGGCCTTCTTGACCAAAAAATCAGCACGCAAATGAATGGGGAAGGCACGTTGGTCGACCAACACCTGATAACTGGCCGTGGCCTGTTCGCCTAATATCTCGTAGCCCGCGCGCTTGAGCATTTGCAAAGCTCGACGCTCACCGCGTGCCCCCAAACGCCGCTGGGCCATGACACGACGCGCTGCCACGCCTTTGAGCCAAATGAGCCCGATGACAAGCACCGCCACCGCCCCCATCAATAAGCCAATGACGGAGATGGCGTGGGCAACCAGCCATTCGCTGCATAGCCGCTGCAGGTACTGCACGGTGGACATCACGCTCCCACATTAGCCCCCCAGAACAACCTCAACCAGCCTTCAAAACCCGAGGGCGGCGCGTCACTTTCATCGAATATTTGACCAAAGCAGGGTCCCCGCTAGATTCAGGCGCGATCCAAATTGAGCGTGGCAGGGCCCAGCCCCCACGATGCAAAGTATGACCATTCCGCTCCTTTTTGCCTCTGAACATCTGCACGACGTCAAGTACGAGATCCGTGGAGAACTCGCGCGTCGAGCGGAAGAGCTGGAGCGCGACGGGCATGAAATCGTCAAGCTGAACATTGGCAACCCAGGCGCATTTGGTTTTCGCATGCCCGCGACCATGCGCGTCGCCATCGTCTCCAATCTGCACCAGGCTGATCCGTATTCACACCAGAAGGGCATCTTTCAGGCGCGCGAAGCCGTGGTCATGCACATGCAGAATCGCGGCATCATGGAGACCGGGACCGAAGATGTTTTCATAGGAAACGGCGTCTCGGAGCTCATCATGATGAGCATGCGCGCCTTGCTCAATCCTGATGACGAAGTGCTCGTACCAAGTCCCGATTATCCGCTGTGGACCGCGTCCGTGGTCATCCATGGCGCCAAGGCTGTCCACTATCCCTGTCGCCCAGAGCGCGAGTTCGTTCCTGATCCCGATGAGGTGGAGGCACTCGTCACCCCGCGCACACGCGCGATCGTCGTCATCAATCCCAACAATCCCACGGGCGCAGTCTACCCTCGAGACACCCTCCAGCGCCTCGCCCGCGTCGCTGAAAAGCATCACCTCGTGATGTTCGCGGACGAGATCTACGACGCCATCACCTACGATGGTGCGCACTACGTCCCCATGGCAACCTTGGCCAGAAAGACGCTCTGCGCCACGTTTTCAGGCTTGAGCAAGATTTATCGGGCCTGTGGTCTTCGTGTCGGCTGGCTGTCATTCTCCGGCGAGAAGCAGCATGCTCAGGACTACATCCGAGCAATCGAACTTTTGGCTTCGCTGCGCTTGTGCGCCAACGTCCCCGGACAGTTTGCCGTGCAAACCGCGTTGGGCGGGCACCAGTCGATCTATGAACTGACAAGCCCTGGCGGACGCCTGTATGAAACGCGGCGCGCCATCTTGGAGACCATCGACCAAAGCAAGTACATGTCTGTGGTGCACCCCAAGGGCGCCATGTATGCCTTCATTCGGGTTCACACTGAACGCTTTTCTGAGCCATTCGACGATCGACAGTTTGCCTTGGACCTGTTGGAACAAAAGCACGTGCTCATTGCTCCCGGCTCAAGCTTCAACGTGCCGTACCGCGATCACTTCCGCATCACACTTTTGCCGGACGCAGACCAGATGCGCACCGTTCTAGGCCTCATGGAAGAGGTCCTGGATGAGTACGCGCAGGTCTGAGCAAGACCTTTGATTGCCCACGGGCTCAAGCATCAAGCTTGGCTGTGGGCCGCCTCGCCTTGCAGATCGTCGGCAGACGTCAGCGTGTCAAACTCATCCACGTAGCGCGTCTCCACACCGTCCGTGATAGACCAAGCCCAGGTCGGATCATCGTCTTCGCCTTGTCGGGGCGGGCAGATCTCAAGCGTGATGGTACGATCGGGGTACGCTACAAACGGCTCGGGAAACGGAAACAACATCTGATCCCAGTGGGTCGGGGGGTCGTAGGGACCCGTGCCAAAGCGGACGTCTTCAGTCAGATCAGCACTGAACCAGGCTGCCACCCCGTACGCCATGCAAGCTTGCTCGACACGACAGGTACCCGAGAGGCAAGCGGGGACTTCCTGAATGGTCGCCATGTCGAGCGTCCCCAAATGGAATTGGCGCTTGCACAACTGCTTGGGCTCTACCCGGACGCAGCGACTCTGACGTAGTGGCTGCTCGGCGATAGAAGAGAAGTTGATGCCGTACGGATTGCCGTGAAAGAAGGCTGATTCCTCGTGAAATGCCTGATCTATCAACAGGGCCGCGTGAAGATGCAAGCGCTCTGGCAACATGCGCCCGCCGGGCCGCAGGTAACGATTGCGGATGGAGATGAGCGGACCCAGCATTGCCTCGTAAAATAAGAAGTGGCCCATCCACTCCGACACGATGAGGTCCGCCTGGCCTTCGAACTGGAACGACTCATGGTCGGCATGGTGAAACTTGATCTCGGGATAGCCGGAATCACGAGCGATGCGCCGGGCATGATGGACAAATGTGGTGCGCTCGATAGCGTCTACCGATGCGGCTCCGCTGCGCGCCGCAAAGATGGACAGCACGCCAGTGCCTGCGCCAAAGTCGATCACACGCTGACCCGGGGCCATCTGTTCGATAGCTCGCTCGTAGCTGCTGGTTCGAATCGCGTCTTCCAGCATCATCTGATGGATCGAAGCGTCCCGGTAGGACTGGGCAAACGGTTCTTTGTGATGGGGACCTTTCACGAACGGCGCCCTACCACAGCCCCTTTGGCAAGCCACAAGGAAATTGCTTCACTCGGCAATCGCAGTGGCAACATGGAGCACAAACTCATGGGCCGTCACTTGGGCAGGCTTGGCTGCGACTTCAATGCCCCCGCCCGGTGCGGGCCCGACGACCGCGCCGGCTATCGTTCCCAGCCCCAGGGCGTAGCTCAAAGCGAGCGTGGTGCCGAATTCGAGCGCGCGGGGCTCCTCCAGCTGCTCCCGGCCCCTGGAGAAGATCCCGTAAAAATTCTTCCAGTTGAGGGCGAGCGTAGCGCCATAGTAGTCGATTTTCTTGTCCAAGAACTGCTCGGGCAGTGGGGCAGGACTGCGGTCAGTGTAGACGCCGCCCCCCACGCTCCATCTCGAGTCCAATTCACACGTCACGCCCAAGCGAGCGTTGATGGTCGCCTGATTGTGAAGACCCAGCGGATCATTTTTGAATGGCAACAGCACGCTGCCTTCAACCGACGTCGTGAAATTTCCCAAACGTCGACTCAACCCGGCATGAAATCGAAATGGACTGAGCAGCTGCGTACCAAACGCAATTTTTTCGTTGAAGGTGATGGTCTGATCGCCCGCCCCCTCTGAGTTGGATACCAGTTCGCTATCAATTTGCTCCGCCGCATCCCCCAGGCGCAGTGACGGCGTGCGCACCACGAACCCGAACGAGTATCCTCGGCCTATTTCCCATTGCGTACCCAACACCAGCTCCAGACCGACGCCCACTGAGTCCAAGCGATTATGCTGCATCCAGCCAAATTGACGCTTTTCTCCTTCGAAGTCCTCCTCGACCGTGGCTGAAACGTCCGTTGCTTCGGCCCGTGTTCGGTAGTTCGCGAGCAGCGACAACCCCAGATTCCAGTCCGGCGTCACCCACCATCCCACGCCAGGGCCGGCATGATACTGGCGAACTTGACCTCGTGAGTCATAGCCAAATTCCAACGTACGTCCTTGCCCATCGCTTGCTGCAAGATGGGTGCGCAAATTGACGGACGTCTGAGCCGGAACGAATGCACCGAGCCCGATGCCTACGTTGCCAAATCGGCGCGTGATGGTGACCGCGGCGGGAACGACGTCCAGTTCAAAGAGCGTCAACTGCCTCTCGTGAACGTTTGGTAGCGTGGAATCAAAACCCACTTGCGCGCCCAAGCGCAACGCGTACCCGCTGACATTCACATCCAGGCGCGTACCTGAAATACGCGACATGCCTGCGGGGTTATACCAAATGCTCCCTCCCGTGCGGGACGTCGCCACAATGGCACCCGCGGCGAGCGCGGCATCACTGGACACGTAGAATGAGTCGAGATTGCCCGCGAGCGCGCCCGGAACGCTCAACATCCCGCCCCACACGAACAGCCATGGAGCGCGCCTTTCCAGCAGCGGACGCCAGCGGCGCGATCGAACAGGGAGCATGCGAAGCGCAAGCGTAGACGTGGCGGTTGTCCTACCGCAATTCTCGTGACGTCACCGTTTCGCAGCGTCTCTTGAGGCAGTTTACAGATATGATTGAATTTTCCCCTACATCAGCGCTGCCGCAAATGTAATCCGGTCATTACATTCGTAAGGAGACGTACACCGTTCCTGAAATTTACAGCGCAATGGGCTGTTACAATTGTCATCAGTACGGGTGACGGACGCCGCGCTCGTGCTAGAATTTAATCATGATGAGGGCAAGCAACCTCGGGAGTCGATGGCGCCGTGCCGTGAGCATCCTCGCGGCGGCTGCTGCGTTGTTCACGCTCCCGGCCTCGGCAGACGCCCCGACGCACATCACTGTGCCCATCTCGCAAGTGCGCAGTGAACGGGGAGTCTTGTTCGTCGCGCTCTATCGTCAGTCCAGTTGGCTGATCCCCGGCAAGTATTTCAAAGCACAAAAGGTCCAAGCCCATCACGGGACAGTCTTTGCGACGTTTGAGGGAGTGCCCCGTGGACGCTACGGCATTGCGGTGTTCCACGATGAAAATCGCAATGGCCGTGTGGACACCAACCTGGTGGGCATGCCAGCCGAAGGCTTTGGGTTTAGTTTCAAAACCCCGCTGCGCAAGCCAAGCTTTGGTGAGATTTCGTTCGACGTCCAATCCTCG
>JACZCW010006222.1_pt1 | contig 18987 bp, 14 predicted proteins | sample 8641861 | NCBI WGS metagenome assembly JACZCW01 (sample SAMN15324607, study PRJNA640507) | soil metagenome | isolation source: intercropping sugarcane | place: China: Luxin town, Laibin City, Guangxi Province | collected 2019-07-25 | depth 10cm m | reverse complement strand
CACTTGCCCGACCATGAGTTGACCCAGCCCGCCGAGCAGATCATCGACGCACAGACCACGCACCATCCGCCCCAACAATTCCATTTAGAAATCGTGGGCCTTCGTCCTTACCAAGACAGCGTCGCGTACTGGGCTCGCGTGCGCGGCCAGGCTGGATCGTTCGTCTTGGCTCCGGCGGGCGTGCAAACTCTGAAAAAGCTCCTGTGAAGGCAGGGGCAACCCCGGTGGACGTCGAGCGCCCCGGGTTGATCCTCAGTTGAGCTTGCTGGGATCGCCCAGCGAAGGTGCAGCGGAGCGGGACCAAATGGTGTCCCAATTGTCGCGGTAGGCGCGGCTGGCCACCTGCGCCGGACCGGAGCGGGCTTGGGGAGCCTGGGCGGGTGTGGGCTGGGGGCCCGACACCGCCACCTCAGTCTCCACATCGCACAAAAACGGCATACCTGCCCGGGGTTTCAGGCGCACCACATCACTGGTGATGGGCTGTCCTTCCACGAGCGGACGCACCTCGCCGATTTGCACCTCATCGTTGCGAGCACGCAAGACGCGCAGCCCCTTTTTATCTTCACTGAGGCCATGGATGAGCACCACGTCCTGGCCGGAACGCGCCGAAGCCTGCGCTTCTGCTTCACGTGAAGAATTCTTGTCGTTCGAGGGTTTCTTGGTCACGACTACGGAGGTCCTATCCACCTATCTTGTGTCCGGGCAAAGGCCTGCGCAAGCAACTCATTGCTTGTCGAGCCCAACGGCCGCGCCGTGCACCCAGCCTTCCCGCCCCTTGTCGTCATATTTGACTCGATACCACTCTCCCATACGACCTGTGACCACGACCACTGCGCCGGTCAGCAAACGAGCCACAACTTGCCCATCACGCTCCGGTTCCTTGCGGATCAAGGCGGTGCGCCACTGCACCGTGGCCTTGCCGCTGGCCGCTGTCACGCTCGTTTTGTCCTGTGCCGCGGCCTCCGGGGTCTTGAATTCGATCAAGTAAAAGACTTGATACGTGTCGTATTGGTGCTGCAAACCGTTGAGAGGCACACTGCTGAGTTCTTGTTCCGCGCAGCGCAGCAGCTCCTTCGTGCTCTGTTCGGGCAAATCCGTACTGCGACCGCTCTCGATGCCCTGCACTTTGCCTTGAACAAAGTCGAGCTTGAAGCCGAGCGATAGTACCCCAAACAGCCCCTCAGCCGCGGGGCACCCCAACAAGGCCATCAGATGTGGGTGAAGCAAGTCGTCCACTTCAATTGCATCACACTTGTTTGATTTTTCTGTCCCCTTGGCGCAACTGGTGAGCTTGACGGGGCTCACGCTCAAGCGATCTTCAGGCAAAAGCTCGATCAATCCAGCCTGCGCGCTCGACGCAGCCGGGGCTGCATTTTCCGGATTGTCAGCTTCCTCGGGTGATTCGGCCTGCTCAATCGGCGCTTCGGGCGCGAGGCTTATGCCAGCCAAACGCGGCCAGGCCACGCCCACCACAAAGCCAATGAGCGCAATGACAAGGACGTGCGCTTTTGATTGTTCACCCTTGCGCGCCAGCGTCGGTCCTGACGCGCGCTTGCTCGTATTCATCCGGCAACACCCATCACGAGCCGCCGCACCTCCGGGCCGCGCGTGACCAACAATTCTGACGTAGGTCCGCGCCTGGAAGCCGCAGAATTGATATTGCGACGGGCGGAGACAAAGCGACACTGACAATCCGCAAACAATCGGCGAGTGAGTGCGGTGTCAGAGTTGGAGAGCACCACACTCACACCTCGCTCACTCAATGATTTGTAGAGCGCGGCCAATCGCTCGTGCTCTGGGGTACCAAAGGGACTGCTGTGGTACTCGGCAAAACGCGCCGTGGTAGAGACGGGCACATAGGGTGGATCAAAATACACCGCGTCTGTGGGCCGCGCCTTGCTGCACAAATGGGCAAAATCGGCAACTTCCAGCACTACACCGGACAGCGCCTTGGACACGCTGATCAGCCGCTCTGTGTCGCAAATGGTGGGGTTGGTATAGCGCCCAAACGGCACATTGAATTGGCCTGAACGATTGACGCGATACAGGCCATTGTAGCCGGTACGGTTGAGGTAGATCATGCGCGCGGCGCGACGCTCCAAGCTGCGCGGCTTCTGTCCGCGAATGTCGTAATATGCCTCCTCGGAGTGCGGCATCTTGGACAATAACTCAATTACGCGCCCCACGCGGGTTTGGATGGCGCGATAGGTCGCGATCAACTCCTCATTCTGATCGGACAAAACTGCGCGCTTGAATCGTTTCTCGGCTGCGAGGGCAAAAAAGACCGCACCGCCACCGACGAATGGTTCAAAATAGGTATCCATGCGCGGCGGGAGATACTGCAAGATGGCGTGCAGCAACTGCCGTTTCCCCCCGGCCCACTTGAGTAAGGGTCGCCCGATCTCCGTCGGTTGCTTCAAGAGCGGGGGCACTGGGGCTAAGCTCATGTTCTCTCGTCTAACCTGTGCGCCCGGATCCGTCCAGAAAAAGCCGAATCCACATCTATATTGAGGCGCAGCGTCATCTTCTGCAGCCCAAAGCGGCTCACACCCAGCGCGTCGGCTGCGCGCGTCCTATTTCCTCCCGCCTGCTCCAGCGCCTCCAGCACGAGCTTTCGCTCCAATGCATCCAGCTTCTCACGCAAGGTCCGAGCGACCGGAGAATCTTCCGAAGAAGCAGCCAAGAGCTCCGGGCTCAGATCGGCGGCTGTTAGGTGCTCTCCCCCCAAGACGATCATGCGGCGCACTTCATTCTCCAGCTGGCGGACATTGCCCGGCCAATCAAAGGAGCAGAGGCGGGCCAACGCAGTGTTGGACAATGCTCGGGGCGATGAGGCATAGCGAGCCAAGAAGTGCGCCACCAAGAGCGGGATGTCTTCGCGCCGCTCACGCAGCGGCGGCACCTTGAGCTTGATGACGTTCAATCGAAAGTACAAATCCTGACGAAACTGACCAGCCGCGACCATGGCCTCCAAGTCGCGATGGGTCGCCACCAACAGTCGAACATCCACGCGCTCCGAGCGCTCGGAACCGAGCGGCCTGACCTCCCCGTCCTGCAGCACGCGCAGCAACTTGGTCTGCATGACCAGCGACATCTCCCCGATTTCGTCGAGAAACAGCGTGCCGCCGTGCGCCAAGGAAAACAGCCCGGGCTGATTGCGGGTAGCCCCGGTGAACGCGCCCTTCTTGTGTCCAAACAAGGTCGACTCAAGCAGCGGCTCTGGCACGGCAGCACAGTTTTCGGCAATGAACGCCTTGCCACGACGCGTTCCCGAGCTGGCGATGGCGCGCGCGATCAATTCTTTACCCGTGCCCGATTCGCCCAAGATCATCGCGGGTACGTCGCTCTCTGCTACTCGGTCAACGAGCGTGAGCAGGTCGCGCATGCCACGGCTCTTGCCAATGATGTGTTCGTGACCGTCCCTCAGCTTACGTGATTCACGGTAGCGATTGAGTTCACGCTGCGCCAATTCCAACTCGGCCTCGTTTTCGTTCAAGCGCGAGGCGAGCCGCGCCTCCGCGCGTTTGGCGCGCCGCAATGCGCGCCGCAGCGCCAGCCTGTCGCGCTCATCACAAATGGCCAGCGCCGCCACCGTGGCGATCAAGCTGGCCCAGGATAGCTCTTTTTGGCCAAATGCTGCGCGTTTCACCCGGTCATCCAAGTAAGCAATGCCCAAAATTTCGCCGCGCGACGCGAGGGGGACGGCAAGCACGCTGCGCAGATCAAGCGAAACCACAGAACGGTGCAATGAGCCTTGAGTCGTCCCTGCATCCAAGAGCAACACTGGACGACCTTCTTGCATCGCGCGCTGCGCTACCGACAAGCTGAGCGTGCGCTGTTCCTCGGAGATGTCCGTGCGGTTGAGGTTGCGAGCTGCACGCACGACCAAACGACCTTCTGGCGCGCGCAACAGCAGCATGCCGCGCTCGACGCCAGTCCACAAAAGGAGCATGTCCAGGACCTGGTCAAGCAGAGCCCGAAAGCCTTGGCGACGTCCCAAGGCCTTGAGTAGCCCCTCGACGTCGCTCAACTGACCTTCACGATGGGCGGTCTCGAGGCGGCTGCCTTGCGCTTGCTCCACCCACAAAAGCCCCCGCACACTGGCCCGGTGCTCGGCCCGCACATGGCGCAAAAGCCGATCGGCTACAGCGGAGCTTTGCTCCAAAAACGTCCGCGCCAACTCGGCCCGTCCCACGCGCAACGCAAGTTGTGCTCCAGACACCAGCGCTGGCCCAAGACAGAGTGACGCCGAATCAGCTTGTGCCAATTTCTCGAGGGCACTTATGACCAGCGCTGCCTGCTCGGTTTCGGGTGAGGCCACGTCGAGCAAGAGTTGGGCGCGCGCGCCCCACCACTCCCAACATACATCGCTGCGATCACATTCGCTCACCCACGCGTCGCCGCGCGGGGTTGCTCCAGGATCCGTGGGAAGGAGCCGAACCAAAACGCTGAGGCGATCAGCGAGCGGGGCGTCTGCGCCGAGCAATGCTTGGGCGCCCCGCGCCAGCTCAGCTCGCAGTTCTGGCTCGGTCGTGACGTCGCACTGACACACCAGCAAGAAGGCTTCACAGCGCGTGTCGCCCGTGCGTCGCGCCAACATCATGCCACGGGCAACCACACTCCCCACTTCGTTCTTGGCCCCCACCAGGCCCAGCGCCGCCGCCCGCGCGAGCAGCGCACGCGCGGTTTGCTCCGGCCTCCCCAACGCTTCAAACAATTGCTCGGCGCGTTCACTCGCGTCGAGCGCCTGCCCCAGCTGCCCCGCGTCGCTGGCGCTCGCCGCCAAGCCGGTGAGGTAAGTCGCTTCCTCCAAGGCAGCGCCGACCCCGCGCGCGTAGTCGACGGCGCGAGCAAAATTGTCAAGCGCGACAAGCGGGTCACCACGACCGTGCTCCAGCATGCCGCGCACAGCGAGCAGGCGGGCTTTTTGTTCTGCGTGCTCTGCGCAGCCCAGACCCCGCTCGATCGCCTGTTCAGTCGTCGGCCAATCAGCGGACGAAAGCGCAATGAGCGCCTCTACCTCGGCGCGGGCTCCGCTCCCATCCGCTTGTTCAAGCAGGCCCCGGGCAGCAATGACATCACCTCGATCGAACGCAAAGCGGGCTTTTTGCACCAGCGCCCGGGACCGAAAGGGAGAAGACGTACTCCCTTGGCTCAGTGCGTCGAGCAAGACCTCGGCGCTTGGCCGGGCGCCTTGCCGCGCCAGCAGGAGCGCTTGTTCCCACAGCGCGACGTCGCCATCTAGTCGCGCAACGAATTGGCTGCACAAGCCAAGCTCACCCGTCAGGCGTGCGGTCTTGCTCGCCTGAACGAGGAGAGACTCCGGAGCCTCTTTGAGGCGGGCAATCTTGAGCAATGTGGCCGTGCTGGGGGGACGCTCGCTCAACTCGAAAGCCAATGTGCACGCATCGAGCTCGGTCTTTGCGCCAAGATCCTGGGAACGCGCGCCCTGCTCGGGCCTGCTCAACTGCTCGGACAACTGTCGAAAGGTGATGCCGCGCAGTGTCCCGCCCCGGGCCAAACCCGTAAGCGCGTCGAGCAATTCACTGTCCTTGCACGGCGGCATCTCCCATCCTGCCGCCAGCGGTCCGATGACTTGCGCCAAGAAGCGCCGCCGATCATTGGGCGATAAATCGTTAACGATCCGCGGCGTCTGCAGGAACGAAAGCGGTGACGGGGTGTCTCGCACCATCGACACCGCTGCCAGCACCATGAGCACTTGGCTGAGCCAAGCGCCCGGCAGACCCGACACTTGAACGTCGTAGTTGCCGTGGACGAGCAGCAGCTCACTGAGCCGCGTAGCAATGTACTTTTGGGCTAGGCCCGGTTCGTCTTGGGCAGGGTCAGGTAATAAATTCAGCTCAAAAGCACGGCCCAACAGCCATTCACAGTTCGGGATCGGCGCGCCCTCGGCCAGCAAAACCGGCTGTAAGAGCTGGCGAAAGTCATCGGGAATGCGCTGCAGAGGATCGGAGAACGAAGAGGCCTGGTGCCAGCGCGCATCAAAAATGCCCGCGACAGTTCTACACAAAGCATAACAGTCAGCGCGCATGGCATCCACCGGATGACCACGCAACACCTGCTCCGGCAAGTATAAGGGCGTGCCTGAATGCACATAGAGCGCATCATTGGCCAAGCCAAAGTCGACGAGCGCGACCGTCCGCGGTTCATCGACATCGACCATGATGTTCTCGGGTTTCACATCGCGATGCGCCCACCCCAGCGCGTGCAATCGGACGAGTGCAGCTCCGACGCTGCTGAGCACGGCTGTCGCCATGTCCTTACGCCACGATTCGCCCGGAGGTTGGGCTTTGAGCAACACGTTCAGGGCTTGGCCCCGGGCGCGCGCCATGAGCAACTGGACACGGCCGTGCGCGCGCAGGACACCTCGCAAACGCGGCACCCCTGGGCCGCGCGCCAAGGTCAACGCCACCGCTTCGTTCAGCAGCACATCGTTCATTTTGGGGTGCGCGGTCTTCACCACCAGCGCTGGATCGCCCCCGAGCACGTGGACGCTGGCCGTTGCACCCGCGCCTACCAGTTCGCCCAAGGAGACGTCCGTCCCCTCCCCGGGCCCCCAGAAAGGCTCAGCAAGTGTCAACTCAGTTGTCATAGTGTCGATTTTCCCGCGTCAAACAAGGATGACGAAGGAAAAACAACATGTCAACGCAGTTACGCTGTGGCTGGATACCCAGCCCAAGCGCGGCGCTGCGCGCCGCTGGAGCTCAGCGGGAGACCTGACCTTAACGGCCCAACGCTTCCGCGCGGTTCACGATGCGCGGCGTAATGAAGATGATCAATTCACCACGCAAGTCGCTGCTGCGTCGTCGCTGAAAGAGCAACCCGAGGATAGGAATGTCACCAAAAAACGGAACCTGATCAACGCTGCGCCCTGTGTTGCGCGTGTAGATACCACCGATCACTGCGGTGTGGCCGTCCATCACGAGCAGCTGAGTGTTGGCACTGCGCTTGAGAATCGTTGGATCGCCCCGCGCACCCGTATTGTTGAAATCTGGCTCGTCCCTCTGGATATTCACCTTCATCTGGACCGAACCATCAGCGGTCACATGAGGTGTGACTTGAAGCTGCAAGGTCGCGTTTTGGAAGACCGTTTGTACGCCTTGCGCTGAGACTTGAGAAAACGGAATCATCGTGCCTTGCGTGATGGACGCGGTTCGATTGTCCATCGTCAGCACGCGTGGGCTGGACAAGATGCGCACCATGCCGCTGTTTTCAGCCGCGGACAGGCGCAAGGCCAGGTTGGTGTTGTTGTCTACGGAGCCAAAGGTAAACCCGATAGCGCCACCTTCACCTGTACCTGCCGTGGCAGGGAGGTTAATGGCAAAGTTGGGATTGGCGACGTTGTTTGAAAACGCGCTCAAGCCACCCGTCGGTGTATCACCGTCCGTAGCACCACCGGCGATGCCTATGGAGCTGGGAAACGCCAACCCGGTGGGGTTGCCCGTCAACGCAGAGATGGTTCCAGATCCACCCCACTGAATGCCCACATCACGGTTGTAGTTGCTGTTCGCTTCGATGATGCGCGCCTCCACCAACACCTGGGGCGTCTGTGTGTCCAAGGCGCGCACCAATTCTTCCACCTGATCGAGGGACGCGCCGACGTCACGAGCGATGATGGTGTTGGTGCGCTCGTCGATCGCAATCGAGCCTCGATCGGAGAGCAGAGGCGTGACGCGCGATTGCAGCTCAGCTGCCTCGGCATAACTCACGGGAATGAGGCGCGTCTCAATGGGCGCCAGCTTCACTTCCATTTGTCGCCGAGCGATTTCCATCTCACGCTCGCGTTGCAAGCGATCCAAGGGCGCCACACGGATCATGTTGGCGTACTCCACCTTGCCCAAACCTTTGGATTGCAAGATGACGGCCAAGGCCTGATCCCACGGTACGTTGCGCAAACGAATGGTGACAGTACCGCCGACGTCGTCCGCCACGACGATGTTGCGACGGGAGACGTCGCCGATCAGCCGGAGCACGTTGTGAATGTCGGCATCTTTGAGATCCAGGTCGATGCGTCGACCCGTAAAGCCTCGGGCTTGACCCACGGTAGCCGGAGCAAAGGCGCCCGCCTCGTCTGATTCAACCGACTTTTGGGCAATGAACGCCTCGGAGCCCGAGTCGATCTCGGGCAGATCGACCACGAGATCTTCGCCCAAAATACTGCGCGATTTACGCGCTGGCAGGCCGTCACTGCCTGTACCCGTCAAACTCGAAGGGAGCGAACCAGGCTCATAAAAAAGCCAACGCAAGGTGTTTCCAGAACGCTTGACGGAGCTGGTCGCCTTCGGCTCATGCTGCACCTCGATGATGACCGAGTTCTTGTCACGAAACGACGAAACCTTTTCGACGTACCCGCCGAAATCGCCAACGTCCAACGTGCGCTGCAGCACCGTGGGCAGGGTTGCTCCACGAATGGTCAAGACACTTCTGCCCGTGCTCTTGTTGTCGACGGAGAAACGAGCCCGACTATCGAGCTCAACGTCCACGATGTCGCGGCCGGTCTTGTGCTCAAATCGGACGTCGCTGATGACGACTTCGCTCGGTGTGGCCGTCTCGGGCGCGTTGGGAGCCGCAAGTCGCGCATCCAGGCCCGATAGAACTTGGAGCGGCCCTTTTTCAAAACGCACGGTGAGCCGATTTTGCTCCACTGCGATGCTGTATTGCGCCTCTTTGAGCAAGCTGATGACCAGACGAGTGCGCGCTTGATCGCCCTGCCCAAATGTCTGGGCCATGACGCCGCCCACCACGCCTTTGCTCTCCACCAGTGCTGGAGCGGCACCTTTGATGGACGCGTGATTCAGATCGATGAGTAGGCGCTTGGCCGCTTCGTCCACCCGAGCCGTGTAGGTCGGAACACCGTCGAGCTCGACGATGACTTCTCCCATCTCGTTGTCGCCGGCAGTGAGTTCGATCGACGTCACCTGTGGCCCTTGGGCCCATACAGCGGGCGCCACGAGCAAGGTCGAGGCTAACAAGAGGCTGGTCAAAGGACGGTAAAACTTCATGGTCTTAGCTCGCATCCGGTAGCTGCGTGGTGCGCGTGCCAAAAGGATTTGGGCACTTGAGGACATTTATACTTTGCAATTGACTGAACACACAAATTCTTAGGGATTCTGACTGTCCGCTTTCGACCCGTCGTCCTGATCTTTTCGCTTACGAGCCGCCTCATCGGCGGCCATCTGCGCCAAGCGCTCCTGCATCTTGCGCAGCTCGCTTTCTAACCCTCCGCCGGTATTTTCTTCGGCCTTGGCGCTGGACGTGACGTCATCGGTGCGCAGCGGAATCACCCGCGTGGCGCTGGGGATCTCGGGATTGGACGGATCGTCGCGCACCAGCACCATGTCGCCATCGCGAATGCGATCGACGCGCCAGTTCACTTCATAAGCAGCACCGCCGCCGCCGGTGGGCTGCACTACGGAGGCTCGACCCACATACTGACCACGTTTGACGACGTGACCCACACCCGCTGGGTCGACCAACATAGCGCGCGGCGGATCTACCCCACCTACGAGGGCCACCAACTTGAGCTGCTCGATGGGGTACTGATCAAGCAAGACCTCGCGCTGCGATGTGACTTCACCCCGCGCTTCGTCGACAAATATTTTGGCAAAACTGCGAAAAGGATCCCGACTCCGCTCAGATTCCACGAACGCCGTCTCCTGAAAATCGAGGGGCGGCGGGATACTCGCCTTTTCTTCTCCAGTCGCTGCTGCGGCCGGAGCGGCCCGTCGCGGCGCGGCAGGACCGGCCGGGAGCACCTCGTCTTCTCCGCAGCCAAGCAAGAACACGCAACACAGCACCCAGCGTTTCATTAGCGCCTCCGTCCTTTCGCAGGAGCCGGTTTGGCCTCCTCTGCGCTCAGTGCGCGAAACGCCGTCGCGAGACCTTCAACTTTGACATAGATATCGCGGTCGATCAGGTGCGGATCGGTGAGTGAAATGTTTTCCATGTTCATGATGCGGTCGTTTTGCCCGATGCCGTAAAAGAACTTGGCAATCTGGTGGAAGCGACCGGTCAGATTCACTTTCATGGGCACGCGCGCGTAGTACTCTTCCTTGATCTCGGGCTGGGGCGTCCAAGCCGTCAGTTCCACGCCGGAGATATTGGCGACGCTTTGGACCGAAGACAGAAACGCTGGGTACTCAGTGGTCTGGGGCAGCACCTTGTTGAGTTCGCGCTCCCGTTCGCGCCGTCGAGCAAGCTCTTCTAGGTCCTTCTGGTAGGCCTTTTCAGCCACTTGAGCGGATTTCAGTGACGTCTCGAGCGTGCCTCGTTCAGCCAGCGTGCGCTCAATTTGTCCAGAAATCTCCGTGTAAAATACTACGTAGTAGGCAAGGCCACCCAAGATCAAAAAGCCCAGCCCGATGCCGATCCGAGCCGGCATAGGCATCTTCGCCAAAACACTGTCGGCCATTAGTACCTTACCTCTGCTTCCATGGCGAAGTTCACGACTTCCAGACCTGACCCAGCGTCCAGCGTCCTGGAGGCAGGCAACAAGCGCACCTTGTCAAAGTAATCCGAGAGGGTCATGCGCTTGGCAAACTCGCTCACGTCCTCAGCATCACGCGCTACGCCAGTTACGCGCAGCTTTCGACTTTCTTCACGGAACGACAGGAGCCACAAGCGGCGCGTGTCCCAGGCGGGGTTGAACGCCGCCAGGGGATTGTCGCGACGCACTTGCGCCAATTTCTCCGGATCGATGCTCGGCCCGCGTCCCGATGTGAGAATCCGCGCCGTCTCGAGCAGCACCGCCGTGGGGCCCGTGCGTGCATTTTGTAGCTTCGCGATGGCTTCTTCGCGCGCGCGCAGACGCGTGAGCTCGGCGGTCACGTTGGCGTGATTCTCCACGGCCTTCTTTGAAGCGTTGATCTTGGCTTGAACCTCAGCGTTGCGCTGCTGCTCCTCCGCCAACTGATCTTCGAGAGTCGTATGATAGAAGAAGAGTGCGGCTATCTCGAGCGCCAACACGCCCACTGCCACAAGCACCCAGCCTTCGCCGGTGGACGACTCGACCCGCCGTTTCTTTTGCGGCAGTAGATTGATGCGAATCATGCGCGCACCTCGCGCATCCTGCGCAAAGCAAGACCCAGCGGTACGGCCAGCTGCAACGCGGTGCGTCGCACCAGCTCTTGATCGACCTCCTTGCCGTAACCAACCAAGCCTTCGGTGGGCAACCACGTCTCCACGGGGACACGACTGCGCTGCTCGACTGCTTGGGCTAGCGCCGGCAGATTGGCCGTCCCGCCTGTTACGTAAATGCGAGCGATGTTCGAATCGCCGCTGGTGGCCATGAAAAAGTCGAGACTGCGCTGGATCTCCGCCGCGATGGAGTCACACGAGCCCTCGATGATCTGCACCACCTGGTCGGGGATCAGTCCGTCGGGGCTGCCACCGCACTTGTACGCTTCGGCCTGCTCGTAACCGACACCCATGGTTCGTTGAATTTCCTCGGTCACCGCGTTGCCGCCGTTGGCGATTTCGCGAGTGAAGGCGCTCACGCCCTTCGCCACGATGTTGAGACTGGACAGTGTCGCGCCCACGTTCACCACAGCGAACGTCTGCTGAGGATTGAGCCCTCGCGTCACTTCAAAAAAGTTCTGGATGCAAAACGCATCGATGTCGCACACCACCGGGCGCAACTTGGCCGCGCGCACCAGCTGGGCATAGTCCTCGATCTGATCGCGTTTGGCGGCCACCAGCAGCACTTCCATTTGGCCTTCGTCCGCGTGCCGGGCGAGCACCTGGTAGTCGACCTGGACGTCCTTGATGTCGAAGGGAATGTGCTGCTCAGCCTCCCATTGGATCTGTTCGCTCAACTCGGCATCGGTCATGAGCGGAACCGAAATCTTGCGGATGATGGCGGCCTGCCCGGACACGCTCACCGCGACTTCCTTTTGACGGATCTTGGTTTGCTTGAAGATCTTCTGGATGACCTCCGCCACTGCATGGGCGTCCATCACCTGCCCATCGACCACCACCTGGCTGGCCAGTGCTTCATAGCCAAACCGCTGTAATTCAAGGCCTTTTCGCCCAGATTTGAGCTGGCAGACCTTGACCCCACTGGTCCCTATGTCCACGCCAATGAGATGGTTTCCTTCCCGCATGTGTACCTTCGGGGGATCCTCGCATTGACCGGTAAATCCAGCCAAGAAATCGCCCAAACGCGCCGTCTCACGGCGACTCACCTCGACCGGGTCACTAATGACTCATACGCCAGTTCGGCCTGAAATAGCTGCACGAACGAAAGTGAATGGGCTCAATTTGACCCCCCCTGTCGCAGATGACCTACTGTACATTTGAATAGATTTCAGAAAATTTAGCGTCTCAAGTGGAGAAATTTCGGGCAATTGCGGAAACCGCTTGGTCAGCCTCGAAAAATGGGGGGTCTGCCGAGACCCTCCACCGCGCGGAGGAAATCATAAATTAACGAGTAATTTCAACATGTTGTCTCACTTGGCACGACTACTGCTTTATGGGGAATCACAAGGGAGACACAATCAATGACGCAACTGGACACGACCTCTACCATCGAAACTGCCCATACCTGGCTCGCCGAAAGCCCCGAGGATGAATTGGCGTTGGCCCAGCAGGGGGTAGCTGAGGTGCAGGCTCCCCAGATCGTCATCCGCAGCGAAGCGGAGTTGATTGAAATGTACACGCCCCTCGTGCGCCAGATCGTCGGTGGCTTTCAACGCAAGCTGCCGCGCAACGTACTGCGCGACGATTTGCTCGCCGCTGGTATGAGTGGGTTGTGGGACGCTGTACGCCGCCAGGTGGAACAACCCAGCGATCGCTTTGACTATTACGTCCGTGTGCGCATTCGCGGTGCGATTTTGGACGAGTTGCGCGCCCAAGACTGGCTTCCCCGTCGTGCGCGCGCCGCTGCGGCTGAAGCGGAGGCCAGTGGCAATCACGCACGCGCCGTCGCCCCCGCGGTCGTTCGTTTTGACGACGTGAGCGAATGGGAGCAAGGACGCTGTTTGGCCACCGACGAATCGAGCAACAGTGAAGCAGCTGTGTGTGCCAAGTTCATTCGTGAGTCCTTGGCCCGCGCCGTAGACCAACTGCCCATGCGTGAACGGCACATCGTTGCTGCTCACTACTTCCGTGGGGTCAAATTCAAGGACTTGGGCACCGAGCTTGGCGTGAGCGAGCCCCGCATCTCCCAGTTGCACTCGCGGGCCATGCAACGTCTGCGCGACCTGATGGAAGCCGCCGCATAAGGTAGGTCAGCCTAAGCTAGGATGAGTTGACTCAAATACAGCGAGCGTTTCGATGTGCTCGGTATAGGGAAAGTAAGCCCATGCCGAGAGATGTGTGAGGTTGTAGCGTCCGGTTTCGTACAACCTTCGGCTCTCAGTCAGGAACGCAGCTAGGCCGCAACTCAAATAAATGAGCCGCTCGGGGGGCTCGTCAAGCAATCGAGACATGAGTTCGGTATCCAGCCCTTTGCGCGGCGGATCGACGATGACGGTGTCCGCTAGCCCGTAGAGGTGAGCATTCTTTCCCGCTGGGCCGGATACAACCTCGGCGTGCTCGATCGCCATGTCATCGAGGCCGCGCCGGAGCCCACGCAGCGACCCTGGGCCAATTTCATTGAACACGACGCGTCGTCCACTGCGCGCGAGCCCCAGTCCAATCGTGCCCACCCCTGCGTAGTACTCCACGATGCGTGACGATCCGGTCGCCAGTTCGTGGATTTTGGCCACCGCTCGAGCATGGGCGCGCGGGTTGGCTTGGCCAAAAGCATCCGGGGGAAAATACACGCGAACGCCACCTACGTGGTCCACGAGCATGTCTGGACCATGCAGACGCAGCCAGTCTTTGCCCAAGAGCGAGTTGTTGCGCTCAGGGAGCGTTGCCAAAAAAATGCTGTGTGTCTGCGGAGCCAACTGCAAGGCCAGGGTTGTCCAGCGCGGGTCCAACGTACGCTCATCGAGACTGGTCGCGAGCACGAGCAACACCAGTTGCACGCGGTCCGTGCCCGGCTCCACCGCCATTTGCACGGCGCGTAGCTGCCCTGTGTGCTTGACCTCATCGTACGGCGCGATCCCGAGCTGATTGGCAGCTGCGACCAGCTGCTCAACGAGGGCATTGATCGCGGGGTGATGAACGGGGCAACGCGGGATGGACACCAATCGGTGCGACCCTTCTTCAAAGATGCCTAGTTGCATCGCGAAGGGTCGCCCCCGAGCGCTCAAGCGACATCGGTAACGATGTCCGAGCCCTTCGCACGGATGTTCCTGCACCGTGAGACCTTGAGGTACCGAGCGCCCAGCAGCTGACCAGCGCTGCGCTTCCTCTCGCAACTGCCCAACGCCTCCGGGGGGGAGGTCCGGGTGGGCAAAACGCGGACAGCCGGGACATTGCGGCTGGTATTCACAAGGGCGACGGATCACAACGACACAGGTACCATTGGCTCATGGGCGCAGATTTCGCAAGCGACCTCGGCATCTGCCCGGGATGTCACAACCAGGTGGAGAAGACGGCGCGCGTCTGCGGCACGTGCGGAGCGACCCTGCTCCGCCACGTCACCACCGTCATGTCACCGCTGTCGAGCATCCCTCCCCCGTCTGCCGCACCACGCATCTCTTATCGGCCCCGAGCGGGCGAGGACGGTCTGAGCACGGCCGATCCGTTGATCGGTGCCACCGTGGCAGATCGTTACCGCATCCTCAGCATGATCGGCCGCGGTGGCATGGGCGTGGTCTACAAGGCCGAGCATTCCAAGATTGGCAAGGTGATGGCGCTCAAGTTACTCACCGGTGAGCTAGCGCGTGATCGAGACACGGTACGCCGGTTCAAGCGCGAGGCGCTGTTGGTCAGCAAGCTCTCCCATCCCAACACGGTGCAGGTGTTCGATTATGGCAGCGTGGGCGGCCTTACCTACTTGGCCATGGAATATCTGAGCGGCCGCGATCTGGGTGATATGCTCGATCAAAACGGGCCTTGTTCCTTCGAGCAAGTCGCCAAAATCGCCATCCAAGCCTGTGGAGCGCTCAAGGAAGCGCATGACCAAGGCATGGTGCATCGCGACATCAAACCTGAGAATTTGTTTCTCACCCGCGGGCCATCCGGTGAAGAAATCGTCAAGGTTTTGGACTTTGGATTGGCCAAGCTGCGCGAATCCAAAGATCTCAACGAGATCACCAGCAGCGGCAACATCGTGGGCACCCCTTACTACATGCCCCCTGAGCAAGTCCTGGGTGAAGAAGTGGACGCGCGCGGAGATGTGTATGCCATGTGCGCCTTGATCTACACCTGCATCACGGGCACGCACGTGTTCGAGGCGCCGTCACCCGTCGCCGTGCTCACCCAACAAGTCACCGGGCGGGTGATCCCTCCTCATGAACGTACCCCGCATTTGAACATCCCGCCGGGTGTCAGCAACATCCTGCTCAAAGGGTTGGAGAAAGCGCCCAAGGACCGCTTTCCGTCCATCGACGCGCTGCAGGAGGCATTGTCCGGGCAACTGCAGGGCACCAGCTTCACGCGTCTGCAGCTACCCGATCGGGGGATCTTCGAAAAGGAAGCGGAGGAGTCGGCCACGCGTGATGAAGTCGAGCGTTACGAGCGTTCATTGCGCCGGCAGAAGTGGCTGGCCCGAGGCAGTCTGGCCGCACTGGGGTTCGGGGCGCTCGGCATCGGTGCACAGCTCCTGGTCCAGGCCTCGGGTCCCAAGAAGTTTGAGGGCCTAGAAATTGAACCCAATCACGAGGTCCTGACGGCCACGCACGTGCCATTTGGTGCGGTGGCGCGTGGACAGCTGGGCAAAAGGATCGCCCCCGAACGCGGCGATCAAGACAACTACTCGGTCACGGTACCGCAAAGCACCAGCAAGCTCACTCATGTGCGCTTGAGCGTCACAGCCTTGCCCAACATGCCGCTGTGCGCTTGGGTGTTTCGTCAGGGCTCTGAGAGTGCTCTTGCCCATTATTGCAGCGGCGCTCCGGGGCGCGGCATCCAGCTGGACGATCTATTGCTCAGACCTCAACCCCACCTGGTCGTGATCAAACAGGACATGGACAAGTACACCGAGGACGCCCAACCCTTGGTGCATGAAAATGTCTCCGACGACTATGAGTTTTCTTTGGCCCCAGCAGGCGCACCAGCTCCGGCACGTGAGGTGGAGCCCAACGAGAGCGAGGAACAACTGCGCGGCTCGTCGGACTACCAACCAGCACTGCGCCTCGATCAGCTGCGTGAAATTTCTGGTCGCCTCAACTTCATGCGCGATGTGGACACGGTGTGCGCGACTGGCAACGGACGCGCGCGTTTCATCGTCGATGATGCTCGGGGGGGCGCACGACCACGTCATGCCGTGCTGCTGCTCACACCCCTGGGCGGCCCGCGCGACAAGATCCCCGTACGCATCCACGGTGGCCGCACCGGTTTTGAAGTCACGGAGCGCGATCAACCCAGCCCCTACCAGGGGCCCATCACAGATTTATCTGAGGCCCCCTGTCTGCGCTTGGAGTTGACGCCCAATCCCCTAGCCCCCACTCCGCATCCCATCGTCGCGCCCGCCTCCGATCACGACTGGGTCGTGACTCTGGAACCAGTCACCCCATGACCTCGCCCTTCGGACCACCACACCGGCAGCACAGGCTCGCGACGCTCCTCTTCAGCACGAGCTGCTTGCTTGGCTGCTGGGTGCCGCCCCTTTTTAAGGAAAAAGGCCTTTCCCCTTACCAGGTCTGCACGACCGGTGGCCTGGGAGGCTACGGTGGCATGGACGATTCTCAGTAGTCGCTCATTGATAGGACCAGGTCATGACAGAGCCACGTCGGGTTCGGTCCGAGGTCTAACGCTTCCTAGATGGTGTTGCACAATTCAATGCAAGACCCGGAATGAACCCTGGTTGGACAGGTCGTCACAACTACCAAGCTTGCCGTCACGGCCCGCGCTCAACGCTTGCACGATGTGCGCGTTACACATGACTCGAACCTGCGCTCCCCACACGTCTACAATTGGCTTAGCCATCAAGTCCTCATGTACTTCAGCGCAGGTTTTCCCGGCGACATTAAGGTACATCAGGCCCAGCGCCCTGCCTGGGCACTCGTCTCCAGGACACGCCGTGGTTTGTGCTGTCTCCTTTTGAACTACCTCGCCGACCGGGAGGCTGATCCAACCTCGAAATCCCGCGCCACAGCGCTCCGCAGTCATCAGCTCCAGTTCCTCAACATGAACCCCTGTCGGGGTGTCCGACTTCGAATGGCTCTTCTCGACGTCCAGTGGAGCCCGACGACAGCCGAGCCCGATCAAGAGCGCGCCAGCAGCAAAGCATGCCGTTGGTTTCAAGCGCATGTCACGAAGCCCCCCACACCGAGCCAGCAAAAACGCTTACGGGAAGATCCCGCGCTGCTCATACGCAACGCGCAGTCGCTCCACCGCGCCCGCGTAGCACGCGATGCGATAACTGGTGTTGTAACGGTGCGCGAGATCATACATCTGCTGGCAACCGAGCCGCATGGCTTTCTCCAAACGATCATCGACGTCCGTGATCGTCCAACTCTCGCTGCGGCGGTTCTGCACCCATTCGTAATAGCTGACGGTGACGCCGCCCGCGTTGGCCAAAATGTCGGGTAAAACGGCGATCCCTCGTTCATTCAGAATCGCTTCACCCGCCGGATTGGTGGGTCCGTTGGCGCCCTCTGCCACCAATCGCACCTGCAAAGCACGCGCCTCTTCTGCGCCAATTTGGTTCTCGAGCGCAGCCGGCACGAAGATGTCGGCGCTCGCCGCAAAAAATTCAGCGCGCGTGATGGATTGTCCGTTAGGGTACCCTTGAATGCTGCCGTGCTTGCGCACGTAATCTTGCAAACGGTAGGTGTTGAAGCCCTCAGGATTGTACAGGTACCCAGTGTGATCGCCGACCGCCACCGTGGAGACGCCCAAATGACTGAGCAGCACGGCCGTGTGGCTACCTACGTTGCCAAAGCCCTGCACCATGAGCTTCTTCCCCTCCAGGTCAAAGCCGTGGCGATCCGCCCAATCCACGATGCAATGCACCACCCCTTGGCCCGTGGCCTTGGTGCGTCCCAGCGTTCCGCCCACGGCCACCGGCTTCCCCGTCACCACGCCGCGATTGGCCTGATTGCCGCTGCGCCCCGAGGTATTGATGTACGTATCCATGGCCCAAGCCATCGTCTGCTCACCTGTGCCCACGTCGGGCGCGGGGATGTCTGAGTCGGGACCAATGTTGTTGGCCAAAGAGTGAATGAAGCGGCGGGTGATGCGCTCGATTTCGCCGCGTGAGTACTTGGTGGGGTCAAACCTGATGCCCCCCTTGGCGCCACCAAACGGCACCCCGATGAGTGAGCACTTCCAAGTCATCATGGCGGCAAGCGCCTTGAAATCATCCAGACCTGCGCTGGGGTGGTAACGCAGCCCGCCCTTGAACGGGCCCAAGATGTTGTTGTGCTGTATGCGGTAGCCTTTGAACAGCTCAACATCTCCGCTGTCCAAACGCACAGGAAAGTGCACGATGATCTCGTTCTTTGGTTCCGGCAAAATGCGTCGCAAATACTCCGGCAACTCGATCAAGTTGGCCGCTTGCGCGACATAACCTTGAATGACTTTAAAGAACTCGAACTCAGGTTCTCCCGGCAATGGAATGGCGGAAGCGTGACGTTTTACGGGAGCTTTCTCGTCTTTGGAATCGGTCATGACCTTACCCTGTGTGGATGAGAGCAGCCTGACAACAAGCGCCAGCTCAAGTGCACGAGGCGCACCCCGCTGCTCGTGAGCGCTTATAGCTCAATGATTGAACCACAGATAATAGACGTACACCAAAGGCCCCACGATCAACAGGGCATCCACCCTATCGAACAGACCACCGTGTCCAGGCAAAATGGCGCCTGAATCTTTGACGCCCGTGGAGCGCTTGAGTAACGACTCCACCAAGTCTCCCATTTGTCCCAGCACCGCGCCCACCGCGCCCAAGAGCGCAGCTGCAAAAGGTGAGAT
>JACZCW010105821.1_pt1 | contig 19069 bp, 45 predicted proteins | sample 8641861 | NCBI WGS metagenome assembly JACZCW01 (sample SAMN15324607, study PRJNA640507) | soil metagenome | isolation source: intercropping sugarcane | place: China: Luxin town, Laibin City, Guangxi Province | collected 2019-07-25 | depth 10cm m | reverse complement strand
GGGTCATCGCTATCAGCAGTAGACTCCAGACGATCAATCTGCTGAGCGATACGACGGGCCTCGGCGGGCTTGTTAGCCGCCACCATGTCAGCATGACGTCCCTCAAGCTCCTCGCGCTGTTCGGCAAGTTGCCGCTCCAGCATGGCTGCCGAGGTGCGTGCGATCTTGTCCATGCGCTTGCTGAGGTTCTTGACCTCGTCGGACTTGTCGCGGGCGCGTGCAACCTGATGTTTCAGGAAGTCGGACGCGGGCATATGGCCTTCGCCCTTCCACTGGTCGGCAGGCTTCCAACCAGCTTCCGCAGCCAGCGCCTCAATCTCTGGCGTGTCGGTGTGAGTTTGAACGTCGTCGTTGTCAACGTCACCAGGACCGGGGTCGTCCACTACATCAATCGTGTCGGTCATTTATCTTCTCCATCAGTGGTGAATTCCATTTCGCCGGTCTCGTGATCGACTGTGTGGATCAGTTGCAGGCTGGGTAGAGTTTCTAGCGCCTCTCGCGTCACAACGATCTTTCCGCCCGCACCGGCGACCAACATCGTAGCCAGTCGCGTCAGTTCACGGTCATGGTAATCGGTGAAGCTAAGGCCCTCATGGGTCGCATTGGCTGCGGCGCCGGTCATGCTTCAGCCTCCACCGCCATAATGTCGCGATCCTTCATCAAGCGGAAATCACGCCCATCTAGGCCGGTGACTAGAGTTCCAGCGAACTTGGCGAACAGCACCACGTCGCCAACAACGGGCTTTGAGCCCTCAGGGAACGATGCGTAGTCAAAAGCTACAGGGCTGATGGCGACAAGACGTCCACGTTGTCCTGCGGCGTCCTTGGCATCCTTGGCGGCTCCGGGAAGAATGATGCCCCCCGCCGTCTTCTCTTCAACGACCTCTGGCAAAACCAGAACGTTAAACTCCGAGGGGCGAATCCCCGGATTGCACTCACTCAGTGACGGGATCGACGCCCGCACGTTCACACCAGCCTTCATAGGCGGTCTCCTCAATGGCCCGGTAAGCGTCTGCGCGAGTTCTCAACTCACACAATAGAAGGGGGTCGGACTTGCCCCCTTCCCACGAAACTTTATCCCATTCCGCCTTGTGCGAATTGGCTGACTCCCGCAGGACCTCCATAACCCATTTGGTCACTGGATGGGTCTGCCATGCCTTGAAGTCCTCGGCTGATACTGTCGATTTCTGCACGGGCGACTCCTGTCTGTAGTGCGGTTTGTTGGGCTTCCTCGAAAGCCTTCTGCGCGGCTGCTAGGTTCTTGGCAGCAACCGAACGCTTCTCTTCAATCTCAGCCTGCGCTGCGGCCTCTGCGATCTCGGCCCCGGGGGGCGGGCTTGGCGGCGGGATCAAGCTCTCAGGATCATCAATGTCGAAGGCGCGGAACGCACGCAGACGAATCTCACGGTCATTGAGGCCAGCGCCAACCTGTGTCAGCAGGAACTGAGCCTTGGCGATCTGTTGCATCTTGGTTGCAACGGTCGGATCAGAGACGGGTACAATGTCCTTGCCCTCAGGGCCGAAGTCAGCAGCAAAGTCGGCCTCAGGGTCGTCAATGACCTCAAGGTAGTCTTCCGGGTCTCCCCATGCCGAGATGGCCTCGTAGAGCGCGCGGTACTCACCCTTGGCGGCGCGGAAGATGCGTTTGTAGATCGCCGTGAAGACCTGCAAGCCCTGCTCAATCAAGGCCATCGTCGTGCCAACGGGAGCCGTAGCTGGAGCCTGACCCGTGATGACGTCGGAGGTAGCCGTGATCTCTTTTGCCGCCCCAAGCATTAGCTCAAGCATCGACATGGCAACAGCCGAGGGGTTCGGGAACGTGCGCTCGTAGATCGACGCCTGGATTTGTCCTGGAGCCGCGTTGACGACCTTGTATTCCCCCGGTCGCCACTTCAGCGTGTTCGTCTGCCCTGCGCCCTGCAAGCGCAAACCGCCAGAAATGAATCCGCCACCCGCAATCTGCGCATGGCCCGCGTCGATCATCTGGTTGATCGTGGTGTTAACGATGTCCGTGATCGGGTCGAGCAGGTGACCAAAGCCGATAGGGTAGAACCGGCCCTTGGGATCGGGGATGAAGGAATACAGAGTGTATGGCTGATAGCGCTCGAACCGAATAGCTGGCACGTCCAGGGATTCGGGCCAGCGACGAACCCAGCCCGGCTCAATCCGCAACACCTTCGCCGTCTCGCAGTCAACCGTGATGATGTAAGGCTCTTCCAAGCCATCTTCATCCAGATCGGCATAGCGATACTGCTCGATCAGCTTTCGCCCTTGCTGCTCCTCGTTGTCGAGGTCCAGTCCTTGTTCAAGATAGTGCGCCTCAAACACGCGCTGCTTGATCTGGTACGGGTAAACGTCGTGCATCTCCTCGGTAATCCGAGGGGTCGTCTCAAGGTCACGCGCCGACTGCGGAACAATCATGTTCATCGCAGGAACGTAGCGAGACGTGCATTTTCCAGTGTCGGGGTCAACGAACGTCTTGCGGAATGCCGCGCCAACAATAGGCAAGGCAAACAGCATCGTGTCGGTATCAGATTCCCACGATGGGTTCTCGTAGAAGAGCTGATAGTTCATGTAGTCGCCAACACGCTTGGCGCGGCGCGTCTTGGCCCTGCGACTGGCAAGTGCCTGCTGATGCGACTGTACGCGCTGCACGGCCTCCATTCCCTCAGGCGGAACCGGCTGGCCTTCCTGCATCGTCTCTTGTGCCGCCGTGGCCGCAGCTTCGTCAGCCGGGTCAATCTCTGGGACAACGCCAAAGACCTTCACCGACACGGCCTCGTCATTCTTAACAATGGCCGGATATGCGCGGGCCTGGAACTGAAGCGCAGCCACAGTCAGAAGCGGATAGCTAACGTTAGAGCATCCGGGGAAGGGATAGTCTTTCGACTCGTTCTCTTCCTGTGCCGCCCGACTTAGGGCCTTCTCGGCCCGCTCTTCCCACTCACGTCGTGAGGCCTTGTCTGCCTCATAATCGCGCATGACATCAGCACCAAGCTTGCTTAGCGCGTTTTCATCCAACGAATAAGCAATACCCCCCGCCTGAACGAGGGGCTCCGCTTCCACAGGCTCGACAAACTCAATCGCGTCTGGGTCGATGTAGTCGAGCGTATCGGTCATCGTCAGTTACGACGTGGCCTTAAGCGCCGTCAAAAGCTGATTGAACTTGGCCTTCGTCGCATTGGCAAGAACAAGCGCGGTGGCTAGATCAGTCGCATCAGCCGTGCCAATGGCGGTAATAGCTGCAACATTGTTGTTTGGGCCGACAAAGCCATCAGCCTGAACAACACCGTCGTTCGGACCCGGATTGCGGAAGCTTGTGGCGGGCATATTAATATCCTGTGCTGGATCGCGAATGACGCGTTGTGTCGTTATAGTCTGAAACTTCTTGCGGCTCAATAGTCGAACGCGCCATGCCTGACATGACCAAATATCGCGTTGTGTCCATCAGGTGGTCTCGCTCCTTCACAATCTTTCCTTTCTCGTCTCGGCGGTAAAGACGAACTTCGGAAAGCCAGTTCTGCATGTGGCTGAAGACCTTGAGTCGGCCAGACGACAGGCGGCGGTAAACAGCGAATAGGCCCGCTTCTACCTCGTTGTTAGCCATCGTCAGGTTGAGGCCCATCGTCATGTATTCGTCGGCCAAAGCCCGCCCATCAATCTGAGAGCGACCACGTGAAGCCGGGTCGATGACGCCTGGAATCCACCACCCCCTAGCCTTGATGGCTTCTGAGTGAACCTGCGGAGGCGCTTCCGATCCATAATACTCGTCGTAGATATAGATCGTGTCCGTGTCGCGGTTCCACGCCCCCCACACGACAGCCGTCCTATTCCACCCCACGTCCAGAGCAAATGCTCGCGGCCAGTGAGACGGTATCTCAAAACCAGGAACAACATATGCATCTTCGCTTACGGGGAAGATGACGCCAGAGCCAAGCGCCGGTATACCCCTTGCGCGCGCGTCGCGCTGATGCGGAGGGATCGACTCCCAAAGCTCTTTTTGCTCCTCTGGTGAGAGGTGCGGACAATCTTGCCACTCAATTCCTATCGCCCACTTAGACATGGTACTCTCTCGTTAGCCACAGCAGAAGCGGAGCCCTTTGTTTCCGTGAGTTGTTCTCTTTTGATGTGACGCAAAGGTTTTCATATTCGTTTTTTCCACCCCTTGATACCGGCACTATGTGGTCGATTGTGGGGTTCTGGATGATGCGGCCAGAATATGAATCCATCCACCCTCCGCACATAAAAGCCTCGTCCATAACGCGTGCGAACAGTTCTCTAACGTCTTTTGCTGGCATGGAGCATGAGGCCCTACGCTTGGCTTGACTTGCTACGCGCGTTGCCCTGACGCGAGCCGCGTTCTCTGACCTGTAGGCAGCAGCGCGCGCCGTCACCGAGGCTAGGTTATTTTTTTTGTACGCTCGTGAAGCCGCGTTATTCGCCTCCCTGTTAGCGGCGTGAGATGCCGCCTTTTTAGCTTTAGCGCACCCCTTGCACTGCGACTCTATACGTTGGCTGCGCTTCCCCTGATTTGTAGTGTATCCCCACACATAATAGGCAGAAGCAGGAAGACTCAACTTGCAGCTACGGCAAGTCTTCATTCCATCTTTAACGCTGTGCGACCGCAACGGGTGACCCTCCCTCAAGGACGGGGAGGAAGCTCAGGGCTACGTTAGTCAGCCCGCGCAACGGCGTGAAGGTGGCGATTATAATGCCCTTGGTCGTCATGGTCCGCAGAAGCAGCTCTGTGTATATTTCCTCTGGCGGCTCCTCATCGCACCACCCTCCGTCGCGCTCAGTTCCTTGCCAAGCCTCCCGGCCCTGGTCGTAGGATCGGAACTGCACGGTTGACCACCCGCCCGTAGGCACATGCCTTACCTTCGCATAGTCAACGTGACCTGGGATACCGTTGTATGGAGCAATCGTCCCAAGGTCCTCGCGCGGGACCATTCCCGTCCCTCGATCCTCCTTCGGACCAAGAAGCTTGGCAACAATGATGTCACGCGTTGTCGTTCCAGTGTCGCCCCCGCACAGGAAGTTCACAGGTCGGTCGAAGCGTCGCCCCTTCCACCAGTCCGGATAGCGGCCCGTCAGATGCAGCGTGACCTCATAAGCGCCAATCCCCTCTGACTTCCCCACGCGGTTCGCGGCCATGGCAGCGCGTTCACGATGGACTGCACCAGCCTCAAAGAACGCAAGGTGTTTCGGATAAAGCTCGCGACGTAGCGGCCCCTCATCAGGATAGTACGTCCAGAGCTTGCGGCCAGCGCGGCGCTTAAGCTCGGCCCTTGCCGCCATAACATCGCCAACAGTAATGTTGAGAGGCAAGTCAGTCACATGCGCTCCAACTCAGCACGCATTGCCGCTACTCGTTCTCCCTGCCCCTCAACATCTGACAGCCTAGCGATCATTCGCGTAAGGTCTTCGCGGGTTCGTGTAGTTTGCGATGGGGCGGCATCACCAAGTGCATACGCCGCCAGAGACTTAGCCTCTGCATTCGTCGCCTCGCCAGTCGATAGAACGTGTGCGGCGGTGGATTTAATCTTGCTCATGGGTCAACCCTCGTTCTCAAGACATACATACCGAAAACCCCGCCTCCAGTAAAGGAAGCGGGGTTCTTGGAAGAGGAGGAGCGGGAGATGTCCGCACAGGGATAGAACCACTTACCTGCGGCGGCGTCAAGTCACTCCGACGCGGCTCAACAGCCAGATGATCGCGGCGACCACAGCAAGTGCAATAATGCACCACCGAATGGTCTGGTCGAATGGCGAGCGATCAACCAGCCAGACCACCAGAGCGAGCACGACAAGGACAATCAGGGCTGTGACGAGCAGGGACATGGGGCGTTAACGCGCGTCCGTGGGGATGGTTGCACATAGCGAAACCCCCGCTCCGGGGCAATGGAGCGAGGGTGGGGGGTTATTTGACGACCTTAATGCGTCTTGGTTTGATGCGTACATATTCCGCCTCAGCGGCCTCGGCAGATTTGAAGGCGTTGTATATGCTAGCCTCCATCCACCAATATCCATCGTCTTCGTCTAGATACTCCCACCAAAGCCAACGGAACCGCCTAACTCGGAAGGCCCCCTTTTTCCAAACTACAGCAGCCATCACCCCCCCCTCAACTCAGCCGCCACCCGCATATGAGCGGGAGAGCCGGTGTCTTCTAGGCTAGCGATTAGGGTGTCCATAGCATCCTCCATGTCATACCGATCCTCAATGCGTCGGCCAAAAACGTCCTGCATCACCTTCTCCCGCAGCGTCAGTTCGTCAGTCATTGGTCGTGTCCTTTTCGTTGAGTGCGACGATCTTGCGCCACATCGCGAGCAGAATATTTTTCTCTGCGGCCTCTACGCGCTCTACATATTCAGGGAATGCGCCCCTGAGCCGGTCCTTATCTCGTTCGCTCATTAACACGTCCGTCACTCCTTTTCGTTGAGGATGGCGTCTATCATGGCGGTGAAGTTCGTCGCGTTATGCTCGCCCCAGACAGACCCGTCGTGCCCCGGCTCCCTCACAGCCATCAGGACGGCGCGGGCGATGTCGTCGGGGTGGTTATCGTCGGATGCCAGCGCATCCTCCACGGCGTGACTGGCCCTGACAAATGCGCTCTTGGATTCCTCCCCGCCGCATTCGAAGCCACGGGCGTGAAACTTTCTGCATCGCTTGCATCGGTCGAAGTTCGGAGTCATCGCGCCTTCCGATTCAGTCCGCCCAGATGATCCGCAGCGGCCTTAACCTCATACTTCGCCGTGTTGACCTTTTCGGCCAGGTCGCGTGACCACAGCTCGGCCACCGCATCACCAGTCTCACGGTTAACCACAATCCACGAGTTGCAGTGGTGCGGCAGGTCAGGAATGTTCGGCATCATCATCTCTCCTCTTTCTCGCACCACCATACGACAGGATGGGGAATGGTCAAGCGCCAATCACACACCACGCGCGAAAAACCCCGGCACCCGAACTAACGGACACCGGGGCTATGCGAGGGTTAAGGCTGCCTATTTGCCGGTCACGGTGAGCCTTGTTCGCTCATTATCCGCTTTCAGGTGGGACTATTCCGACCACACTTCATAAGTGCTAGCTCGCATTCTCGTTACGCTTACTTAGGCGGTCAATTCCTTAACCGCCCACATCACAGACTCCTCAAGAGCCGTGAAGCCAAGGGACCGATACCGACCAGGCTTCACTTCCTCAAACAGGGCTTCCAGCTCTACGGCTTTGGCCTTGAGTCGGTCGTGAAGGTCCTTCTCGGAATCGGTAAGGGCTCGGTACTTAGGACGGAAGCGCGAAACAACTTCGTTCACATCGTCCGACTGGCGCGCATCAGGAGCGCCTTCAAACACATTAGCCATTGTGGTCCGTTCTATTCAGGACGCGCCGTTAATGACGCACCACCACCATACGCGATCAGGCTGGCGGGTCAACCGGCTTGCAGTTGCAGTAGGTGCACTCTACGCCGCCCAGGATGTCATAAACGCAGACATCAGCCAGCTCACCTAACTGCATGATTTCCGACTGAAGGTCACGCCGCTTGATCTCCGTCATCACAGCCACAGCAGCAGGACCGCTAGGCCCCTTGCTGGCGTAGTTCTGCGCGGTCTTGGGGGATACGTTGAGCCATCTGCCTGCCGCGAGTTGCGACAGGCCGAGGGATGCGAGGGCGGTGCGGTATTCTGTGGATGTCATGAGCAATGGCCTGGGCTGTGAAACTTCTCGCATATAGGGCATCGAACAAACATAGGCGTAAGAGAAACAACGGGTGAAAGCTCGCTTCTGATCGTCATGACCGCAGACGCAGCAATGTGCGCGATGCGTCCAATCCTCTCTTCAAGAGCCTCTTCTGCGTCATCGCCAGCCGTTGCCTGGGCAAGTTCTTCGGCTATGGCCACAAGCGATGAACGAAGCGCTTTTAAGCGGACACTAGGATCGCGAAGGTTCACGCCATCAACTCCGCCAGCAGCTCTGCCGCAGACATATTAGCAATGTCATCCGGAAGTTCATCAGTCGGCGCGTTCATCGCATTGGTCATGCGGCGCTCAGCATCTTCACCGGCCTTGTTTGCTTCAGCCAGGTCGGAGAACTCGCCACGAAAGAACTCAACGCCATTCCAATCCGTGCAAACCACCGTCATCAGGCCGGTCGTTTTGTTCTTTGCGCTGCGCGTCCACATTGTCTTCGTTCCATCCCGGCTAGTGCGTGATTGCCCTGCGCCGATGACTGAACATACCTCACCCACCGGAATGGTCAAGCAATAATTACGTATCCGATCACTTTCCCTCCACCCTCAACGCCGCAATCTCCCGCAGCGCCTGGTTAAGCCCCCAGATCAGTGTTTCTGCCTCCTTGTCGGTCAGGGTGACAATCTGCCATTGACCGTCAAATGGGCCGTCCTCGTCTGTATCCTTGATGGCGTGAAGCTGGATGACGCCATCCTTGAACCTATGAACTACAACACTTCCGCCGCCCATGGCGTCAATGTCCACGCACTTTGTTGCTAGGCTCATTGCTCTTCCACCTTCTGACTAGCTAGCCACCGCAGCACGTCCATTCCGTGCTGCTCGCATTCTCGTTACGCTTACTGACACCAACCCCAGCCTGCTCGGGCACAGAAGGAAGGAGTATCCCATGTGGCAAGCCGCCTTGTTGGACGGTGCCGTAGTTTCGCGACATGGCGCGAGGCGCGGTGATCCGGGGTAACTAGTTATCCCGCGCCCTCACCGGCTTTCGGTATACGTCGGACGACGCTCCCAAGTCAACAACGCTTACTGGCCTCAGAGCCGATTACCAGTCGAGCGCTCCAATGCAATTCCCCATCTGCAAAAACAAGGAACAACCACCATACGCGATCAGGCTGGCGGGTCAAGGCGTCCGATAATCCGTTAGGCTCGCGCGCTCGCGTTTGACAAGCCCTCTGATTACAGCCTCCTCAATGGTAATCGGACCTGTGGTATAAACTGTGGGCTTCTCAAAGCTTCCGTATTTATCAGGCGCACGTTTTGTAAATCGGGCCACGCGGTGATCGGGCGGACCGTAAACGCCACCACCAAAAGCCCAAACATATTTAGGCGTGTAGCGATTTCCGCCTATCGTGTAGATGCTCAACTCAGTCATCACCCCTCCTCCACCACACCATACGCGATCAGGCTGGCGGGTCAAGGGTGGCGAACGCTCTAGGACTCGAACCTAGACATACGACTTAGAAGGTCGTCGCTCTATCCTGTTGAGCTAAGCGTTCAGTGAAATCCTTCATATACGGATTGCTTGCATAACGCATATGCCACGGAGCGCGCTCAGGAGCAACCCGATTGAACCGGCACTTCCACAGGTATCCCGCATCGTTCAGTCGGTTGTTGATGGCCATTCGGTCTTGACCGACCATCCTAAATCCGTCGTGAACGTGCTGGTCGTACATCACCCCTCCTCCACCCTCAACGCAGCAATCTCCCGAAGCGCCTATGGGTTTACGTCAAGGACTGCGTGAAGCGCCTGCTGATACAGCGCGAGACCCTCCCACGGATCAACGCAAGCGCCGCCCTCGACAAGCTCTTGCCACTCGTTAGCCAAGCGAACCACTTCCTTGGCTCTCTTTGAGCCAGTGTCGTATCCTTTTCTAGAATTGCAGGTACAATAGCCAGCCCCCGCTCCAGCACTCCCCTCGCAACAGACACCCATCACCCCTCCACCTTCTGACTGGCCAACCACCGCAGCACGTCCTCCGGTGCGCCCTCCACCTTGATCGTGCCTTGCGACTGGATGGGGCCGCCGTCTGGGCCTGAAATCTCTGTCGTCTGGCGATCAGACCAATCGTCACGGCCCATGTTCTTAAGGCCGAACGTGATCATCGTAGCCTGACCTGGGCCGCCTCCGTTTTCAGCGACCTTGCGCCCCTGTTTCTCCCACCACGCCGCACAAGCGGACTTGCCTCGCGATAGGGCTTCCGAAAACGCGGGATGCTCTTCTGCCCATTGATTAATGGTCGAGCGAGCAACGTCGATCTCAGCAGCAAATGAGGCAACCGACGCACCTTCCTTCATGTGTGTCACAAGAGCCTCGCAATAGGCGGGATCATACTTGCTGGGACGACCACCGCTCACTTCTTCGCCCTCTTGGCTTCACGGGCCATTCGCATAACATGGCGCAGTGCATCTGCTAGAGTTGATGGCTGGGGCAGATCAACGCTGAACCCTTCATTGAATGGACACCCTTCGCCGCCGTAAGCCGCCTCGCGCGGGTCAATGAACTTGATGTCTTCGCTTTCGGTGGTCGGCGCAATCGTTGCGTCGCAGCTAACCTGGCACTCGCAAACGGAATACCACCAGCCCGGAAACTCAAGCTTGAAATCAAGGATGGCCGCCTCTAGGCCGTCCTGTGGTTTGGTTTGCCAGTCAGTCATATCGCTCATTTCGTTTTCGACCGCTGGCCTTGCGCCGTAGCTCTTTGCTCAGGATCGGTTGATGATGTTAGCGTTAAATCCGTGCGGGTTCAATCGCGATAATACTCAGGCTCAACAAGGTTCAGCCCGTTAGCGTTGATCGCCCTCATGGCGTATGGCTTCTCGCGCAGTCGTTCCCACGCGATGTGGGTTCTAGGCAGTAGTCGCCCGTCCGATTCAATCGCGCCAGACAGATAGCTATCGGCATACGGTCCGCCCTCGGCGGCAGCAATATCGTCCCACAGCTTGCGCGAGACGGTCAGAACAAGGCTCGGCGTCATCGCACGTTCTCCATCATCATTTTCCTGGGTCGGGCCAGCTTGTCGCAATGGTCCTCAAGCTCGCTCAGCGTCGGGAAGAAGTTTGGTTTGTCCTTCCGTCGCAAAAAATAATCCCACGTCGCTTGCGCTACGTCTGCAGGGTATCTGCCGAGCGTGTCCCCGTAAAACCGAAGGATAACGGCCAGAGACATGCCGTCATCTGTTCTGTGGGCCGTTAGCGCGTAGAGCGTTCCAATCCACTCCTCGCACTGCTCAGGCGTCGCAGGCGTCATTGCGCTTCGGATGGCCTTCTCAGCTTCAGAACGGTTGTCGTCCGTCAGGCCCTTGAATGAATACCCCGTCAGTGTCCGTTTGTATCCACCCGTCGTCGGATACGTCAGGCTGACCTCTTCGCGCGGCTCTACCATCAAGCATGACTTGAAATATTGAACTAGGTTGCGATCCGTTTCCTCTGGGCTTTGCGAAAGCAGCTTGTTTCGGGCGCTCGTCAAGCCAGCGCTGTTCGTTGAGCCATGTTGAGGCGTGAGGGATGAACTTGGCTTCTGTCCAGTGCCCCCAAGAGCACTGATCAGAGATTGTTCGGACAAGCGTTGCATGATCGGTTTCCTTTGCGGCTTTGGCGTAGGCCTTCAGGGCAGCACCCTTTCCAACCTTTCGGGGGTATTGATTCCAGAACTCATCAAAATCGAACAAGAGAGAACTATCTTGTTCCTTGTTTTTTGTTTCCTTCTTTGTTCTGTGTCCTGCGTCTGTCTCGTCCGGTGTCCCGCCGACTGTCCTGCGACTGTCTTGTTGAGCCTGATATTTGTCGTAATTACAAATAGTTAGGACGGTGACGCCTGTCTCGCTGCGTGTCTCGACCATTGTCCCGTTTTCGAGACGCTTAAGCAGACGCTCAACCCATCCCTTCGGGCGGTCGATAGCCGCTGCAAAGTCACGCACGGACAACGAAAGCTGTCCGCGTTCCAGATTTATCGTCTTGCCTTTGTAGCGAACGCGGGCGGGCTTCCATGAGGCTCTAAGAACCAGCCAAGCGAACGCCATGGCCTCGCCATCATTGCGAAACTCAGGGTGTCCGAGAAGCGATCTATGGATTAGGCAGAAGCCAACTTCGCTCACGGCGAAACGCTTGCACTAAATGTTGTGTCGCGGTATATCCGCATAGTCACATCTGGCTCCCTTAAAGCCGGTGGAGATAAGGGTGGGGAGACGCTTCTGGCAGTCGCGTCCCTCGCCCGCCCTCTTTAAAGCACTTATGCCGCTAAAACGCAACGCAAAGAGCGTGGCGGTATGTTTCCCGCGTATGGCTTGCAGTTTGGGGAATGGCCCTTCTTCAGAAGGATGGGGTCTGCAATCCCAGTGAGCCGAAACTTCTCTTTCGCCACACCGTAGAGAACGCTCGTCCTGTCCTTGTTAAGAACTCGTCCCGCGTCAGCCGGATTGCATCCGAGTATCTCAACGAGATGATACATCGCCAGCCACCGAGCGGCGCAGACCGGCTTCTCGCGTCCATCGCCCTCGACTTCCGCGAAAGACACCCCTGTATGCTTGATAACGCGCTCCACAGCGGCGACCCGCCTCATTCGGGGTGTGATAGCCGACTCATCCAGGATCAGCCACGTGCGGCCTTTCCGGTCGGTTCTGAATATGTGGTTCATTTGCCTTTCCGTGGCACAACCGTGCCGTCAAATCGCTTGGTGAGATTGTTCTGAAAGGGCCGAGACTGCATCCGCGACGGCTTGCGGGTTAGAGGGTCGGCCTTCTTTTCGAGGCGCTTTGCCTTCGCAATCGACGGAATGTCCTTCGTGAAGGTCTTCTGATCCGAGCACGGCTTCCGCCAGATTTGTCGGTTGCTTAGGTCGTTGGTCCCCTGAAGGCCCAAAGCGACTACGTGTTCGTCTATGGTTCCCTCTCTGGCATGATCCAGCTTCACGCCGCAGCCGCAACCACAGATTCCGCCTTGCGAAAGAGCTATGGTTGCGCGCTGCTTTTTGGTGAGTGGCTTTCGATCCTCAACGGAACGATCAGGCTCAGGGATGATAGAAAAGTCTGGCTTCACGCACGCTTACCGTTGTGCGCCATTTCGATCTCCAGCCGACGAGCCGTGTTTTTGGCCAGTGCTTCGATCAGGTGCGAAGATTTTTTCTTCTGGCGTTTCGCCGTGTCGATCTCGACAAACAGCGCCTCGCGTTCCCAGCACAGATTGAAAAGTTCGTCGTTCCATGTTTGATCGACAGGTGACGCGGAAACTTTTTTCTTTCTGAAGAAATCAGCAAACCACTTCATTTTCTTCCTCCGTCAAAAAGTATGCGATCTCTTTTGCCATACCTGCACCCGCATTCAGTTTTTGGATAACCGAAATTAGGTCCGAAAGGGGAACGTAAACCTCTCGCCCACTAATGACGGAGCTGCACTCAAGGGCAGAGTCTGCAATGCGTTCCAGCCGACTAATGATGCTCATTTGATTCTCTCGTATTTTATGGTTGTGACGATATGCTTGCGAACGCCGACCAGCTCACACATTCGAGCTGTAGGGGCTCGTCCTCCGAGGACATCGCAGAGAACGGTTTTGTTTACCCCGTTCTGCCGAGCCCATTCCGTCTGAGATAGATTGCCGATGGATCGCACCAGCGCTTTACGGACTTGATCTTCTGTCATTGAACCTCCTGAACTTTCGCCACAGTGAACAAACTTTCTTCGCGGGTCAAGTCGAAGTTTGGCCTTGCGCGGTTTGTTTTGTCGTGCGTATATGGGCGGAGAAGAGGAGGCAGATATGCTATTACGACTTTATCCAGAAGACACGTCCAAGCCGATAGACTTTCGAGAGGGCCGCTGGGGTCATCAACTGCACGCTGCGACGTTCAAAGGCCTTCCCCCGATTAGGGTTCGTCGTTGGTCGTGGTTTCCTTGGTTGACGGTCACAGAGCCAGCCTCGATCCGGCGCGTCAGTTTTATGTGCCACACCTCAGATACGCCAAAGATAGGCCGAGAGGTGATTTGGAAGGCCGAGGGTGGTGATCGGATCGGGAAAATCTATGATGCCGTTTTTTGCCGCGACCCTAGAGACATGGTGACTCTTAAGGTGGTCATTGATGGTAGCTGCGATGCAGCCGATTAAATCAGACGGACGCATAGCTATTGCGATTGATGGCGTTCCGATGCGTGACGAGGGCGGATACTACTGGCCTATGTCCGATATTGGCGCGTGGGCGTGGGAAGGTATCTTTCGCGATCAGGGCCATATGAAATGGGCTGACGAGATAGCAGCGGCAGTTGCCGAGGCTAAGAAACAGAGAGGAGAAGGCGGTGAAACAATCTGAGACGCTAACAAAGATCGCGCCAGCTTTGGTTGCGGCCTTGAGCGAGATGCGGGGGGCGCTGAAAGACAGCAAGAACCCGCATTTCCGAAACGACTACGCTAGCCTGGAATCGGTGATCGAGACGGCTAAACCGGTTCTGGCTGCGCACGGCCTAGCCTTCATGCAGGGGCTTGGCGAGTATGTCGGTGGGGCCATGACGGTTTCCACCCGCATCATCCATGAAAGCGGCGAGTGGATCGAGAGCGACTTCCAGATGCCGGTAGGCAAGGCGGACCCTCAAGGAACCGCCTCTGCTTCCACATACGCCCGTCGATATAGCCTGATGGGTATTCTTGGACTTCCGGCGCTGGATGACGACGGGGAGGCGGCTATGACACGAAGCGCGCCGAAGGTCGCGTCAATTACGAGCGAGCAAGCCGAAACCATCTTGGTCAGGCTGGAAAGCACAAACTCCGATAAGGGGCGATTCCTGCAATATATCGGCGCTCCGTCTATCTCGGCAATTCCGGCAAACAAATACGAAGCGGCGATTAACGCCCTAGACGCCAAGGCTAAGTGATGGATCAGAGATCAGAAGAGTGGTTCTCGGCACGTCTTGGAAAGGCGACGGCGTCGAAAATCTCAGATATTATCGCCAAGACAAAGTCTGGATATTCCACATCGCGCGCCAATTACGCGGCCCAACTTATCACCGAGCGCTTGACTGGACAGAAGGGCGAGTCGTTTACAAACGGCGCTATGCAATGGGGCGTTGACAACGAGGAGGGCGCGCGTCTGGCCTATATGTTCCGTCAAGATTGCGACGTTGCGGAGGTTGGGTTTATCGACCACCCAACAGTGGCGATGTCTGGCGCGTCTCCTGATGGTCTTGTCGGGCTTGATGGTCTGGTTGAGATCAAGTGTCCGCTGTCAGCAACCCATATCGACACGCTTCTAAGCGGGTCTGTTCCGTCGAAATACATCACGCAGATGCAGTGGCAGATGGCCTGCACAGGGCGGTCGTGGTGCGACTTTGTCAGCTACGATCCGCGCCTGCCAGAAACGATGCGCGTGTTTATCTCGCGAGTGGAGCGAGACGACGCGGTCGTGAAAAACCTAGAGGATGAGGTCAGCGCATTTCTTGGAGAAGTGGCCGAACGCGTTGAAAAATTGAAGGAGAAATATACGTGACCGACAGCATTCCTAACAACCAACTAAAGTCCATCGTTGACCGCCTGGAGCGCATCAACGAGGAGAAGGCCGCCGCTCGTGACGACTATAACGAGGTCCTTTCTGAGGCCAAGGCTAATGGATGGGATCAAGGGGCCTTACGCCGACTGATCCGCCGCCGAGCTAAAGACCCGTCAAAGCGCGAGAATGAAGACGCGCTGGACGCACTTTATCAGTCGTCCGTTGGCGATCTGTGATACACTGAACGTGCGTTAAATGGCCCTTATGGGCGGACAGATAGGAAGACTGACAGATGGCATACGAAAAGAAGAATGGCGACCTTGCTGTGTTCAGGAATGACCGCAAGGAAAAGGACAGCCACCCCGACTACACGATCTCTGGGCTTGGCCTCGATGGACTTCCGATCAAGGGGGCGCTGTGGCTCAAGGAAGACCGCAACGGCAAGAAGTTTATGGCGGGTACTATGGAAGACAATGACTAGCTGCAACTCATTAACTCTCATTAATTTCCTAAGGCAGGACCTGGCTCTGTGGCCGGAGGCGGTGGCGGTGGAGATTATCAGGAATCGGGACGGCGAGATTTGCGCTCGGTTGCCGATGATCCTTTCAGCGACCCGATTCCGTTCGTCCGCTGGTGATTGACCATGCTGGACATAGAGGTTCAGCGGTGTAGCAAGTGCGAAAAGACAAAGGGGTTTGGCGAGTATTATCGCCACCCCGGCTCTTTCAACGGCTACATGGCTAAGTGCAAAGACTGCCATAAAGAGGCTGTGGCGTTACGCAGGCGAACTAATCCTGCGGTTCAAGAGTATGACCGAAAGCGCGGAAACCGCCAGCACGCCGGATATACAAAAGAGTGGCGCGAAAAACACCCAGAAGCCTACAGAGCGCATTACGCCGTAACGAATGCTGTCCGAGACGGGCGCATGAAAAAGCACCCGTGCTTGTTTTGCTCCAGCGAAGAAAATGTCCACGGACATCACAGGGACTATCAAAAACCCCTCGATGTCGTTTGGCTATGCTCGCAGTGTCACAGGAGGCTACACGCCACTTTCCCTGAGACATCTGCGCACGAACCAAAACCATGAGCGACCGGATTACTCTCGCCCTTGTCTCTTCGGAGATGAGGGCGAAAGCCGTTAAGTGGTGTCAGGGATGCTCTAACGGTACGCGGGTTACGTTTGAGGGGCCTAAGCGGTCCTTAGACCAAAATGCGGCTATGCACGCGGCTCTAGCCGACATCGCCAAGCAAAAAGACTACCACGGGATCAAGCTATCAACGGACGACTGGAAATTTATCTTCCTTGACGCGCTTATCCGTGAGGTGCGCGTTGTGCCGAACCTGGATGGCAATGGGTTCGTCAGCCTTGGCCGGTCATCCTCGCGTCTCAGCAAACAGGAGTTCAGCGATTTGCTGGACCTGATATACGCATGGGGCGCTCAACATGGCGTCGAGTTCCGCGACCCTAGACCGCCTCAATAACGATGTGGACGCACGCCCCAGAGCCGCTAGGACGATCTGACCACCGCGCTGCTATCTCCATGCAGTCGCTGTCGTCCCTAACCACGCCACAGGCTACCAGCGCGTCCTCTGGCCCTTTGATGTAGTTCGACAGGTCGCGCTCTGCTTTTGACGGACGGTCAAACGAAAGTGACATACGATAAGGACCGAGAATTGCTTCCCGGTCCTCCATGTATTTTTTTATTTCTGGCTCTGCGATCTTGCGCCACTTTCGGTAAGCGGCCCCCATGATCTTCCGCCCCCTGACAACCGTGAACATATGGTTTCCGGTAGGAGGCATGGGGAGGGAAAGTTCTAGCACTTCCTCCTCCAAAACCCGCACGACAGCGACATTCCCGCCCGCCTGACGTTCTTCGCCAGAACACCGGCCTGCTTGAACACGTCGTTGTGGATGCGCCCTGGTGTCGTTTCGATGATGCGCTTGGCGCGTTCTAGCTGGGTCATGCGACCCTCCAGACGCGCACGCCACCATCCATCGCGCGGGATATGAAGCTGTAGTTATCGGCGTATGATACTTTCATGTAAGCGTTTGCCAATCTCATACGGTCTATGCTGCGCGTAAACAGGGACTCTCCGACTGACATTTTAGAGAAGGCGGCACGGAGTTCACCGTTAGGCGATGTGGTGCGGTCAACGACTGGGATCATATGGCCGCGCTCGATTACCCATTCAGTCATTCCCCACGCTCCAGCCAAGCCTTAGCCCGCGTCGCATAGTCGATGATCTTGGCGAGTTCTTTCTCAACAGGCTCTCCGGTTTTCTTCCCCATGCGGTCCACGTATTTTCCGAGCGTGAAGCGGTAGGCTCCGATCATCTCTTCGCGGGAGAACGTGTCCTCGCATCGGGCGAGGTAGTCCTTGCCGGTGGAGTCGGGGGTGTAGTGGTTGGCCGTGTCAGGACCTGCTGCGGTTAACTCATCCTCATAATGAGTCCACCCGTCTCCACGCCTGTCGTCATCGCCAAACCGAACGCCGTAAGTTGGGTCCGCTGCACTAGGTTCGCGAACTATGGTTCCAACAGGCCAGCCTAAAATATCGTTAAACCCGGCATCACTAGATACAACCTTCTGCCCGAACTTAAACTTCGACATTACCCATTCTCCTCTGTTCCTGACGCCATTCCTTATATTCAGGCCATGGCAAAATTATCCGACTTTCCCACGACCGACCGGACGGTGATCGCTCCTTCTTTTTGTCCGCACCTAGACGACGCGCGTTCTTCCCTCCGACGAGTCCAAGACGCGTTAATCGTCCGCGCGCCTTGCAGACCGACATTCCCATCGTGTTAGCGATGTCGGTCATTTTCATACCGGACTTATGCAGAGCGATGAGGCGGTCAGTGTCTGGTTGGCTCCAAAGCTTTCCGGTCATGCTGCACGCTCACGGGCTAGGCGGGCTTTTCGGTCAGCCCATTTTTCGATGTAGCGGCTGTCGTCAGCAAGTCGCTGCCCGCCAACACCCTTCTCATGAACGGCGCTTTCATTGTGCCGAAACCGACTCAATGCGCCTGCAACCTGACCCCTAGTGAGGCTAAGTTCTCGTCCGATGCGAGAGTAGGAATAACGTCGCTCACGAAGCGAAAGGACTGACAGCAATAAGTCTTGACTCCACTTCACGGCAGCTTAACCCCCGCCGCCTTGCACGTCCGCTTACCGGGCTGCATCGTTCCCTTGATGACGGCGTTGATATGGCCGACCTGGATGTCGTGCTTGCTCGCGAACTTATCCGGTCCGCCTGATGCGGTGACGGCGGCGATGACTTGATCGCGGGGGGTCATTTGGTGTCACCAGAGATTTGCTTGTCGAGCCATGCGTTGAGCGCCTTGACGGCCTTGTCGCCAGTCTCACTGTTAACCACTCGCTCACCCATTTCTGACGCCGCAATGGCGTAAATGGTAGCCTGGGACGGGGCGATAATGCCAACCACAGCGGCGATAACTACCGGAGCCCAGATTTTCTTGGCAACAGAGGCAATAGACGGACTAATCGGGTCCTCTCGGAACCCAGCATTAAGCATGGCCGCGATTCCCTTTCCGACAGAGTAAACGCTGATGCCAATCAGCCCTCCAACGAAAACGGTTCCGCAAACAAAATTCACTTCACCCGCCACATCTGCCGCATACAGCAGCCAGCTAAGTTCGTTCATCATCATCTCCTCACCGACCCAACGTCGGCACACCCACCATATCGCAGCGGTGGATATGCTCAAGGGAAAATATGTGCGTCGGCGTCGATTTATCCACTTGACCATAACGCGGGCCGGTGTATGGTTGAGGTATTGGAAGAGGAGAGACGCCATGCCTATCGAACAAATGACTAACCAGGAGCTTTCCGAGGCGCACAGCG
>JACZCW010220140.1_pt1 | contig 19316 bp, 15 predicted proteins | sample 8641861 | NCBI WGS metagenome assembly JACZCW01 (sample SAMN15324607, study PRJNA640507) | soil metagenome | isolation source: intercropping sugarcane | place: China: Luxin town, Laibin City, Guangxi Province | collected 2019-07-25 | depth 10cm m | reverse complement strand
TACATCCAGCTGCTTTCCCTCGACGCGAAACTCGCACGCCAGGGGAATTTCACCCAAGGCTCCCGAAACATTGCCAAATACCGCTCCGGGCACCCGCACGTGGATTTCACCACGCGCGCTGGTGTCGACGCCAAATAGACCTGAACTTCGCAAACCAAAGCGGTCGATGTCCAAGAGTACACCTTTGTCCGTGATGAGCAGCTTTGCCTTGGCGCGCTCTACGTCCGTGTGAAGCACGGGTGAGCCAAAAATTGCTCCGTCGGCGCTTGCGTTGTGCAGGATGATCTTCGGCATCCAAATGCGCAAGGGCCGCCCTTCGCCCGACGGAGAGGTAGATTCGGTCTCGACTGGCGTGAACGCGTCCACCAAACTGAGCGCTGAGGGGCTTTCGACGGGCCGGGATTGAGAGGGAAGCAGATAGACCTGCACGTCCTGAGCGCCGATGTATTCGATCTCGATGCTCAGTTTTGCGTAGGGAGCGAGCAACCGTTGCGTGAGTCCAACCAAGTCGATGCTGGCGTCCAGGCGCTTGACGGAGATGACCAAGCGCCCTTGCGGGTCGAACACTTGCACGTCGTGCACTGTGGCGTTTCCACCCGCTAGGCGCGCGATGCTGCCAATCTCGATCGTGCCCTTGAGTAACCCATTGAGGTAGGTCTGCAGGATCTTGGCGGTGGCGGTGCGCGCCACGGGCATGCCCAGATGCAGTACCGCCCCCACGGCCAGACTGAGGGTAAAGACGCCGAAGACAAGCACGAAGCTCAGTGCCGCTTTGACCCGAGCGTAGACCTTGGAGCGAGGCATCAAAAGTCCTCTCCAATCAGGATATGAATCGCGAACAAGTCATCCCACGCCTTGGACTTGTAGGGCTCGACCTCGGAGACATCGAACGGTTCGTCGTCGCTGCTGTCCCTGAGCGACTGCAATCCCGGGATGCGGAAGCCAACGTCCAGGCGGATGGGACCGACGGGTGAGTGGTAACGAAGCCCCGGACCGAGCGCGATGTGCGGCTGCAGAAAGTCGAAGGTCAAGAACTTGGAGGTGACGTTCGATGCGTCGACAAAGACGACAAAACTCCAGTTAGGTAGGGGATGGACGCGCAGCTCCGTGGACGCCTCCCACATGGTGAACCCGCCGAGGGGGCGCAGGCAGGGCGCGGCATTGGGCTCGAGCTGGCAGTCGACGCTACTTGGAAGCAAAAATGCGATGGGACCTTGGGGCCCTACGCGCCGATAGGGGTAGCCGCGGTTGGAGCCGGGACCGCCGGAGTAGAACGCACGAAACACCATCTTTTGCTGATCGACGATGACGTCGGGCGCAGTGTAGTCCTGTGGGTCACGACCCGCTGTGCGCAGGTCTTCACCGTAGTTTGCGTTGAGCAGCATGCCGATGCCAAAACGCGACGCCAGAACGACCTGATGTTTATTGTCGAGCGGAAAGAACGTGCGCAGTTCGGGCTCGATGCGTACGTCGCGCAGTGTGCCAAATAGGCCCGTGGCCCATTGCAAGCTGTTGGACAGGACCACGCCACGGGTCGGTTGAATGGGATCGTCTAGGAACTGCAACCGCGTGTACAACTCGGGGTAGACCACCTGGACATCGAGCAACGAATCTTCTTCAGCGCCGCTGTCGGGTTCCTTGTAGGTGAAGGGAAAGTTGCCTTGCCAATGTATGGACAGCGTGGCGTCCAGTGCATTGCCAAAGAACGGTCGGCTCAGGCCCAGGCCCGTGGAGAGTTCATGGTACCCCACGACGCGCTCTTCATGCGGATCGGAATCATTGCCGAGCGGGTAGAGCAGCGGGTAGATGCTGTAGCCGCCCTCGTGATAACCCTTGGTGCGTGCTTCCAAGAAGCCGGGCTGCTCAATGGTGATGGTGAAGAAGTTCTCTGGAAAGACGTTGGTGGGCGGACGCAGGTTGTCCAGGTCGAGAGCAGTAGGGAAGAACGTGAGGCCGGGCCGTGTCTCTACGGTCAGCTTGCGCAAGCCACCCAAAAAGTTGAGGTGACTCCAGGAAAGCAGACCCACTGTCGCTAGGCGCGTGATGTCGAAGCGACCGCCCAACCCAACCTTGACCTCACGTAAGCTGCTCTCTTCCAAGTGCACCGTGAGGGGCACGATTGCACTCTGTGGGGCACTCAGATCGGGAATGATCTCCACCTTGGAAAAAGTGCCCAGGTTGAACAACGCCGAGCGAGCCAAGCGGATCTTGTTGCGCGAGTAGGCGTCGCCTTCTTTGAGACCCAACAATCGTCGCACGCTCGACTCTTGGAGAGTCTTCAGCCCGTCGATGGACACCCGACCCAACTTGGAGCGCGGTCCAGGTGTGGCCTCCATGACGACGTGTGCGCGCTGTGACGCGAGATCGACGCTGGCGGTTCCCGAAACCAGCGCAAATGCGTAGCCGTCGTCCGCCAGCGAGTTGGCGATATCGACCTTGCCCGCCTCGAATTCGTGCTCGTCAAACAGCTGGCCCTTGCGCAAGCGATTCTTCTGCGCGGCAGCCTTGGCGACAGCAAACGGCAGCGAGGCCAAGCCCCGGGTCTCCAATTCACCAATCAAGATGGGCGGACCGAGATCGACCTCAATCTCCACACGCACTGGACTGAGCACGGCGCGCTTCACCTTGATCTCGTCGAGGCGGATGATGCGCGTCGCGCGCACCTTGGCCTCGTAGTATCCCTTGCGGCGCAGCTCGCGCTCGATGCGCGCGCGATCTTTCTCCAAAACGACCGGATCAAATGACTCGTAGGTGTGTTTCCACAAGAACGACGAAGACGCGTGCGTACCGATGCCGTCGAGGATCTTCTTTTCGAGAATTTCGTCGGGCACTCCGCTCAGCTCAACACTGTCGACGATGTCCCGCCGCTCTGGACCGGATTTGAGAGCGGCCTTGCCGCAACCAACCAGCAAGCTGCACGTCAGCACCCAGGCGCACAGCTGTAGGAGCTGGGCAACTCCTGCGCGGTAAGCTTTCAACCCGATTGGACCAACAACGCCCGAACAGCTCAAGGCCGTCTCGGATTTTCCCTGTCGTTGCCCCATCACTGGTTTCCGTGCACTAGACTACGACAACCTGTTCAAATGTCCTTGGTATTTTGCGTACGACCTGAAGGACCCGGCTATGGGCCATGACGGCAGGTCCGGCTGACAAAAGAAAAACGGATCACCCAGGTGGATGATCCGTTCGTTGGCCTTGGGCTGCACTCAGCTGAGCGCCAGCACCAGGTTCATTGCTGCTTGCGCGGCTTCATGCCTGGCAGGTTGGCCAACTCACTGGAGGGCTCTAGGTACTCAAGCGACTTGTACGTCATGATGCCCATGATGGGATCTGCCACGACACCGGATGAGGCCAGCGTGAAGCCCGTCGAATAGGTGCCACTGACCTTGACCTTGGCGCCCTTAGCGGGAAGGGGGAACGGGAGTTCAACGCCCCAGGTGTTGTCCATGATGGGCTCCTTTGGCTTCTCGTCAGCCTTCAATTTGTCGTACTCCTCGATCGCGGAGTAGATGTTGGCAAAGTTGGACGCCCAACCCTGAACCTTCATGACCTCGTTTTCGGGTGCGTCTTTGCTGTCACCGATCCAGAACGTGGGAATAGGTGGCTTACACCCGTCAGGATCACCCTTGCCTGTCTCGTGAACCGCGCACTCGGGCGCCTCATCGTAGTTCACCTTGGTGATGTAGCCGACGATGGAGATGCTCTGGTCCAATACCTCATTTTGGTGGACTCGATTGCGCTGGTAATAGCTTGCGCCCCAAACCGTGTATGCGTCGCCCTCTTTGATGGGACGCTCAGGAATGGACGGTACCGCTGGCAGTGAAACTGATGCCCCGGTCGGTGCCGGGACGGGCTCATACTTGGGCTCCTCTCGACCGCACCCCACAAGCGCGGTGGCAAGGATGGCCGGAAACAAGGCGAAAGGTGCTTTTCGAAAGAGAGGATGCATATTCGAGACGACTCCTGAAACTTCGGACAGCGACACTAGAACGGCGGCGGGCTGTCGGGCAAGGTGAACCTTTGAAATGACGTGGTTTTCCAAGGCCCGGTGCAAAATTTTGAGCTGACTTTAGACGGAATAGAACTCGCGGCGTTCAAGAGGCCGCGATTGGCATTCGCGCTCCGCGCGGCCTTGCAGTAGCTTTGACGCCGTGACCCGGACCATCTGGATAGGTGATGTTCATGGCTGCGCGAGGGAACTCACGGATTTGCTTGATGTTATTGGGCCAGGTCAGCACGATCGGGTGGTGTTTGTAGGGGACCTGGTGGCGCGCGGGCCGGACACCAAGGGCGTCCTGCGGCTCGCGCGCGCGCTGCGCGCGTCGTGCGTGCGAGGCAACCACGAGCACCGACTGATCGTGGCGCGCCAGGCCAAGTTGCGCGGCCAAAAACCACCTCGTTTAGGACCATCGCACAAAGAGTTGCTCGATACGTTGGACGATGAGGAATGGGCGCAGCTTGAAGCTTTGCCACTATCGCTAGAATTTCCTGAGCACGACGTACGTGTGGTGCACGCCGGGGTGGCGCCTGGTGTGCCTTTGAAAGCCCAACAGGCCTGGACACTCATGCATGTGCGCTCCCTCACCAAGTGGGGCGCGCCCAGCGATCGTTATGCCACAGAGAGCTGGGCTGCTGCGTATCGCGACGGCCCTCACATTGTCTTTGGACACAATGCTCAGGCAGGGCTGCAATTGCACCCGCTTGCCACCGGTCTCGACACGGCGTGCGTTTATGGCGGACGCTTGTCTGCGTTGGTGCTGCCGGCCGGCGTATCCCCGGCCCCTCCAGAGGAGCGGGTGAGTTCCATCGTTTCCGTGCCCTCTCATGGCAGGTATGTGGACTACGGTCCCCGGCCGTAAGCATGAGATCATTGTGAGGTGATCGTGATGCTGCGTGTGCCAACCCAATCGCTCAAGCCGGGCGCTCTATCGCTGGACGAGGAGACCAGCCGCTACGTCGTCAAAGTGCACCGCAAGCGCCCGGGCGAGCAACTCCTTTTGTTTGACCCCGTACAGGGGAAGCAAGCGGTCGCCGAGATAACGTCCGATCGATTGCCGCATCTTTTCCTGCACGTGGGCAGCGTGGAGGAGAGTCCTCGCCACGAAATGCCCGTGACCTTGCTGTGCTGTTTGGGCAAAGGCGACAAGCCAGAGCAGGCAATGAGTGACGTGACGGCGCTGGGAGCCGAGCGCTTGGTGCTGGTCCACGCCGAGCGCTCGGTGTCCAAGGGTGAGGGCGCTACCCGTAGGCCGCGATTGCTCCGTGTCGCTGAGCAGGTGGCGCGCCAATGTGGACGTGGTCATCTTCCTGAGCTCGTGGGTCCGTTAGCACTTGAGGACTATTTCTCGACGGCGCCGTCTGGGCAGCTGCGTCTGGTCTGTGCTTTGCACGACAGCGCACGTCCGGTGTTGCACTTCGCCCAGCAAATCCTGACGGCTCCCCCGGCCCAGGGGGTGATGGTGGTGGTAGGTCCCGAAGGCGGACTCAGTCCAACAGAAACGCAGCTTTGTTTGGAGCATGGTTGCCTGCCCCTCACGCTGGGGCCTTACGTGCTGCGGGCTGAAGTGGCGGTGGGCGCGGTTCTTTCTACGCTGCGGGCGATTTTCCACTCTTCCCTAGCCCCCGGTCCTGTCCCCCGCGTCCTTCCGGGTTGAGTGGGCCGTGGCGGTGCCCAGGGAACGGGCGCCCAGCCACGCGCGCTCGTTCTACTGAATAGATGAGCATGTAGGGGCGAGTTGGCGCAATTTTGCGGGAATTCTCTGCTTTTCTTGATTGACGCCCTCTCCCCAGACCTTTAGCTTCGTGGTGCCTAGTGGAGGAAAGTGGATCAAAGTGTCGATCCAACCCAATGAGCGGGTCTGTTTCCCAACCCTCGGCACGAGCCAACATGTTCCGGGGTCAGTTTCAGCACGCCATCGATGCCAAAGGGCGCATCGCCTTGCCTGCGCGATTTCGGGATTCTATTGGTGCGGAGGCGAGCGGGATCGTGATCGTGACCCCCGCTTTGTTCGACCCCTGCTTACACATCTTTCCCCTGGCCGCGTGGGAGCAACTGGAAGAAAAAATTGCCGAGTTGCCTGCGCTGGACCCCCACGTGGTGCGGTTTCGACGCCTGTACGTTTCAGCAGCGTGTGAGTGCGAGGTGGACAAGGCCGGTCGCCTGCTCATCCCCAGCGCCTTGCGCGAACGGGTTCACTTGGATCGCGAAGGCTTGTGGGCCGGCATGGGCCGGCACCTGGAGCTGTGGTCCAAAGATCAGTGGGACGCGTCCCTGTGCATCAACCCAGATGAAGAAGCCTTGTTCAAGCAATCCGTGCTGGAGCGAATCAAGATATGACCATGCCACTCGTTATGCCTCCCGACGATTTTCATCACCTGACTGTATTGCGTCGTGAGACGGTTGAGGCGATTGCGCCCAAACCGGGCGGGCTGTACCTCGACCTCACGCTAGGGGGTGGTGGGCACACCCAGGAACTGTTAGAAAATTATGATGGTGTGCGGGTCATCGCGTTTGACCGTGATCCGGCTGCCATCGCGGCCGCCGGTCGTCGGCTCAGCCGTTTTGGAGACCGCGTGACGCTGGTCCACTCGCGATTTTCCATGGCACGGATGCAGCTGGCTCGCTTGGGACTTGAGTGGGTGGATGGCCTCGTCGCTGACTTGGGGGTGAGCTCACCACAACTGGACGAAGCTGAGCGCGGCATGAGCTTCCGCTTGGAGGGGCCGCTCGACATGCGCATGGACCCAAGCGAAGGCGAGACGGCCGCGGATCTGCTAGTGCGCCTCACCCAGGATGAGCTCGCAGACGTCATCTTTCATCTGGGAGAAGAGCGACGTTCGCGGCGCGTGGCCAGGTGCATCAAGCAAGCTCTAGATGCTGGCGAGGTGGCGACTACCACGGACTTGAGGCGAGCTATCGTGCGCGCGGTCGGTCCGCGGCGCGTGGGAGGAATCGACCCGGCGACGCGTACCTTTCAGGCGCTTCGCCTGGCCGTCAATCGTGAGCTGGAGGAACTGTCGCTCGGACTTGCCGCTGCTTGTCATCTCGTCAAACCGGGCGGCGTCGCCGCCTTCATCAGCTTTCACTCGCTGGAGGATCGCCTGGTCAAGCGGGCGTTCTTGGACAAAAACGTCTGGGAGCGTTTGCAGAAGAAGCCCATCCTCGCGTCCGACGAGGAACAAGCTGACAATCCGCGGAGCCGCAGTGCCAAGCTGCGTTCGGCCCGCCGCGTGTTGGTCGGCGGCGAGTCAGGCGAGCCGTTCGAAGATTTTGATCACGACGAGAATTAGGCACTTAATAAGCAAATCGTGTATGGGAAAAAGGCGGCTGATTGTCTGCCAGACGCTCGCCGATTTTTGCAGTTTTTGCCTTTGTTCCTCGCTCGCCCGGAATCAATCATGACCAAGTATGACGATCGCAGAGCAAACACCTTTTTGGTGTTGTGGACGCTGGCGGTCATCGCAACAACCTGCAGTTTTCTAGTGTATTTGGCCGTGCGCGTGGAGACCATGCAACACGGCTACGAATTGGGCCGGGCTTATGGAGATCTCGCGCGCCTGCGCGAGGCAGAGCGCGTGCTCGAACTGGAGCGGGCATCGCTCAACACACCGGAGCGTGTTGATTTGATTGGGCGAACCCTGTTTTTCATGGAGGAGCCGGACGTGACCAGGGTCATGGATGCTGGGCCCGATCCCAGCGTGGGCCACGACCTTGGCCAAGACGCGGTCGCCCAAGCGGAGTCGGAGGAGGACCTATGACCAATCGCGTGCGTGGCGCAGAAGGTCGCTGGATCCGCATGAGAATGGGGCTTTTCTGCGGGGTCCTATCGCTCGCCATGGGGCTCGTCGTCTCGTCGGGCTACGACATCATGATTCGTGATGGTGAAAATTGGTTGGAGCTTGCCGAGCAACAGCGCAAGCGGCGGCTCAGCGTGCGTCCCAAGCGCGGTATGATCTACGACCGAAATGGTAGCGCCCTGGCGGCGAGCATCGAGGTCCCCACCATCAGCCTCGACGCCAAAGAGCTCATGCGCGGGGTGGAGTCGGGTGATGTGCCGCGTGTGGCCCGCGAGGCCGCCGCGCGCATCGCGAGCGCGCTCGACTTGGATCCCGCCAAGGTGGAGCGCAAGATCTTGGCGCGTCGGCGCTGGACCTGGTTGCGTCGTCACGCCAGCCCCGAGCAGGTGGAAGCCGTACGTCTGCTCGGCGAAGGCGACAAGAACGAGCGCATCCGGGGGCTGTTGGTGGAGGGTGAGCCGATGCGCTTTTATCCGCGGCGAGAGCTCTCGGGTCCGCTCTTGGGCTTTGTGTCTCCAGACGGAAAAGGACGCGATGGCCTGGAATTTACGCTCAATGAGCAGTTGGAGGGCCACGCGGACCAGCTGCGCGGTTTGCGCGACCGGGCGGGACGCTTGATCTTTGCCGACGGGATTGAGGATGAGCGGGCGTTCGCCGGGCACAACGTGGAGCTCACTATCGATCAGGGCATCCAATTCGCGGCCGAGCGCCATCTGGCCGCCTCGGTGCGGGCATTTGAAGCGCGCGCTGGCAGCGTCGTGGTCTTGGACCCCAAAACCGGGGAGATCCTAGCTCTGGCGTCGTATCCTGGCTTCAATCCCAACGACTACACCGAGAGTCAACCTGAGCAGCGTCGCAACCATGCGGTGAGTGACACCTTCGAGCCCGGCTCGACCATGAAGATTTTTACCGTTGCCGCCGCGTTGGAGTCCAAGCAGCTCACCGCGACCGAGCAGCTTTATTGTGAGAAAGGTGTGATGCGCGTGGACAACGTCACCATCCGCGACACACACCCCGCTGAATGGCTGCCGGTCTCCCAGGTCCTAGCCCAATCGTCCAACATTTGCTCCGCGAAAATTGGGCTCAAAGTGGGCGAACAGGAGCTGTATGAGGCGTTCCGGCGCTTTGGTTTTGGCCAGCAATCGGGTTTGCCCATTCCTGGAGAAGCGTCGGGTACATTGCGTCCACGGGGTCGCCCCTGGGTTCAGGTTGAGACCGCTTCGGCGGCGTTCGGGCAGGGGATCAGCGTGACCAACGTCCAGCTGGCGCTGGCTACCGCCGCGATTGCCAACGGCGGTGAGCTGCTTGAAGCTCGCCTGATCAGGAAGGTCACCACCGCGTCGGGTGAGTTGGTGAGCGAAAACGCGCCGCGTGTTCGGCGGCGCGTGGTGAGCGAACGTGTGGCCAAGCAGTTGTCTGAAATGCTGGTGGCCGTGACGGAAGACGGCGGCACGGGTGGAGAAGCGGCCGTGCTCGGCTTTCGTGTGGCGGGTAAGACCGCTACGGCTCAAAAAGCGGATCCCCGCTCAGGGCGTTACTCGCTCGACAATTACGTCGCCTCCTTCACGGGCTTCGTTCCAGCCCATGAGCCTGAGGTCGTCGTGACGGTGACCATCGATGAACCTCGCGTGGACCACGCGGGCGGTTCGGTGGCGGCCCCGGTATTTCGTCGCGTCGCGGAGATGGTGCTGCGCTCCCGCGGGATTTCGCCCCAAGGCACGCAGATCGAAGATCTGAAGGAACTGGCAATGAGGCCTGATCCGGCTCGTGCCGTTGTCGCGCTGCTCGAGCAAAATGACGGCGCTCAGCCTGCAGTTCAGGACATCGTAGAGCACGGACAAGTGGGTAAAGACCAAGTGCGGCTTCCCAACTTGACGGGCTCGCCGATGCGCACGGTGGTCAAACAGCTGAGCGAGAGCGGCATTGTCCCGGTGCCCAGTGGCACGGGTCTGCTTTTGAAACAAACCCCACCTCCTGGCAGCATCGTGGCGAAAGGCAGCAGCGTCGAATTGGTCTTTCGACCCGCAAGTTAGGACCCAGCATGAACACCTGGACGATCGCCCAACTGCTTGAAACCATACCGGGCGCTCGTGCCTTTGGCGCGACGGACGTGGTGATCAGTGACATCACGGACGACTCACGCAGGGTACGAAGCGGTAGCCTGTTCGTGGCGCGCCGGGGTGACGCATCTGATGGGCGCATCTACGCACAAACTGCTTTGGCTCAAGGGGCGGCGTGCGTATTGTGCCAAAAGTCGGATGGCGTCGAGGTGGAGCCACGCATCGAGGTGCCCGATCTGCGCGAAGCGTGGGGCCTGTTTTCGCACAAGCTATTTGGTCAACCATGCCGAACCTTACGCGCGGTCGGCATCACTGGCACCAACGGCAAGACCACCGTCACCAGCTTGGTCGCCCAGGCGCTGGAATACTTGGGTCAAAAGACGGCGCGCGCCGGGACGCTGGGGTTTTTCGTGGGGGAGCAAAAGCTCTCCGACAGTCTCACCACGCCCATGCCCGATCAGCTGGCGCGCATGCTGGCTCAGGCCATCACGCATGGCGCGCGGTACGCCATCGTCGAGGTGTCGAGCCACGCGCTCAATCAGAAACGCACGGCCGGTATGGAGTTTGCCGTCACCGCCTTCACCAACCTGACGCAGGATCACCTGGATTATCATGGCACGCTCGCCGTCTACGCGGCCGAGAAGGAACGCCTATTTTCTGAATATCCGAGTCAAGGTCAGGTCTTCAACCTGGACGACCCAACCGGGCGCGCCTGGTATGCTCGGTATCACGCGGCGCGAGCCACTTGCGGCGTCGCGGCCAGCGCGCAAGACGATGCACAGATTTTTGCTGAGCGCGCGCAATTTGGACCAGAGGGCATCGTCGCGACCCTGGACGTGAACGGCAGTCGACACGTTTTGCGCTCGCCCCTCTTGGGTCGTCACAACCTGGAGAACCTGCTCGTGGCGCTCGGGATTTTGGTGCAGCTCGGCCAAGAGGTGTCTCTTGCGGTGGACGCGCTGGGCCACGCACGCGGTGTTGCGGGACGGCTGGAGCGCTGCGAGAGCGCGGCGGACGATATCGTGGTCGTGGTCGATTACGCTCACACCCCCGATGCGTTGCGCAGGGTGCTCTCTACTTTGAAGGAGCTCCGCTTCACCCAACTCTCGTGTGTGTTCGGGTGTGGTGGTGACCGCGATCGGACCAAACGCCCGTTGATGGGTCAAGCCGTTGCGGAGGCGGCGGATCGAGTGTTTGTAACGTCAGACAATCCTCGCACCGAGGCTCCGGACAGCATCATTTTAGACATTCTTCCGGGCCTCGCTCGTACGAAATCTCCCGCGCAGGTGGAGGTAGACCGTCGCACCAGCATCGAACGGGCCATTCTGTCCGCAGCGCCAGGTGGTTGCGTGCTCATCGCTGGCAAAGGGCATGAGGACTATCAAATCATCGGCAAGCAGGTATTTCCCTTTGATGACCGACAGGAGGCCCGCCGGGCGCTCTTGATGCGGCGCGGTCAGGTGCAGACATGAGCGCGCAGACGATGCCCACGAACGCGGCGCAGTTTACGCTGCAAGAAGTCGTGGAAGCCACCGCGGGACAGGTGCTCGTGCACGGCGCAGAGCAGACCATTTGTGTCACCACGGATACGCGGACACTCAAACCTGGGGCGCTGTTCGTTGCTCTCTCGGGTGAACGGTTTGACGCTCACCACTTCCTTGTTGATGCATGGCGCAGCGGGGCCACTATTCTGGTGGTGCATGATGTTCCTCAAGTGCGTGCTCTGGCGGAGCGGTTACAAGCCAGCTCCGACGTTGCGTCTCCACCGCGACCCAGCATCGTGCTCGTTGCGGACACCCTCACGGCGTTGGGCGATTTGGCCCGATCATTTCGCGCTCGGCACGCTGCACGGCTGGTCGCTGTCGTCGGCTCGGCAGGTAAGACCACGACGCGCTCTGTCATCACTGCGCTGCTCGAGGGGACCGTGGGAGACCGTGTTCACTCGACCTTGTCGAACTTCAACAATCGCGTGGGCGTACCTTTGACATTGTTTGGCTTGCACGCTCGCCATGCTTTCGCGGTGCTCGAGTTGGGCACCAATGCTCGAGGCGAAATCGCCGAGCTGGCCCGCATCGCTCAGCCTGACATGGCGCTGCTTACGTTGATTGATTTGGAACACACCGAAGGACTGGGTGACTTGGACGGCGTTGAGGCAGAAGAGCGCGCGGTATTCCAGTCACTGCCGGCTTCAGGCACGGCCATCGGTTTTGGCGACGATATACGGGTGCTCCGCTCTGTGCGTGGGGCCCCGTGCGCAGAGCATTGGACCTACGGGGAGCTACCTGGGCGCGATACCAGGATCGTGGAACGCCGTGTGCTGTCTCCGGACGAATGTGAACTCACTCTCCTGCGCTCGGATCAGAGTGTCCTCACGTTTCGCTCGCCGCTCGTGGGGCGCGCGGGGGCGCTCGCGGCCGCCGCGGGTGTGACCGTGGTTGAAGCGCTGCTCGATCGTCGGCTTCATCAGGACGAATGTGAACATGCCTTGCGCCGCGCCGGTGAACCCGGTCGTCACACCATCGTGCATCTTGGCGGCCATCGCGTGGTCCTGGATGACTCCTACAACTCCAATCCCGCAAGCGTGGAGAACAGCATCAACACCGGCATCGAAATCGCTCGAGCCAACGGGGGTCGGCTGTGGTTGGTCTTGGGTGAAATGTTGGAACTGGGGACAATGAGCGTCGAAGCGCACCGCCGCATGGGCCAACTGGTCCGTGCCGAGCAAGTCGCGGGTGTATTTTTCGTGCAAGGAGCGGCCATTTACGCCAAAAACGCCTGCGATCCCGGCGTAGAAGTGTCTGTTTTCGTTGAACAATCGACGCAGGTTGTGGCGCAGCTCGTTCCTCGTTTCGCGGCCAAGGATGTCGTGGTCGTCAAAGCTTCCCGTGGTGTTCGCGCCGAACGTGTGGTCGAAGGGCTCGTCGCCCACTTTGGGCTGGAGCCCCCCTCTTTGAGCGCTTTGCCCCACACCGCGCCCTTTCAGTAACAGAGCGCCCCCAGCAATGGAGCGCCTTCTCAGCAATCATGATTTACGAGCTTCTCTATCCTTTGAGTCAACGTTTTGGCTGGGCGGGCGCGCTCAACGTGCTGCGCTACACGCCCTTCCGCGTGATCATGGCCATCCTGTCGGCCATGTTCATGAGCTTCCTGTTGGCGCCGTGGTTCATCCGCACCCTCAAGGGCAAACAGATCAAGCAGATCATTCGCAGCGACGGCCCCGAGAGCCACTTCAGCAAGCGCGGTACACCGACCATGGGCGGGGCGTTGATCCTGCTGTGCTGTTTGGTTCCCACTGTGCTGTGGGCGGACGTCAAGAACGTGTTCGTGTTCGTCACTGCGCTGGTGACCGCTGGTTATGGCCTCATCGGGTATTTGGATGACCGTCTCAAAATTATCGGAAAAAACACCAAAGGTCTGGCGGGAAGGTACAAAATTTTGGGTCAGGTCATCGTCGGGGGCGCAGCCATCGGGTACCTGTTCCTCTGGAACGATGGCTTACCTTCAGGATGGTTGGACATCCGTTATCGCATCAGTATTCCGTTCGTTGCTTTTAACAAACACCCCTTTGAACTCCCGCCCTGGCTCTACGTCGCCTTCGCCTTGTTTGTCTTGGTGGGTTTGAGCAACGCGGTCAATCTCACCGACGGCTTGGATGGCCTGGCGATTGGTCCCGTGATGATCAGCTCCGGAACGTATTTAATCTGGGCCTACGTCGCAGGATCGGTGCTCTTCGGCAGGCCACTTGCGGATTATCTGGATATCGCTGGAACTCCAGAGATGGCCGAGCTCAGCGTGTTTGCCGCCGCGGTGATTGGGGCAGGAATTGGCTTTCTTTGGTACAACACGTACCCGGCACAAGTCTTCATGGGCGATGTCGGGTCGCTGGCGCTGGGTGGCGGCTTGGGGATGCTCGCTATCCTCACCAAAAATGAACTATTGACCGGGATTTTGGGGGGTATATTTGTGCTCGAGGCGGTCAGCGTCATCACCCAGGTGGCCTCGTTTCGCCTGTTTGGACGGCGTGTTTTCCTCATGGCCCCCATTCATCACCACTTCGAGAAAAAGGGCTGGCCGGAGCCGCGTATCATCGTGCGCTTTTGGATCGTCTCATTGCTCCTCGCTTTGGTTGCTCTCTCCTCAATGAAGGTGCGCTAAATGTCCTCAACTGTATCTCCTTCCGTCGCGCAGCCCCCCTTGCAAGGCAAAACGGTCGTTGTGGTCGGGTTGGGCACCAGCGGTTGCTCAGCTGCCCGATTGCTCGAGCGCTTGGGAGCCCAAGTGATCGCTACTGATACTAGGGCGCGTGATGCGCTCAGTGTGGAGGCGCAGCGCCTTGGCGCGCAGCTGATTGTGGGTGGTCACGAAGGCGTCGACTTTGCCTCGGCCGATCTCATTGTCGTCTCGCCCGGTGTGCCCAGCTTTCCCGCGCTTCAAGCCGCTGAGAAGAAGGGCGTGGAGGTCATCGGCGAAACCGAGCTCGCGTGCCGCTACATCGACGTGCCCATCTGCGCTGTGGGGGGTACCAACGGCAAGAGTTCCGTCACGACCCTCGTTGGGCATCTCTTGGAGGCTGCGGGCCATCGCATTTTTTTGGGTGGAAATTTGGGAGAGCCAGCGTGTGAAGCGCCGGGACAAGACACGGATTTCGTTGTGCTCGAAGTGTCCAGTTTTCAAATGGAACGCCTCAAGCAGTTCCGTCCGGCTGCCGCGGTTCTGCTCAACATCACCGAAGACCATCTCGACCGCTACCCTACATTTTCAGACTACGCGCGAGCCAAGGGCAACTGTTTTTCAAACCAAACGCCTAAGGATGTCGCCGTTTATCCGCACGCAGATGTGCTGTGTGAAGAGCAAGTGCGGCGCGGCAATGGACGTCTCATCACGTTTGGTGAGCAAGGCGACTATTTCGTTGAAGGACTGTGTGTGGTGGAACGAAAAACCAAGACACGGTTCACGCTCAAAGATTGCGACCTTCACGGACGCCACAACCACGAAAACGCTGCGGCGGCCATCGCCCTGGGCCGTGCGCTCGGTCTGTCCACCGATGATGTATTGGAAGGGTTGCGTCGATTCCGCGCCTTGCCACACCGCATGGCGCTGGTGGGACGCCACCGCGACGTCACCTTTTACGACGACTCCAAAGCGACCAATGTCGGTGCGGCGGTCACGGCGCTGCGCGGACTCAGTGAAGAAAAGGGCGTGCTCATCGCCGGCGGACGCGACAAGATGGGCTCCTATGACGATCTGGTCGCCGCCGTGCATGACAAGGCGCGCGGCGTAGTCGTGCTGGGTGAAGCCGCCGATCGCATTCGGCACGCGCTGGGTAACGTGGTCCCCATCGAGGTGGCTCGGACCATCCAGGGCGCGGTGGTACGAGCATTCAAGATGGCGCGGCCCGGCGATGCTGTCCTGCTCAGCCCCGCGTGCTCCAGCTTGGATATGTTCAAAAACTATTCAGAACGCGGAGAAAGGTTTAGTGAAGCAGTGGGGAATCTACCCAAACTGTTGAAGGAGACCCACTTGTGAGCAAATTCCTGCGCGCGCTGTGTGCAAAAGGTCAAAAAACCGGCAGCTTTGACCCAGTGCTCGCCGCGGCGGTGATTGCGCTCTTGGGGTTTGGCGTGGTGATGGTTTTTTCTGCCGGGGTGGTGGAGGCGACCGTGTTCAAGGACCCCTATCACTTCGTGCGCAGGCAGGGCATTTTTGCCGTCGTGGCGGTGGGCGCCATGTGGGCAGTGTCCAGATTCGACTATCACAAGTTGCGGCTGCTCTGCTACTTCGCGCTCGGGGTGGTCACCCTGCTCATGATCATCACGGTGGTCGGTTTTGGCCACACCAGCGGCGGGGCCTCCCGTTGGATCCGAGTGGGCCCGGTCAACGTCCAACCGTCTGAGATGGCAAAGGTCGCGTTGGTGATGTGGCTCGCGTACTCGATCGACAAGAAGCGCGACCGCTTGAAATCGTTCTCTATCGGCATGATCCCGCACTTGCTCATGACGGGCATGTTGGTGCTCATCTGCATGAAACAGCCGGACTTTGGCAGCGCCGCGGTGCTGATGTTCGTCACCTCGGCCATGCTGTTCGTGGCCGGCGCGCGCCTTGGTTACTTGGTCGGTGTGGGGGCACTGGCCGCGGGGTTTGCGGTGTGGGCCATTCGTTTCAGTCCCTACCGCTGGGAGCGCATGTTGGCGTGGTTCAACATGGCGGAGCACCGACAAGATTTAGCGTATCAACCCTTTCAATCCGTCATGAGCTTTGGGTCCGGTCGGTGGACAGGGCTTGGCTTAGGGCAGGGCAAGCAGGTGCTGTATCTGCCTGAGGCGCAAACCGACTCCATCTCGGCGATCATCGGGGAGGAGCTGGGTTTCATCGGCATCCTGGCGCTGTGCATGACCTACCTGCTCATTGTGGCGCGCGGGGTGCGGACAGCCTTGGCCGCCGAGGATGAGTTTGGAACGCACCTGGCTTTTGGCTTGTCGATGTTGTTCGGGGTGCAAGCCGTCGTGAACTTGGGGGTGGCCATGGCCGTACTGCCCACCAAGGGGCTCACGCTGCCCTTCATTTCGTACGGCGGATCCTCGCTGATTGTGAACGCGGCGGCCATTGGCATTCTGCTCAACATTTCGCGCCCACGTGCTCCGCATGACGAAGCAGAAGCGCACTATGCGCCCGATCCTGATGCGGCCCAGGCCTTCGTGATGGGTGCTGCGTTCAGCCACGAGCCCGAGTCCGGCCACGGACCGGGAGCGCTCGCGTGACCCCGGCGGTGGTCTTTTTGGCCGGGGGTGGGTCAGGGGGCCACGTTTTTCCTCTGGTCGCGGTGGCCCATGCCATGAAGCGTCTGTTGCCCGACATTCGGCCCATTTTCGTCGGCACCAGCCGGGGAATGGAGGTGCAATTCGTGCCTCAACAGGGTTTCGAACTCGAGTTGCTCGATGTGCTCCCCATCCGCGGGGGAGGCGTAGCAGGGGCTGTGCGCGGCGCGCTGCGCGCGTGTGCGCTCTTGCCGGAGTCGCGGGCGCTCATCAACAAGTACCAGCCCCGAGCGGTGTTGTCGGTGGGCGGGTACGCTGCCGGGCCGGTGGCGCTCGCCGCGCGCAGTTTGGGTCTACCGGTCGCGCTGATGGAACCCAACAGCGTCATCGGCTTGGCCAATTGGCTTTCGATCCCCTTGGTGGAGCGCGCCTACACGGCGTTTGAAATGACCGAGCGCCACTTCCCTCCGGGCGTGGTTTTGCGTACCGGCGTGCCGATGCGGCCAGGATTCTTGCCCGTTCCGCCGCGGATGACGCACGGCGTGCCGCGCGTCCTGGTGTTGGGGGGGTCGCAGGGCGCCAAGGCGCTCAATCAAATTCTGCCCCAAGCGCTCAGCCGCTTGACCCTTCCGCTCACGGTCACGCATCAGTGCGGTCGCGCTCATGTGGACGCGGTCACTGAGCAGTATCGAGTGTGCGCGCAGATGGCTGAAGGCCGCCCGAGCGCGTTACGCGTTGAGGTCGTTCCGTTCATCACCGACATGCCCCACGCGTTGGCTGAGGCCGATCTCGTGGTGGGACGGGCGGGAGCAGGAGCGGTCAGTGAAATTGCAGCTGTCGGTCGCCCTAGCCTGCTCATCCCTTACCCCTACGCTTCGGGTGATCATCAACGCGTCAACGCAGAGCTGCTGCAGCAGGGCGGTGCCGCGCGCTGCTTGCTCGAGTCGGAGGCCAGCGTCGCACGCGTCGCTACAGAATTGGAGACTTTGCTCAAGGATCGCGTGTCGTTGCAGGTCATGGCTCGTGCCGCCGCCCAGCTGGGGCGCCCTGCGGCAGCGGAGACGGTGGCGCGCGATTTCCTTGCCTTGTCGGGACTGATCCCTGCTATCAGAGGCGCCGGCCCAACCGGGGGTGATCGAGCGGCGCGTAACCCGCTCAGCGAGGTAGCTTAAGATGTTTAGAGGTCGTGTACGACACGTCCATTTTGTGGGCATCGGTGGAATTGGCATGAGCGGGCTCGCAGAGATCCTGCACAATCTGGACTTTGAGGTGTCCGGCTCTGACCTCAAGGAAGGCGAAAATACTCGTGCATTGCGCGCCCTGGGCGTGCGCATCGACGTCGGGCACGTGGCGGCCAATCCCAAAGAGGCCGACGTCGTCGTGTATTCTTCTGCCATCTCGACCCAAAATCCCGAAATTGTTTCCGCCCATGAGCGCGGGATCCCGGTGATTTCCCGCGCCGAGATGTTGGCAGAGCTGATGCGCGTCAAATACGGGGTGGCCATCGCTGGTTCGCACGGCAAGACGACCACAACCTCCCTGGTGGCCACGGTGCTCCGCGCGGCGGGCCTGGACCCCACGGTGGTCGTGGGCGGACGCATGGCCTCGTTTGGAAGCAATGCCAAACTGGGGGCCGGTGATCTGCTCGTCGCCGAGGCGGATGAAAGCGACGGGTCGTTTTTACGGCTGACGCCCACCATCGCGGTGGTGACCAACATCGATCCCGAGCACCTCGACCATTATGGCACCCATGAAGCGCTCAAGAAAGCGTTCCTTCAATTCGTGGAAAAGGTGCCCTTCTACGGATTAGCGGTGTTGTGTTTGGATCACCCTGACGTCCAACAGTTGCTCCCGCAGGTGCGACGACGCCACGTGACGTATGGGTTGAGTCAGCAAGCTGATTACGCCGCGCGCAACATTCGCTACCGCGGCACATCCACCCATTTCGAGGCGTTTCGGCATGGGCAGAGTCTCGGTGAATTTTCTGTCAGCATGCCGGGGCAGCACAACGTGCTCAACACCTTGGCCGCCGTTGCGGTGGCGGATGAACTCGAGGTGCCCTTCGACGTGCTCAGGCAGTCGTTGGCGTCGTTTCACGGTGTCGCGCGACGTTTTTCGGTGGTGGACCAACCGGCGGGCATCGCCTTAGTCGACGACTACGGCCATCATCCGGTAGAGATTCGCGCCACGCTCGCCGCGGCGCGCCGCGCCTACCCCGGACGGGTCAAGGTCGCCTTTCAGCCCCACCGCTACACGCGCACCGCCCATTTATTTGACGATTTCGCGCGCGCCTTCAATGATGCCGACGAGGTTCTGTTGGCCGACGTGTACGCAGCTGGTGAAACGAGCATTCCGGGCGCTGATTCAGCGCACCTGACCGAGGCCATTCGTAAGCATGGTCATCACGCGGTCCGCTACATGCCCGACCGGACAGAAATGGTGAGCGCCTTAGCGCGTGGTGCCCAGGCTGGCGACGTCCTCATCAGTCTTGGCGCCGGTGACATCAACAAGATCCTCAAGCCACTTGCGGAAGAAATCCGGGCGCGTGAGGTAGCTGGCTGATGGGTAATCGCCGATCGAAACATGCCGCCCGGGTAAAACGCGCGCCAGCAGATCCAGCAGGCGGTGAGGTGTACTCATCCGATCAGCCGCCGCGCGGGGTGTGGGGTTGGGCGATGACCGTCACTAAGATGGTGCTGGGCGT
>JACZCW010075680.1_pt1 | contig 19330 bp, 16 predicted proteins | sample 8641861 | NCBI WGS metagenome assembly JACZCW01 (sample SAMN15324607, study PRJNA640507) | soil metagenome | isolation source: intercropping sugarcane | place: China: Luxin town, Laibin City, Guangxi Province | collected 2019-07-25 | depth 10cm m | reverse complement strand
TGTCCTTCGGCGTGGTAGGTGAAGATCGGCGCACCCATGGCGACCACCACATCATGCGGCGCGAGCCGCGCGCAGATTTCCTCGCGGAATGCCGGCAGTTGTCCGGCATACAGCCGGTGATCTTCAGGAAAGGAACAGCGACCGATGAGTGGACTGGTCCACACCACCGCGCCATGCATTTCGGCGAGGCGCACCAACGCATCCCAGGCGCCATCGCGATCCACGGCGCCACCCACGACGAATACCGGGCGCTGGCTCCTGCCCAGCGCCGCGGACAGACGCTGCAGCGCCGTGGCATCAGGCGCAATGCGTGTGGACACCTGGCGCGCATGCAGCGGCTCGGCCTCGGCATCCCAATCGTCGATGGGCACGGATACGAAGGTGGGCCCACAGGGCGGCTGCATGGCAAGGTAGTACGCGCGCGCAATGGCGGCTGGCACATCCTCGGCGCGCGCCGGCTCGCAGCTCCACTTCACATAGGGCTTGGGAAGCTCGGTGGGCTGAGTGGAAAAAAGAAACGGCTCCATCTGCAGCAGCGACCGGGACTGCTGTCCTGCGGTAATCACCAGCGGCGTGCGATTGCGATAGGCCGTGAACACATTGCCCATGGCATGTCCCACGCCCACTGCCGAGTGCAGGTTCACCAGCGCCGCATTGCGCGTTGCCTGCGCATAGCCATCGGCCATGCCCACCGCCACCGATTCCTGCAGGCCGAGCACATACGAAAAATCCGCGGGAAAATCCTTGAAAAGGGTCAGTTCGGTGGAACCGGGATTGCCGAAGATCCTGCGTATGCCGAACTCGCGCAACAGCCCGAAGGTCACCTCCCGCACTGTCGCCATGTTTGGCCTCCCTTCTGGCCCGTTTGTTAGAATGCGCAGTCTATGACTTTTGGGGTGGACGCGCTGTGAGTGAATCCGTTGTCGTCGGCAGGCTCGAGATTGCCAGTGCGCTGCATGCCTTCATCGAGAAAGAGGCATTGCCCGGCACCAAGGTCGAGCCGGCGCGGTTCTGGGCGGGCCTCGAAGCCATCGCCACGGAATTCACGCCTCGCAACCGCGCGCTGCTCGCACGCCGCGATGAATTGCAGGGCGCCATAGACGCGTGGTGGCGCGAACGCAAGGGCCAGGCATTCGACATCACCGCGCACACGGCCTTTCTGCGCGACATCGGCTACCTGGTCGAAGAACCCGCCGGCGTGAGCACCGACACGGCGAATGTGGATGCCGAAATCGCGAGCATCGCCGGCCCGCAACTGGTGGTGCCGGTCAGCAATGCGCGCTATGCGTTGAACGCGGCCAATGCGCGCTGGGTCAGCCTGTACGACGCCCTGTATGGCACCGATGCCATTATGGCGATCGATCCCGATGCCAGGGGCTACGATGCGGCGCGCGGCGCCCGCGTCATCGCCTATGCGCGCGCGCTGCTCGATGAAATCGCGCCCCTGACCACCGGCAGCCATGCCGATGCGGCGCGCTACTCCATCGAAAACAGCCAGCTCACCGTGTACCTGGTCAACGGCGATGTGGCCTGGTTGCGCGAGCCTTCACGCTATGTGGGCTGGCGCGGCACTCCTGCGCAGCCCACGCATGTACTGCTGCGCAATCACGGCCTGCATGTGGAACTGGTGATCGACCGCAATCACCGCATCGGCAGCACCGACGCGGCCGGCGTGGCCGATGTGATCGTCGAGGCGGCGATCACCACGATCCAGGATTGCGAAGACTCCGTCAGCGCAGTGGATGCGGCCGACAAGGTCGGCGTGTACCGCAACTGGCTGGGTCTGATGAATGGCGCGCTCTCGGCCAGCTTCCCCAAGGGCGGCAGCACCGTGGTGCGCAAGCTCAACGAGGACCGCCGCTACACCGACCCCAGGGGCCGCGAGCTCACGTTGCCCGGTCGCAGCCTGATGCTGGTGCGTAACGTGGGCCACCACATGAGCACCGACTGCGTGCGTTTCGATGGCGAGCCCATCTTCGAAACCCTGCTCGATGCCTGCGTCACGCTGGCCATCGCGCTGCATGACGCGCGGCGCTTCAAGCGCAACAGCCGCACCAGCTCCATCTATGTGGTCAAGCCCAAGATGCATGGCCCCGAGGAAGTGGCCTTCGCCAATGACCTGTTCGACAAGGTCGAGGATCTGCTGGAACTGCCGCGTCACACCGTGAAGATGGGCGTGATGGATGAGGAGCGTCGCACCAGCGCCAACCTGGCTGCCTGCATCGCGGCCGCGCGGCATCGCATCGTCTTCATCAACACCGGCTTTCTCGACCGCACCGGCGATGAAATCCACACCTGCATGGAAGCCGGTCCCGTGTTGCCGAAGGAAGAGGTCAAGACCCAGCCGTGGATTCGCGACTATGAGCGCCGCAATGTGCTGATCGGCCTTGCCATGGGCTTCTCGGGCCGCGCGCAGATCGGCAAGGGCATGTGGGCCATGCCCGATCGCATGGCCGACATGCTCAAGACCAAGGTGGGACATCCCATGGCCGGCGCGAATACGGCGTGGGTGCCCTCGCCTACCGCCGCGGCGCTGCACGTGCTGCACTATCACCGCGTGGATGTGGCCGCCGTGCAGCGCGAGATTGCAGGTCAGCCCATTCCGGACACCGACGCATTGCTCACGCCGCCACTGGCGCCTGAACTGCCGCTGCCCGACCAGATCCAGCGCGAGCTGGACAACAACATCCAGGGCATCCTCGGTTACGTGGTGCGCTGGATCGAGGCCGGTGTGGGTTGTTCGAAGGTGCCCGACATCCACGACGTGGGCCTGATGGAAGACCGCGCCACACTGCGCATCTCCAGTCAGCATGTGGCCAACTGGCTGCATCACGGGGTGTGTTCCGAAGCGCAGGTGCGCGACACGCTGGCGCGCATGGCGGCAGTGGTCGACCAGCAGAACGCCGGCGATGCCAGCTACCTGCCCATGGCGCCGTCGCTCAAGGGCAGCCTCGCATTCGCCGCTGCCTCCGATCTGATCTTCAAGGGCCGCGAACAGCCCAATGGCTACACCGAATTCATCCTGCATGCCCGCCGTCGCCAGTTCAAGGCGCGAACCTGACACCCAAGGACATCCATGCTCACGCTCAAGACCATTTCACTGGCCGATGCCAAAAAGATCGCCGCAGCCGCCTCGACCAAGGCTTCGGCCGAAGGCTGGAAGGTCGTCATCGCCATTCACGACAATGGCGGCAATCTGCTCTACCAGGACCGCGCCGACGGCACGCAACTGGGATCCATCGTGGTGGCGCAGGAAAAATCACGCACCGCGCTGCGCTTCAAGCGCCCCACCAAGGTGCTCGAAGACACCGTGCTCGCCGGCCGCGTGCACATGATGTCGCTGCCGGGAATCACCTCAGTGGAAGGCGGCCTGCCGCTGATCGTCGATGGCGAGGTGGTGGGCAGCATCGGCGTATCCGGCGTGCAGTCCAGCCAGGATGGGCAGGTTGCCGCTGCAGGCGCCGCGGCGCTGACCGAACCTTGAGACCTGACTAAGGCGGTCTGGTCGCGTCCTTCTCGCGTTGCGCACGCTCTTCGGCGCGCGCAATCGAAACCGTCCAGTAGATGCCGAAGCCAAACAGGCCGATCAGCACCACCATCACCACGCCGAAGCCCCGCGCCAGGTGAAAGCCTTCGTAGATTCCCAGTGGCAAGCCGATGGCGGTGGTAGTGATCAGCAGCGGCTTGCCTATGCGCATGGCCCGCTCCGGCGCCATGCGCAGCTGAAAGTGCGTGTCACAGCAGTGTTCATGAATCAACGTTACGGCCTGATGCCCGGCGCGGCAAGCTGCCGTTGATGCCAATCAGGTTGAGTCCCCCACAGCGCAGGGCGCACAATTGTCGCGATACAGCAGCCCGCTCCAGAATGTAGTGAAAGGGGGTCTCATGAGCCACAAGGTCGCGCACTTCGTACGGATGACCATCATGCTGGGCGCTGCATCCGCTGCGCTACCCTCCCTGGCCGCCGATGACGAAATACTGCTCGATCAGGTCGTCGTCACCGCGCAGAAGCGCGAGGAATCGCTGCGCGACGTGCCGCTTTCCGTGGAGGCTGTCGCCGGCGAGAAGCTCGCCGACATCGGCGTGGTGCGGCTGGATGACATGAAGTCCTACGTGCCGAACCTGCAGATGACTGAAACAGGCATCGCCAACAACATCTATATCCGCGGCATCGGCTCCGGGCTGAACCAGGGTTTCGAACAGTCGGTGAGCATCTACCAGGACGGCATCTACCACGGCCGCGGCCACCAGGCGCGCATGCCCTTCCTCGACCTGCAGCGCGTCGAGGTGCTGCGTGGACCGCAGCCCATCCTGTTCGGCAAGAATGCCGTGGCGGGCGCCGTGAACCAGGTGGCCGCGCAACCCGGCAAGGAATTCGAGGCCATGGCGCGCCTGTCGCGCGATCTGGAACTGGATGAGACCGTGGCCAATCTCGTGCTGTCGGGGCCGTTCAACGACGTCATCGGCGGGCGCGTGGCGGTTTACCACCGGCACTCGAATGGTTATCTGCACAATGCGACGCTCGATACCGACGAGCCCCGGCGCAATGAATTCGGCGCACGCGCCATCCTGCGCGCCACGCCCACCGACGCGCTGGATATTTCGCTGCGCGTGGAAGGCGGCAAGTACGACTCGGACGGACGGCAGATCGAGATCTTCGGCGAAACGCCCATCACCACCGGCGCGCTGGCGCCGCTGAACCTGCGCTACAGCCAGATCGTCGGCGGCACCGTACCCTCATTCATCACGCAGGGGCGCAGCGCCTCGGCGCTGAACAACACCATCGACCATGTGCGCTCGTCGAATGGCGATCGCAGCAACACCGACAACTTCGAGTCGGCGCTCACCGTCAACTATCTCTTCGCCAATGACATCACGTTGACGTCGACCACCGGCTTCAGCCATTACAAGCTCGATGAGGTCTGCGACTGCGACTTCGTCGGCGCGAATATCTTCACCGCCGGCATCGGCGAGGAATACGACCAGTACAGCCAGGAGCTGCGATTCGCCTCGCCCACCACCGGCAACTTCTCGTGGATCGGCGGCCTGTTCTGGCAGCGTTACGAGCTCGATGAAACCGACTATCTCTATGTGCCCACCAGCAGCCTGGTGATGTCGGTGCTGGCGCAGAATCCGGCGCTGGGCGCCACGCCGCAGGCGCGCGCCGCGGCGGCCAGCCTGTTTTCCAACGCCGCCAATCCGCGCATCTTCGCGCAGAACAGCAAGTTGTATTCGGCTTTTGCGCAGGGCACCTGGAAGCTCAGCGACAGCTTCAGCATCACGGCCGGAGGCCGCCTGATGAAGGAAGACAAGGACGCCTACCGCATCACCCGCCTCACCTACGGCCTGGGCGGACCGGATCTGTCCACCGTGGCGCCCGCGCCGCTGCGTCCGGCCATTGCGCCGCTGTTCAACAGCGTGCTCGGCATCGTGCCGCACGCCGTGGCGGGCGATCGCAGCGAAACGAACTTCGCGCCGATGATCAACCTGCAGTACCGGACCGCAAATGACGCCATGTGGTATCTGTCGGCCGCGCGCGGCTACAAGTCCGGCGGCTTCGACGCGCGTTCGAACAAGCCGCCCACCGCCCCCACCGGTCTGCCCGCCAGCTTCGGCGGCGGCTCGTTCGAGTTCGCCACCGAAAAGGCCACGAACTATGAGCTGGGCGTGAAGGCGGGTCTGGGCAGCAGCGCCGAGGTCAATGCCGACATCTTCCTCACCGACTACAAGGACCTGCAGACCAGCGCCTTCGACGGCGCCATCGGATTCAATGTGGGCAATGGCACCGCGCAGGTGAAGGGCGCCGAGTTGCAGACGCGCTGGAAGCCGTCGCGGCAGCTTCTGTTCACCGGCTCCCTCGCCTATCTCGACTTCGAGTGGAAGCGCTATTCCGGACAATGCTATTTCGACCGCCTGCTGGCGGCGCCCACGGTGTCGAACTGCGACTACTCCGGACGCACCAACCAGCTCGCGCCCAAGTTCACCGGCTACATCAGCGGCGAATACACCTGGGATGTGGGACCGAACCTGGCGCTGCATCTGCGCAGCGACGTGGTGCATTCGAGCAAGTACCTGCAGTCGCTGAATCTCGACCCCATGGCCACGCAGCCGTCTTACACGAAAATCAATGCGCGCCTGGCGCTGGGCGACACCAATGACCGCTGGGAAGTGGCCGTGGTGGGCCGCAATCTCACCGACAAGACCACGGTGAGCTATGCCGGTGACACCCCGCTGGCCTTCAGGCTGTTCAGCGCGCGCAGCTACTACGGCTTCGTCGATCCGCCGCGCGGCATCGCGCTCGAAGGCCAGATCAAGTTCTGATTTCTTCGCTGTTGCTGCATCGCCGCCCTGTGGCGGCGATGCCTTTGCGCTGGCGTCTACTGAAACAGCTTCGGATGGTGCCGGTCGATGTACCGGCGCAGCTGCTCCAGATCCTCCGGCGAAAGCTGCGAGGCGATGTTGGCGATCCGCGCACCCTCGGCACCGGCATTGCGCGTAGGCTCCGATTCCTTTCTGCCTGGCTCGGAGGCTTTGTTCTCCGGCGAAATCTCCGACATGGGTGCTCCTGCGTTGTCGTGCGCGCGTGCGCACCATCGCAGGGGAGCAGCCCCCAATGACCGCAAAACGATGCCCGACTGATACGTCTGGACTGTCGCATGCCGTGCAGGACGATTCTTACAAGGTGACGGCGTGCGGACGTAGTTACATATCGTACTTCTCATGCCAGCCTTCCATGTTTTGGGCGCGGCCGTCTGCTGCGTTGGGGTTCCAATGGCTCTGGTCAAAAGATCAAAAATCGCATCCAGCGTCTCCCGCACACCAGGTCCCACCGCCGCAAGCAAGCCGAATTCGCCACCCCCTAAAGGCACGCGACCGGCTCCTGCCGCTCCCCGTCATGCCACCGCCTCGGAACGCATTGCCGCCGCCACGGAAGAACTGGCCAGCGGCCTGACGGAGTCCGCCGCGGCCACGCGGCAACTGGCTGAGTCGATGGCCCAGGTTGCCAGCGGGGCCGAAGAGGCAGCCGGCGCTTCCCAGGGGCAATCACATGCGATCAAGCGCATTGCCGCCTCGCTGGCGACGGCCAGGACGGAAGCCGAGGCATCCAGCCGCCGCACCGAAGCGGTCACCACGCTGCTCGCCGAATTCTCTGGTCGGATCGCCGGCTCGGTCCGTGCCATCGAGCGCAGCACGCAGCGGCAGACCGATGCCGCCTCGCTGGCGACCGAACTGGATGAGCGTGCGAGGGAAATCGGCGAGATCACCCGTGCCGTAAGCCGCATCTCGGATCAGACCAACCTGCTGGCCTTGAATGCCGCAATCGAAGCGGCGCGGGCCGGAGAACAGGGCCGCGGCTTCGCCGTCGTGGCCGACGAGGTCCGGACACTGGCCGAGACCTCCGATAAAAGCGCCCGGGAAGTCCAGACGCTGACGCAAACCATCCAGCAGGGCATCGTCGAAGTCAGCACCGGCCTGAAGAGCGCCGCGCAGGCAGCACTCAAGGATGCCAGTGCCGCCGTCAACGTCGCGCAGACGCTCGAGGCACAGCGGGAGAACATGGCCCGCATCAACGACAACAGTCGCGAGATCCTCACCACCACCGTCGAAGCCGAGCGCGCCGCCAACGAGGCCAGCAAGGGCGGCGAGCAAATCGCGGCGGCGGCGGAAGAACAGTCCGCAGGCGCGGTCCAGGCCCAGGCGGCCGTGGAGCAACAGGCCAAGTCGCTGGAGCAGGGGCAGGTCGCGGCCCAGGGACTGGCGTCGCTGGCCGAGGGAATCCGCACCGGCAAGGCCAATGCCATCGCGGTGGAGCAGATCAGCGCCGCCGCCGAAGAACTGTCGGCCTCCATTCAGCAGATGTCGGGCGCCGGCAGCGAGGTCATGGCCGCCATCGAGCAGATCAGCAAGGCGTCGCAATTGCAGTCGGCGGCCGCCCAGCAGAGTGCGGCGGCCCTCACCCAGATCGAAAAGAGTGCCCGACTGGCACAGCACAATGGCAGCGCCGCCAACGAGCGCGTACGAAATCTCGAGACGGCGCTGAAGGATGGTCGCCACGCCATCGCGAACCTCGTCGAAGGCGTTGCAACCAGCCTGCAGACTACGCAGGCAAGCATGGCCAGCATCAGGCAACTGGAAGGAATCGGCCGCAGGATCGAGAAGATCGTCGACGCCATTGCGCTGGTGGCCGTGCAGACCAGCATGCTGGCCGTCAGTGGCGCTGTCGAAGCAGCACGCGCCGGCGAGGCAGGACAGGGGTTTGCGGTGGTATCCAACGACATCCGCAATCTGGCGCGCGAAGCGGCAGAGAACGTGGAGCGGGCCAAGGATACGGTACGCGGAATTCTCGACCAGATCGCCTCGCTGCGCGGCGAGTTCGAACAGATCATCGCGGCAGCCGACGGCGAGGTGCAGAACAATCGTTCCGTGTCCGCCGGCCTGCAGCAGATCGAACACGATGTACTGGCGCTGGGTCTGGCAAGCAGAACCATTCTGGAAGGCGCGGACAATATCCTGGCGGCCACCTCGGAAATGAGCAAAGCAGCGCGGCAGATCGCGGCCGCGGCCGAAGAGGCCAGCGCCGCGACCCGGCAGGCGGCAACCGCGGCCGCTCAGCAATCACGCGGCGTGGAAGACCTCGCGGCGGCCATCGAGGAGATTGCAACGCTGGCCGTCGAGCTCAAGCGGCAGTCCGCATGACCACTTCGTGAGCACCGCAGCCGCAAGCTCGACCCGATTCCTCACCTTCGAGGTGAACGGGCAGCTGTATGCGCTGCGTGCCGATGAGATTCAAGAGGTCATCCGCCTGCCCTCGATGGCGCGTGTCCCGCAGGCCCCTGCCGCGTTGCTCGGCGTCGCCAACCTGCGCGGCTCGGTCCTGCCAGTAGCCAGCCTTGCCATCATGTTGGGCGGCGAGCTACCGCAGGCCGTCGCGGCATCGGCCATCGTGCTGGACGTGGGCAATCCGGTAGCCATCGTGGTCGACGCCGTGGCAACGCTCGAGTCGGCCGACCCGGCACAGATCGCAAAGCAGGAGACCGACGCAGCGCAAGCCACTTACTTTGTCGGCGCCTTCGCGGTGGCGGGCACACAACGAGTTGCCCGGATTCTCGACATCAAGACCCTGCTCGACCGATCCTTCGCGCGGCGCGCCACCCATCCGCAGCAGCGACAGCGCACCGGCACTGTTGGTGGCCGTCGTCAGACACAGGCTGCCGGCAACGTGGAGATGCTGGTGACATTCGAGGTGGCAGGCCAGGAATTCGCGCTGCCACTGTCGGCCGTGCAGGAGATCCTGCCAGCGCCGGCCGCGGTCACCGCCGTGGCGCAGGCGGAGGCGGCGATTCTGGGCATGACCTCGGTGCGCGATCGGCTGCTGCCGCTGCTTTCGTTACGTGCCCTGCTCGGATTTTCCTCCACCTCCGGCGCCGCGAATGACCGACAGAAGGTAGTCGTGGTCAACATCGGAAACGCGCAAGTGGGGCTGGTTACGGACCGGGCGCGCTCGATCATCGCGGCCCCGGGCAGTCGCGTTGATCCGGTGCCACCCGTGCTCGCCGCGCGCACGGGCGGCGAATCACGCATCCGCTCGATCTACCGCGGGGACGACGGAAAGCGGTTGATATCCATCCTTGCGCCCGAACTGTTGTTCCGGAACGAAATCATGCAGAGACTCACGCAGAATCGCCAGGCCGCTGCCGCGGCTCCGCAAGCCACACCGGGCACCGACGCCGAGCTCATTTATCTCGTCTTCCGGCTCGCCGATGACGAATTCGGTCTTCCCATCGATACCGTCGTGGAAGTGGCGCAGATTCCGCCACAGATCACCCGCGTGCCGCGCACGCCCAGGTTCCTGGAGGGCGTGGCGAACCTGCGTGGCGAGGCGTTACCCATCGTCGACCAGCGCCGGCGCTTCGACATGCCCGCGCTCGATGCCGTGGAGGGACGGCGGCTGGTCGTCGTGAGAACAGCCAGGCATAGGGCAGGAATCATCGTCGACGGCGTCAGTGATGTGCTGCGCGCCAGCGCGGCGCAGATCGAGCCGGCGCCGGAACTCACCGACGCCGTCTCGCGGCTGGTCAGCGGCATCCTCAATCTCGAAAAGTCGCGGCGCATGGTGCTGCTGCTCGATCCCGCCGAACTGCTGACACGGGCCGAACAGGGATTGCTCGACGCCTTCCAGACATCGCGAAAGAAGGCGAATGCGTGATCCGTGTGCTGGTGGTCGATGATTCCGCGCTGGTCCGCAAGCTCTTTGGTCAGGTACTGGCCGAGGAACCGGATCTCGAGGTGCGGCTAGCGCGCAATGGCGTGGAGGCACTGGCGCAACTGGATGACTACCGTCCTCATGTCATCACACTCGACGTGCAGATGCCCGAGATGGACGGGCTGGCCTGCCTCGACCGCATCATGGTCCAGCGGCCCACTCCGGTGGTGATGGTGTCGTCCATTACCGCGGAGGGCGCCGAGGCCACGTTGAATGCACTGAAACTCGGCGCCATCGACTTCATGGCCAAGCCATCCGGCGCCGTATCGCTGCGCGTCGACGAATTCGCGCCCATGCTGAAAAACAAGATACGCACCGCGGCGACGGCAAAAATGCCCGCCAGTCGCCGGTTGCGCGAACGCGTCCAGTTCCGCGCCGGCGGCGGATCCATGCCCCGGCAACGCCGCGTGGCCGACTCGGCAGACCCTGCTGTTGCTGCTGTGCCAGCCGCGGGTGAGGGTGTTGTATTGGTGGGCACTTCCACCGGTGGCCCGCCCGCGCTGGAAGCCCTGCTGTGTTCCATTCCCGCCAGCTTTGCGTGGCCCATCCTGGTTGCGCAGCACATGCCTGCCAGCTTCACCGGTCCGCTGGCGCGACGGCTGAACGATATGTGCGCGTTGCATGTCGTGGAGGCGGCCACTGCCCTGCCGCTCGAGCCCGGCAAGGTCTATATCGGTCGTGGCGATGCCGACATCCTGCTGTCCAGGCGTGGAGCGGACTTCGTCGTGATGCCGGCGCCGGCGAAGGCGGATTATCCCTGGCACCCCAGCACCGATCGTCTCGTGCGCTCCGCCATGAATTGCCTGCCGGCGAGCCAGCTTGTCGGCGTGCTGATGACGGGCATGGGCAATGACGGCGCCCAGGCCATGGCCGAACTGCGCGCGCAGGGTGGAGTCACCATCGCCGAGGCCGAGGAGACCGCCGTCGTGTGGGGCATGCCCGGCGAACTGGCCCGGGTCGGCGGCGCCACCTTCATCGTGCCGCTGCAGAAAATCGCACAGCGGCTCCAGTCAGTGGTACCCCTGCATGCCGCTCGTACTTAAGCCGCGAGAAGTATCCGCACAGGCCGCGCCGCAGGCCGGCGACGGACTTGCATCCCTTGCGAGCCCCGACGAGGACCTGCGCTGGAGCGCCGCACGGTCGGCAGCCGACATTCCCGGCAGCGCCGCCCCCCTGGCAGCAGCCCTGCGCAAGGAAACATCGCCGCGCGTGCGCGAGGCCATGTTCACCAGCCTGGCTCGCATCGGCGATACGACGGCAGCCGTGCAGACATTGCCGCTGCTGCGATCCGATGACGCCAACCTGCGCGCCGGGGCGCTCGACGCGCTGCGCATCATGATCGGCAACACGCGCGAACTGCTGCCGCCGCTGCTGGAAGATGCCGATGTCGACGTGCGCGTGCTCAGCTGCGAACTGGTGCGTACGCTGGCCGGCGGAGAGGCAACCGCGCTGCTGTGCGAAGTGCTGCGGCGCGAATCCGATCCGAATGTATGCGCGGCGGCGCTGGATGTGCTCGCCGAAGTCGGACAGAGCGACGCGCTGCCGGTCCTGGCGGCCTGCGCGATGAGGTTCCAGGACACGCCCTTTCTGGCATTTGCCTTCCAGGTGACCGCGGACCGGATCAATGGACACTCGCCACGCAACCGTGATTGAGTTTCCGCCGCTCACCGAGGAAGAACTCGAACGGTTCGGCGACTTCCTCTATCGCCGCACGGGCATGGTGTTCGCGGAAAACAAGCGCTACTACACCGAGCGGCGCATCGCCGAAAGAATGACCGAGACGGGCTGCGAATCTTTCCCCGTCTATCTTGCCCGGCTGCGCTCGGACATCGGGCGTGAGATCGAGCTGCTCATCAACGCCTTCACGGTGAACGAGACCTACTTCTATCGCGAAGACCACCAGCTGCAGTGCCTGACGAACAACCTGTTGGCCGAGCGGATCCGCGGCAGGACCAAGGAGGATTCGCTGCGCATCTGGAGCGTGCCCTGCTCCACCGGCGAAGAGCCCTATTCGGTTGCCATCTGGCTGCTGGAGAACTGGCCTCTGGTCGATCGCTACGAAATCGAGATCTGGGGATCGGACATCGACACACGGGCGCTGGAGAACTGCCAGCAGGGCCTGTTCGGCAGGCGCGCCCTGCATCGCCTGTCGCCCGCGCTGGTCGGGAAATACTTCACTCCCGTGGATGGTGAACACTGGCAGATCCTGGATGAGCTGCGCCAGTCCGTGCAGTTTTCGCGCGTGAACATCGTCGAACCGGCCGAAATGCGGCGGCATGGAAAATTCGACGTGATCTTCTGCCGCAATGTGCTGATCTACTTCGACGATGCTTCACGCCGGGTGGCCGCCGAGAACATCTACGAGAACCTGCTGCCCGGAGGTTTCATCTGCCTGGGCCACACCGAATCGATGAGCCGCATCTCACCGCTCTTCGAGGTCAGGCGTTTCGAAGACGCCATCGTGTATCAGCGACCGCAGGGACCGAACCATGGCTGACCCGAAGACCGTTCTCGTCATCGACGATGCCAGCCTCGTGCGCCTGTACTACCGTTCGGCGCTCGAGGGCGCCGGCTTTCGCGTGCAGGAGGCCCTGAACGGACTCGAAGCACTGGAAAGACTGCCCGGAATGGGCGTCGACCTGCTGATCGTGGACATCAACATGCCACAGATGGATGGACTGTCTTTCCTGAAAGCACTGCGCCAGTCCGACGCAGCCATCGCCGCGATTCCGGCACTGGTGACCAGTACTGAATCACGCGACGTCGATTTCGCGGCCGCGCGGGCGGTGGGCGCGAATTACTACATCGCAAAGCCCGTCAACGCCCAGACGCTGGTGGACTTTGCGGCGATGCTGTCCGGAGTGCCGCGATGAATGAGCTGCTGCAGCAGTTCCTGATCGAGTCGCGTGAGCTGGCCGAACACGCCACGGACGATCTGCTGGCGCTCGAGCACGCGCCACGGGACACTGAACTGCTCGATTCGGTGCTGCGCGCGATGCATACGTTGAAAGGCAGCGCGGGCATCGTCGAATTCTTCGAGATGGAACAGGCCGTGCACGCCGCGGAGGATGCGCTGGGCGCTACCCGCCGTAACCTGGGCGTGCCTGAGCGGGCGGCGATTGCGCAGGCCCTCGCCTGCCTGGATCAGGTGATGGACTGGCTCGACACCATTGCGCGCACCGGTGAGCTGCCGCGCGCCGCTGACACGCCCAGACCCGTGCAGCATGACTGGAGCGCCGCGGTGCTGGAACGGCATCCAGATGCCGCGCCGTGGGCGAGAGCCGCCATTCGCTACACCCCCGCCGCCGACTGCTTTTTCCAGGGCGAGGATCCCATCGCCCACATCACCGCGTTGCCGCAGCTGCTGGCCTTCGAGATACAGCCTGCGCAGCCGTGGCCGCCGCTGGCAGCGCTGGACCCTTTCCGCTGCAATCTGGTGCTGCTGGCGCTGACCAGTGCCGCTCCCGAGCGCATTGCCGACCACATGCGCGGTGTATCCGGAAAGCACGACATCGCTGCACTGTCTTCACCGGGCCAGCGGATCGACCGGCGTCTTCCGGCAGCGGCGCGTGACGTGCTCGCCTCGCAGCTGGCGCTCGTGGAGGCCAGCACATCGCCTCCTTTCGGCCATCTGGCCTCTGCCGCGATCACAGCCTCGAACGTGCTGCGGTTCTGCGGCGGCGACGCAGACGCCGATCGCCTGGCGGGAATTGCCGCCATGGACCGCGCCGACATGCATGCTGCTCTGCGAGCGGCGTTGTCCGGATTGCTGGCCGAACCGCCCGAAGAAAAGCCCGCTGCAGGCCGTGCGCCCCAGCCAGCAGCGCGTTCGTCACGCACCGAAAGTACGCCGCGGACTCTGCGCGTCCCCGCCGAACGCGTCGATGCACTCGTGCGCCTGACAGGCGAGCTCACGGTAGCCAGAAACGCGCTGTCGCATCTGGCCAGGCTGGCTGCCCTGCAGGGAAATTCCCTGGCGCCGTTGCTGAAGGCGCGCGATGCGGCATTCGGCCAGTTGACCGGCCAGCTGCAACGCGCCGTGCTGACGCTGCGCGTGATGCCATTGCGGGCGGTGTTCCAGCGCTTTCCGCGGCTGTTGCGTGAAATTTCCGAAGAGTTGGGCAAGGCCATCCAGCTGAAGACCATCGGCGAGGATACCGAGGCGGACAAGGCTGTCGTGGAGGCGCTGTTCGAGCCGCTGCTGCACGTGGTGCGCAACGCGGCCGATCACGGCGTCGAAGACCCTGCGCTGCGCGCGCGGCAGGGAAAAGCGCCCACGGCAACCATCGAGATACGGGCCGCGAGACAGGGCGATCAGGTGCTGGTGGAGGTCGCCGATGATGGCGCAGGCATGGATGTGGACCGGATACGCCAGACCGCCCGCAACCGTGGGCTGGCGACCGAGGATGTCCTGGCTTCGATGACCGAAGAGGAAATCATCCAGCTGGCCTTCGCGCCTGGCTTCTCGACAGCGGGCGCCGTGACGCATCTGTCCGGCCGGGGGATGGGCATGGATGTCGTACGCACCGTCATCGAACGACTCGGCGGCCGGGTTTCGATCCAGTCCCAGGCGGGCAAGGGCACGACCGTGCGCTTCATGCTGCCATTCAGCGTGATGATGACCACGGTGATGAGCGTGCAGGCCGGTGGGCAGGTGTTCGGCGTGCCGCTCGACAGCGTGGTGGAAGCCATCCGTTTACCCCGCAGCGCACTATCCGCCGTGGGCGCCGCCCGCGCCGTGGTGATTCGCGACCAGACCATTCCGGTTGTGGATCTCTCGCAGATGCTGGGTGATCACGACCGGGTTCCGGACTCCACGGAGACCACGCTGGTGATCACCAGTTTTGCCGGGCAACGCTGCGGACTGGAAGTCGACAAAGTGGGCGAACACCTCGACATCATTCTCAAGCCACTCGACGGTCTGCTGGCGGGCACGCCCGGCATCTCCGGCACCACGCTGCTCGGAGATGGCCGCGTGCTGCTGGTGCTGGACGTCGGGGAGATGCTGCAGTGAGCGTGTCCCTGGGAACGGATCGTCAGATCCTGCTGGAGGGCTCCTGTGGCAGTGAGGACGCCGAGTCGCTGCTGCAGTTGTTGCTGTCGATGCCTGGCGCAGTGGTCGACTGGCAACGCTGCAGCATGGCCCACGCCGCCGTCCTGCAAGTGCTGCTCGTCGCAAGGCCGACATTGCGCGGCACGCCGCGCGGAGAAGAATTGGCACGCTGGGTGGGGCCTGCTCTGGCCCGGCTGGATCAGTGATGCGAATCTGCCCTCTGTTAATATTACCAATGACCAATCAGGCCGATGGCAGTCAGGCGTTCGTCCTGCAGCTGCATCCAGGAGATCCTCCATGACACGAAAAATCCTCATCGTCGATGACAGCAAGCTCGCCCGCATGGCCGTCATCAAGGCTCTGGATTCCCTGCACCCTGACTGGTCGAGGGTGGAAGCCGGCGACGCCGTCACCGCGATGGACCTGGTGCAGAAAGAAGCCCCGGACGTGGCGCTGGTCGACTTCAACATGCCCGGCAAGAATGGCCTGCTGCTCGCCGCCGAGGTCCGTCAGGCAAATCCGCAGATCCACGTGGCCGTGATCTCGGCGAACCATCAGGTGGAAGTCATCAATCGGGCGCACGCGGCCGGCGCGGCGTTTCTGCGCAAACCACTGACCAGCGAGGCCCTGGATGCATTTCTCAGGGTGCTGAACCCGCAGAGCGTGCCGTAATGAGCGCACAGTCTTCGGTGACGCTCGGCGAACTGGAACTCGACGCATTGACCGAGCTGGTCAACCTCGGGGTGAGCAGCGCGGCCCTGGGTCTCAGGGAAATGGTGCAGGAAGAAGTCCTGCTCTCGGTACCCAGTGTTTCCGTCGTGACCCGCGCCGAAGCCATCGCCAACCTCGAGCAGCGCAACGTCAACCGGCTGGTCGGCGTGCATCAGACCTTTGAAGGGGATATCCGTGGCCGCGCCCTGCTCATCTTTCCGGAAGCACAGAGCCTGGAGCTGGTGCGCGCGGTCGTCGGCGGCGATCTGTCGCTCGAGGATCTCATGGAACTGGAGCAGGAGGCGCTGGCCGAGACCGGCAACGTGCTGCTCAATGGCTGTCTGGGCACGATCGCCAACAATCTTGGCCGCAGCCTGCGCATTTCGCTGCCGGAAGTGATCCACGGCAACGGCTCCGAATTCATCAACCTGACGCCGCCACCGCGTACCGACAGCTGCGTGCTGTTCATCTACATCAATTTCGCAGTGCGGCGGCGCGATATACAGGGTTATCTCGCGATGCTCCTCGACCTGCCCTCGCTCATCGCCTTGAAGGAACTGCTGGCGGAATTCATCGAGCGCGCCACCACCACGACCGTGGCCTCTCCGCCTCATGTCGACTAGCGATACATTCGACAACGCCATTCTGGATGCAATTGACGGTGGCGTGATCGTCGTCGATCAGAGCGAGCGCGTCACGCACTGGAATCGATGGATGGCATCCGCATCAGGCCTGGCTGCGGCGCAGGTTTGCGGCAGAACCCTTCCCGAGATTTTTCCGGACCGCAATCTGCGGCGGTTGCCGCTGGCGATCCGGGAAGCCTTGTCCCTGCGCGCCTCGACCATCATCACGCACGCACTCAACCCTTCGCTGTTTCCCCTGCAATCACCCACCTACCGTCCACTTTTTCACGACATTACCGTTTCTCCCGTAGGGGGCCCCGAGCCTTCGGGATGCCTGATTCTCGTAGCAGACGTCAGCATGGCGCGCCGCCGCGAGAAGTTCCTGCGCAATCGCCAGAACGCGCGCTACGACGCGGTGGTGGCGCGCGCGGCGGATGTCATCCTCACCGTGGACGAGGAAGGGGTGATTCAACTCGCCAATCCCGCGGCGCTAGTGCAACTGGGCTATTACACGGCGGAACTGGTGGGCCGTGCGGCTGTGGACCTGTTTGAAACCCGCGAGGCCTGGATTGCCACCTGGCGCGGGGCCCTCGAAGGGTCCTCCTCAGGCAATCCGACGGAACTGGTCGCGCGGCGCAAGGACGGCACCATCACCTACCTCGAAGCGCTGGCATCACGCTGGCCGAGCGGAACGCGCAGCCACGTGACCGCAATCCTGCGCGACGTGAACCAGCGCCGCGCCACCGAGGCCGCGCTACGCGCGAGCGAAGCCGAAGCGCGCACCGCCGCCGCGGCCCTGACCGAGCTCAACCGGACTCTCGAAGAACGCGTGCAGCAGCGCACCGCGCAGCTCATGAACACCGAGGAGGCGCTGCGCCAGAGCCAGAAGATGGAGGCGGTCGGCAACCTCACCGGCGGCATCGCCCACGACTTCAACAACCTGCTGCATGTCATCAGCGGCAACCTGCACCTGCTCAAGAGGGATGTCGCCGGCAACGTGGTTGCACAGCAGCGCCTGCAGAAGGCACTGGATGGCGTCTCGCGCAGCGCCAAGCTGTCCTCACAGCTGCTGGCCTTTGCACGCCGGCAACCCCTGGATCCAAAGGTCATACACGTCGGCAACTTCCTGCGCGACCTGGAAGACATGCTGCGCAAGGCCGTCGGTGAAGGCGTCACGCTGAGCATGTCCTTCGACAGCGCGCTGTGGAACACGCTGGTCGATCCGGGCAATCTCGAGAACTCCCTGCTCAATCTCGCCATCAACGCGCGCGACGCCATGGACAACCGCGGCCGGCTGTCGATCGAAGCCCGCAACATCGCGCTGGACGCCGACTACGCCAACACCTATCCGGAGGTGACGCCGGGTCAGTATGTGATGATTGCGGTCACCGACAATGGCGCCGGCATGACCCCAGAGGTCGTGCAGCAGGCATTCGAGCCGTTCTTCACGACCAAGCGCGAAGGACGCGGCACCGGCCTGGGACTGTCCATGGTGTATGGGTTCGTCAAGCAGTCCGGCGGGCACATCAAGATCGACAGCGCGGTCGGCCAGGGAACGAGCGTCAGGATCTACCTTCCCCGGTCGCTGCAAGCCGAGGAAACCGTCGTCGACATGGACGCCATGCCGGTGCTGGGCGGCAACGAGATGGTCCTGATCGCCGAAGACGACGAGTCGGTGCGCGATACGGTGGTCGCCCTGTTCAATGATCTGGGGTATCGCGTGCTGAAGGCCAAGGATGCGCAGAGCGCGCTCAACATCATAGAAAGCGGCATGCCCGTCGATCTGCTGTTCACGGATGTGGTCATGCCCGGGCCGCTGCACAGTACCGAGCTGGCCCGCAAGGCGCGCGAACGCATACCGCATCTGGCAGTGTTGTTCACTTCAGGTTACACACAGAATGCCCTTTCGCCCGGGGGCCGCCTCGCGCCCGACGTGGACTTGCTGAACAAGCCTTATTCACGCGATGCGCTGGCCCGCAAAGTGCGGCATGTGCTGAGCAATGCCGCGCAGCGGCGCAGCCAGAGCGCAAACTGACGCGACCGGTCCTGTTCAGGCCCTGGTCGAGGCCCCGCCTTCCAGCACGCTGTCGATGGCCTCCGCCATCAGGGCGGGCACGACCTGTTCATCGCGCATGGCCACGACGACCCGGTCCCGACCCGAGCGCTTGGCATGCAGCAGGGCGTCGTCCGCCATTGATATTGCGGTCCGGAAGCTCGGCGCCAGGCTGGAATCGCTCACGCCACAACTTACAGTGAAACCGGGCACCGCCCCGGATACCAGCGCGTCACGCAGGCTGTCGCGGATTCGCTCGATGACCGGCAAGGCGTGGTCGACGCCGATTCCCGGCAGCACGATGACGAATTCCTCGCCACCCCAGCGCGCGGCGATGTCATCCGGCCGCAGCGCGTGCCGCAGCACCTCGGCGAACAGCCGCAGCGCGCGATCGCCGGTCTCGTGGCCATAGGTGTCGTTCAGCGACTTGAACCGGTCGAGGTCGATGAAGGCCAGGCTGTAGTCGCCGCGCGCAAACTGCGGCACCCGCGACTCGAGGCTGCGGCGGTTCGCAAGGCCGGTGAGCGTGTCGGTATTGGCCTGCTGGTGCTTGGTGGCAAAGGCCCGGATCAGGCCCAGCTCGTCACCGGTTGCCGAGGCCAGCTCGACCAGCGCGTGATCCTGTT
>JACZCW010071898.1_pt1 | contig 19370 bp, 19 predicted proteins | sample 8641861 | NCBI WGS metagenome assembly JACZCW01 (sample SAMN15324607, study PRJNA640507) | soil metagenome | isolation source: intercropping sugarcane | place: China: Luxin town, Laibin City, Guangxi Province | collected 2019-07-25 | depth 10cm m | reverse complement strand
TCCGCGGGGCGCTTGGGTTTGCTCGAGATGCGCGCGTTCGAGATGCCGCCACACCATCGCATGGCGAACGCTCAACAATTGTTGGTGCGCGCCGTGCTCGCGGCGTTTCTGGAGCGTCCGTACGTGGAAGGCCTGGCCAAGTGGGGGACCACCCTGCAAGACCGCTTCTTGTTGCCGCACTTCGTGCGTCACGATTTAACCGACGCTTTGACCTACTTGGGTGAGCGCGGTTTTTCTCTCGATGCCGAATGGTTTGAGCCCCACTATCAATTCCGCTTTCCGTATTACGGGCACATCGTCAAAGACAACGTGTTGCTTGAAGTGCGCGGAGCGCTCGAGCCATGGCACGTGCTGGGTGAAGAAGGTACCGCCGGAGGACAGGCGCGATTTGTGGATTCGTCACTCGAACGCGTGCAGATCAAGGTGCGCGGCGCCGTGCCTGAACGTCACCTGGTGTGCTGCAACGGTGTGGTTGTTCCCCTTCATCCCACGGGCGTGCGGGGTGAGATGGTCGGGGGCATTCGCTACCGTGCCTGGCAACCAGCATCGTGTCTGCATCCCACCATCGGGATTGACGGACCACTGCACTTGGAGATTTTCGACGCGTGGAATGAACGCGCCATCGCGGGCTGCACCTATCACGTGGTTCATCCTGGTGGCCGCGCCAACGAAGATCGCCCCATCAATGCCGTGGCGGCAGAGAGCCGCCGCATCGCGCGCTTCGAACATGCAGGTCACACCGCCGGAAAGTACAAGCCCATTGTCAGCGGCGTAAACCGAGACTTTCCCATGACTCTCGATCTTCGCTTGCTCAAGAGCTAGCCTGACACTGGCCTGGCACGGACAGGTTGCGACCAGTTTACCTCATGTTTGATTGATGAGCGGGTCGCACGGGCGAGCAACCATGATTCCCTACGATGAGTTCTGGAAAGGATCCGGCGAAGCCCGCGAGCACCAAGCCGAGCTGTTGAATTACGTGCAGACCGCGGGTCCAAAGCGCACGGCCGCTATCGAGCGCGCAGTGACTGCGCGTATCCTCGAGCAGGAGATTTCTTTCAATATCCTGGGCGATCCGGACGGCACCACTCGCCCCTGGCGCCTCAATCCGTGGCCCTTAGTCATCAATGATTCCGAGTTTGCTGGCCTCTCCTTAGGCATGCAGCAAAGAGCGCACCTGCTCAGCGAGATTTTGGATGACATCTTTGGTCCTCAGCGCTTCCTGGCCGAGGGTTTGATCCCGGCGGAATTGGTCTACGGCAACCCTAGCTATTTTCGTTCTGTTGCCGGCCTGCGCCCACTCGGAGGACACCGGCTGACGCTCTACGCGGCCGATCTGGCGCGCAACGAGAACGGCGTCTTCGAGGTATATTCAGATCGTACGGCGGCCCCGACTGGCTCTGGCTACGCACTCGAGAATCGTCTGGTCATTGGCCAAGTGCACTCGGAGTTGTTTCGCAGCTACCGCGTGCAAAAGATCAACTCGTTCTTTTCGCTGGTGCATGAGACGTTGAAGAACTTGCGCAGCAACCGCCAGGCCGCCCCGCGCATCGTTCTTTTGACGCCAGGCCTGCAGGACGAGAGTTCTTTTGAGCACGCCTATTTGGCGCGTTACCTCGGCATCGATCTGGCCGAGGGGCGCGATTTAACGGTCCGTGGCGACGAGGTCTTCTTCAAGACCTTGGAGGGGCTCAAGAAGGTAGACGTCATCCTGCGCCGCATGACCGACGAACACTGCGATCCGCTCGAGCTGCGTGAAGACTCCATCACTGGTGTTTCCGGCCTGGTTGCAGCTGCACGCGCCGGCACGGTGGGCATCGTCAATCCGCTGGGCAGCGGCGTGGTGGAGGCTCCGGCGTTCAAGGCCTATTTGGACGTGGTGCACAGGGCACTGCACAATGAGCCGCTGATGTTGCCGGGCATCGCGTGTCGCTGGCTCGGCGATATCAAACATCGCGATGAGGTGTTTTCAACCTTCGATCAATGGGTCTTCAAGCCCGCATTCAAAGAGCGCTCGGAGAAAGTGATCGTGGGTCAGGCGCTCTCCAATGACGAAAAGGCGGCGTTCCAAAAGAAGCTCGCCGCGCGCCCCCAGCGCTACGTGGCAGAGCGCTGGTCGCAGCGCTCCTTGTCCCCCCTTTCTGCTGACGCGAAGGAGAGCGGGCCTATGTCCATCCGCTTGTTTGCTTGCCGCGCCAATCAGGATTTTCAGGTCATGACCGGCGGCCTGGTACGCGTCAGTGATGAGCCTGACGGCATCTTCCTGTCGGGCAACAACACGTCCATCAGCAAGGACCTGTGGGTCCCCTCCAAGCGTTCGGCAGAACCGCCACGTCTCCCCGCCATGCCTGTTCAACCACTGACGCTGCGGCGCGGCGGTGTGGATCTGCCCAGCCGCCTCTTTGACGATATTTTTTGGTTAGGACGGCACATTGAACGCTGCGACAACGCCGCTCGCCTCGTGCGGGCAGGCCTCGAACCCATCACGGCAGAGGGCAGCGAACTACCGCGCGATCTGGTCGACGCACTGTTTCACACCATCCACAGCCTGGAGATTGTTGGGCCCATCGCTGGCGCGGAGCGCCCCAGTCTAGAGCGCCTCCTCCGCACGGCCGTGTACGATGGAACCAAGCCCAACAGCGTGCGCTCGTGCATCGAGCGAATCAAAGGGCTCACGCAGGCCGTACGCAGCCGCTTGTCCCGCGATGCATGGGACGCACTGCGTCGCTTGGGTGGGGTCCTCGATGACGGCTTCGTTGGTCCAGCGACAGTGGATGACGCCCTCACTGACGTGCAAGAACTCATCATCGTGCTCGCGGCCATCCATGGCATCGTTGGCTCCAATATGGTGCGCGGCCACGCGTGGATGTTCATCGAGATGGGCCGACGCATCGAGCGCGGGGTATTCGTGTTGGCGCTCCTTCAACACATGTTTCCCAAAGACGCGTCGCACCTGCGCATGGCCACTTTGCTCAACATTTGCGACAGCACGCTTACTTATCGCTCACGCTATTTGAGCACGCTCCAACCGGCCCCAGTTGCCGATCTCATTCTCACTGATGCCACCAATCCAACCTCGGTGCTCTTTCAAGTGCGGCAATTGCTTTCCTGCGTCCGACAGCTGCCGGGCGAACCGCGCTTTCCGTTGAGTCGCGCCGAGCAGCGTCTCGTCATCATCGAAACCCAGCTGGTCACCGCGGACTTGGAGCGCGCATGCTCCGGCGACGCGGAGCCGTTGCGCGCACTGGCTGAGGACTGCACCAATCTCTTCTGGCAAGTTTCTGACGATTTGGCGCACACCTATTTCAGTCATGCTGGCCTCACGCATGCCGTAAAACCCTCGGTTTGGGTCGACGAAAACCTGGAGGCGCGCTGAGTCATGTTCTATCGGGTGCGCCATACCACCACTTACGATTATGAGGCCCCAGTCTTGCACGGGCGTCACATTGCTCATCAGCGTCCACGTGCGACAGAGCGGCAACTGGTCAAAAGCAGCTTGTTTCACGTAACACCCAACCCAGCTTGGAGTAGGGCTGGGCGTGACTACTACGGCAATCAAACGGATGAGTTTGAGCTGCTCAGCACTCACGATCAGCTCATTGTAGAAACAGCTTCGTTGGTCGAGGTGCGCCCCAGTCAAAGCGACATGACCACCCTTTTGTTTCGGCACAGTTGGGAAGACATCCGTGATCGCATAGAACAAGACTCAGGCTGTCTACCGCAGCGGCAGTTCAAATATGATTCCCCGCTCGTGCAGCGGCACCCGCTCTTGGGCACGTTCGCTCAGCGCACCTTCACCGCGAGCAAGCCTCTGCACGAGGCCATCATGGATCTCAACGCCCTTATTTTTTCGGAGTTTCGTTACGAGCCCGCCGCAACGGACGTGTCGACCCCGCTGGCGCAGGTGCTGCGCGAAAAGCGCGGAGTGTGCCAGGACTTCGCTCACCTCGCGGTGGGCGCGTTGCGTTCGATGGGCCTCGCGGCGCGCTACGTCTCCGGCTATTTGGAGACGAGCCCTCCCCCCGGCAAACCACGTTTGGTGGGCGCTGACGCGTCGCACGCGTGGGCCAGCGTTTTCTTTCCGGACCACGGGTGGGTAGATTTTGATCCGACCAATGGTCTCTTACCCGGAGAGCGTCATGTCACGGTGGCCTGGGGTCGTGACTTCAGCGACGTTTCCCCGCTGAAAGGTGTGGTTTTGGGCGGTGGTCGGCACGTACTGACCGTCGGGGTCGATGTGGAGCCCTTGCCGGGCACCAGTCCCAGTGAACCCCCACCACCCTCCGTCACCGCGCGCTAGAGCAGTTGGCTTCCTTCAAGGAGCGCAACGTGTAGGTTGCCCGCCAAGTCTAGGACGTAGATGTATCCGTCAGGACCAGGCCGCCATTGGGTGACGTAGGGTAAAAAGCCAATCGGCAGCTCTGCCACGACCTCGCCCTGAGCATCCAGGGAAAGGGCGCGCACCGATCCCGTAAAGAGGTCGCCAAATACTACCGCATCGGACAGTTGCCCCAGGTAACGATCGGTAGCGGGTCGTTCGTAAATTTGCCCGACCCAAATCGCTCGTGACTCACTATCGAGAGCGTCTGGTTCGTCGACGACCAAGGCATCGTCGGGTGACCGACCGTAGTAGGCAACCGGGCTTTCTGAGTCACTGCACCCATCCCCGCACGGGCCCGTGTACAAGTCCCAACCAAAATTTTGGCCGCGCCGGCTCACGCGGTTGACTTCCTCGTAATCGTCCTCTCCCACATCGCCGACCCAAAACCGCCCGAGCTGGTCGCGGGTGGCCCGCCAAGGTGCCCGAAAGCCGCTCGCATGAATCTCGATGGAACCATGTGAACTCGAACTCCCGCCTGGAGCCCCCCCGATCGGTTCAGGGCCTTGCCCGGCAGCATCGCGATTGGGGCGCAAAAATACCAGCGAACCCAGGGGACTTGTTGGGTCTTGAGCCTGTGCCGATTGTTCGTGATCCCCCACCAACAACCAAAGGGTCTCCTCATCCAGCCACCCCAATGAACCAAACCTGCGCCACGACGTGCTCTCCGCGGGCGTCTCTATCTCGTAGACGACCACTGGGCGCGTTGGACCAGCCTTTGCATCCAGCGTGTAGCGCACCAGACGGTCGCGCGTGGGCGAAGCACAGTAGGTGACGTAGATGAACTTGTTGCGCTCAAATCCCGGATCAACGGCGAGATTGGACACCCCGCAAGCGTCCGTCAGCAGCATCTCCTCACGAAATGCCCACACATCCAGCAACGTGGCACGACGGTCACCTAGACTCAGCCGCGCGAGTTTGCCCTCGCGCAACGTCATGAGCACCTCGTCGCTCCCAGGGATAAACTGAAAATCCGTGCCGCTGCCCGCAGTTTGCTCCGACAGTCTTAAAAATTTGAGCCGTAGCTGCGCGGCGCTTTCGGGTGCAGCGATGGCTCCCACGAGGTTCGACACATCGTCGCCGGCATCCCCTCGCTCGCTGTCGGCAAAATGTGCGTGCGCGCCCCCCAGGCCTTGTTGGGCAGTCTGTTCTGTGGGGCGACACCCGTGCAGGGCGAGTCCCACAGTCCCACCTAGCCCTACCCCCAGTAAAACCATGCGCAGCAATCTCATGGGCCTTGTCTCAGTCAGTGAGCTGTCTAGGCTTCAGTATGGACGCTCTCTTGACCGAATTGCGAGACCTCATCGTTGATACCTTGGATCTTGCTGACGTAAATCCTCAAGCCATCGACCCGGACGCGCCCTTGTTCGACAAAAATGCGGGTCTAGGTTTGGACTCCATCGACGCGTTGGAGCTCGCCGTGGCCATCTCCAAGCGTTATGGCGTGGCACTCAAGGCAGAGGATGAAGAGACCAACCGCGCGTTTGCGTCTTTGCGCGCGCTCGCCACGCACATCACAGCGCTGCAAGGGAGCGCTGGGGCGAGTAATTGACTGCGCAAAGTCACGGCTTGCGGATGACCTCAGAGTAGAGCAGGGCAATCTTTACGGCAGAGGATGAAAGCCCGCTCGCTCGCGCGATCGTCGCGGCGGTCGGTCGCTCGCCCTGTCTGCGCAACACGAGCGCGGTTTGGACCACAGTTTTCAACAGCTGTTTCAGATCGGGCTGCTGGTCGCCCCCAACGGTCACACCCGCCTCTTCCAGGGCGACGATCAACGCCTCAATTTGTGCCGCAGTAATGGAGCGCGTCCCGACCGCGTCCCCCAACTCATCCAGCGTGATGGAGCGCGACGATTTTTGACTCAGTTGAGCCAACACCAAATCATACAGTTGTCTCACGATATCAGCCAAGGCTCCCCCTTGTCTTATTGCATGGATGAATGACGTTCCACAAAATGGATGACGCTGTCTTCATCACAATGTCCAATGACTTGATGCGCGACGTTCTTCACCGCATCGACTGCGTTCGCTACCGCCACACCCAGGGTAGCGCTCTCTAACATTTGCAGGTCGTTATGGTGGTCGCCAAACGCAACGAAACTCGCCAATTTGCCCTCGCGTGAATTGCCGTGCAAGCGTCGCATCAGTGAGCGCACGCCATACAGCTTGTTGGCCTGGGGGTGATGGATGGTGAGCCACCACGTCCCCGGACTATACGAATTTTCGTACTGGTAAATGGTGAGGTGCCCACCAAACCGCCCCAGCAGCTCGGCGCTGAGTTCACTCAGAGCACTTTCACTGTGCGCCATCACGGTCATGCTGACCACGTCTTGCGCGAGGGCGGACTCCAAATCGCGGGTGTAGGTCACGCGAGGATCACCGGCTGCGCGTCGCCTGCTCATGTACCAACGCATCGCCTCGTTGATGAGTTCATCGTAGTGCAAACGATCACGCGCGCCATCGTGACTGGAAATGAAAGGACGAAAGCCCGCCCTGCGGATCACATCCAGTACAGGAAGACTGATGTGCGCACCCAGCGCGTTCACCTCCAAGTGCTCACCTGAGGCATAATCCGTCAGGAAGGCGCCGTTGAACTCGATGATGGGCAATTTGAGCGGTAGCTTGCCGAGCACGCTTTTGACAGAAAAATGACTGCGCGCGGTGGCGAACGTCAGGTTCACGTCCCGCTCCAACAGCGCCAAGATGCCACGCTGCGTCCGGGGCGACAATTCACCGCTGCTGTGCAGCAGCGTCCCGTCCAAATCGGACACGTACAAGGGGCGTTCCATGGTCCTTTCAAATAGTCCTTTTATCGGTTTTGAGCTACATGAACGGGGCCATGTCAACCTCCAGCTCTTACCGCAGTAGAACGTCCACCGCAGGTCGCAACATGGCCGGAGCCCGCGCGCTCTGGCGCGCGACAGGCATGGACGACGCTGATTTCAAGAAGCCCATCATCGCCATCGCCAATAGCTTCACGCAGTTCGTTCCGGGTCACGTGCATTTGCACGACGTGGGTCAACGCGTAAAAAAGGTCATCGATGAGGCAGGTGGTTGGGGGGTTGAGTTCAACACCATCGCGGTCGATGACGGCATCGCCATGGGTCATGACGGGATGTTGTACTCGCTACCCAGTCGTGAACTCATCGCGGACAGCGTGGAGTACATGGTCAACGCCCATTGCGCCGACGCTCTGGTTTGCATCTCCAATTGCGACAAGATCACGCCCGGCATGCTGTTGGCTGCCATGCGCCTCAACGTTCCCACCATTTTCGTGTCCGGGGGCCCCATGGAGGCAGGCATGGCGCAAGGCACGCACGATCGAGACGGCAAGCCCATCTTGCACAAACTCGATCTGGTAGATGCCATGGTGGCCGCCGCCGACGATAAGATGAAGGACGAGGACGTGGAGCGCTTGGAACGATCCGCTTGTCCGACCTGCGGTAGCTGCTCGGGCATGTTCACCGCCAACAGCATGAACTGTCTCAATGAGGCCTTGGGCCTGGGCCTCCCAGGAAACGGGACCATCCTGGCCACTCACGCCTTGCGCTGGGAATTGTTTCAAGAGGCCGGACAACGCATCGTGGCCATGGCGCGTGAGTACTATGAGCAAGGCGACGCACGCGTTTTGCCGCGCAGCATTGCCACGTTTGAGGCCTTTGAAAACGCCATGACGTTGGACATCGCGATGGGCGGCTCCACCAACACCATCCTTCACTTGCTCGCCATCGCGCGCGAGGCGGGCGTCAACTTTACCATGAGTGATATCGATCGACTCTCGCGCCGCGTGCCGTGCGTGTGCAAGGTCGCGCCTGCCACGCAAAAGTATCACATCGAAGACGTGCATCGTGCGGGCGGCATCTTCACCATTCTAGGTTCGCTGGACCGCGGCGGGCTCATCCACCGCCAGGTGCACACCGTCCATGCAAAGACCTTGGGTGAAGCCATCGACCAACACGACATCCGTCGCGACAGCAGCTTGCCCAGGACCAAGCACCGCGCGCTCGCAGCGCCCGGCGGCGTGCGCACCAAGGTGGCCTTCAGTCAGGACAAGTACTTCAAAGCCCTGGATCTGGACGCCAAGGAAGGTTGTATTCGTGAGGTGAGCACTGCCTACAGTCAAGAGGGCGGGCTAGCTGTGTTGTACGGCAACATCGCCGAAAACGGCTGCATCGTAAAAACGGCGGGCGTGGATGAGTCCATTTGGAAGTTCAGCGGTCGCGCGCGCGTGTATGAGTCGCAGGACGCAGCTTGTCAGGCCATTCTAGCCGATCAAATTGAACCGAACGACGTGGTCGTCATCATCTACGAGGGGCCCAAAGGCGGACCGGGCATGCAAGAGATGCTGTACCCAACCTCGTACCTGAAGAGCAAAGGACTCGGCAAATCGTGCGCGCTCCTCACCGACGGGCGCTTCTCGGGTGGCACCAGCGGCCTCTCCATTGGGCATGCCTCGCCCGAAGCAGCTGAGGGTGGCGCAATTGCCTTGATTGAAGAAGGCGACACCATCCGCATCGACATTCCGGCGCGCACCATCGCGCTGGCTGTCACCCCAGAAGTGCTGGCAGCCCGGCGCAAGGCCATGGTCGACAAGGGTAAGCTCGCCTTCAAACCTGCTCCTCGTGATCGCAAGGTGAGCGCGGCGCTCCGGGCCTATGCGGCCATGACCACCAGCGCGGATAAAGGGGCCGTGCGCGACGTGAGCCAGATTGAACGAGACGCATGAATCAAGCCGGCCATTTCAAACTATGCAGCACTTGTAAGGTAGGGATTCCGTACGCGGGCAAGTACTACAAGTGCAGCGTCTCTACCTGCAACAAGAAGGCAACCGCGCTCTACTTTTGTAGCGTCCCCTGTTGGGACGCACACGTGCCGGACGCAAAGCACCGCGACGCATGGGCCGAGGAGGAGCGCGCTCCCAGCGGTCCTGAGCTCGATGCGCATCCTACTACCGCTGCGGTGCGACGCGTGGTCTCCGCCCGCACCACAGCCAGCCCGGCCGGGGCCCAGCTGACAGCCTCGGACACAGATGACTCCGCACAAGACGTGCTCATCGTGATGTCAAAGCTCAAGGGTTACATCAAGGCAGCTTCGGATCTACGCACGTCGGATGGCGTGGCCGATCCCCTTTCCGATCACGTGCGCTCTATTTGCCGCGCTGCCATCGAAAGCGCCCGCCACAACGGGCGAGGCACCGTACTCGATCGAGACATCGAGGCCGCCATCAGCGGCACAACGGCCAAAGACTAGCGCAGCTCAGCAACCGCTCACAATTGTTCTTCGATGGACTTGAGGGCGCGCGCCAGGGCAGCGCCACCACCCTTGCCTGCAAAGCCAACCGCCACATGGGCGGTCCGTGCCGCGGCCAACACCGGTTCAGAGTGCTGATGGGAAATTGCGGCGTCGCAGATGATGACGCCAAACACACGGTTCTGCCGGATCCGAGTGGTGAGATTACCCAAAGCGTGAGCGCCACCCTCCCCGGTGTCCACCCACTCCGTCGCACCCTGCAAGGGTTCAGGCAGAGCCCGCCTGCGTCCCGACAATGCACCGATGATGACGAGCTTCTTCGTGTCGCAAGCGCGCGCCACCTTGGGCAGCGCGTCGACCAAGGCTTTGGGCTGGTCTGGACCAGGGTCGGGTGTCTCAGCTGCGCCTTGCTTCCCATCCGCACCAGCACTGGCCGGTGCCTCTGGCCTTTCTACTTGGCTGCGCGGCATCTCACGCAGCGCCTCTACGGTCCCAATGAGGTTGAAAGCAGCCACCCGGGGTGAGAGCGCCGCGAGATCGGGCCGGGGCAAATGATGGCTGGCCGCGTATTCCGTCGCAGCCTGAGCTTCGAGCGCACGTCGGTACGCAGCCAGTGCGATCTCGATGGGCAGGAGATGACTATCGATGTCGCGACGACGAAGACGGAGGTCGTTTTCCATCTTGCCCAGCAGGTCATCCAAAGGAGAACCTGGTTTTGAGTCGTTCGACATCGGACACCTCAACAAAACCAAAATAGGCCACGTCGACAGAACTACTCTCGAACGCGGCCCACGCAAAAGGACCTGCCCCGCACAATTGGAGCAGATCCCCAGAAATCAGGAAATCAGCTCAGACGACTCACTTAGAGTGAGGCGGCATCTTCTGTTCTTTGAACACGACGTGCTGACGAACGACCGGATCGTATTTCTTCAGCTCAAGCTTGCCCTGTTGTAGGCGCTTGTTCTTGGTCGTGTAGTAGGTAAAGCCGGTCCCGGCGCTGGAAACGAGTCGGATGTTGTCTCGCATGGGACGCGGGGGGTATCATGCGTGTGGGCACTGGGCAACGATCTTTCGCTGCCTCAGGGCGATTTTTCTTCCAAACGGTTGGATTTCCCTTGACCCTCTGCGGCATGCGTGGCTCACTCCACCCCCCTTCGGCAGGCCCCGGGGGCCCGGCTTGACCGGTCGCCCACTTCCCCGCCTCGCAGAACCTACTTTAACCCCGGCGAGCTCTTTGGACTGAGCATCCCGGTTCAGCCGAGTACACTCATGACCAAGCGCACTTTTCAGCCCAGCAACACCAGTCGCCTTCGCACTCATGGCTTCCGCAAGCGCAACAGCACCAAGGGTGGTAAGAAGGTCCTGGCCAATCGCCGCCGTCGCGGTCGCGTGCGTCTCGCAGTCACTGCCTACCAAAAGTAAGCAGATTTTCGGGGCCGAATCGTTCCGCACTTGCTGCGATTTCATCGGCCGCTGCGCTTTCGGTACGTGCCGCAGGTGTCCCAGCACAGTGGGGCACATCACCAAGGGCGACTCCCAAAGGGAGATCGCCCAGCGGCGTTTTGTCGACGTAATTGCGCTCGTGAGGTCGCATGAAGTTTGGTCCTGAGCGTCGCATCCGCAAACGGCCTGAGTTTCAGTCACTCCAGGCCCAGGGCCGGCGTGCGGTGAGTCCTCATTTCGTATTCATCATTGCCGCGGCGGCTGCTCCAGACGCCTTACCCAGACTGGGCATCACCGTGACCAAACGCGTGGGAAACGCCGTACGAAGGTCGCGCATCAAGCGCATCGTGCGGGCAGCTTTCCAGCAAGAAAACGGGCTCGTTCCCCGGGGCTACGACCTGGTCGTCATCGCCCGAAAGGACGACCCTGATTTGTGCCCCGCAGATGTGGTTGCACAGTTCCGGAATTCCGCCAAAAAGTTGTTGGCAAGCCTGGCCGCGCATTCTGGCCGCGCAGCGCCCCCCTCATGAACGTCATCGCGCGATTGTTCTCTTGGCTGCTGATTGGACTCATCCGAGTCTATCAGTGGACGCTCTCACCCCTGCTCGGTCCAGCATGCCGATTCGAGCCCAGTTGCTCCAACTATGCGGTCGCCTGCCTCTCGACGTTCGGGCCAATGCGCGGTAGCTGGCTCGCGGTGAAACGCATCGCGCGCTGTCATCCCTACCATCCAGGGGGCTACGATCCTCCGCCCAGCGCGGGGACGGGCAGCTCACCCTCCTGAATCATCATTCTTCCCCAGCCCGCTCGAGCATGAGCGCTGGTGGTCCTTCGGAAAGCAAAAAACGAATACATCATGGAACGTGGATCACGCATCCTCGTCTTTCTCGCACTGTTTGCCGGACTTTACTTCATGTTCGGGCGAAAAGACGAGGCGACCCCTCACAGCAAGATCGCTGAACCTCAGCTTGTCCTCCCCCCCGGGAGCCGACCCGATGCCGAACTGTGCGACATTTGGACGGACGTCTACCGCGCTCAGGTGTCTACCCGCGGCGGCGTGCTGGCAGGCCATGTGCCGCTCACTGCCAAGTACAAAAAGGGCGGGACGTCGCTGCAGTTGATCACGACACCCGACCATCCCCAGCTTACCCCGCTCTATACGTCTTTTGTCAGCCTGGCGGATCCAGAGCGCAAGGAAGATTGGCTGGTCAAGACCGACATTCAGGATTTCAAGCTTGAAAAGTCCGATGGCAAAACGTGCACGCTCAGCTACCAGGATGCGCGCGTGCGCATCGAAAAGACGTTTTCAGCCGGGAAAACACCTTACACTATCGACCTGCGCACCAGCATTACCAACCTGGATGCAGCTCCGCGCAAGTACGCACTGTCGACCGTAGCTGGGTCTTACCTCAAAAATTCCGCGGTCAAGAGCCACATGTTCAGCATGAATCCGCTGATGAGTCATGTGGAATGCATGCTCGCGGACGGCTCGGTCACTCGAGAACGAACTGAAGACTTCACTGATTTCGATGATGAGGCGCGCTTCCGCGTCGACAGCATCAACCCTGGTTACTGGTCGGAGCCCGTAGGGAAGGCTTCAGTCGTCGCGGTCTCCAGTGCCTACTTCACCACCGCTATTTCACATGACGACGGACCCAGCGCCCCCGGCTGTTTGCTGCAGATCGACGAGCGCTTTCATCGCGACCGTTACGCAAAAGCCAGCGACGACCCCGAAGCAGGTTCCATCTACCAAGCGCGACTTGCTTACGAGCCCCGCCTCTTGGCCCCCAAGCAGACTGAGTCCTTTGACTTCAAGGCGTTCATTGGTCCCAAAGAGCGCAAAGCACTGGCCGCGGCCGGTGATGAGTTCGATCCGATCATCGATCTGGGCTTTTTTTCAGTCATCGCCAAGGTGCTCGTGGGGTACTTGTTGTGGCTTTACGACCTGATCCCCAGTTGGGGCTTGGCCATCGTGCTACTCACCATCACCACACGGACGCTGCTGTTTCCGCTCACCTGGCCCTCCATCAAAAATATGGTGCACATGCGGGAGCTCAAGCCCGAGATGGATCGCCTGAACGAAAAATTCAAGGACGACCCCCAGGCCAAGGGCCTCGCGCAGATGGAGTTGTGGAAGAAGCACGGCGTCAATCCGATGAAAGGCTGCTTGCCTCAGCTCGTGAGCATGCCGGTTTGGTTCGCCCTTTATACGACGTTGCAGAGCGCAGTTGAGCTCTACAACATTCCGTTCCTGTGGTTCCCCGACCTCTCCGAGGCCGACCCCTTCTACATCCTGCCATTCATCATCGGCGCAGTGTTCTTTGCTCAGCAGAAGTTGATGCCCATGCAAGCGGACCCGGCCCAGCAAAAAATGATGCTCTACTTCATGCCCGTGATGTTCACGGTGTTCATGCTGTTTCTTCCCGCAGGTCTAGGGGTGTACATGTTCACCAACAGTTTGCTCGGCATCGCTCAGCAACAGGTGGTCGAACGTCATGCCAAAAAGACGCTCGAAGAACGGAAAAACCAGGCCCTGGTCACCAACATACCTGGGTCGGCCACAACCAAGAACAAGCGGGGTTAACTAGGTCGACGCTGGACCTAGTTAGATCCCGGTGCAACCCACAAAAAAAGGCGGTGAGCCGAGATGAGCGAACAACAGACTGCAGAAACAGCCAACGAAGCAATTGCTGAGCGGGGAAAAGCCGCCGCGCCGGACTCTGCCGGCGATGACACGGAAAGCTTTGCTGAAGAAGGTGGCGATGAAGGTGGCGAAAAGAAGAAACGCCGCCGTCGCCGCAAGAAGAACAACAAGAGCGAGGTCATTGAGCCGCCCGACGAAAAGAGCGCCATGGCGCTGGAGTTCGTCACTCACGTGATCGAAGACATGGAGCTCGATTGTGAGGTCCAACTTCGCCGTCCAGGTGCAGACAGTCCAGACGAGATCAGTATCGAGATCGTTGGACATGATTCCGGCCGCATCATCGGCAAGAAGGGCCAAGTGCTGCAGGCTCTGCAGTTTCTGACCCATCGAGTCATCAATCGACCTGGCGAAGAAAAGCGCCACATTTTGGTCGACGCTGAGGGGTATCGCAGTCGTCGCGACACCAATCTGGCCTCGATGGCTCGTAAGTTGGGCAAGCAGGCGCTCGAACTCGGCAAGATCATCACCTTTGAGCCCATGAACCCCCGCGATCGCCGCGTCGTTCACATGGCGCTCGCCAACTTCGAAGGCGTGGTGACCAAGAGTGATGGCGAAGGCGATGATCGCCGCGTGCAGATCATTCCGGTACGTCGTTAATCCGCCGGAGGCGAGACGACTGAGGGACCGTGTCTGTCACTCAAAAGGAAAGGGACCCTGGTTTTGGACTGGGGTCCTTTTGCTTTTGACCAGCCGCGCCATGCTGCGTCTGGGGACAAGCACCGACCTCCCGGCTGGAACTGGGGCAATCCACACAAATCCGCGCCGATGTTTGCGCAAGGATGCGCAAAATGCATGATCCGACCATGCGCAATTCCCGTTCCCAATTTTCATTGGTCCTCGTGGCTTCAGGTTTGGCAATCAGCTCTGGATTGATCGGCTGTGGCCCACGCGCGGTCCGCGGTGACGACGTCCAAGGTTTGGACACCGATGCCATGGGCACAGGCCTCGACAAGCGCGACCTGCAGAAGCTCAAGACTGAGAACATGAACGCTCTCGACGGCTCGGCCGTGGTGCGGCGTTGGGAGAGTGAAAACCAACCGCAACTGGCGGTCCTCCCGTTCCGCAACGAGACCAGTGAGCACATTGAGAGCGCTCTGGATGCTCTGCTCAGCGACATTGAGACTGACCTCATCAACGCAGGTCACGTCACCGTGATCAGCTTGGAGAATCAGGCTAGTTTGATGGCCGAGATCAAGCGTCAACAGGGCGAAGGCTTTGACCAGGGCAAAGCCGCAGCTGTGGGCAGGCAGTTGGGCGTCAAATACATCATCACCGGCAAAGTGTTCACCACCGATGAGAAATTCAAGGATGAACGCCGCGTGCAGTATTACCTGTTCATGCAAGTCCTCGACGTAGAGACGGGACAAATCTTGTTCCAGAACAAGGCGTCGCTGACTAAGGCCATGATCTGAGCGGAGATGACTCGTCATAAAGCGCACCTCCCCTCCGTCGCCTCCCGCGCTGGTCTCCTCACCTTGTCCTTGGCGATCATGCTGGGGGGCAGCGGATGCGCGGGTCACTCTGCGCGCACGCTCGAGGCGCGCAGCGCGCTCGATCGGAATCAGCCGGCCCAGGCTCTCAAGCTGCTGAATAAGGAGCTGAAGGTCAAAGAGGCCGGCGAGCTGCCTAAAAAAGAAAAGAAGATCACGCCGCTCTTGGTGCTGGATCGCAGCATGGTCTCCCTCGCCCTTTCGGACTATCCGGCCACGAGCAAAGACTTGGAGTATGCCGACAAGAAGGTCGAAATGCTCGACATGTCGCGCACCGCGCTGGACGACATCGGCAAGTATGTTTTTTCAGACAGCGTGGGCCTGTACAAGGCCCCACCTTATGAAAAAATCATGATCAACGCCATGAACATGCAGGCCTATCTGGCTCGCCATGATCTCAACGGCGCACGCGTCGAAGCTCGACGCATGTCGATCATGGCGGAGTACTTGTCAAAGAACAAAAATCCCGCCATCGCTTTGAACGCCGTGGGCAGCTACTTGGCAGGCTTCGTGTTCGAGCGCAGCGGGCGTGCAGATGTCGCGCTGCGTTACTATGATGAGGCGCTCGAGCATGTTGAGTTTCAGAGCTTGATTGAGCCGGTTTTTCGACTCACCAAGCAAGATCCTTACTCCACACAGCGACTCCGCGACTTTTTGGCGCGGCATGCGGCCGCGACGCAAACTCCGGCTGGACAGCTCGGTGCTGGACCATCACCCGCAGGACAGGCCGCCCCCGCAAGCGATCCGACGCCCGATCCCAATCAAGCGCCCGGAGACCTGTTGGTCATCATCAACTACGGTCGCGTCCCCGCCAAAGTGGCGCGCCGCATCCCCATCGGCTTGGCGCTCACGTACGCGTCATTTTTCATGACGGCAGCCAGTCAGACGACGGCTAACCGCATGGCGGCGCAAGGGCTCGTCACCTGGATCAACTTCCCCGATTTGGAGAAGTCCTCACGCAAGTTGTACGCGCCCCAAATCTCCCTCGACAATCAAGGCTTCGCGCTCGAAGGCGGCGGAGCCGTAGACGTCGCGGCCCGCAACGTCCATGAGGCCGAACAAGGGAAGGTCATCGCTGCCGCCATCACCCGCTTGATCACACGGATAGCGATCGGCACAGCGACGGGCGCAGCGGTCAAAAGCGCGACCAACGATAGCTTCGCGGGGGCGCTGGCGGCGGTGGCCACGCAAGCCACGCTCACCGCGGTGGACACACCCGATACCCGCAGCTGGTCCACGCTCCCTGCCCGCATTGCCGTGGGGCGTGCCCGGCTCGCACCGGGGCAGCACAAGCTGGTCATCCGGGCCCAGGGCGTCAGCCATGAGGAAACGTTCACCCTGGAGCCAGGCGGTTGGCACGCTGTCGTGTTGTCGGCGCTGCGCTGAAGCCGGATTTCCTGAGCATTGGTTCAGCTGGGTTGGCCGCAGTTGGTTGCGTGTGAGGCCCAGGCGGGCTAATGGGCCTCTCCCCTTTGGGCCCCGACGACCAGAGCGCGCACGCCCCAAAGAGAGTTTTTCTAAAACCAACGAGAGACTTTTTATGAAGCCTGATATCCACCCCAAGTATTACCCCGCAGTGTTCGTCGATGGTGACCACGAAGTGATCACCCGCAGCACCATGAAATCCTCTGAGAAGCGCGTCATCGACGGTGTTGAGCACAACGTGATCCACGTCGACATTTCTGCCTTCACTCATCCGTTCTACACCGGCAAGCAGCGCCTCATCGACACTGCCGGCCGCGTCGAGCGCTTCAAGCAGCGCTTCTCCCGCAAGAAGTGAGCGCCCGCTCGCTTCCAGCAAAGAAGAGCCGTTCAGTTCAACTGAGCGGCTTTTCTTTTTGCACTACTTCATGATCTCAGGCGCATCCGAGGACAAACAAGTCCGATTGGGCACAGACCACTGGATCACGTTGTACCAAAACTGCGCCACCTGGTAACTCTGCTTCGGGGTCTCCTCGGCACAACTGGCATTGCTCGCACAAGCAACGTCCACCTGCCCCGTCCACTGAGCCACGTAGCTCACCCAATCATCGTGGAAGAGAAAGACCCGCCCTTGCTCAACTTGCTTGGCGACAGCCAACTGTTGACCTTGATCGCTGAGCACTAACTCACCCTGTCCCACAATGGAGCGGCCCAAAAAAGAACCCACGGCGGCGACGTCTTTGCTGATGGGATGGGCGGGATCAAACCCAGCCATCTTGCGCGAATTCCCAAGGCAGTAGCCGCAATCACTCAACGACAGGGCGGTGTCTTGTGCCGTGACCGAGAACCCCAGACCACTGAAGGAGAGCAGTCGGTTGCTGACAGAAACCCCAGCGCCCACGCCATCGTACCCTGACAGGGCCAGCAGCGCCCCGCCGCCCTTGACCCATGCGGCAACGGCATCCACGTCGCTTTGGGTGACGGCGAACCCCGCTAGGTCCTGGAGCAACACCACATCATACTGAGCCAACACGTCGGAAGTGAGCGGTGGGGGATCAGGCAGGTGATTTGCTACGACGTTGGTCGCACCATTGAACCAGTCGACCAACGCGTCCATCCCGCTTCCGCCAGGCACGACGCCCAGCGTGGCCGGCCTACCCAAACTCACCAAACGCAAACAGGCGTCCGAATTTTCACTTGACGCGCCCCCTGGCCCACTGTCCTCGCCCACGCTTCCCGAGGAATAAATGGGAAAGTCCATCTCGTCTCCGGTACCTGTGGTGATCGCGTCCGTATCGCTACTGCTCGTGGTTGACCCACTGGGCACACCGGCGCTGTCGGGGGCAGGCGTAGCGCACGACATGAGCGCGCTCAGGACGACCACCACGGCGCCGCCCGCCGCGCGCCAGCGCATTCCAACACCCCGCGCCCCACCGACCCGCGCAGGAACCGGAGCGATCCGACGGCTGACAGAGCCAGGTCGAGACACACACATAAGCGACAGAGGACTCAAGAAGCGGCCTCTCACCCGCGGAGAACTTGAGCAGGCTAGAGTTCTCTACTTTGGCGCCAATCGGCAAAAACGCAAGGCGACCTCGCTGATTGCGAGAAGTGCAGCGCCGCAAATGACAAACATGCTCCCCGCAGGGAGCCTCGACGCTGGTGCTCTGTCGAACCTCCTACGTCCACAGCTGAGTCACGCGTACCGACGTGCTCCAGGTCCCGGTCCAGAAGATAGTAAATTTTCAAAGGGGCGTAGGACCTACATCCGCCCGATCACTCATGGGTCTTCAAAAAAGAAAGGTGCCCACCCGGTGGTGGCGCACCTCTTCATTCGTCAACCTGTCGATCATCCCTCAGCGAATGATGGTGTCATCGTCGATGACGAAGCACTCCGGTGCGCCTGATGTCCAAAGGATGGAGTTGTACCAAAACTGCGGAATTGTGTACTGCTCCAGGGGGTGCTCGGTCAGACACTGCCCATTGGCGCTGTACTGCGGATCGCTGCAATCGGTGGGCAAGCCGGCGCCCGTCCACTGACTGTTGTAGGTGACCCACTCATCGTGAAACATGAACACATGGCCCAGGTCGACCTCAGCCGTAGCTCCCAGTGTGGAGCCAAACTCGGCAGCGACCGGTGTCCCACCCATCACAGCGCGACCATGAAACGCGCCCACCTGCTTCATGTTGAGGCCTATGGGATGAGTGGTCCATCCCTCCTGGGGAACCGACGCTCCATAACAATCCTCACACACGCCCAATTTGGTCGCGCGCTGGGTTTCATTGGCGGTATCCGAAGCTGGAACGTAGGATAGCCCAGTAAATCCGAGCAGATCGTTGACGTTGGCCATCTCGTTGTTGTTGGCGCTGTAGCCATTGAGTGTGATCACGCCGCCTCCGGCACGCACCCACGCCTCAAAGGTCGCCTTCTCATCCGGCGTAAATGCCGTCCACATCGAGATGTCTTGAATGAGGATGACATCGTAAACGCCCAATGCCTCAGCCGTCAGGGCAGGCTTGGCTAGAAAATAGTCCGCATCACCGGTCGAGTTCTCGTTCAGCCACGCCACGATGGCGTCCTGCCCTTCTCCGGTACCCCCCTCTGCGCCGTAGGCGCCCAGAGCGCCCCAACTGGCCAGCTTGATGCAGACGCACACCCCATCCACCGTGCACTCCGGCTCCGCGGT
>JACZCW010109582.1_pt1 | contig 19462 bp, 7 predicted proteins | sample 8641861 | NCBI WGS metagenome assembly JACZCW01 (sample SAMN15324607, study PRJNA640507) | soil metagenome | isolation source: intercropping sugarcane | place: China: Luxin town, Laibin City, Guangxi Province | collected 2019-07-25 | depth 10cm m | reverse complement strand
CGGGGCTGATCGCGACTTGGCGCAGATAGTTGGGCACTCCGCGCGACGACGCCTCAGTGTCCGGTCCCGGATCGGTGACCAAGGAAATCGTGCGCGTGACGGTGAGCGCTTCCGCGTCGAGTTCGACCACCTCTCCGTGGTCGGAAGGCGATATGAAGCGCGTGACGAAGATGCGCTTGCCGGTCGGGTCGACGCTGACGCCCGTCGCCCATGGTCCAGCCTGCACCACGCGCAACACCGAGCCATTCGAGAGATCGAGTTCGGCAAGTTGGCCTGTGGCTTGAAGAGTGACGTAGGCCACACCTACCGTTCTATTGATGGCAATACCAAACGGCTTCGATGCGCGGGGAAGCGCGATGGTGTGCAGAGTTACACCCTCGGCATCCGCGACCGTGACGGTAGCGTCATCCTGGTTGACGACCCACAGTGTTGCATCCGGTGATACCGCGAGCGTCCGTGGATGGTCCCCCACGGGCACTTCAAACACAGGCTCGAAGGTCTCCGCGGAAATGCAGCTCATCGTGTCGTTGTCCGCGTTGACGTTGCACACGCGGTTGCGATCGCGATGAAAGACAATGGTGGAGGATGCGCTGGGAGCCTGTGCCGGCAAAGTCCGATGCACCGTTTGCAAGAAGCTGTCGCTGCGCGCGCCGGACTCATCCTTCGCCACGACGATGACCGAGTAGTGGCCAGGCTCAGTGTAAACGTGCTTGGCCGTCCCCAAATTGCTGGGTTCGGATTTCGTTCCATCCCCAAAATCCCAGGTGAAGGTGATGTCTCCAGTCCCGACAGCGTTGGCTGCGAACTCCACTTCAACGAAAACGGGATGAGGGGCGTTGTTGCGGACAGCAACACCCACGGCGCGGGCCGGCTGAGCCACCAAGGCCACGCAGAGCCCTAGGGCATAAAGCGGGAAGCGCGCTTGCATCGACACCTTTCAGAGCAGCCGCCGACGGCGCGCGAGCACACCCAGAGCCGCGAGCACACCGAGCCACAAGACGTGAGCCGCTGACGCGGGCCCCGACCTGACAGCACAACCGCCAGGATCCGAAGAAGACGGCGGCTGCCCATCACCGGGGCCGTCAAACGTGCCTCCGGAGGAGACCGTGCCTCCAGCCGCTGATCCCCCCACGCCCACAGACGTGGCACCACCGGTAGGCGGGACGAAAAAGCCTCCGCCGCTGCCTCCACCGGACGCCTGCGGACCATCGCCTCCACCCGTGCCCATCGACGCACCGCCGCTGCCAGGCGGTTCAGGCTCGGGAATGACCACGCTGCTGCCGGTAGAGAAATGAACAACTGCGTCCTCCGCGAGACCGTTGCCCATCACGTCCTTCACTCCCTCCGCGGGGATGGAGATTTCATACGTGGTGTCTGCCAGGAACGGCTCGTGGGGGCTGAAGGAGAGGTGATTGAATTGGTACGTGTACACGCCTTCGAGCGGCTCTCCCCCGACCGGACGAATGGAAACGGTCTCAGGCGAGACGGTCTCCAAATTCACGAAATCCGAGAAGATGATGCTGACGCGAGCCTGGGGAGCAACTGCGGTCGCGCCGTCTTGCGGGTAGAACGTGTCAGGCGAGAGCGCGGTGGTGTCGGGCCCCATCTGGTGGCAAAAAAAGGCGCTCCCCGAGCCATGGTCATTGCCGATGTAGATCAGGTTACCCATAGGCGTGACCTGTCCGTGGTCGGGATGGTCTCGGTTGAGCGTCCCTTCCCCGACCACCTGTGGGTTTTGCTCATTGGTGACGTCGACTTTCACGACGTTGTTCTGCCGTCCGAGATAGACGAAGTGATCCTGCACCGCCGCGTACAGCTGATCTTGCCCGATGAGGGCGTTTTTGACCTCGGTGATGTCAGAGGGATCCTCGAAGGAGTGAATGAGGAAATTGCCATCGCGGCCGGCGGTGTAAAATCGTTGATGGGGTCCGACGGCAATCGCATACATGCGGGGGGCGTTGCCCAGCTGGTCCAACAAGGCTGGTTCAGCTGGCTCAGAGATGTCGAGCACCGCGTAGCTGCCCCCTTGATCCATGTTGCTGATGACCATCAAATCACCCAGCGCAAAGAGCGGTCCTACACGAAAGCCGCCGGTAGAATTGGTGCGGACCTGGTTCAGTAGCTGGGGGTCCGTCGGATCAGAGGCGTCGATCACATAGATGCCTTGGTTGCCACCCGCGACGTAGAGGTAGTGTCCTTGCCACGAGGCTTGCCAGGCGACGTTCTCATAATCGCCGCCAGTGACTCCAGGCAGGTCAATCCGGCCAGCCACGAATGCGTTGAGCGGATCGGTGAAATCCCAAAATTGGATGCCAGCGCGGGTCTGGATGGCGATGTACTGCTTGTCGGCAAAGAGCCCGATGGGCAGCGAATGCTGTTCGCGAAATACGTCGGTGTCTGCCCCCGCGTAGTACTTGGCTTGCTGGGGCTGGCGCGGATCCGAGACGTCGTAAATGCCAATCCGGCCTGGCGGCAGCCCGCTGTCGGGGGCGTAGACGGTCATGAAATAGCCGCGGATCATCACCGTGACGTTTTGTCCGTGGGGATCCGAACCGGCGTTGTGATCGATGAAGGCGAAGGGCTTGAAATGCTCAGCTGTCCCGCAATCGATGTTCCCTATCCCCGGACCCGGCGCAGCTTGTGCGAGCCCGGCTGACAACAGCGCGGGGAGAGCCACAAGGACCCTGGGGATGAGCATCGAGCGATGGGGCCGAGGATGTACCATGCCCTCAGTGTTGGCGATCGCCTCCAGCCGCGGAAGTGGTGATGATCTGCACGAGCGTCATGCAAAATTGCACCCAACAGGCGTGGACTCCTACCCTCGCGCTGTTCAGGTCTCTTCTGCTCGCCCAATCAGCCCTCGGAAACCTCAACTCGCGCCCGCGCGCTACCGCCTACCCCGTGCGACCCACCAGGCTCGCAATGACGACCAGGAGCTCTTCGACCTCGACCGGCTTGGCGATGTGCGCTTGAAATCCGGCCATCATCGCCCGGGTGCGGTCTTCCTTGCGGGCGTACGCGGTCAGCGCGGCGGCGGGGATCAACCGCTCGCCCAAGGTCATCGCACGCACGCTGCGGATGAAGGAATATCCATCCTCGCCCGGCATGCCAATGTCGCTCACGATCACATCCGGGCGGTGCTCTTGGAGGAGACGCAGCGCCGCGGCTGCTGAATCTGCGGCCAAGATCTCGGCGCCGTGGTGACGCAGGACCTCCGTGAGCAGGTTGCGGGCATCGTCCTCATCGTCGACGACTAGGATCCGTAGCCCCGCGAGTGTGGGTGCTCCGCGGGGTGGACCGGACGCGCTCACCGCGTCGAACTCGACCGCAGGCTGTGGCCTGCGCGCCGCGACCGGTAGCCTGATTTTGAACGCCGAGCCCCGCTTCGCCCCCGCGCTCTCCGCGGTCACAGTACCGTGGTGCAGCTCGACCAAATGTCGCACGATGGCGAGTCCCAACCCCAACCCGCCGTGCGAGCGAGTGACGGCCGAGTTGGCTTGCTTGAATGCCTCAAAGACATGGGGCAAAAAATCCGGTTCGATGCCGATGCCCGTGTCGCGCACTTGCACCTCGACCCGACCTTCCCATTTCCGGAGGTGGATCGTGACCTTGCCCCCAGGCGGTGTGAACTTGACCCCGTTGGAGAGCAGGTTCAGCAGCACCTGCTGCAGACGTGCCGCGTCACCCGTGACATCGGCGACCCACGCGTCGAGCACCACTTGTACATGCACGCCTTTGGCCAGCGCTGTGGGTCGGATGGCTTCTGCAGCCGCTTCGATGATCGAAACGATGCTGACTGGCTGAAAATCGATCCTGAGGTTGCCGGCGATGATGCGAGAAACGTCAAGCAGATCTTCGATGAGTTGCGCCTGCGCTTTGGCGTTGCGCTCGATGGTCAATAGACCATGAAGTCGTTTGTGCTCAGGCATGTCAGGGGCCTGAAGCAGCGTGGCCCAGCCCAGCATGGCGTTGAGCGGTGTGCGTAGTTCATGCGAGATCGTAGCGAGGAACTCATCCTTGGCGCGGCTTGCCTGCTGTGCCTCGCGGAAGAGCGAGGCGTTGTCGACTGCAAGGGCCGCGCAGCTGGCAACTTCTTCTGCGAAGGACAAGTCCTTGGGGCCGTAGAGTCGATTGGATTCAGCTGCCACAAAGGTGATGGCTCCCAATGTCCGGCCGCGCGCACACAAAGGAACCACCATCGCCGATTTGAGCCCTAGCTCATGGATGAGCCGCAAATGCTCGTCGTCGACGGCAGCGTCGATCAGCAGAGATTCGGGGATCTCGGTCATGAGCAGGGGCTTGCCCGAGCGGACTACGGAGTGCACGCTGTGTGGAGCCTCGGGGTCTGAAGGGTAGCGAGCTTCCAGCTCCTGCGCGAAGCGCACCTTGTCGGGGTTGACGTGAGCGACTGCCAAGCGAGCGAGATTGCCGCCACGCTCCACGATGTCCACCGCGCACCAGTCGGCCACGGCGGGCACGGCCAGTCGGGCGACGCTGGCCAGCGTTGGGCCGTATTCGAGAGAAGAAGCCAGCAGAGTGCTGGCTTCCTTCAAGAAGTTGCGGCGGTCTTCCTCGCGCCGATGCTCGGTGACGTCGCGAAACACCAAAACCACGCCCACAAGCCCACCATGGTCGTCGAAGATGGGTGCTCCGCTGTCATCAATGGCCACCTCCTGTCCGTGGCGCCCAATGAGTACAGTGTGATTGGCCAGGCCCACTACCTTGCCCTCACGCAACACTTTTTCCACTGGGCTCTCGACCTCTTGTCGGGTGTTTTCGTTGACGATGCGAAACACCTCGCGAAGATGTCGTCCGCTCGCGTCATTTACGCTCCACTGCGTCAGTTGCTCCGCAACGGGGTTGAGGAAGGTCACGCGTCCCTCCGCGTCAGTGGCGATCACCGCGTCCCCGATGCTCTTGAGCGTCGTGAGAAACCGCTGCGAAGCATACTGCAGCGCCTCTTCTGTCTGCTTGAGTCGGGTGACGTCGGCGAAGATGGATACGGCGCCCGAGAGGTTGCCCGCGCTGTCGCGGATGGGAGCCGAACCACCCAACAGCACGCCAAACGTGCCGTCGAAGCGCTGAATGCGCATCTCCTCGGGCTGCACCGTCTCACCCGCCAAGAGACAGCGCGCCATCGCCCAGTCGTGTCCCTCATAGGGGCGTCCGTCGGGGTGAAAGCCACGATACTTTCCCCAACCGGCGATGTCCGATGCGCTAGCACTTCCAGCCCAAATGCGCTCGGCGGCTTTGCTCTGCAGGATCAATTTGCCATGAGCATCGCTTACGATGATGCCATACGGGCTCGCGTCCAGGATGGATTCGATCAGAGAGCGATCTTGGGACGACAGCAGGGTAAGCCGCTCGACTTCGCGCCGTAACGCCTCAATTTGATGATCCTCCGCGCTTTGTCCACGCCGATGGGCGGTGTCCTGGTGGTCGATCAATTCATCTCGATTGTGGGGAGGCTCGGCCATCGCCCGCCCATCCTACCCCTCAATCTGCCTTATCATTCCGATGAATTTGCAGATTACGAGGCCAAAGCTGCCGGAAGCTGGTTTCCTAGGTCGAATCCCCTGAAGTCATCGTGCACTATTATGCTTCGAGCACTCGTCAATCCTGATGCACCAGCCCAGTTAGCGCTACGCTCGCACCATGGAGGAAGGGGCACGCAAGAACAATCGGCATCGAGGTCGCTGGCTTCACGCGCTTTGGATCGCACCGCTGACGCTGCTTCTGGTTCAGAATCTCCTACTTTGGACCCATCTTGCAAGCTGGGCCATCAATCGCGTGCCCGTCGTGCACATGGAGCACGGGTTCGCCTATACCATCGTGCCAGGACGCCTCACGCTATTCAACGCGCGGGTCGTCGTCAGTGATCGCGCAGTGCAGATGCAGATCGACGCACGACGCGCGGAGCTCGACTTCGATCTCACCACGATCCGCGACCAGATCCTGCACGTGACGCGCGCTGAGGGCGAAGGGGTGCGCATTCGGTTTCGACCGGTGCTCACACAGGAGCAAGCCAAGGAGCCGTGGGTGGCGCTCTGTCCACCCATCGAGGGCGTACCCATGCCGCCCGTGTGGCGTCATCCGGAATTGCCCAAACCTCCTACCGAAAAGCTCCTCAAGTTTCGTTTCGAAAACATGGATGTGCAGCTCGACGAACTGTGGCTGGGGCCGCTGCGCCTGGAGGGTAAAGGTCACGTCCAGGGCGGCTTCATGCTCGATCCGCGCACGCGCGTGGGCATCACTCCTGCGCAACTGCGCTTTGCTCCAGGGACGCGCGTGAGCCTCGGCCAGGTGGTGTTCAGTGAAGGGATGGCGCTGTCCGTGTCGGGATCGTTGGCGGTGAGCGAGATCGGCAAGCAGGTCGAGGCATCCCCTCGTCCGCCCATTCTTTCCGGGGTGCGGGCGCAAGCGGAGTTGGAGGGTACGTTCAAGAGTCTTGCCGCCTTGGAGCCGCTGTTGCCGCGCTTGAACCAGTTGCGCGTGACGTCGGGCGCGGGGCAACTCTCGCTGCAGGCTGGTTTGGACCAAGGCCAACTGCAACCGGACTTCTCCTTCAAGCTGGATTCTGGACGGGTGCGTCTGACCGCACCGCAGATCGAGCCGCCGGTGACCGTGGCGGGTCCATTCGCCCTGCGGCTCAACGCCAAAGACGGGAAACATGTCGCCGCCCGTATGGATTGGAGTGAGGTGCAGCTCAGCTACGTGACGGATCCGTCCAAACCCGCGTACGCCCAACCGAAGGACCCGGGCGCGCCAAAGCTCAAACACCTGCAAGTGAACGGCAAGTTCACCCTGGGCCCACAGCTTGCGAGCGCCGAATTCAACGGGGGACGCGTGCTCGTCGAAGAGTTGCAACTTCCCGAGCTCGGCTTCTTCGCTCCGCTTCTCCACAGTACCCCCATTGAGCTGCGCCGCGGACGGGGGGTGATCCACGCCGAGGTAGACATCCCCGAAAGCTTCGCCGCGAGCGGCCGTGTCGAAGCAAAACTGCACGACGTACTTTTGCACACCGACGAGGTACAGCTCGACTTTTCTGCCGGTCTTGAAGGTCAGCTCAGCGCGCATCCCAAGACAGGGCAGCTGTCGATCCAACCGCTGACGCTCATCGCGCGGCCGCTGCATGTGGTGGTGGAAGGCCAACGCATCCCATGGCATTTCAGACTCTCGACGGGCCACACCAGCATCGACCTAGAGACGGGGAACAAGGTCAGTGACGTGGCGCTCCACGGGCCCAGCCTGCAGCCGTTCCTCGACGCGCTCATCAAGAACGGGTTCCTCCGCGCGTTGAGCAAGTCCGTCGTGGCCCAAGGCGATACGGAGGCGCGACTACGCTTCACGCAAAGCAAAGCTGCTACCCGTCTCGATCTGATGTCCTTCAAGAGCGGGCGCATGGCGGTCGATGGCGTACTCATGACCAACCGCAAGCAATTGCGCGGGGCATTCTTGCTCATCGGCACGCTGGTCCGCGTGGGCATCGTGGTGCCCCACGGCAAGGTCCGCGTGCATCCCACCGCCAGCCGTCGCTGGCTGGAGAAGGAATTGGAGCGGCAGGGCATCCCCAAGGTGCAGCATGAACGGGTCAAACCCGGGCGGCGTGAGAAGAACAAATCCACGCGGTGACGACACCAACCGCCGCTCCAACATTTTACGCCTGCGCGCCAGCGGCGCGCGTGACGGGTGCCAGATCATGAGGGAGTGGCATAGACGTCCGGCGAACACGACTTTCCCCACACTGTGGCGCGCTGAAACACATAACGACAGCTGATAGTAACCGAGGACCTGCAAGCTCCCTCACCTCTCCCTTACATCCACCGGCGCATTCCTCTCACAAATCGATGTGTGACGATTTTGCGATTTATGTCTGCAATGAAACTACGCTGAAGCAATTTGGTTCTCGCACGTCCGGCATCTGTCCAAGCACCGGCAAGGTTGATATACGCCCGCTCAGCTCGGACTCATTTCATGCCCTCCACTGTCAGACTACTTGCACTGTGCTCCCTCGCCGCCCTCGCCCTCAGTGGATGTTCAGGGCCAGAAAATTCAGGCCCTGAGGAAGAGAGCACTTCATTCTCTACTCGTTCTCAACACGCCACGGCCTCCGGGATAGAGGTGCAAGTGCGTGATGAATCGCCCCAGGAGGCGAACCACGTGAAGCCGCGCCTTTATGTGCGCAATTTGACAACGCAGGTTCTCAGCAACTTCAAGGTGCAGTACTACTTCACTATCGATACCGGCAAACAGCCGGTGCTGGAAGATTTCTACACGCCGTACAGCGTTCCCAAGCTGGAACAGGTGCAGGGCACCCTGTACCGCGTCGTCTACGATTTTACTGGCGCTACCCTCTACCCGGGGCAAGTCCTCCCGGATACCAGCGGCGATGTCGTGGGCCTGCACTATTCGGACTGGTCCACCTGGAAACGCAGCGACGACTGGTCGTACCAAGGCGTCACGGGCACGTTTGCGCCCAATGGCCGCGTGGTCGTCATCGACAGTGGCGGCAGCATCGTCGCGGGTGAACTTCCTCCCGGCGTCGTGCCCCCTAACGGCCTGTTGACGCAGTCATTGCAGGTACGCGCGCCGCACGACACAGACGTGCGCAACTTTGCCATCCTCGCCGATGGTTCGCTCAAGATGTTGGATCGGGTCGAGATCAAGGGTCGCGCCGCCAACATGGGCGCTTCCGGGACCACGTTAGGTGTGGATATTTCGTCCGGCACGTTCTTCAGCAAGTCAGCGATCACCGGTGGTGACCGCGCTCAAATCTTGGGTGACATCTTCAAGGGCGGGTCCATCAATCTTCCAACGAGCGCCAATGTCTCTGGCGTCATCAAGGCGGCGACCTTTGATCCAGCTACAAGCTACACGCTCACTTTGTCGCACGGGGCAATCTCTGCACCGACGGTAACTGCCCTGAACGGACAGGTCGCTTCTCCGGCTCCGGGTCGCTACAACGATCTGCAGGTCTCAGCCGGTGGGCGCGTTGTGCTGTCGAGCGGCGCTTACTATTTCAATGACGTCTCCAAATTCGTGGCCGGAGCAGTCCTCACCGTAAACGACGCGGCAGGCCCGGTGCGCGTCTTCGTGGGCAAACCGTTCAACTTCTTGGGAAGTGTCGAACGACCCGAGAACGATGGACCATCCAACCTCTTGATCGGTGTCCTAGGAACAGGGAGCTTGCAATTGAGCAGTCAATTCGCTGGTACGTTTTGGGCGCCCAAAGCCACGATCAATGTTGCTTCGTCCACCCTGCCGCTCCAAGGCGCGGTGTATGGTGCGTCGGTCCAGGTCGCTGCCGCCACCGACTTCGACTACCAGCGCCCCGCCGCTCTTGCCTGCCTTCCCAAGCAGGTGCGCGTGCCCGTGGTTGGGTCTTGCACCGGCAGCGCGCTCACGATCGCCTCTCACAAAGGTGTGACGCGCGCGCTTTGGGAAGGTGTCGAGTCGCTTGATACAGGCAAACGCGCCTCTCCTGTCGAGAAGTTCACCTTCCAATTCTCCAAAGCCATCTCCATTCCCCAAGTCGCGGGCACCGTATCCATCGTTTCCACATCGTGCGATCTGGGGACGAGCGACGAATGTGGTCACGAGGTGGCGCTGAAATTCGAGTACGGAAGCGCCGACAAGAAGACGGTCGTCATTTCGAATCCTGACGACGCCTTCCACCCCGGTTGCGAGTACGAACTGAAAATTGGCCGCCGCCCCCTCAACGACAACGGCGAGTGTTTGTCCAGCGAGCAAAGCCTGGCTTTCCGCACTCTTACGACCCAGGATTTAGGTGCCCTGGAGTACGAGACGGATTCAGCCCGCCGCAACGGAAAGACTGAGCGGCTGCGCGCTCTCGAGATGCGGTCCGGGGTGAGCTGGGATGCGGAGGAACTGTTCCAAGTACGCCGACAAGCATTTGAGCTGCGTGAAGGCATGGACGAAATGAAAACCGTGGGGACCGCGCATCTCTACCCTACGGAGAAAGTACAACACTACGTCCAGCACTATCGAGGCGTACCGGTCTTGGGTCACGGCTACGAAGTGCGACAAGACTTGTCCACCGGCAGGGTGAACAGTCTGGTGGGGCGTACAGTCTCCGACCTCGGCCTGAACCCAACGCCGGCGATCAGCCAATCCACGGCGCGCAGCAGCAATCTGTGGCGCTTCCCTACCGGATCGACCGTGGCGCCAGGTACTCTCGTGGTCACCGGTCCCTCAGGCGCGACCCAAGCGTCGCAGTTCAAGTTGGCATGGCGTCTGGTGGGCACGACCAGTCGCTCGTTCAAGACCATCTTCATCGACGCCATGACGGGAGCCCTGATTGGCTCGGAACCTGGACAAAAGAATGCCTGTCGCACTGCGCAGTCGGTGGATGTATCGACCCTGACGCGCGTCGGCACCACCGCCGTGAATGTGCCCAATCTCCAGGCGGAAACCTACGGCTCCAAGGAGGACATGCTCGTGAGCTCGTACACGGGCTCCGGCGGCAGCGTCATCAATCCGCTGGAGCGTCTGGCGACCGACGATCCTGACTATCCCGTAGCGGTACGCAGTATGTGCGACGGTGAGCAGTACCCCAAGGTCATCAAACACTGGGGGTCCTCACAGTTCGACACCGAAACGACCACCATGGCGCAGGCGCAGCTGGGCGTCGACGGCGTCCTTTCAAGCTTCAAAGGCTACCGGCAACGCGACGGAAGCCCGTGGATCGGTTGGGACGGCACCGGCAGCCAACCCATCGAATTGCGATCGATGGTCGTGCAGAACTCCGACTTGGCAGCCCAGTACATTCCGGGAGGCGTCGGTAGCTACATTCTCATCGACACGGCAGAGTACGCGGGCAGCGCAGGCCTCGACGGCATCGGCCACGAGATGGGGCATTTGGTCCTCTACCAAATGCAGGGGATTGGAACCGGCTGGGAGTACGCTTCCATCCACGAAGGGTTTTCCAGCGTGGTGGGTGCGGTCGCTGAATACGCCGAGCGACTGCCTTTGGTGCCCGAAGAGGCCGAGTTTCATCTGTGGTGCTTTGGAGGTGACTTTACCTACAATCTCCCTGAGCATTGCGTGGAGCGGTTCGATGATCCGCGCCTCACGGGCGCTCCCAAGTTTTACAAGGGAGAGCACTGGCTCACCGAGCCGCCCGCTGATCAGTGTGTGGGTTGTGAGAACGATTGCCCGGCAAACGACACAGCATGTTTCGAGCGCTGTGCACTCTGTGACGTGCACACCAATGCAGGCGTACTCGAACATTGGTTTTATCTGCTCGCCATGGGCGGCGAAGAGGACAACTACTGCGGCGCCACAGTCACCGCACTCGCGCCGGACCTGACGACTGCCGTAAACATGGCGTCCAACTTGTTGTGGGAGACCATGTTGGGCTTCACAGCCGGTGGAGACTATGACGCCCTGGTTGAGGCCTCCATTTCGACCGTACGCCGTCTATATCCGGATGACGAAGACAAGGAGCGCAGCGTCATCGCCGCTTGGCAGGCAGTGGGTCTGCACGATGGCCATCAGGAAGATCAAGACGTCTATCCGCCCCGCGACGCAGAAGACGTCAATCCGTGGGGCTTTTTGGTGTGGGACAAGACTGAACCAGGCACCACCCTGCAGATCGACTCTTCGGCCACGTTCAACAGCAAAAACGGCCAACCCGAAATCGAAGTCGAGGTGCCCAGCAGCCAAAGCACGAGCGACGATCGCAACTACTACCAGGCTAGCTTGGAGCCCAACACCCGGTACTATTGGCGCTTTCGCTCCACGGACAAGGACGGAGAGCCTTGGCTCGACTGTCAGCCCACCTACTGGTTTACCACGGGGGAACTGCCGCAAGTGGAGAGCGTGTATCCCGACGGCAGCAGTGACCTGATCCCTGGTTCACACTCTTTCAACATCCGGTCCGTCGAGGGGCCGAGCGAGTATCACGTGCGCGTCAGCAGCACCAATAGCGGTTGTGATGCGCCCGGCGATCTCTTGGATCAGATCTACCCGACGCCTCCCGTCCCTTGGGACGATCCCTATGTGCATGCGCTGGTCCACGGATTTCAACCTTATGAACACTACTGGATCAATGTGCTTCCGCTCGGTCCAGAACCGGACCAAGTCCCCGGGCGCTGCTACACCGTGGAACTGCCTGTTGGTGGGATGCCCCAGCCCGGCGCCACAAGTCCGGATGATGGTGCGCGCTTCACCTATCATCCGCCACGTCGTTGGAATGAACAGGACATGGGGTTTACGTGGAGGGCTCAAGGCGACCCAGGTTCCTTCGACCTCACCTTCTACGAACGACGCCAAGACGGAACGTGTGAAAGCGACGCAGTCCACACGGAAACCGTAGACGCCCAAGACGTATGTTCTGGGACATTCTACATGACGTGTGATCTCGAGGACGACCTTTTTCCGGAGCCCAATCCCTCAGGTTATTGTTGGGAAGTCACGTCCATTTCGCAAAACGGCGACTTTAGGAGTGACCCATCGGAGATGCAGACATTTGGGTACTTCTTGACCTACGTGTTCGCCGACGAGCCCGGAGTTCAAGCCTACTACGCGGACTCCCGCGAAGATCCCGGAGCCATCCTCGATCCCGCGGGCGCCTTCGACGAGGACGATGAGGTGAAGTTTACGTGGGCTCCCCAAGAAGGCATCCACCTGTACGGGTTCAGGTTGGCGCGCTGGCCCTGGCCGATTGAAGGACAAGAGAGCAGCACGCTCGATCCGGAGAACTGCTTACTATCTTCGTCTTGCGACACGCTCCCAGACGGTGACTATCTGGCATACGAGATCGTCGCCGACACCGAGATCACGGTGCCCGCGGACAAAGCTGGAAAAGGGCGCTATTGCTGGGACGTGTGGGCCATCGTGTCCGATCCGGATGAGCCGGAAGTTCCGCACGCGCGGCAACCCGGGGTCTATCCCTACACCAATTGCTATACCACCGGACCAAGCAAACCCACGGTCGAGGTCACCCAAGACACACCGGGCAATGGCTCGTCCCAGCCCATCGTCGGTGAGATCAAGGTGGACTACATCCCCGATGGACAATTCGATCTACTGGCTTCACATCCCGACGCGACGGATTGGGACTTTGATGACTGCAAGCCTGTGGACGATGCGGTGCGGTACCTGGACTACTATGATTGCCGGGTCGAATTCCGCGTCGATGAACCCGAAGAGGGCGAAAAGTACAACTTTGGTATGAGGGTGAGCAACAACCCCGAGTTCACCGAGGAGCCCGGGGCGGAAGAGGAGTTCGAAGTTTACGTCACGCAGCTGGATGACCCGGTCGACGTTGGAAATTGCGGGGAACTGGATGAAGCGTGTTGCGAGGGGCGCATTTGCGACTGCGCAAGCGGCGACTGCGAAGCCGACGAAGTAGTCTGCGACGACGACGACATGTGCTCTGAGTGCGGTGGCACGGGCGACTACTGCTGCGAAGGCGACAACTGCCGGGGCGATCGCATCTGCGACGACGGGGTCTGCTTGGCATGCGGATCGGCGAACGAGCCATGTTGCGAGGACAACGAGTGCGATAGCGGAAGCACCTGCGAGGATGGCACGTGCGAATCCTGCGGAGGCGCCGGTGAAGCATGCTGTGCTGGAGGCGAATGCGACAGCGATGGCCTGACCTGCGATGGCTCATCGTGTCAGTACTGCGGCAACCCGGGCGAACCGTGCTGCGACGGCTTCAACTGCTCAGGCGGTGCTCAATGTGAGTCGGGTTACTGCGAGAACGTGCTGCAATGCAACCAACAGGTGTTCGCTGGCGGAAACGAGGGTGGCAGCTTCGAGGTCGAGCTGGGAGCCACCTCGGGCACCTTCACTTTCACGGTCAATACGTACACGCAGCCCGACTCGTTCAACGTGTACTATGAGGGAAGTCAGTTTCCCAACCTGTTCACTGGATGTTGGGGTACCGCGGATCTCGTACCTGGATGCCTCCTCAACGGATGGTGCTGCGATGGGGCTGGGCTGTGTTGGGTCGATCAGTACTACAGCGGCTCGTCCAGCAAGATGGTCGTTGAAGTGGCGCCCAATTGCGCAGGCGGTGTCGATACGGAGTGGGCCTTTACGTTGAGCTGCCCATGAGGGCTAAAGGGGCGGGCGCGTCGCGCAAAACTCAACGGTGGCCGCCACCCTGAGAAGCGCGGCGCAGTCCTCCTCATTCGAGCAGCAAGTGACGAGGGGCCGTACGTTCCGGCCCACGAATAGGTCCAGTGATGGACGCGCTCCAAGCTACGGTTTGAGTCGAGCGGTGCAGGGTATCGACATGCCGAGGTGCATTCATTAAAATGCCTCTCATTATGGCCAAACGCAGACTCGTCGTGCCGGGTACCGGGGGCGTATTGTTTGAGGACTCCGCAGGGAAACAAGTGGGGAGCGTGTTCGATCTGATCACTCGACCTGAAAAGCGCGCGCTGCTGCAATGCTTGCATGACAAGGAGCAGCACGTGCTCGCTCCCACAGCTACGTCGGGGAAAGCCGGCGTCTCCCTCGAAGCAAAAGGCCACATGTCACTGGCGTATGCGTTGATGGACCAGGCCACGGCTCGGTGGACATTTTGGGACTACGATTGGCGCTTGGACATCCGCTACAGCGGAGGCAAGTTGGCGCGCTTTCTCAAAGAGAAGGCCGCCGATGGTGACCCCTGGCACATTGTCTGCCACAGCCAAGGCGGCCTGGTCTTGTTGTGGGCTGCGCGCGTGCTCGGCCAAGACGCTTTTGCTCGCTTGGTCGACAGCGTGGTCTTCGTGGGGGTGCCTTTCTTCGGCACCTTCAATGCTCTCGAGGCGCTTACGAACGGCTATTTCATCCGCGAATCCATCCCAGCGCACGTCGCGCGCACGTGGCCCTCGCTCTACCAAATGCTGCCTCAGTGGGGCGTAGCCGGCGCCCACGAGCCTGATGGGCAGATCTTTCTCAATGAGACGTGGCACGCAGCCGGTCTTTTTCCGCCCAACCCCGATGACATCAACCTCAATCAACACATCGACCCGTACCTCTTGGAGCGCGCGCGTGAAATGTACAAGACGACCCAGGTGTACTCCTTTACGGCGCTAGCCAAATTGAAGTTCGTCCGCATCATCTTGGGTCTGGGTGAACCCACCAAGATCGCGGTGTCCCGGTTTCCTCACATGACTCCAGCCAGCTTCCAAGACGGAGACTCACTGGTACCCAATGAACTGACTTATCAGTTGCTCCCCAATTGGATCAGGGAGGAGGCCAGCATCAAACGCTTCGTCGCTGGAACTCATTCATCCCTCTGCTCGGACCAAAATGTCTATGACTGGTGCATCTAAACGGAGAGTCCACTGGCTGTGTGCCGTGGCGTGCGGGTTGGTCGGCCTCCTTACAAGCGCGGCGCGCGCGGATGCTTGTGTCACCTGCGCCGACGACGGAACCGGAACCCCTGGATGCAGTCCTCGGCCCACGGATTACGCGCGCGTTTGCGCGGACAGTCTGGGTCCGGACGACCGGGACTGTGATGGTTATCCCGATGATTGTGATGCGGATCCGGATGCGCCCGCGACCACGGACCCACCGCCTCTGACTGGTCCCCCAGGGACGACTGGCCCAGTCGTCACACCCAGTCCTTTCGAGTCGGACCGCGACGGCGTCTTTCCGCACGACAATTGTCCGTTCGCCTTCAATCCAAAGCAGGACGACACCGATGGCGATGCGGTCGGCGACTTGTGTGACGTGTGCAAGGACGTCCGCGACAACGACCAAAAAGACAGCGACCGCGACGGCCTAGGGGACGCCTGCGATCCATGCCCGGGTGATCCCGACGCCAACAAGCAATCCTCCGATGCTTGTGATGCAGTCGTCACTTCCTTCGCCGACTTCCAAGATCGGGAGCGCCGCGCGCGGATTTCCGCCTTCGTGCGACCTTCTCTCTTGGGTCACTTCCCCAGCAAGGACCAAAAGGCGGACATCGAGGTCTCCGCCGGTGCTCATGCCATGCTCACAGGCAGCATCGACAAGTGGCGCGAGCTACCCGATCACTACGTCGTTCCACCCACCGTGTTTTGGCACATTGGTGCGCATCTGGATGTGACGCGATTTACGCCCACCCCCACACGCTTCGGCGCCATCCTGGGCATCGACTGGCGCCCGCTGGGGATCCCAAGCTACGCCCATTCCTTCTTGAAGGACTTCAAGTTCGGGATCCTTGCCCACTACATCACAGGCAGTCCCGGCGACGATCAGGACGAACAATGGGTCCAGCGCGTCGGAGCTTCTCTCAGTCTGAGTTTTCTCGACATCGTCTCGTTGGCGCCTGGAGTGCAGACGGACCTCGCCCACGGCGCCGAGACCGCGTTTTGCGCGTTCGCGCTCTTCGACTTCAAGTATTTGGAAGATCTCGGGGTCGGCGATGTGCGCAAGCTGCTGCCGAAATAGTGACCGCTCACTCACTGCTCCAGCGCTGAGCTCGGCACCGCTCGCACCCAGACAGCGCGGGCGAAAACCTCGCATGTACGTGGCACGCGAGCGCAGACGTACGCCTACATGAGCGCCCACTGTTTGCTCGAGGGGCCAAGGAATTCCCTCTCCTCGTGAAAGTTTGAGTCCAGCAGTGGAGGGACTTCACCCCTTACCCGTGGGCCGATCCGGTGGGAGTGATGAGGGGTACCGGGACACGCCCTCGATGAACAAGCACCATTCCATTGGATCTCTTTCGTGCCTTTTGGCGTTGTTGGTCGCGGCTTCGCCCCTGGGTTGCGCAGACTTGGACAGCAACAATGACAGCGAAGGCACGGGTACAGGAGGCGCCACGCTCGGAGGAACCGGTGGTGCACTCGCAGGCACGGGAGGCGCGTCAGGTGGCAACGTGGGGCAGGTCGGCACCGGCGGCTCGGGTGGTCCCCTCATCAACCCCGCTTGCCCGGGCGACGCAACTCACGCGTACGACGGGCTGGTTGAGGCCATCCCGGGGACTGTCCAAGCGGAAAACTTCGATCCGGAAGGGTATTCGGATTCGTCCGAAGAAAATGAGGGGGGCATGTACCGCGACGCGGAGAGCGTCGACATCAAAGCGGAAGGTGGTGGCTTTGTTCTCGGTTGGATGACCAGCGGCGAATGGCTGGAGTACACGGTCAACGTGACCACGGAGGGCGACTACTCGGTCGTCGCGTCAGCAGGTGCGGTCGATGCAGGTCGCACCATCGAACTGTCGTCCTGCGACACGCCTCTGGGTACGGTGACCATTCCTCAGGTCGAAGACTGGGGCGCCATGAGCGCGTCCGAACCGGTGACGATCCATTTGGGTGCGGGCCAGCAGGTGCTGCGCGTCACGGTGGGCTCGGCAGATTACCTCGATTTGGACGCACTCACCTTCACGCTTGAGGCCGAGGGCGGAGGCAGTGGCGGCGCGACGGGCAGCGGCGGAGCAGGCAGCGGCGGAGCGGGCACTGGTGGCAATGATGGAACAGTTCCCAAGTTCGTCGGCAACATCACCACGGGCAACGGGTCTATGGACGTGAACGGCATGGTGTTCTCCGACTACTGGGATCAAGTCACCCCCGAGAACGCGGGCAAATGGGGCTCAGTGCAGGGGAGCGCCGGCGCCAACAAGAACTGGTCCACGCTGGACTCCATCTACGACTACGCTGAGGAGAAGGGCATCATCTTCAAGCAGCACACCTTCGTGTGGGGTTCGCAACAGCCCAGTGGCAACCTGACCGAGAACGACGTGAAGACGTGGATGAGCGAGTTCTGTGAACGTTATCCCAACACACGGCTGATTGACGTGGTCAACGAACCCCCACCCCACACCACCCCCAGCTACGCCGACAACATCGGCGGGGGTACGAACTCCAACTGGGCGTGGGTGAGCAACTCGTTCGAGTGGGCTCACGAGGCTTGTCCCAACGCTATCTTGATCCTGAACGACTACAACAACGTCGAATACGCCGACCAAACCCAGCACTTCATCGACATCGCCAAGGCCGTCCAGGCCGCAGGAGCGCCCATCCACGCCCTCGGCGCCCAAAGCCACGGCCTAGGAGGCAACATCTCCGCGGACACGATGAAGAACCTGCTCACCAAGATGCACAACGACACGGGCTTGCCCGTCTACATCACTGAGTACGACATCGGCATCGCCGACGACAACGCGCAGGCCAATAAATACAAGGAGCACTTCCCGTTCTTCATGGACACGGAGTGGATCCACGGCGTCACCGTTTGGGGTTGGATCGACGGCCGCACCTGGGTGAGCAACACAGGCTTGGTCAAGGAAACCACACCACGCGCGGCCATGACCTGGCTCATGGATTACCTGGGCCGCCCCTCACCGTGAAACGCCCTCGCCGTGACGTGCTCACGGGTACCTCCGCCCGTTGAGCACCTGCCCCATGAACGTCCTACGCACGCACGTGGCGTACCAGGCCAGCGACGTCCCCGCGACGACGACCGCGACCGCGCTCAGCTTGAGCGCAGCTGGGGCCTGCCAAGGCGCCAAAATGCCAGCGGCGAGGTAAGCGAGCGGCAGGTGGATCAAATACACCCCGTAAGACGCGTCCGTGAGGTAGCGCATGACCGCGCTGGGCTCACCAAAGTGGCGGAGGAAGAGCCCCGTCCAGAAGGAGAACCCCACCCAAGCCGCCCCCATGCCCGTCGCCGCGGACACCACGCGCCCAGCGAGACCGTGCGGCCCGGCAAACAGCTTGGGTCCTTGAGCCAAGAGCGCGATGTGCACCCCCATCAAGACGAGTAACAGTATGCCTTTGACCAACAATCGCTGCTCGAACCAAGGCAAGTGCTCTCTTGCGCCGTACAAGAGCCAGCCAAAACTAAAGAACGTGAAGTACACGCCCAGCACCGGAAAGTTGGGGAGGAAGGCCATGCTCGTTTCGAGCGAGCCGTCAGGGCTGAACCAGCAGAGCAGTGCCGTAACGGCAAAGAAGGGTAGGACGACGAGGCTCCTGTCCTTGGCCATCGCCACCGAAAACCAGCGCGACAACGCTTGCTTGAAGCGCACAGGGACGCCCCACGCAATGAGCACCACCGCCGCGTAAAACAGCAGGAGATCGTAGAGAAACCACAAGTGCCCGAGGCTGCTGAAGAAGGGGCTGCGTAGCGCTCGGCGCAATCCCTCGTCGACCGGAGCGGCCAACCCTTCGCCCACGCTCTGCGCGTAGAAGGCGGCCCACTTCACCAGCGGCATGACCAACACGAACGCAACCACGAACGGGATCAAGACACGCTGTGTGCGGTTGAGGATCAAGCCACCCACTCCTCGTCTGTCGGCCAACAGGGCCGCAAAGAAACCCGCGAGCACCATGAACACCGGCATGCGGAAGGTGTGGATGGTGAGCAAGAGCGCATCCGCCCCATGGCTCGTCCGCTCGTCTTTGAAGAGCCACGCGTCCTGCATGGGGAAGGTGGTGTAACTGCATGCGGCGTGCAGCAAGAGCCCGAGCAACATCATCACCGCGCGCAGGGCGTCCAGGGAGTGGTAGCG